>Ga0247820_10001769_pt1 | contig 12145 bp, 11 predicted proteins | sample 13C_Glucose_Day1_2_FD_192480 | JGI IMG/M metagenome (GOLD analysis project Ga0247820, IMG submission 192480) | Soil microbial communities from agricultural site in Penn Yan, New York, United States - 13C_Glucose_Day14 | ecosystem: Environmental > Terrestrial > Soil > Agricultural land | place...
GTACTTGCCCTCCATCTCCGCGATGATCCGGTCGGCCTCTTGGGCGCGATTTCCAAACATCGCCGCCTTGCCTTGGAATTCGGTGGGCGCAGCCTTCTTTGCGGCGTTCGGATCGGCCGGGCCTCCGGGGATGAACTCCAGCGTTCCGTCTGCCTTTTGACGGTAGCCAGAAGGCACCCGACCTTGGGCGTTGGACTCCCTCGAGCGCGCATCCGTCATGTTCTGGCCGCGAATCTGAATTCCCTCGGAGCTGAGGTTGTGCCGCCCCGTCTCTGCCAGCGTCAGGCGCTGGTGTTCGGCTTGCATCCGCTGCGTGAGGGTCTGACCCATCGCGATCTGCCCTTGAACGAACATCGGGTCGTACTGCTCCGGCATGTCTTGCCCGAGTTGCTGCTTCACCAGCGAACGGACAACTCCGTAGGTCTGCGGGTCCTTTGCGAGCATGAACAGGGAGCCGGCGTGTTCCGCCTTCTTCAGCCCCATCTCCAGATCGGCCTTGGCCGCTTCCCTGCGGGTCTTCCCGAGCTTGTCGGCCTCCTCGATGAAGCCGCTTTTGATCAGAGCCGTTTCCCGGTCCTCGGGCTTGGCGTAGTCCACCCCAACGATGGAGTCCAGCTTGTTGCGGCGGGCAATACCATGCTGCGCCTCCTGCAACTTCAGCGCGTTGACTTTCGCCTCGTCCATGCTGCCGCTGATCTGCATCATGCGAGCCAGAGCGTTAAGGCCCTGGTTCGGGTCCTGCTGCTGGATTTGCAGGGGCTGAACCCCTAGCGCGATCCTCGGGTCAATCGCCATCTCACGCCCCCCAGCGCTTCATGAGCGCGTTTTGGAACACGTTGTTTTGGTTCTGCTGCTGCTGGTTCTGGTACATGCTCATGCCGCCGCTCAGCGCATTCGTCCATGCGTTCGCGGAGCCAACCATTCCGGCCGCCCGAGCGTTCCCGCCCTGCGTGGTCAGGTCGCCAATGGTGTTGGCCGAGGTCTGCCCTGCGCCCATCAGGCTCTGGAGTGGGTTCAACTTGTTTTGCCGAAGCGCTTGGAAGCGGTTGAAGTAGTTGCCGTACTCCTGCGAGCCGAGGTCTTGCCCAAACCGCGTGGCGTCCTTCATCGCGCGGCCGGAGTACAGGCCACCTCGAGCCGCAGCACTGCGCTCCAGCGCCTTCTGACCTTCGGACAGGCGGAACTGGTAGCCCGGGTCGGCTTGGAAGTCCGCAAGCGTCGGGTCTTTCATCAGAGAGCCGTAGCCCTCAGCCCCGGTGTTCTTGCTCAGCCCCAGCATGTCGAGCAGCCGGTTCATGCCGGCCATGCCGCCTTGGCGGAAAGGCTCGTTCAGCGCCGCCGCCTCTCGGGTGGACTGAAGTTGCGCGTTCGCCGCGTCCTTGGCCGCATCAGAGCCGAGCGCACCTCCGAGGAGTTGCGTTGCCGGACCGATCAGGTCGCTCCAGTTGAATCCCGACATTGCACCCCCCGCTCCGCTCATGGTCCCGCCAGCACTCGCAGCTCCACCGGAACCAGCTGCGCCCGCCCCCATCGCAGCGGTCCCGCCTGAGCCCAATGCGCCGAGTTCGGTCCCCACCGGCATACCCGTACTCATTGCCCCGCCGACCGTCACGCCAGTACCAGCAGCACCAGCCGCGCCCATCCCTGCACCAGCGCCCGCTGCGGCTTCAGCCGCAAGGACCGGATTCACGCCGCCCATCAAGCCCGCAGCCTGAAGCCCGCCCACAGCGAACGGGGCCGCGAGGATCGCCCCGGCCTGCATCAGAGGACCAAACTCGCTCGTCTTCGTCAGACCCTGAATCGTTCCAGACTTGCCGAAGTTTCCGTCGCTGTCGTAGGAATAGGCAATCCGGCCGTTCAGTCGAGACTTGTCGTCCTGATTCGGCCCCGACCCGTCGTACACAGAATATCCGCCCGTCCCACTCTCAGGGGTGAACCACAGGCCAGTTGTGGGGTCCTTGTAGGAACCGGAGAAGGTGGGAGCGGAGTTAGCACCCTCCCCACCAGACCACATCGACTCAGCCCCTTGTTGAGCCCCCCAATTTCGCAGGAACTGCATTTGCGCCGGAGTCATCTGGCGACCGACTTGGAAGCCATCGAAGGGATTGATTGCCATAGTCTTAGTTCCAGCCAAAGATAGTCATCTGCGTGCCTGCAAGCATGTTGCTGGTGGAGACGAGAGACACGGAGGTGATCTGCGTCGCGGCTCCGCTGACCCATGCACCGTTGCCCATGTCCGTCGTTGCGTGCGTTCCAGCCGATCCGGTTCCAGTAAGGGAGGCGAACTGCACCAGCTTTTCAGTCACGCTCGAGTCGTTGCTGATGTACGCCACGATCCGGCGAGAGCTTGTCGTGTTCACCGACGCCACCTTGATGCGGTCGGTAGAGGTCGCCCGCAGCCCCGCCGTCAGGGACGTGGCTCCCGATGCGATGTGCGTCCAGTGGTAGCGGTACGCCGTCCCGCCAGCACCGTTGAATTGCAGCGACGCGGTATCGCTTCCGGCGTAGCCCTCGATGTAGATGTGGATCTCGAGGAATTGGCGCGCTGAGATGGCGCCAGATGCGAGAGATGTCCCGGCCGACCCGAGAGTGACGTTCGCAAGAATCTTCGTCGTGTTCGCAATCGTCGCAACGCCTGCGCTAGTGATCGTCACGTCACCAGAAAGGCTCACAGGCGCATACGCCGTCCCGCCTGCGTTCCCGGCCAGCACCTGACCAGCGCTAGGAGCCGTGTTCGGGACAATGGCCGCCTTGGTCTGAGCATCGTTCGTGACGCTACCAAGCCCAACACCGGTAGCTGTCATCGCCTTGCCGGAGTCCTTAATCAGCTTGCCAGTCGTTCCGTTGAATGTCGCCACGTTGTCGGCAACGGCGGAAGCTGGGCCGACCACATCCCCCGACCCGCCGCCAACAGGGGTAGTAAGCCCCTTTACGGCAATACCCAGCGCCTCGTCCGAGTGCGGCATGGCTTAGGTGATCTCGCGGCCAGAGGCGCGGATGACGATGGAGGTCGCTGCACTGGCCAGCGTGCTGATGAAGTCGCCCGTGTTCAGGATGTGCCCCACCAACTCAGGAAAGGTGTACGTCTCTCCCGCAGCCAGGCTCTTGGCGACCTTGACGTTTGACGCGCCAGCCGCACCACCGGAGGCAACGATGTTGACCGTAAGAGTCACAGCGCCGGCCGTGCCGTTGTACCCGGTGAACTTGTCAACGATGGTCTTCACCCCGGACGCGGTGTATTGGGAAGTTTGAGCGTTCTCCGCGTGCTTGGATTCGAGGAGGCAGCGTGCGGTCACGGTCATAGGTTGGTCCCTTGCTGAATGTCTTGGATGGCGCGCTCGAGCACCGCAACACGCTCACGCAGCCCGGCTAGTTCCGTCAGTGCGTGGTCCTGCTGCGCCGATTGCGAGATGGAGGGCTGAACAGTCGGTGAGAGCTGGTCCTCGAAGGTCTCGACAACCACCGGAGGAAGGATCTGGTCCTCTGCGGGGAGAGCGACAGCGGGCGGAAGCACCTCGAAATCGCTCACCGATCCGCCGGTCGCCCCGCCGATGCGAATCGTCACGATGCCCAGCGCCCGCTGAAACTCAGGAGTGCAGAAAACGCGCACGCCCTTGGCTGTTACGCCAATCGCAACGTCTGATTTGATGAAGCCGAGGTTGCTCATGTCCCGATGTCCACGTCAGCGAAGGCTCCGAACACCCCGAACTTGTAGTTGTCGGTGCGCGAGATTTCCCACACCCGATTCGTCGCCATCCCGGTCGGTCCGAACTTCACCCTGGCCGCGTACTCACCTGAGCCGCCTACGCTTTTCAACTTCGGGTTAGACCACGTATGCCCGCCGTCGTTGGAGTAGCGCAGCATCAGCTGACCACCGGACAGCCCGCCCACGCCAGTTTCCATGTCCACCTGCATGGAGCGGAAGAACATCCTCCGACCCTCGGCGTTCTGCGTCTGGCAGGTCCGCAGGCATAGCATCGGGTCGCCGTTGTCGGTGTAGGTGTCGAGGTCGAGGGAGTAGAGCTTGCCGTTCTCCCAATCCCCGACGATGTGCTGACCGTTGAAGTAGGAATATGAGTTCGCCCGCCAGCGGTGAAGCGTGTTCTGCTGCGGATGGCGCCAGGCCCACTCAAACCAGCGTTGGGTGGAGATGTCGTAGACCCACGTCGCATCACTCGTCGGGAAGGTCAGCACGTAGAAGCTGTGCCCCTCCATCTGGAAGCAGAACGCAATCGCATCGGCCTGCTCGTAGCCCGCAATCGCCTTCTCCACCGCATGATCCGAGATGCGGATGGGCGTGTAGCCATCGGCGCGAAAGACGATGCCCGAGCCTGTCTCGTCCCGCCCAAGCCAGTAGATCGTTGAATCCATCTTCGTGAGCGAGAACGGAGCAACGATCCCCTTTTCAAGGAACACGTTGGAGATCCGCTCGAAGGGAAAGTCCGGGTTTCCGGTGTTGCTCCACACTTCCGAAGACTGAGAGCCGAAAGGCCAGATTTCCCGATGGTTGCTTACCAGGGCAATCGTGTTGTCCGGGGCGCCTTCGGCAGAGGCGAAATCCGTCCCTACCCACGTCGCGCCGTCCCTCGGGACTTCGTTGCAATAGACCTGATCCGATCCGTCTCCGGCAACGAGGAAAAAGCCATCGACGCACGTAACCTGAGTCACCCCGCTGGGGAAGTCCGGGTCGGTGATCTGAGTCAGAGCCGATGATGTGGCAAGCCAGCCGCCAACACCGTCCACGATCATCACTTCAGCGCCGTTGTGCGCCATCCCGACGGGGCCAGAGCTAGAGGAAATCGTCCCGAGAAGGGAGGCGGTGAAGTCTTGGGCAACACGGTAAACGGCATTGCCGCTGACGACGTACAGGAAACTGCCCATCTCCTTTGACCCGCGATGCGGACCAGCGCCAATGGTCGCCTCAAGCACCATGCCGGGCCGGCCGTACAGGGCGACAGGAGCGCGCTCGCTCGTTGCGTCCAGTTCGAGGTAGACGTTGACGCTCCTCTGAGCATCAGCGTTGACTGAGCGGGCCCGGTAGGAGCCGCCTACGAAGGGGATGCGCATCTCAGTACTCGTCCGGGCAGCTCTGATACTCAGCGACCACGTTTTGCGGGTACGCCTTGCGGGCCATCGCTAGAGCCTCGGCTAGGTCTTCCCTCAGATCAGGTGGAACAGACTTGCCGAACGGGCGGCAACAGTCGCTTGCCAACTGGAGGCACAGAGGGCGCGCCCACTCTGCGGGAAAGTCCGCGTCGTCAACCTGAGCCGAAAAGTCCTCCACATAAGAGTTGTATGGGAGCCTCAGGACGTTCGTCACATCCTCTGGGGCGCAGTCGATGTAAACAACTGCATTGGTCCTCTGCGCCTCGAAATACAGCCTTGAGGGAACGCCATCAGAAGTCTTGGAGTAGATGACCTCGTACTCCGCGAGGCTCATGTTCACGTCAATCGGCGTGTCGTTGCCGTCCGTGTCTCGCAGAACACCGGACAGAATCTCGAATGGGCGGCGCGGCTTGCTCTGGTAGCAAAAAACAGTGTTCCCGCTGGAGGCTGGCCCGGTTAAGGTTGCAGCCAGCGTGACAGTCGATCCAGCCGGAGCGCCGTTGACAGTAGTCCACTGGATCGCACCGGAGTTGAGGACTACGCCAATGTTGTAGGTGTTCGCAATCCCCGTCGCGCTGGCTACAACGACCGTCCCAGCGCCCTGCGCGGCATCGGCAGTCAGCGTGGTGTGGACATAGCTCTCCGTTGCGTGATCCCCGGAGGGCCCGATGGAGTACTGCACTTGTCCGTTTTGCAGGAACAGGTATGCGGTCCTGCGGGTCCACATCTTCAGGCCCGGGGCAAAATCAAGCTGCGAGGTCCATTGCTTGACGAGCAGGTTGAGCTTCCGGCGCGCAACAACCAAGTCGTCGGCACTCGGCGTTTCGGTGTGATCTAGGTAGCCAATCTCAGTGAGAGCATCCCTGATGATTTCTGACTCGTTGACCGAGTAAGTGACCGTCCCGCTGGTGCTCACGTCAGTTCCTTAAAGGCTTGCCACGCGTCGTCAATCGTGATGTCGGCCTGGCACTTGGCCGTTCCGGTCACTTCGTCCCGGTTGCAGCGCTCAAAGCTGTAGTGCAACTGGTGGCAGGGGTGGCAGGCGGTCTTGGGGACCAGCGCCCGGGTGTTCTCCCAGTGCTTGGTCAGGTTCTCGGCGCTGGAGTGCGACAGCATCACGATCTTTGGCACCTTCATGTGCGCCGCAGCGTTCAGGACGCCCGTCTCAGGGCCCACAACCATGTCCACTTCGGACAGCAGCGAGAGGGTCTGACGGATCGTGTACTTGCCGCACTTCCTCAGAACGCGGGATTCGTTCTCCCAGCCCTGTTGCAGGATGGAACTCAGCTCGTCACCCATCAGGACGATTCGCGCACCGGGCCGCTTCAGCAGCAGGCGTGCCATGAATCCGTCCATGTGCGGCCACACCTTATGCACCGCAGACCCTGCGAGGGTGAACATCAAGGCGAAGTCGCCGCCCCAAGATGCCCGTTCTTTCTTGGCCCAAGCCTTCTCTTCCTCGGTCGGGTAGAACTTCGGCCGAGGGGGCATCGGAACGCCTGCCAGGTCATGGGTGAACTCGAAATAGTTCACCCCCATGTACTTGCGCCGCACTTCCATGGGCCATTTGTCATTCGCCCGCCCCGGAATCGTCAGCAGCGTCCCTTCGACGCTCTCCGACAGGTTGATCCAGCGGTCGTACTTCCTGCTCTCATTCGCCCAGAAGGCCGTCAGCGGGTCCCCGTTCGGGACTTGATCGGTGTCCTGGATGTAGAACGCGTCGATGTTCGGGTCGTTCTTCACCACCTCCAGCCCCTTGGGGGTCGTGTAGAAGGTGACGTGAAACCCTTGATCTTTCAGGCCCGGCAGGATGGACGACGCCTGGATCAGGTCCCCGAACGCCCCGTAACGAACCACCGCCGCCGTCTTGGCCGGCTTCTCCTTGCTGTGGGAGTACAGGTGCTTGCCGTCCGTGCGCTTCTTGTAGACCTGAAAGAACGAGTATTCGCGGTCCTGATTGCGGCTTTCATCCCGCAGCAGGTCCCAGCCTCCCACCTCGCGCATCGCGTCAACGATGTCACCGGGCATGAAGTCGTGTTTGTGGTCAGGATTGGAGCCTTCCGTCCCGATGTTCGGGTAGAAGTCCTTGTGCGGCAGGTACAGACACAGGTGTCCGCCCGGCTTCACCACTCGCCACCACTCCTTGAGGGCTTTCTTGTAGTCCTCGATGTGCTCCAGACAGTGCGAGCTGAACACGAAATCCATGCTCGCGGAGCCGAAAACGTCCAGCTTTTCCACGTTGCACACGACATCGGGCTTCATCTGAACCCCGAAAAGCTGCGTGTCGGTGCAGTCGTCTACCCCTATGAAATGGGGGAACGCTTTGCTCGGCCCACACCCCAAATCCAAGCCTCGGCCACGGGTGTAGGGGACTAGCTCCCACAGGATTTTCCCGGACTCGTTGCCGCACGGATCTTCAGCGCGCCAAACCATGCGTTCCCCCTCCTTCTTACGGGCAGAGCAGGGCAGCGCCCGGCGTCGGGTAGGTCTCGATTGCGACCGACTGAACGATCGTTGCGTCCGTGCCGTTCTGCGCCCAATACAGGTCGCCCTGGTTGAGCGAGAGCGCAGTGGCCAGCGTGGTAGCGAAACCAGCGGTCGAAGCCGACGTGACCGCAGTCAGGGCCGTGGTCGTGGTCGTCGTGCCAGAGACGGTCACGATGTTCGGCGTGGTAGCCGACGTTCCCGCCGTGGTGGCGCGGGTCACAGCGCCGCGAATTTGCATGGCGGTGAAGGCGGCGAACTTGGAAGTCGCGCCTTGCGCACCAGCCGCCGTAACGCCATTGGTGACGATGGGGGTTTGGTACGCCGGATGGTCGTACTGCAGTTGCTTGGAACTGGGCATTTTTTGCTCCTTGAATTGGAAAGGGCCCCCGAAGGAGCCCGTTTCAGTGCTTTAGACCGCCGAATCCCACTTGACCACTCGCGCCTGCTCGGCGTCTGCGGCGTGGACCAGGCCGAAGCCGTTCAGCGAGTACCAGGCGACACCCTTGGAGCGCCCGTAGTCGGTCGGGATCTTGGCGCGGATTTCCTCCGGCACCGTAATACCCTCGGCCACCGTGTCTTCCCCGAAGAAGAAGATCCAGTCCGAGAACCCACCGTTCCAAGCATCCGCCGTGTTGGTGAACGCGTTGAACGTGGTCGAGTCGGCCGCGCCACCCTTCGGGATGTTCGTCTGCTCAACGAAACGGCAGTTCTCGTAACGGCCAATCTCGCCGTTCATGATCATGGTCAGACCCTTGTCCGTGTACTGGTGCAGGGTTTCGAGCTGATCCTTGATGCCACGGTAGGTCGTCGGCCACGCGAGGGCGTAGTAGTCATCACCCGTGTAAGCGGGGATGTTGCGCTCCTTCATCGTGTCGATGATCTTCTTGTGGTGCGTGGTGTTGAACGCTTGCGAGTTCGTGCCGCCGGCAGTGCCGTTGGTCGTCAGGGTGATCGTGGTCGAAGAGGTGCCGACAACGCGCAAGAGGGTGCGGTTGAACTGCTGGTGGGCAGCCGCGTCCATCACCTTGCTCGCGTCGTTGCGCAGCGCCTTCATGATCGGGTCCTTGACGCTGAACTTCGACAGCGCCTCCAGCTTGCCCGAGTACGGCACCGAGTTGCCCCATTCACCAATCGTCAGGGTGCCCTGCGTGATGGTGAAGTTGGTTTCCGGCATCGTGTTCGTCTCGGTCAGAGACGCGCCGCGCGTGGCGACGTTGGACACCACGTCCCAAGTGAAGGTTTCACCCTTCCCCTTGCCTTGCTGGGACGCGTCTTTCACGTCGCAGAACTGGCGAAACTTGGTCATGGGTTGGACGGCTTGGCGAAGCTCGTCGGACAGGTTCAACGAATAGAAGTACCCGCCCAACGTGTTCACGGCCCAGAGTTGCGAAGACATCTGTCTTTCTCCTTAGCGTGCAAGTTGGTGTTGCCGACCCTGGCGACGAGCAAGGCGTTGCTGCTCGATGATTTCGCTTGTGGTCAGCGGTTGCTTGGGGTTTGACGCCTGCATCCGGGCTCCCGCCCCTACAACAGTCGTCGTGCTGCGCTTGCGCTCCTGGCGGTCTTCGGAGACTGCGGGTTGCACCGTCTGGGGCTTGCCGAACCTCTCTCGGATCGTCTCGCCATGCTTGCGGTAGGCTTCCCACGGATCACCGAGAGGTGCTCCGGAGGCAGCCGCTTGGGCAAGGCGTTCGTCTTCGAGCTGTCCTGCAAGGCGCATCAGAAGCGGGTCCTCCGCGATGTCCTTGAATTCCGACCTGAAACGTTGTGCAGCGGTTTCGGCGTTGGCGAGCCACTGCTCACTCCTGACAAGCGCCCGGATGTCCTCCTGGGTGGCTTGGCGTGCGCCGCTTCGATTCGTCTCGTCCTGCTCGGATGGAGACTGGGAGAAAGCACCCGCGTCCGGGGATGGCTGGTGCTGTTGCCGCAGAGACTGTGCGTAGGCTTGCGCCTGCCGCAGCATCTCCGTGGCCTCTTGCAGACGCTTGTCTGCGGTTGCCTCCTTCTGGAGGGTCCGCTTCCCAGCGTCGAACAATTGGGAGCGCTTCACCTGAACCTGCTGCCCATCAACGACGATGGTTTCGAGGTCTTCTTCAGGTTGCGCAGTGCTCTGTTGGGGCTGCTGCCCCTGCTCTTCCTGCTCCTGCTCACCAGCTTCGGCGGCGGGCTGCGTGTCCTGTGCTGGCTGCTGCTCCGCTTGCTTGGGCAGGATCTGCCCGGACGCCTCATCGAAGGGCGCCAAGTCCTCCTGATAGCCGGCGTTCACCTGGCTCGCGATCTGGGCGAGAGCAGCGTTCCGGCCGGCGTGCGCAGGCTGAAGACTCTCCGCGCCCGTCTGGGTAGCGTTGTCTTGGATCATTCCGATTTCCGTTGCCCCAAAAGGAAAAGCCACCCGAAGGTGGCCTCAGTGGCTGGGGGCGTTCAGCCCTAGTCCCGATCCCGCTCGTCCAGTGCGGCTTCTGCGGCCCGTCCGTTCTGGATCAACTCAGCGAACCAGCCTTTCAGCGTCTCGGCTCGCCAGATTTCGTTTTGCAACTCCTGAATCCTGCGCCGACGCCACGACGAAACGCGAGCCAGCTTGTACTGAGCCTCGCTGATTTCCACGTCACAGCGCCCCAGAATGAAGGTGCCAAGCTCGGAGCGCAGGAAGTCCTCAGCGTCTCGGCCTAGGACGGCTTCGGCCATCATCAGGTCATGCTCCATTCTGAGGCTCCGTTGCTTGCTGCATCAGGGCTTGAGACGGCATCAGGAAAGCCTCGGTCAGCGTCTTGGCCGTCTGCGCCTGCTTGAGGTCAGCGTCGGCCAGTTGCTGCACCGCCTGTGCGCCCTTCTCTTTCGTCAGGCGCTCAATCTCGGCTTGCATCTGCTGCATGATCTGCTGCGCCTGCTGAAGTTGTGCGTCCTTCGGGTCCTGATCTTTCTTGAAGAACCGGCCGCCGTCTTGGTAGCCAGCCAGGCCGAACACCTCTTTGCGCACTGCATCAGGGTCAGCGTCGGGAACCGTGCTCATGACACCCGAGTAGGTCTGCATCGCCATCGAGAAGCGCTGTTGCTTCATCTGCGGGTCAGTGGCCCCGGTGCCGACGTTCACCTTGACGGTAAGCTCCTGGTTCAGTAGCTCGTCCGTGATCTGGTCGATTCCGTACTTCTGGAGCAGCTGAGCCCGCTGTCCGGCGAGCGCAAGGATCACCGCGTCCGTCTCGTACTGCTGTTCCAGCTTGACCAACTGGCGCAGGACGGGGCAGACCCACGTTTTGGTCAGCGTGAGCAACAGGTACTCGGTCAGTTGGTTCGCAGAACCACCTAGCATCTGCATGCCGCCCACAGTCTCATTGAGCTTTCGGTTCGTCATCACCGACGACGACGAGAAGTTGCCTGTCAGCTCGTCAAAGTCAACGTTCAGGCGGTCCTGCTCTTGGTAGCTGGATGCCGTTACGTCGTTCCACTCCATCTCCCGAACGTCATCAACGCTCGTCGCCATGGTCACGGAACCGGCCGCGTTCCTCAGGAGGGACTGCACGTCCACATCCCGCCCACGGGCCACCACATACCGCTTGTTCAGCACCAAGGACACGTTGTCCCGGCGCTGGTTGACGGTATCGTTCGTCTCCCGCTGCAGGCTGGCCCCCATCTGCACCAGCGAGTCAGGCACAGCCTTGTTCGCCTCGATGACACAGGTCCCGATGACGAACGGCCGCTCTCCGGTGAAGTACACCTGTTCCAGCGGGGCCGGCTCGGTCAGCATTTGGTTCGTGCCGAGCGTCCAGTAAACGACGTCTTCCCCGTCGATGCGCACGAAGTTCTCATGGCACCAGACGATTTCAAACTCAGTCAGCGGCTTGTCTCGCTCGCTCAGCGGATCTTCCCGCTTGTTCTCGCGCGCCTGGCGGGTGGTGTCGTAGTCGGACATCGCCATCCGAATCTCGGCGTCTGAGTACTCCTGCCACTTCTGCTGCCCCGTCTTGCGGTTGTCCTCCTTCATCATCTCCTTCACATCGGAGACGTACATGGGGACCATGCGGATGAAGTAGGGCGAGGTGCCGACCACATCCAGCCAGTCCGCACCAGGATCAAAGCGGTAGTTCTCCGGCGGCAGAAGCTGAACGCAGGGCTCGTCCTTCAGCACCTTCACCGACTCCACCGGCTGATACAGAGGTCCGTCCGGGCCGATCAGGGGTTGCCCCATGTCGTCCGTCAGCGGCTCATAGGAAACGTCAACGCGCTCCTTGTAGTGCCAATACTGATAGGAGCAGACCACGCCGATGACCTGAGCGGTTTGCAGCCCGCCAATGACGATCTGGAACCACGGGATTGTTTTCTCAAGCCGGTAGTTCATCAGGTGCAGCATCATCTCTGCGGATGCCTGCTGGTTCGGGTCTTCCCCGTTCTCGGCCTCGATGCTCACCACGTCCGGGTTGGAGAAGTACGCGATGGCCCCGGCCGCCTCGTTCTTACGGACCACTGAGCGAGTCTTCGGACGGAACAGGCGGCTCTTGTGCTTGTACGCCTCGCTGTTGTACTTCGAGCCAGAAGGGTGGCGGCTCTGGAACAT
>Ga0247820_10001774_pt1 | contig 12101 bp, 9 predicted proteins | sample 13C_Glucose_Day1_2_FD_192480 | JGI IMG/M metagenome (GOLD analysis project Ga0247820, IMG submission 192480) | Soil microbial communities from agricultural site in Penn Yan, New York, United States - 13C_Glucose_Day14 | ecosystem: Environmental > Terrestrial > Soil > Agricultural land | place...
GTCTCCAGCGATTGATTAACTACTTGGCTGTGATCACCGAAAGCTTGCTAATCCCGGCGCGCTCAATGGACGCCATGGCGCGGGCCACTTCGCCATAATTCACACCGTTGTCAGCCTGCAATTGCACACGCACTTCGGCGTCTTTGGTCTTGGCCGCTTTGAGGTTGGTTTCCAGCAAGTCCGGCTGGATCTCGTCCTTGTTGATGAACACCTTGCCCTTGTCGTCGATGCTCACCACCAGCGGATCCTTCTGTTCCACCGGCGCCACCGCTTCGGTCTTCGGCAAGTTGATCGGAATCGAGTTGGTCAGCAGCGGCGCGGTAACGATGAACACCACCAGCAGCACCAACATGACGTCCACCAGCGGCGTGACGTTGATCTCGCTGAGCACTTCATCGCTGTCTTGAGTAGAGAAGGCCATGTCAGGAGGCCTCCTTGACTTTGTGCCCGGCGCCGGTGGTGCCGGTTTTAACGGGTACCGCCTGCAACTGCACACGGAACGCGTGTTTCTGCGCCAGGCTGTAGAAGTCGTGGGCAAAGTCATCCAGATCGGCGGCGGTCAGTTTCAGGCGACGCAGGAAGTAGTTGTAAACCAGCACTGCCGGCACCGCGACGGCAATACCGACGCCCGTAGCGACCAAGGCTGCACCGATCGGCCCGGCCACGGTTTCCAGGCTCGCCGAGCCCGCCGCACTGATGCCTTTCAACGCCGACATGATCCCCCAGACCGTACCGAACAGGCCGATAAACGGCGACGTACTGCCAATGCTGGCGAGGATCGCCAGGCCTGTTTCCAGGGAACGTCGCTCACGCACAATCTGCTGGCGCAGGGCGCGCTCGAGACGGTCCTGATGATTGATCGACTGGCTGAGGTCGTTGGCCGGGTTGTCACCGACCTGTATCGCGGCATAACCGGCCAGTGCGACGCGAGCCGCCGCCCCCGGCTGGTTGTTGGCGAACTCGGCGGCTGATTCAAGGCTGGAAGCGGCCCAGAATTGCCGGTGGAATTTGCGGTCTTGCGCCTTCAGCCGGACGAACTGCAAGCCTTTGAGCAACGCCAGGCCCCAGGTTGCAACGGAGAAGAGGATCAACAGCCAGATAACGGCATGTTCGATGGATTCAAAGGGCGATGCGATAAGGTTCATGGTCTGTGTTCTCTGATAGAGGGTGCTAAGTGGCGGTGCTCCTTTTGTGGGGTGGCCCGCTGTTGCCAGGTGTGTGGAATGCTGGTTGCTATTTGATCTTGAAGTCGATGGGCACGCTGACCCAGCCGTCCAGGGCGACGTCGCCTTGTTTGGCCGGGACGAAACTCCAGCGTTTGACCGCTGCCAGTGCGGCGTCGTCGAGTTGATCGCGGCCGCTGCTTTTCTGGATCTGGATTTCACCGGGTTTGCCGTTGGCCAACACATGCACCCTCAGCAACACCGTGCCTTGCCAGCCACGACGCATCGCCACTGACGGGTATTCCGGCGCCGGGTTATGCAGGTAGCCGGCGTTAGCCGATGCCGGGGTAATCGGTTGCGGGGCAGGAGGGGCCGCAGGCGCAGGCGCGGCAACCGGTTGTGGCGGTGCAGGCGGTGCGGGTGGCTGCTCCACCGGTTTGGCCACCGGTTTCGGCGCGGGCTTGACCACCGGCTTGGGCTTGGGAATCGGTTTGGGCGGTGGTGGTTTCACGGCCAGTTCATCCTCCACTGGCGGTGGCGGTTCGACCACCGGCTGTGGAATCGGCTCGGGTGGTGGCGGGACCACCACTGGCGGTGCCGGCTGCGAGAACTCGATGGTCATCGGCGGAATCTCCGGTGGCACCACCGGCAGTGGCGGCGTCGGTGTCTGGTTGACCCAGACAATCACCGCGCCATGCAGCACCAGCGCGAAAATCCCCAGCAGGACGACTTCGCGCCGACTCAACACACGCGTGGGCGTGCTGTGCAGACGCGACAACGCCAAGGGTTCCCGGAAGAGCCGCCCAAGGTTGAGCAATTCGCAGGGCCCTGGGCTCTGGAATGCCCGCTGTAGAATGGCGGGGCTCTGGACATTGCCCATTTACGTACTCCTGTAATTCTTCAGTTTTGTCACGTTTCGACGGATAACGTTGGCGCTCAATGCCCCACCAGTTCGCCTAGCAATTGCTCCTTGTAGCCTTGCAATACGCTTGAAGAACGGTCCCTTGGATGAGGCAAGTCGACGTTGATTTCGTGTTTGATCCGTCCCGGGTGAGCGTCCATGACAATCACTCGGTCCCCCAGGTACAACGCCTCTTCAATGTCGTGGGTGACCATGATCACCGTGCAGCGTTGCTGCACCCAGATGCGTTGCAACTCGTGCTGCAGGCGTACCCGGGTCAGCGCGTCGAGGGCGCCGAGGGGTTCGTCGAGCAACAGCACTTTGGGTTTGTTGATCAGCGCACGGGCAATCGCGGCACGTTGCGCCATGCCGCCGGACAGTTGGTGCGGGTAGGCGTTTTCGAAGCCTTCAAGGTTGACCAGGGCAATGTGCTCGGCCACCAGGCGATTCTTCTCGGCTGCGGACAACGGATGGTTTTTCAAGGCCAGGGCGATGTTCTGGCTCAGGGTCATCCACGGAAACAAGCGATGGTCCTGAAACACGATCCCGCGCTCCAGGCTGGTGGCGACGACACGTTTGCCGTCCAGCAAAATGTCACCTTCATAATCGGCTTCCAGTCCGACGATCAGCCGCAGCAACGTTGATTTGCCGCAGCCGCTGGCACCGACGATGCTGACGAACTCGCCAGGGCGGACGTCAAGGTTGATGTTGTGCAGCACCGGCAGAGGATTGCCCTCGATCCGATAAGCCTTGCTAAGGCCGCGAATGTGCAGCGCACCTGACTGCAATGGAGTGCTGTGTCGCGGGGTATGTTGGGCAATTGCGTTCATGGAATGGCCTTTCAACGAGTGTTGCGCCAGCGCAGCAAATGGCGGCTAAGAAGGGTGAATAGCAGGGTCATCAGGTAGCCACAGAGGCCGATGCACAGCACGCTGAGGACGATGACCTCCATGCGGGAGCCGGCTTCGGCGTTCATCATCAGGTTGCCCAGGCCGGCGCCGGAAGACAGAAACAACTCGCTGCCCACGGCCGTGACCCAGGCAAACGCGAGTGCGTGCAATACACCGGTGGCAATGCTTGGCAGGGCCGCCGGCAGCAGCACATGCCGGAACCGTTGCCAACGGCTCAGGACCAGCACCTGGCCGACTTCACGGTAACGCTGCTCGACATGGCTGAAGCCTTGATACGTGTTGAGGACCATCGGATAAAACGCCGCCAGGCTCACGATCAGCACCTTGGAGAACTCACCGTTGCCGAACCACATGGCGATCAGCGGAATCCAGCCGAGCATCGGCACCTGGCGGATTGAATGGAACAGTGGCCCTATCAACCGATTGGCCACGGCTGATAGCGCCATCAACACGCCCAGCAACACGCCGAAGAAGATGCCCAGCGCCAGGCCGGTGCTGGTGCGGGCCAGACTGGCCAACAGATTCACCAGCAGCTCGCCGTTGGCCAGCAATTCAATCAACGCCGAGCCAATCGCCGACAACGGCACAAATGCGTAAGCCCCGGCGGCGCCCTGGCGTGACAGATATTCCCAGGCGGCGATCAACAACAGTGGCAGCAGCAAGCCGCGGGAATTGGCAAATAGTCGAGACATCAGCGGCTCCTAGCGGGTCTGCCAGCGGAACATCCGCTGTTCGAGTTGGCGAAAACTGAAGTCGAGTACGAAACCGATCACGCCTGTGACGACCACACCGACCATCACCACATCGATGCGCAACATTTGTCGGCTCATTTCAATCATTTGTCCCAGGCCACTGTCGGCGGCCAGCAACTCGGTGGCCACCAGCACCACCCAGGCGCGGGTCAGGCTGATGCGGAACCCGGTGATGATCGGTGGCGCGGCAGCAGGCAGGGCAATCTCGCGGACGAACGTCGGCCAGCGCAGTCGATAGACGTCTGCCACTTCGAAGTAGCTGCGCGGAATGCCTTTGACACCTTCGCTGGCGGCCAGCGCCACCGGGAAGAACGCGGTCTTGGCGACGATGATGATCTTGAAGGTTTCATCGATACCGAACAGCAGCACGAACATCGGGATCAAGGCGATGCTGGGAATCTGGCGCAGGGTGTGGAACAGCGGCGAGCAGTAGATCTGGACGTTTTTCGAGAGCGCCATGAGCACGCCGAAAGCCAGGCCCGACAGTGAGCCGATAGCGAACCCCAGACCAAGGCGCGACAGGCTGTTGAGCAGGTGTTCGAGCAACTCACCGCTGGCCGACAAGTCTTCGAAGGTTCGCCACACCTGCGCGGGAGGAACCAACAGGTTGCGCGGAAAAATTCCGGCCTCGGCCACCACCGCCCAGAGCAACAGCAGGGCAGCGGGGGAGAGGAGCCAGGTCAGGGAGGACAACAGTCGTTGGGTACGCATGGCAGGTCTTATGTCGGCGAAGTACGCAGGGGGTATCGCAAGAGCTGTGCCAGCCACGGTAGATATTGCCTGGACGTGATGACGCCATCGCTGGCAGGCCAGCTCCCACAGGACGGTGCAGGACCTGTGGGCGCCGGCCTGCCGGCGATGGCGTCGCCACGAAAACCGCGGATTGATGCCTGGTCAGCACCCACTGCTGCCAGAGCAACACCCCTCCAGCAACCTCATCAGAATTCGTAGCTGACGCTGGTGTAATAGAACGCGCCTTGCGCGCCTTCAGGGCTGGTGATCGAGTACTTCGGTACGCCGTACAGTTGCGCACCGTCAGCCTTGTCCGGATGGGTATCGAACAGGTTGATCGCCCCCAGCGACACCTTCAGGGTTTTGTTGAAGGTGTACGACAGGTCCAGGTCGGTCACCCATTGCGGGCTGTAGGTCTGGTCCAGGGCAGGGTTGGTCGAGTTGAGGCTTTTCCATTCGCCATACCGGCGCTGGGCAACCGTGACGCCCCAGCCGTCATACAGCCAGTTGGCACTCAGGATCAGCTTGGTTTCAGGTGTGCCGTCTTCGATCAGGCCTTGGGTGGTGCGGCCGACAATCTGCGAACCCTTGATGTTGCCGACATCGCGCAGGGCGGTAATTTTGGTGTTGTTCTGGCTCACGCCGGCGTTCAGGTTCAGTTGGCCCCATTGCTGTAGGTCCAGCTGATAGTTGCTGGCAAGCTCTATCCCATCGGTGCGAGTGTCGGCGACGTTGGTGTAGAAGGCCGCACTCTGAATGTTTGCGTAGGGTGTACCGGCAAAAATGGGCGAGACCACTGACGCGGGCAACTGGTCGGAGAGCGTGATGCGGTTGTCGATATCGATGCGGTAGGCGTCCAGCGTCACCGAGGCATTGGCCAACGGGCGCCAGACCAGGCCCAGGGAATAGCTGGTGGATTCTTCGGGTTTGAGCGACTGGCCGCCCAGTAGCGCTGCCTCCGGGCTGTCCGCACGCAGGGTGCGTTGCTGCACTTCGACAAAGTTGCCACTGCCGGGTGGTTGCTCCACCACCTGCACGCTGAACGACGACAAACCGCTCTGAACCAGCGACGGCGCGCGATAGCCGGTGCTGGCCGTGGCTCGGGCGGCAATCTGCGGGGTGAAGTCATAGCGCAGGGATAGCTTGCCGTTGGTGGTGTCGCCGAAGTCCGAATAGTGCTCGGTGCGCACCGCGACGCCGGCCTGGAATTTTTCGGTGATCTGGCCTTCGACATCGATGTAGGCACCCAAGACATTGCGGTCCAGCGAGGCCGCATCGACCTGGGTAATGCCCGAGTAGTAACCCGGAATGCGCCGCCGCGTGACCGGGTCGACGGTATTGAAGAGCGGGCCGTTCTGCCATCCCGCGGCTTCACCTTCGCTCAGTTCATAGTTCTCCTGACGCCAGGCCAGGCCGGCTGACAGTGTCAGCGGCTTGAACAGCAGGTCGGTGGGGAAATCCCGCACCCAGTCCAGGGTCACGTTGGTCTGGTCGGCCTCACGTCTGCCGGTGTAGATTTTTTCCGGGCTGTCGGCACCCCAGCTGGGGTTGATCGCGTTACGGTCGGTGGAATCCAGGGTGTTGTCGCCATGGTTCACGGCGAAGTCGAACTTGCCCAACTGTTCGTCTTCGTAACGCACGCCGCCGGTCAACGCATAGTCTTCCAGCGAATAGCGCGTGATGGGCAGGCGTCCGTCCGGGAAGCGTTGCAATGCCGTGCTGCTGTAGTTGTTGCGCAAGGTGGTGGGCGGATCGAAGAAGCCTTCGGCGTCGGTGTTTTTGTGGGAGTAGGTGGCAAAGCCGTAGGCAGTCAGACCTTCGCCGATACCGACCTCACTGTTCAGCGCAAAGTTGTACTGGTCCGATACATTGCCCGAGCCCCAGCGCCAGGTGCGATAGCGATTGTTTTGCTCGCGGGGCGTGTTGATGCTGGTGGATCCGGGATAAAAGATCCGGTTGTCCGGGTTGGTGTCACTGGCCGGGTCCTGGCTGCCGGCGTCGAAGCCCAGGGTCAGGAAGCCGTCGTTGGGCAGGGCGATGCCTTTCCAGCCGCTGAGTTTGCGCTGGATGCCGTCGCCCTTGTCGTAGCCGCCGAAGCGGTATCCGACGTTGCCTCCGTCGTCCTTTTCCTTGAGCACGATGTTGATCACACCGGCGATGGCGTCTGAGCCGTATTGGGCTGCGGCACCGTCGCGAAGGATTTCCACGCGCTGGATCGAGCTCAGGGGAATCAGGCTCAAATCGACGGCCGCCGCGCCACGGCCATTGACCAGGCTTTGGCGGGTGACGTTGGCGCTGGTGTGGCGACGTTTGCCGTTGACCAGCACCAGCACCTGATCAGACGCCAGGCCGCGCAACGATGCGCCCTGGGCGATGGAACCGGCAAAGGCCCCTTGGGGCGATTGCGGATACGTGAACGAGGGCGACAGTGCGGTAAGTGCGCCGGACAGATCGCTGGCGCCGGTCTGTTCCAGCTGCTCGCCGGACAGAACATCAATCGGTGCGGCGCTTTCCAGTGCGGTGACGTCGCTTCGGCGGGTGCCGAGTACGACCACGGTGTCCAGGTGTTCGCTGCTTGCGCCGGGTTGAGCGTCGGCAGCCATGACGGGCATGGCAAGGCTGCCAATGACCAGCGCGATAGCGCCGGCTAACGGGGTGTGATGGAACATGGGTAAATTCCTTTAAGGCGTATGAACACCCTGTAGGAGCTGCCGCAGGCTGCGATCTTTTGATCTTGTTTTTTTTCACATCAAGATCAAAAGATCGCCGCCTGCGGCAGCTCCTACAAAGTTTGGCGTGGAGGCAGGATCAGAAGCGGCTGGTGACGCTCAGGCCTACGGTGCGCGGGTCGCCGTAGGTGATGACGTATTGGCCCAGGGTGCCGTTCGGACGACCATGCACCTGGTAGCGACGGTCGGTGACGTTGTTCACGAACCCCGTGACGCTGAGTTTTTCATCCGGGCTGAACCAGGTCAGGCGAGTGTTGGCCAGCGTGTAGTGCGGTTGGCTGAGGGTCTTGTCGGCACTGCTCTGGCGATCGGCGAGGAAGTATTCCTTGTCCCGATAACTGACATCGCCACCGGCGACGAGCTTGCCCCCGATTGCCAGCGGGAACGTGTAATCGGCACCGAGCGCCACCACGTTGCGCGGTGAACGCACGAAGCTATTGCCGCTGTAATCACCGGTCACGACACCCGTGTTGGGGTTGGTGTTCTTGAAGTCGGTGTATTCGGTGTCGAGGAACGATACCGCCGCACGCAAGTGCAGGTAGTCGGTCGGCTGGGCTTCCAGTTCCAGCTCGGCGCCCTTGACCGTGCCCTTGGCGCCGTTGGTCAGCGCCGTGGTAAGCACGCCGTTGTTGACCGTCAGCAGGTTCACCTGAATGTCCGAGTAGTCGTAATAGAAAATGTTGGCGTTGGCCGTCAGACGGTGGTCGAACCATTCGGACTTGACGCCGATTTCGTAGGCGTCGAGTTGTTCCGGATCCACCGTGGTCAGCTGCGAAAGGCTGGTGGACAGGCCGGTGTTGAAACCGCCGGAACGGAAACCGTGGGCATAGCGAAAGAACACGCGCACGTTGTCGTTGATCCGGTATTCCGGCGTCAGGTCATAGGTCCAGGCTTCCCAGGTCTTGTCTTCCTGACGATTGCCATTGGTGCCGACACCGGCCAGTGGCACCAGTGGGCCGTTAGCGGTGATGCGGGTCAGTTGGGTCAGGTCGAGGTCGATGTCTTTCTTTTCCTGGGTCCAGCGCAGGCCACCGGTCACGGAGAAGTTATCGGTGAAGTCGTAGGTCAGGTTGCCGAACAACGCGTAACTGTCGGTGGTGTGGTCGTAGCTCAAGTCACGAAAGTCAGTGGCGCCGCCAGTCTGGTTCGAGCCGGTGCCGTTTGGCGTCGGGCCAGGTGTAATGAGGCGCTGTGCGGAGCTGTCGAGGTCTTCGTGGAAGTAGTGCGCACCCAGCAGCCAGCGCAAGGTTTCCTGCTGCGGCGAGGCCAGGCGCAGTTCCTGGGAATACTGCGAGTATTTGTTGTCGGAGATTGCCGCGCCGTTGACCTCATAAGGCGTGTAGTCGGCGTCGCTGGTGGACTGCCCGCGAATGTAGTCGTAGGCACTGATGGATGTCAGGGTGTAATCGCCCAGATGCCAGTTCAGAGTAAGCGAAGTGCCGTCGTGATTGAGCTTGGAGTCTTCATTGACGTTGATGGCGATATCGCGCCCGCTGGGTCTTTGATAGCCAACATTGTAATAGCGTCCCTCGGTCAGCGAACCGTTGCTGCCATCACCTTTGTATTCTCGACTGTGGACCTTCAGCAACGCCTCAAGGTCGTCATTGACCTGAGCAAGAAACTGCAGGCGCACGGCTTTTTTGTTGACGTCGCCATAGGTGTTGCCGTCGACCAGGTTGTCCTGGAAGCCATCACGCTCTTCGGAATACAACGAGACCCGAGCGGCGAGTTTGTCATCCACCAGCGCTCCCCCCAGAGCGCCGCTGACGATGCGTTCGTTCTTGGTGCCAAACCCGATCGTGCCGAAGCCGTCCGTGTCGAAAGTCGGCTTTTTCGAGATGACGTTGACCGCGCCCGCGGTGGTGTTCTTGCCGTACAGCGTACCTTGCGGACCGCGCAGGATTTCGATGCGCTCCAGGTCGAACAACGGACCGCCGCCGGCAATCGGCGCGTTCAGGTACACGTCGTCGGCGTAGATGCCCACCGGGTACACGGTCGCGGCGCCGGTATCACCGGTACCCAGACCGCGGATGTACCAACGTGGTCGTCCGTCGCCATCCGGGTTCTTGGCCGATGCGTTTGGTACGAAGGTGGTGATGTCGCCCATGTTACGCACGCCATCGGCAACCAGGGCGGTGCCCTGAACTGCCGACACTGCCACCGGAACCTCTTGCAGGGTTTCTTCGCGGTGCTGAGCGGTGACGGTCACGGTCTTGAGTGACGGTTCGGTGGTGGTTTTACTGCTGTCGGCTTCAGTGGTGTCTGCTGCCAGCACCCCCTCGCTGACGCCCCCGGCCAGTAACAAGGCAAGCCAGATATTCTTGGTGATCGGATTAAGTTTATGCATTTAAGTCTCCCCCAATAAAGTTTCACTAATGGGGGTAGAGCAGAGATCGTGCCAAGAGATTTTTCTGGAGCGTTAGTTTTGTTATGTGGCTGTTTATAAAGGGTTTTAATGTTATTGAAAGTTCGGCTTCATCAGGTTTTTCAAGGGTTTTGTTAGTTGGATCCAGTCCGGACTAAAGCGCCTGCCAGACATTCAGCAGAAGTTGCTTGGCGAGTGTTGCTGTAGCAGCAGGAAGGGGGCGGGAGGGTGTTGCCAGGCAAGCAGTGTTTTTCGCTTTCGGACGCTATCGCCAGCAAGCCGGCTCCTACAAGGTTTGCGCATGACCTGAAGGAGCCGGCTTGCTGGCGATGGCGGTATTGCTGGCGAAGAAGAACTCAAACCGCCAGGCGAGAGGTAGAGCCGATGACGTTTTCCAGTACGCTGAAATCGATCCAGTCGCGCACATCGAATCGCCGCGGGATAAAGTCCCAGCGATGCAGAAAATCGGTGAAATCCTGCAGCGCCTCGATGGAGCGGGTATCGAGGGTCGTGCGCAAACGCCTGTGAGCATCCTCACCGTAGGCCGCAGCTACCCAGTACTCGCTGGTGTTCAACTCACGGGCCAGAAAACGCCGGGTTTCATCCGGATTGGCCCACGCCCATTGCTCTGTGCGCAGCACGGTATCGACGATTTTCACGCTGGCGTCGAAATGCTCATGCAACAGGTGAGTATCAACGGTCAGCGTCCGCGGCGTGCCGTTGTTCGAGCGAATCAGCGGGTCGGGGTGCGAGCCGGTATCGATCACCACCTGCAAACCGAATTCGTTAGCCAAGTGCACAGCGTGGGCGCCCTTGAGGAAAATCGCATCGATGTCGCCGCGCAACAGGCCGATCAGTTCGTTGTTGCGACGGCTGAAGCGCGTTACGCCGAGGCTGACTTCCGAGCCGTAGACATGCTGTTTCTGGTCATCGCTGTAGGTGCCGCCATAGGGGTAGTCCACCAGCTCAACATCCGACACCTCGAGGCCTTCGAGCTTGAGAGCGTTTTCCAACCCGCGCAGGGCTTGGGCGCGGGTGAAGTCGATCTGCACGTTGGCCCATTTAGGCACGCCGAAGCGCCGGTTTTTCAGGTCGCGAACACTCTTCACGCCGCTTTCTGCGGTGGTCAGGATCAACTGCACCTCGTCGCTCCACGACAGCCCCAGCACTCGGGTCTGTACGCCGCTGGCGTAGGCCCAGATGGCCGGGATATTACCGCCATGACGCACGGAGTTTTTCAGGTGATGGTCGTAATGTGCTTCGCGAACTTCCCGTTCGCTGGACTCGCGCAGGGATTGAATATTGGTGCCGAACGGCAGAAAGGCTTCCGCCAGTCGACCGGATTGCACAGCGATGCCCAATCCCGTGGGAACAGGGCTGTGGGTGTACCAAAGCGTATCGAGTGGTTTGCTCATAAAGGCCTTCAGTTCGAGTCCATGAAACCTGGCGGGTTAGCCGGCCAGCGCGGTGTGTGTTTGCAGCAGCGCGTCCAGTGGGCGAGGGTCGATCCAGTCGCGCACGTCGAAACTTTGCGGGATGAAGCGCCAGCGATGCAGGAAGTGGGTGAAGTCTTGCAATGCAGCAATCGCTTGTTCATCCAGTTCGGTGCGCAGGCGCAGGTGAGCGTCGTTGCCATAAGCGGCGCTGACCCAGTATTCGCTGCTGTTGGTTTCGCGGGCCAGGTAGCGGCGCGTGTCTTCTGGATGGGTGTGAGCCCAATGTTCGGCGCGGCGTACGGAATCGAGAATGCCGGTGGCGATGTCGAAGTGGTTGTCCAGCAGGTTCAGGTCTACTGCCAATGTGCGAGGGGTGCCGTTGTTGCTGCGAATCAGCGGCTCGGGGTGCGAGCCGGTGTCGATCACCGTATGCAGGCCGAATTCATGGGCCTGGCGAGCGGCGCTGGCGCCTTTGAGGAAAATCGCATCGACCTCGCCGCGCAGCAGGCCGACCAATTCCAGGTTACGTCCCTCGACCCGCTGCGCGCTGACCGGCGTGCCGTTCACAGTACTGACCTGCGGGTCGCTGAAGGTGCCTTCATAGCGGTAGTTCACCAATTGCACGTCACCGACCTGCAAGCCTTCCAGAATCAGGGCGTTTTCCAGCCCGCGCAGGGCTTGGGCGCGGGTGAAATCGATCTGCGCACCGGCCCAGTCGGGCAAGCCGAAACGGCGTCCCTTCAGGTCCTTGACGGTTTTGATGCCGCTGCCTGGAAGGGTCAGGATCAGTTGCACTTCATCGGCCCATGACAGGCCAATTACGCGTGTCTCCCGTCCTTGGGCACGCGCCCAGATCGCCGGAATATTGCCGCCATGGCGCACGGAATTGCGCAGCGTGTGATCGAAATGCGATTCCCGCACCGCCTTGTCGGTGGATTCACGCAATGACTGCACCTGTGTGCCCAATGCGCCAACGGTGTCTTGCAGCCAGCCTTTTTGCACGGCAATGCCGAGCCCGGTGGGAACCGGACAGCGGGTGTACCACAGGGTGTCGAGGGGTTGAGTCATCAGAAATTCTCCCGCAGCGCTCAGGCGCTGGCCTTCAATTGAGT
>Ga0247820_10001780_pt1 | contig 12091 bp, 12 predicted proteins | sample 13C_Glucose_Day1_2_FD_192480 | JGI IMG/M metagenome (GOLD analysis project Ga0247820, IMG submission 192480) | Soil microbial communities from agricultural site in Penn Yan, New York, United States - 13C_Glucose_Day14 | ecosystem: Environmental > Terrestrial > Soil > Agricultural land | place...
CTCCCCAGCGGGCCCACAGCGGGGTCAGCAGCAGCGCCGGCCCGACGAAGCAGACGAACAGGGTCGTGGCGGCCGACGCGCGTCCCAGCAGGTCGTCCGCGACGTACGCGACGGCGGCGAGCATGCACCCGGTCGCGAGCGCCTGCAGCACGAAGGTGGTGAGCAACACCCGGAAGTCGCGTGCCCGGGAGACGACCTGGAGCTGCTCGCGCAGCGACCCCGCGCCAGCACCCACGGCCCCGATCGGCGCGCGCCGCGTGCCCCACCAGGCGCTGAGGACACCCACCAGGATGACCGTCGCCATCACGACGCCCATCACCCGGTAGCCGTCGCGGCCGCCCACCGCGTCGCGGATCACCGGCGCCGTCGCGCCGGCGAGCATGATCGTGAACGCCAGGATCGCCACCCGCCACGTCATCAGCCGGGTGCGCTCGTCGTACGACGTCGTGATCTCGGCCGGCATGGCGACGTAGGGGACCTGGAAGAAGGCGTACGCCGACGCGGCGAGCACGAAGAAGACCAGCACCCACGTGGCCTCGAGCCACCGGCTGTCGAGGTCGGGTGCGGCGAAGATCAGGGCGAAGGCGCCCGCCAGCATGGTCCCGGCGCGGAGCAGCCAGGGCCGCCGGGGGCCGGCGGGATGGACGGTGCGGTCGCTGATCCGTCCGGCGACCGGGTTGAGCAGCACGTCCCACGCCTTCGGGAGGAAGACGATGACGCCGGCCCACAGGGCGGCGATGCCCAGCTCGTCGGTGAGGTAGGGCAGGAGCATCAGCCCGGGCACGGTGCCGAACGCGCCCGTCGCGACCGAGCCGCTGCCGTAGCCGATGCGGACGCCGAGCGGAAGTCGCGCGGCGTCGAGCTCGGGCCTCACCGTCCGCCCAGCGCGCGGGAGCCGGACGATCCGTACCGACGCGACGGGTTGGAGCCGATCGCATCCGGGGTGGGACTCGTCGTCGCGGTCGCCGGCTCCGGCTCGTGCGACCACTCGTCCACCCACTCGTCGATCGTGGTCCAGGTCGTCGACCGGGCGGCCCGTCCGGTGAGCATGCCGAGGTGGCCGCCGGGCACCACCTCGAAGCGCACCTGCGGCGAGCCGGTCAGCAGCGGCACCAGCGCTCGTACGGCCGGGAGCGGCGCGATGCCGTCGGTGTTGCCCGCGAACACCAGGGTGGGGACCGAGATCTCCGCCAGGTCGATGGTGCGGTCGCCGATCTCCATCCGGCCCGCCGCGAGCGCGTTGCCCTTGACGAAGCGGTGGTAGAGCTGCCCGAACGTGCGTCCCGGGTAGGCCGTCATGTTCGAGGAGAAGCGGCTGACCGCCTCCATCTGGGCGAGGTAGTCCGTGTCGTCGAGGTGGGTCAGCACGGCCAGCGGCTTGGTGAGCACCTTCTGCGCGGACGCTGCCGTGAAGGCCCAGCTGACGAAGGGCGTCGGCACGCCGCCGAGGGCCCGGTAGGCCCGCGTGACGACGCCCGTGCCCTGGGTGAGGTTGAGCAGCGGCCGCACCGGCGCCACGAGCGGCACCTTGGTCACGTCGACCGGCGACCCGACGACGGTGATGGACGCGATCGGCAGGTCGTGGCGGTCGGCGGCGACGAGGAGGGCGAAGATCCCGCCGAGGCTCCAGCCGACGAGGTGCACGTCACGACCTGCGTGCTCGTGGACCGCGCGGATCGCCTCGGGCAGCACCTCGTCGACCCAGTGCTCCATGCCGAGCGCCCGGTTCTTGAACGAGACCTGGCCATACTCCAGCAGGTAGGTCGGGCGCCCCTGCGTGACGAGGTGCTCGACCAGCGAGCAGTCGCGGCGGAGGTCGTAGCACAGCGCCGGTGCGGCCAGTGGCGTCACGAGCAGCACCGGGTCGCCGGTCTGCGCCACTCCCGCGGCCGGGCGGTAGTGGTAGACCTCGCGCAGCTCGCCGTCGTCGATCAGCGTCCGGGGCATCGGTCGCAGGTCGGCCAACCCGCCGTAGAGCAGGGAGTGCGCGACGTTGCCGGCCGCGGCGACCACCTGCTCGGGCGTGGGGATGAGGTCCATGGGGGAAATCTACGTGGAGAAATTTTCGGACGGGTGCATCCGACGGCGGGGTCGGGGCGGAGAAGAGGGGGACGGGCGCCAACGGGCGCCCCCGACGGAAGGACCTCTCCCATGAAGCGACGCGTTCCCGCCATCCTCGCCGCCTCGGCCCTCGCCCTGGGTGCTGTGACCGCCACCGGGGCCCCGGCCACCGCCCAGGCCGCAGCAGGTGAGGACGCCCTCGCCAGCGTGCTCCTCGCCGACGGCAACAGGTTCGACAGCAACGCCAAGGACTTCGACATCGTGACCCAGGCGGTTCTCGCGGTGGCCGAGGCCAAGCCCGACTCCCCGGTGACCGTGCTCGCCGACGGGTCGAAGCGCCTGACTGCCTTCGCGCCCACGGACCAGGCGTTCCGCAAGCTCGCGCAGGACCTCACCGGTCAGAAGATCAAGAGCGAGAAGAAGCTCTTCGGGGCGCTCGTGGACCTCGCCGGTGTCGACACCATCGAGACGATCCTGCTCTACCACGTCGTCGCGGGCCAGACGCTCACCAGCAACAAGGTGCTGAAGGCCGACGGCGCCACGCTGACCACGGCGCAGGGAGGGACGATCAAGGTCGACGTCACGACCAAGCCCAGCCTGAGCATCACGCTCAAGGACGCCGACAAGAACGACCGCGACCCGATGGTCGTGCTGAAGTCCCTCGACCTCAACAAGGGGAACAAGCAGGTCGCCCACGGCATCGACCGGGTCCTCCGCCCGATCGACCTCTGAGCCAGGGCACCGCGGACGCCTGACGGGCGGGGAGCGACGATGACGATCATCCCGCTCCCCGCCCGCGCGGCACGTCTGTACGGTGGCCCGGTGGTCACCGAGGCGACGGCGTTCCAGGACGAGCAGGACGACAGCGTCCACACGCTCGCAACGCGCCTCGTGGCCGGGGAGGAGACCGCCCTCGAGGAGGTCTTCGACCGCTGGTCCCCGCTCGTGCACACCTACGCCCTGCGCGCGCTGCGGGACGCCCACGAGGCGGAGGAGGTGACCCAGCAGGTGTTCGTCGCCGCGTGGCGCAGCCGCCACACGCTGACCCCGAGCCCGGCGGCACTGCCGGCCTGGCTCATCGGGATCGCCCGGCACAAGGTCGCCGACGCGCGCGCGGCACGGGCCCGGGAGGCGGGCAGGCTCGCGGCGGTGGTGTCGCTCCCCGGTGTCACGGACCACGCCCTCCAGTCCGCCGACGAGGAGATCGCCGAGCGGCTCGTCGTCCGCCAGGCCGTCGAGGAGCTCCCCGACCCGCGCCGCACCATCATGTTCCTCGCCTTCTGGGAGGGGCACAGCCACGCCGAGATCGCCGAGAAGGTCGGGCTCCCGCTCGGCACCGTGAAGAGCCACGTCCGTCGTGGCCTGATGAAGCTCCACCAGCAGCTCGAGGGGGTGCGCCATGAGTCACGTTGATCCCGAGCAGCTCGCCGGGCTCGCCCTCGACCCCACCGACGCTCCCGCCGAGGTGCGCGAGCACGTCGAGACCTGCCCCGAGTGCGCAGGGCTCGTCGCGGCGTTCACCGGCGTACGCCGCCGCGCGGGCGAGGACGCGCTGGTCGCGCCCCCGGCGGGGCTGCGCGCCCTGGTCCTGGACCAGGCCTTGGCGGGCGACGACGCCCCGTCGGGGCCTGCTGCCGTCGACACAGGGCCGAGGCGACGGAGCGGCGTACCCCTGTGGCTGGCAGGCGTGGCCGCCGGGCTCGCCCTCCTCGCCGGGATCGGGCTCGGGCGTCTCGGCGCGGATGACACACCCGAGGCGGTGGACCCGCCGACGGGCGACAGCACCGTCGTCGCCGCGACCGCCCTCACCGCCCTCGACAGCGACGCCGCTCGTGGTGAGGCCAGCGCGGTGGAGTCGGACGACACCTTCACCATCCGGGTCAGTGCGAGCGAGCTCGGCGACGAGCCCGGCGTGCACGAGGTGTGGCTGATCAACGTCGACGGCAAGCGGATGATCTCCATCGGCCTCCTCGCCTCCGGCGACGAGGGTGAGTTCGCCGTTCCCGTCGACCTCATCGACGAGGGCTACCGCATCGTCGACATCTCGGTCGAGCCCGACGACGGCGACCCCACCCACTCCGGGGTGAGCATCGCGCGCGGCGAGCTCACCTGACCCGTCCATCGGGGCGGTCGGTCCTCGACATCGCGTGGTGCGAGGACTAGGAACGGTGCATGAAGTGGAGGTACGCCATCCTCGGCGGCACCGCCGCGGCAGCAGCCGTGACGACCGCGCACGACCTGGTGCAGACGAAGCACGCGATCGTCCGCAACTTCCCGATCATCGGGCACGCCCGCTTCTTCCTGGAGCGCTTCGGACCCGAGCTGCGGCAGTACATCGTCACCAGCAACGACGAGGAGCGTCCCTTCAGCCGTGACCAGCGGCGCTGGGTCTACGCGAGCTCCAAGCTGGAGAACAACTACTTCGGCTTCGGCACCGACAACGACCTCGAGCGGATCGAGGGCTACCCGATCATCAAGCACCGCACCTTCACCGGCCCCGGCGCGGCCACCATGCCGCACGCCCAGGAGGAGATCGTGCTGCCCTGCGCGAAGGTGATGGGAGCTGCTCGCGGTCGTCCGCACGCGTTCCGGCCGTCCTCGGTCGTCAACATCTCCGGCATGAGCTTCGGCTCGCTGTCGGGCAAGGCCGTCGAGGCGCTCAACCGGGGCGCGGCCATGGCCGGCTGCTTCCAGAACACCGGGGAGGGCGCGCTCTCGCCCCACCACCGCAACGGCGGCGACATCGTCTTCCAGATCGGCACCTCCTACTTCGGCTGCCGCGACGAGCGGGGTCGCTTCGACATGGCACGCCTCGTCGACGTGGTCCAGTCGGCGCCCGTGCGCGCGATCGAGGTCAAGCTCAGCCAGGGCGCGAAGCCGGGGCTCGGCGGCATGCTCCCCGCGGAGAAGGTCAGCAGGGAGATCGCCGAGATCCGCGGCATCGAGGAGGGCAAGGACTGCGCGTCACCCAGCCGCCACACCGTCTTCCACGACATCGACTCGATGCTCGACTTCGTGGAGTCCGTGGCCCAGGCCACCGGCCTGCCGGTCGGGATCAAGTCGGCGGTCGGCAACCTCACGATCTGGGACGAGCTCGTCGAGGAGATGGGGTCCGGCACCCGCGGCGTCGACTTCGTCAACATCGACGGGGGCGAGGGCGGCACGGGTGCGGCGCCGATGATCTTCGCCGACTCCGTGGCCTACCCGTTCCGGATCGGCTTCAGCGAGGTGTGGCGCCGGTTCGCGGCGGCGGGCCTCAGCGACGACGTGGTGTTCATCGGTGCGGGCAAGCTCGGCGTGCCGGAGAACGCCGTGGTCGCGTTCGCGCTCGGCGTCGACATGGTCAACGTGGGTCGCGAGGCGATGCTGTCGATCGGTTGCATCCAGGCCCAGAAGTGCCACACCGACCATTGCCCGGTCGGGGTCGCGACCCAGAACCCGCGCTACACGCGCGGCCTCGACGTGAGCCTCAAGAGCGTCCGGGCGGCCAACTACATCCGCTCGCTGCGCCGTGACCTGCTCAAGGTGTCGGAGGCGATCGGCGTCGTCCACCCGGGGCTGATCTCGCCCGGCGACATCGACATCGTCGACGGCACGCGTGCCGCGGTGGGGATCGGCGAGGTCTACCGCTACGACCCCGCGTGGCCGCGGCTCGGCGCCGACCTGGTCAGCGAGATCGAGGCGCTCATGGTCGCCCAGGACCAGACCGCACCGTCGCGGCGCGCCCCTGCCTGAGTGCGCCCCCGCCGGGCGCCTCAGCGCGTACGGGACTGGCGCACCGTCTTGTCGTGGTGCTCGGGCAACGTCTCCAGCTCGCGCAGGAAGTCGGCGGCCCACTTCGCCACGTCGTGCTGCACCACGGTCTTGCGCATCGCTCGCATCCGGCGGGACGTCTCCCGCCTGTCCGCGGCGAAGGCGTCGAGGAGCGCGGACTTCATGCCGTCGATGTCGTAGGGGTTGACCAGCCAGGCCTGCCGCAGCTCCTGGGCGGCGCCGGCGAACTCCGAGAGCACCAGCGCACCGTCGTCCTCGAAGCGGCAGGCGACGTACTCCTTGGCGACGAGGTTCATGCCGTCGCGGAACGGCGTCACGACCATGATGTCCGCGGCACGGTAGAAGGCGGCCATCTCCTCGCGGGGGAAGGAGCTGTGGAGGTAGTGGATGGCCGGCGTGCCGATCTTGCCGTGGTCGCCGTTGATCCGTCCGACCAGCATCTCGATCTCGTCGCGCAGGATGCGGTACTGCTCGACCCGCTCCCGGGACGGCGTCGCGACCTGCACGAACACGGCGTCCTCGACGTCGAGGTGCCCGTCACGGACCAGCTCGCCGAACGCGCGCAGGCGGGAGTAGATGCCCTTCGTGTAGTCGAGGCGGTCGACACCCAGGAAGATCCGCCGCGGGTTGCCGAGCGCCTCACGGATCTCGGTGGCACGCTCGGCCACGGCCTCCGAGCGCGCCAGCTCTTCGAAGCCGGCGGTGTCGATCGAGATCGGGAACGCCGTCGCCTTCACGGGCCGGCCGTCGGGCAGGTAGATCGTGTCGCGGTGCGTCTTGTGGCCGACACGGCTGCGCACCAGGCGTACGAAGTTGGCGGCCGCGCCCGGGAGCTGGAACCCGATCAGGTCGGCGCCCAGCAGCCCCTCGAGGATCTGCCGGCGCCAGGGCAGCTGGGAGAAGAGCTCGGCCGGCGGGAACGGGATGTGCAGGTAGAACCCGATGCGCAGGTCGGGCCGCTTGGCGCGCAGGATCTGCGGCACGAGCTGGAGCTGGTAGTCCTGCACCCACACGGTGGCGCCCTCGGCCGCCACCTCCGCGGCCCGGTCGGCGAACCGCTGGTTGACCGCGACGTAGGAGTCCCACCACTCCCGGTGGAACTCCGGCTTGGCGATGACGTCGTGGTAGAGCGGCCACAGGGTGCCGTTGGAGAAGCCCTCGTAGAACTCCTCGACCTCGCGCGCGCTCAGCGCGACGGGGATGAGGGACAGCCCGTTCTCCTCGAACGGCTCGAACTCGTCGTCGTCAGCCGACCCGGGCCAGCCGATCCAGGCGCCGTCGTTGGCGCGGAGCACCGGCTCGAGCGCGGTGACCAGCCCGCCGGGGGAGGGGCGCCAGGCCACCGAGCCGTCGGGCTGGGTCACACGGTCCACGGGGAGTCGGTTGGCCACGATCACGAGGTCTGCCTGCGGCGCTCCACTCACATCGGCAACCCTAGCGACGGCCCGATGCGCACAGACCACCCCGCGGTGTCCCGGTCCGGCGGCCGCGCACGAGCCCGCGGCGGGTTTTGTCCAGACGACTCGCCGCGGGCGAATGACATCGTTGTCGTTCGTCGCCTAGACTCGTCCTCGTCCACCCGGTCACGGGTGGTGTGGGGTCGAGGAGGAGACGTCCGATGGATGCAGCCGAGCACATCACAGCCGGGCAGGAGACTGCCGCCGGGCTGAGCCAGCGCGACCTCGACATCCTCGAGTTCGAGCGGCACTGGTGGAAGTACGCCGGCGCGAAGGAGCAGGCGGTCCGCGAGAAGTTCGACATGTCGTCCACCCGCTACTACCAGGTCCTCAACGCGCTGATCGACCGCCCCGAGGCGCTCGAGGCCGACCCCCTGCTCGTACGCCGCCTCCGCCGGCTGCGCGCCTCCCGCCAGCGGCAGCGCTCGGCGCGTCGCCTCGGGTTCGAGATCTGACCCCCGACCGGCTCCCGACCTGACGTCACGGCCCGCCCTCTCACGATTGGTCACCTTCCCCATGGCCTCCTTCCCCAGTCCCGGCCGCCCCGCGTCCCGCCGTCGCGACGAGCGCGGCGTGGCCTTCCCGTCCCCGCTCGTGATGCTCTCGGTGATCGCCGTCGCGATGGCCTCGATCACCTTCGTCGCGACCCGCGACCAGGCGCCGACCGAGCGTCGGGTCGACACGGCCACCATCGCCAGTGCCGGCCAGACGCCCAGCGCCGAGCCGACCCCGACCGCGACGCCGACCCGCGAGCCCAAGCCGAAGCCGCAGGTCAAGCGGGGGGAGGTCTACGTCGAGGTCTACAACAACTCCGGCATCCGGGGGCTCGCCGCGGCGACCGCGGCGAAGGCCACCGGCGTCGGGTGGGCCGTGGTCGGCGAGGACAACTGGCAGGGCCTGATCCCCACCACGACGGTCTACTTCCCGCCCCGGCTCAAGGCCGCCGGCAAGCAGCTCGCCCTCGACCTGGGGATCAAGCGCACGGCACCGGCGGTCGGGGTCATGAAGCGCGACCGGCTCACCGTGATCCTCACGACCGACGCCCCGCGCTGACCGCACCCCGGTCACGGCGGTCGGGGTCGGCGTACCCGCGCCGTACGTGGTTGGGTTGACCCATGGAGTTCACCTCCGACGACGCCCGCGCCCACTACGACGCCGTGCGCGACGTCCTCGACGGCGTGGTGGTGGGCCTCGACTTCGACGGCACGCTGTCCCCGGTGGTGGACGACCCCGAGGCGGCCCGGCTGCACCCGGCGGCCCCGGGCGCGCTGCTCGAGCTCGCGGAGGCGGTGCGCGCGGTCGCCGTGATCACCGGCCGCCCGGCGCGCCAGGCCATCGCCATGGGTGACCTCGATGCGCTCGGCAACGCCATGCTCGACCGCGGTGCCGAGCTCTTCGTGTTCGGCCAGTACGGCAACGAGCGCTGGTCGGCCACCGAGCAGCGGATCCGGTCGCCACGACCGCCCGCGGGGCTGGCGAGCTTCGAGCGTGAGCTGCCGGCCGTGCTGCGCAGTGCCGACGCCGCCGAGGCGTACGTCGAGGAGAAGGGCCTCGCGGTGGCCGTGCACACCCGCCGCATGGACGACCCTGCCGGCGCCTTCGAGCGGCTGGTGAAGCCCATCTCGGCCCTGGCCGAGCGCCACCACCTGGCGATCGAGCCGGGACGCAACGTCATCGAGGTGCGGTCGGGCGACATGCACAAGGGCCAGTCGCTGCGCGCCTTCGTCGCCGACCAGGAGGCCACCGGGGTGGTCTTCTGCGGCGACGACCTCGGCGACGTCGAGGCCTTCGAGGCGGTCCGCTCGCTGCGCGCCGACGGCCTGCCCGGTCTGGTGGTGTGCTCCGCCTCGACCGAGCAGCCCGACCTGATCCGGCTCGCGGACGTGGTCGTGGACGGACCGGCGGGCGTGGTGGACCTCCTCACCGGGCTCGCCTCCCGTCGCTGACCGCGCCTCGGACGACGCTCCGACCACATCGTGGACTCGATGTGCGCATCGTGAGACGGGCTGCCTAGGCTGAGCGTGCTCATCACGAGGGACTGAGGGAACGGCCCGACGAAGTCCCGGCAACCACCCGCGAGCCTCCTGTCCGGCGCAGCCGGCAGTCGCGGGAGCAGGTGCCAAATCCGACCCCGGCGAGAGTCGCGGGGGACAGATGAGAAGGAGGACTTCATGAGCACCCTGCTGGACGAGAACACCACTTCCACGCCGAGGAAGGGGCTCCGCGAGGGCGCCTTCGGCAACGCCCGGGCGCTGGCCTGCCGGGAGTGCGGGCACGAGGTCGTCCTCGGGCCGTCGTACGCCTGTCCCGAGTGCTTCGGGCCACTGGAGGTGGCCTACGACTTCCCGGCCGTGACCCGCGAGGAGATCGCCGCCGGCCCCAGCAACATCTGGCGATACAAGGCGCTGCTGCCGGTCCCGACCGACATCGAGGAGAGCCCCAACACCGAGCCCGGCTTCACCCGGCTGCTCGAGGCGCGCAACCTCGCCCGCGAGCTCGGCATCGAGAAGCTCTGGGTCAAGGACGACTCGACCAACCCGACCAACTCCTTCAAGGACCGCGTGGTGGCCTGCGCGCTCAGTGCCGCCCGCGAGCTCGACGCGAAGGTCTTCGCGTGCCCGTCGACGGGCAACCTCGCCAACGCCGTGGCCGCGGCCGGCGCCCGGGCCGGGATCACCACCGTGGTCTTCATCCCGAGCAACCTCGAGAAGCCCAAGCAGGTGAACTCGGCCGTCTACACCGACCGGCTCGTCGCCGTGGACGGCAACTACGACGACGTCAACAAGCTCGCCTCGGAGATCGCCGGCGAGGAGGAGGGCTGGGCGTTCGTCAACGTCAACGTGCGCCCCTTCTACGCCGAGGGCTCCAAGACGCTGGGCTACGAGATCGCCGAGCAGCTCGGCTGGCGGCTGCCCGACCAGATCGTCATCCCCGTCGCGTCCGGTTCGCAGCTGACGAAGGTGGACAAGGCGTTCCAGGAGCTGGTCACCCTCGGCCTCGTCGAGGACAAGCCCTACAAGGTCTTCGGCGCCCAGGCCACCGGGTGCTCGCCGGTCTCGGTCGCCTACAAGGCCGGCACGGACGCGATCCGCCCGGTCAAGCCCGACACCATCGCCAAGAGCCTCGCCATCGGCAATCCGGCGGACGGGATCTACGTCCTCGACATCTGCCGTCGCTCCGGCGGCGCCGTCGAGGACATCACCGACGACGAGGTGCGCGAGGGCATCCTGCTGCTGGCCCGCACCGAGGGCATCTTCACCGAGACCGCCGGCGGCACCACCGTGGGCGTGCTCAAGAAGCTCGTCGACACCGGCCAGCTCGACCCGTCCCTGGAGACCGTCGTGATCAACACCGGGATGGGCCTCAAGACCCTCGACGCCGTCGCCGACCGGGTCGGCCCCGCCGCCACCATCGCCCCGTCCTACGACGCCTTCGTGGCGTCGAAGATCCTCTGAGAGGAAGATCGGAACATGTCAGTCTCCGTCCGGATCCCGACCATCCTGCGCACCTACACCGGCGGCGAGTCCGAGGTGAGCGCCGAGGGCGACACGCTGTCGGCCGTCCTCGACGACCTCGACGGCAACTACTCCGGCATCAAGGGACGGATCCTCGACGAGGCGGGACAGCTGCGCCGCTTCGTCAACGTCTACGTCGGCAACGACGACGTCAGGTTCCTCGACGAGCTCCAGACCGCCACCCCCGACGGCGTGCAGATCTCCGTGATCCCGGCGGTCGCCGGGGGCTGAGGCCGCCCGGGGGCAACCGTCACGACGCTCGTACGTCGACGACGGCGGCGTTGCCGCGCCCGTCGACCCGCAGCTCGGCGACCGCTCCGTCACCCAGCAGGTCGTCGGTCTCCTGCGCCTCGTCCTGCGGGAGGAACCAGCTCTCGATGCCGCACCGGATCTGCCACGACCGGTCGTCGCAGGCGAGGTAGGGGCCGTCGTCCGGCCGCGTGCGGGACCACGCCTCGGCCACCCACACGCCGTCCTCCTCGACGAGGCTGACGTAGACGGCGCCCGACTCGCCGTCGTCCAGCGCGCCGAGGCCCGGCGCGGCGGCCGACCGCGATCCGTCGTGACGGAGGTCCGGGTAGTCGAGGGCGACGTAGGCGCCGCGGAACGGGTCGATCGGGTCCACCGGACCCACCCGCACGAGGTAGGCGTCACCCGTTGCCCGGGCCGAGAGCTGTGGTGCGACGCCCACGCCGACCAGGGTGAGCTGGGTCGCGGCGACGATGCCGGTGACGAGGACGCGGTTCATCGGCCTGCTCCTTCGGTGTCGGTGTCGGTGGCGGAGTCGTCGTCGAGGGCGTGGGCCAGGTGTCGGCGGGCCCGGTCGAAGAGGAAGCCGGTCGCCAGGAAGACCGTGCCGAGCACCACGAAGAGCCAGGCGCCCGTCACGATCGGCGCGAACACCGCGAAGCTCTGGAAGGTCGTGAAGACCACCAGCCCCACCATGGCCATCCAGGTCAGGGGCGGGTGGTCGCGGACGGTGCCGAGCGCGACCAGCCCGACGGCGAGTGCGACGTAGGCGACGACCGAGACCGCCGCGTGGCCCCAGTCTGCGGCGTCCACCGACGACGTGTCGGTCCCCGTGGTCCAGAGCCCGATGAGGGCAGCAACGACGAGCACGACGACGGCCCCGACGGGCTCCAGGGCCCGTGGGCCGGTGCGGGTGGCCACGGCCGCGAGCGCGGCGACGCCGGCGACGACCAGTGCGACCACCAGCCAGGTCGTCCACCCGATGCCGTCCGAGCCGATGTCGGGGATCGCGGCGGTGGCCACCCGCACCGGCCC
>Ga0247820_10001783_pt1 | contig 12085 bp, 10 predicted proteins | sample 13C_Glucose_Day1_2_FD_192480 | JGI IMG/M metagenome (GOLD analysis project Ga0247820, IMG submission 192480) | Soil microbial communities from agricultural site in Penn Yan, New York, United States - 13C_Glucose_Day14 | ecosystem: Environmental > Terrestrial > Soil > Agricultural land | place...
CCGATCAGGACCGCATGCAGCGCGATGTCGTATCCGAAGCCGTCTCCTCGCGGCGGTAGGGCGATCAGCGTCAGGCCGGCCGCTCCCAGCCATGCATAGCCCGTCAGCATGCAAGCCGCCATGAACTGGGCCTGCCCCGTCCGGCGGACGTTCAACCGGGCGATGTCATGCCGCAGAAGCCACAGGGTCGTGACGAGCAGGGCCAGCCCGAAGAGGATGGCGCCGTTCTCGGTCGGGATGCCGTTCTGAGCCCCGGCGAGGAGCAGGCCGATGGCAAACAGAAACAGGGCCTCGCCTCCCCGGCGCTTCGGCATCAGACGGCTGAGCTCGAGGCGCTCGCCGCTGATCGTCAGGATCAGAAAGGCGAGCCACCAGCCGACCAGATCAGGCACGGGGAAGCCCGTGAGCCAGAGGATATTCCCTGCAAGCCAGGCAAGTGCGCCGAACAGGAGCGCGCCTGTGAACACAGCCGGCTGCTGCATTGCGATCAGCAGCGATCCGGCGGTCAGCACCGCCGCCGCCGCCGCGTAGGCGCCCGCGCCGAAGCTTTCCGGTGCGCCGCCGAGCAGGGCCAACGTCCCGAGCCCTGAGAGGGCAGGGGCGGCGTAGCTCCAGCCGCGGCCAAGCGCGACCGCGCGCTCCAGGCTGATCAGCGTTCCGAACAAGCCGGAGATCATCAGCGGCCCGTGAACGGCCGCAAGCGACGCGCCATGCGGCAGTGGCCACCCAAGCCGCTCCATCGCCCCCCACAGCCCGGCCGCCAGGGCCAGGGCCCCGAGGGCAAGGAGCACGATCCTCACTCCCATCCACGGCCGGCGGGCCGTCTCGAGCGGAAGAGCCGCGTCAAGCGGTTGTACGGCGGACACTCCAGACATCGAGATCCTTCTCCGAAAAAAGCAGCGCGATCCGAATCCCGTCGGGGACGGTTTCGACAGAGGTCGGCGACCTCATCGGGCCATATCCCTCGGCGGGCGCCCCAGGAGCTCATTGCCCCGGTCCGTAATGAGGTCGGGTTTCCAGGGTGGGCTCCATACCAGGGTCACGGAGACCCGTTGCGCGTCCTGAAACCGGCGCGCCAGGCGCTCGCGCGCGTCCTCCACGATCATTTCGCCAAGCGGGCAGGCCCGCGTGGTCAGAGTCAGCGCGACGTCGATGCCCTCGTCGTCCCGGATCGCCCGGTAGACGAGGCCGAGATCGACCACGCTAAGGCCGATCTCGGGATCCATCACCGCGAGAAGACACTCGAGGATATCGGGATCGAGCGGCTGGGTTCCAGTCGCGTTTCGGGTCATGGTTGTCTCCCTGCGGCTGCGCAGACCTTCGCCCAAGGCGCCGGGTCGCTCTTTGCCCGGGCGCAAACATTCCCGAGAGATTCCGGTTGCCGGTCCTCCCATGGTCGGTTGGGCGAAAAGCCGGCTTGGAACACGACGTCCGCGGAAGTATCCAGGGTTTGCGATGGATCAACGCGCGGAAGCACCGCCTCCACTATGATCCCACATCGGCTCGGATGACCTTGAGGTGTCCGGCGGAGCATCGCGTTCGCATGAAAATCATCGTTTCCCGGCGACAGGGCAGGGGCTGGGTCTGGTCACTCTTCAGGTTGGCGCGATGAAGCCCTTTTGGCGCCCCCGCACGACGGATCATGACCAAGGGACGGTGGCCGATGCGGTTGCATTTTCGAGGTTTTTGAGGAGGTCATCTCATGACGAACACCTTGAGCGACACGACCATTCATCTCGTGAAGGCCACGGTGCCGGCTCTCCAGGAGCACGGGCTGACGATCACGAAGCGCATGTACGAGCGCATGTTCCAGAACGAGGCCATCCGCGATCTGTTCAACCAGTCCCATCACGGCGAGACCGGATCGCAGCCCAAGGCTCTGGCGACCGCGATCCTCGGCTACGCCCAGAACATCGACAACCTCGGCGCCCTTGCTCCGGCCGTCGAGCGCATCGCCCAGAAACATGTCGGTCTGAACATCCTGCCCGAGCACTACCCCTATGTGGCCGAAGCGCTGCTCGGTGCCATCAAGGACGTGCTCGGCGAGGCCGCCACGGACGAGATCCTGGCAGCCTGGGGCGAGGCCTACTGGTTCCTGGCCCACGTGCTGATCGGACGGGAGACAGCCATCTATACCAGTCTGGCGGCTGCCCCGGGCGGATGGAGCGGCTGGCGAAACTTCCGGATCGAGGGCAAGCAACGCGAGAGCGAGGTCATTTCCTCGTTCCTGCTCCGGCCGGAGGACGGCAGACCCGTCCTGCGGCATCAGCCCGGCCAGTACCTGACCTTCTGGCTGGAGGTGCCCGGGCAACATCCCCTGAAGCGCAACTACAGCATCTCGAGCGCCCCCAGCGACGAGACCTACCGGATCTCCGTCAAGCGGGAGCCGCAGGGCATTGCATCCATCTGGCTGCATGACACGACCGAGGTGGGGCAGATCCTGAAAGTGGCGCCACCCGCAGGCGAGTTCTTTCTCAACGAGGAATCGCCGCGGCCGGTGGTGCTCCTGAGCGGCGGTGTCGGGCTGACGCCGATGATGAGCATGCTGGAGACGATTGCCGGTCAGCATCCGAACGTGGCCGTCCACTACGTGCACGGGACCCTCAACGGTTCGACACACGCCATGAAGGACCGGGTCCGGTTCCTGGCCGAGGCCCATCCCAACATCAAGGCATCGACCTTTTACGTTGAACCGCGACCGGAGGACCGGCAGGGCACGGACTTCGACCACGCGGGCATGATCAGTACGGACTGGCTCCAGTCCAACACGCCTCTGACCGAGGCGGACTATTACCTGTGCGGCCCGCGACCGTTTCTGCGAGCCTTCGTGGGCGGGTTGGCCTTGGCCGGGGTCCGGTCCGACCGAATCCACTACGAGTTCTTCGGACCCGCCGACGAGATCCTCGCCGCAGCCTAGGCCGCACGGGCCGCCATCGGATTTCTCCGGTCGACCGCTCCCGCGATGGCCGGGAGCGGTCAGGCGGCCATGGTGGCATGAGGCTGAGAATGACCGGCGGAGCCACCCGGATCGGTCCACGATGGCTGGTCGATGCAATCGGGACGTGGAGGCTATTCCCAGAATGGAACGGGTAGGGAGCCCGACAATCTCCCGTCACTCCGTGGAAGCAGCTCAAGATCTAATTCGCATAAGATATATTATGGAACCAAATCGAGGTTCTTTAGGATTGCGGCCTCATTCCGCGGATATCTGCATGCCGTCGAAGGCGGGCTCGATCTGCGGCGGCAATTCGCTGCGGAGTCTCTCGTAGTCCAAATCCGAATGCAGGTTGGTCAGGACGGCGCGTTTCGGCTTGACCTGCTCGATCAGGCCGAGCGCCTCCGAGACGGAGAAATGGGTCGGATGCGGCGTGTAGCGCAGCGCGTCGATGATCAGGACGTCCAGGTCCCTGAGATGGTCCAGGCTGCCTTTCGGCATTTCGCTGACGTCCGGCGCATAGGCGATCCTGCCGAAGCGGAAGCCAAAGGCCTCGATATCGCCGTGGATCATGCGGAACGGCAGAGCGCGGACGGCTCCTCCCGGTCCAGCGACCACCGTCTCCCTCTCATGGTCGAGCCGATGCGCCTCGAGGATCGGCGGGTAGCCGCTTCCCGGCGGCGTCTCGAAGCAATAGCCGAAGCGGATCAGGAGCAGTTCGCTCGTCATGCGGCTGGCATAGACGGGAATCCTGCGCCGCATGGCGATCACCAGCGGCCGAAGATCGTCGATGCCGTGGGTATGATCGGCGTGCTCATGGGTGAACAGAACGGCGTCGAGATGCCTGACATCGGCATCGAGCAGCTGTTCGCGCAGGTCCGGCGACGTGTCCACAAGGACGCTGGTCGTTCCGTCGGGGCCCGTCCGCTCCACGAGGATCGAGCAGCGCCGCCGCCGGTTCTTCGGGTTCGAGGGATCGCATGCGCCCCAGCCCGAGCCGACGCGCGGCACTCCGCCGGAGGATCCGCAACCGAGGATCGTCAGCCGCAAGCTCATGCCGCCGCGAGCCTGTCTGCCGCCGTTGCCTTGGGGAAGAGGCGGTAGAAATTGGCGGTCGTGATGTCGGCGATCTGGGCCTCCGTCACGCCGATCACCTCGGCGAGCATTCGTGCCGTATGGGCCACATAGGCCGGTTCGTTCGTCTTTCCGCGATAGGGCGCCGGCGCGAGATAGGGGGCATCGGTCTCGACGAGAAGCCGGTCGCGCGGCACGCGGGCTGCAATGCGACGGATGTCGTCGGAGTTCTTGAAGGTCAGAATGCCCGAGAAGGATACGTAGAGTCCCAGCTCCACGCCGATCTCGGCAAGCTTCTCGCCCGACGAGAAGCAGTGGAGGACCGCCCCGAAGCGCCCTCGCCCCATCTCGTCCGTCAGGATCCGGATCATGTCCTCATCGGCATTGCGCGCGTGGATCACCAGCGGCAGGCCGGTTTCGCGCGAGGCCGCGATATGGGTTCGGAACACCTGCTGCTGCACGTCGCGCGGGCTCTTGTCGTAGTGGTAGTCAAGCCCCGCCTCGCCGATCGCGACGCATCGCGGGTGGGCAGAAAGCCCGACGAGCCGGGCCGCCGGAATGTCCGGCTCCTGCGCTGCATTGTGAGGATGCGTGCCGACCGTGAAGAAGACGTCCGGATGGGCCTCGGCAAGAGCCCGGTAGATGTCGAACCGCGCGACAAGGGTCGAGATCGAAACCATGCGGCCGATTCCGGCGGCCGCCGCATGGGCGAGCACCTCGGGCAGGCGGCTCTGGAGGTCGGGAAAATCGAGATGGCAATGGCTGTCGATCAACATGGCGGAAGGCGCCCTCCTCTTCCGACGCCTCGGTTCGAGCGCCCTCACCCATAGAGCGGATGAGGCCGTCCCGTCTACCGACGACCCTATCCGGCAGCGGATGATTGCTGGAAATCGTCCTTGGTCTCGTGCTCCCGCATGACCCGCATCCGCTCCTGGTGACGGCGCACCGGGGCCTCGTCATAGTCCTGAGGCCGCGCCACGGGCACGGTCAGGCATACGCTCTGAGCCGGCAGAACGTCGCACCAGTCGTCGATCAGCTTCTTGTAGCGGCGCCCGACGGGGCGAATATTGCGGTCGAGGTCGTACAGTCCGACAGGGGTGACCCGGTTGTTCTCCTCTCGCAGGGCCACGTCCCAATCCATCTGGTCGGTCAGCGAATACCAGGTGAAGCCGACGATCGGCACGCCGGTATTCCGGACCCGCAGCACGTTGGCCCACTGCTTCCAGAGCCAGTTGACCGCCTCGTCGCCGTTGGGACCTTGCATGAGGTTGGTCTCGGTGTGCATCACCGGCAGCCGATAGCGGTCGTAGTACTGACGGGTGATCTCGTCGTAGCCGAAGACGTCCCCGGCCGCCGAGGTCGTGCCGTCGTCGGCCACCCGGTGCTCGTTGGTCACATAGTAGTCGTTGCCCATGATGCAGTGGTGGCGCAGGGACGATCGGGTCAGGAAGAAATGGTACTCGTCCCGGGTCATCCCGTTGTCCATGAGGAACTCGTACATCTCCGAATCGACGCGGCGGCCGTAATTCAGGTCGAGCGAAAGGAAGCGGCGCGAGTTCAGAACCTCGGACGGTTTGATGGCGGCCGGATTCTCGGCATGAAAGTACTCCGAGGATTCGCTCTGGACGAAGATCGCGTCGGGCCGGACCTTCAGGATCCGCTCCATGGCGAGCACATTGGCCTTCACGATGTGCTTCAGGGCGGTGACGAAGGCCGTATCGCTTCGCAGCTGCTCGTTCCACCAGCCGTAAACGGCCGAGAAGGTGGCGCAGATGAACATCTCGTTGACGGGGGTGTAGAGCTGCACCCAGGGATAGCGGCAGGCGAAGTCCTCCGCATAGGTGGCGAAGAGCGCCGGAAAGTCGGGATTCTGGAAATTGCCGACCCAGTCTGGAACCCCGAAATGGCAAAGGTCCACAATCGGAATGATGTTGCGCTTGTGGAGCTCTCTGAATGTCTCGTCGGCGAAAGTCCAGTCGTAGCGCCCAGGCCCGAGAAACGTTCGGTGCAGCGGCGGGCCGTAACGCAGAACCTGGATATCGACCTCCTTGAGCAGCTCGAAATCGGTTCTCCAATACTTGTAGTGGCCGCACTTCTCCATCTGGTCGATGCGGGTGCGGCCGTTGTTGATGGTCGGGATGCTGTTCTCGATCCCGGTAGCGAACATGAAGGTTGTGTACATCTCACGCTTCCGCTGAAGACCCGAAGGTCCATCAAAGCGGACGCGTCAGGACGCCTCCGCCTCGATGTAACGCGGGAAGATCGGCGCAGGTTGCGGCAGGGGCGTTCCGGCCGCCAGCCGGCTCTGCGGGCCGACCTGGGCAAGGCCCCGATTTTCCGGCGCCACCGCCAGCAGGTCGAGCAGCTTTGCGGCCGCCACCGGAACGAAGGGCTGCGCCAGGATGCCGACCGCTCTCAGGACCTCGGCCGTCACGTAGAGGACGGTGGCCATGCGGGCGGGGTCCGACTTCCGCAGGACCCAGGGCTCCTGGGACGCGAAGTAACGGTTCGCCTCCGCGACGACCGCCCAGATCTCCGAGAGGGCCGTGTGGACGGCGAACCCCTCCATGGCCGCCCTCGCCTTCCCCGGCAGGCCGTCCGCGAGCCAGAGCATGTCCTGGTCGGCCTGGGTGAGGTCGCCCGGCCGCGGCACCGAGGCATCGCAATTCTTCGCGATCATCGAGAGCGACCGCTGGGCCAGGTTGCCGAGGTCGTTCGCCAGGTCGGCATTGATCCGGTTGACGATGGCCTCGTGGGAATAATTGCCGTCCTGCCCGAAAGGGACCTCGCGCATGAAGAAGTAGCGCAGCTGGTCGACCCCGTAGGTATCGGCGAGGTCGAAGGGGTCGATCACGTTGCCGACCGACTTCGACATCTTCTCCCCGCGGTTGAACAGGAAGCCGTGCCCGAAGACCCGCTTGGGCAGGGGCAGCTTGGCGGACATCAGGAAAGCCGGCCAATAGACCGTGTGGAAGCGGACGATGTCCTTGCCGATGATGTGCACATCCGCCGGCCAGTAGTGCCAGCGCGGGTCGTTTTCGTCCGGGAAGCCGCAGCCGGTCACGTAATTGTTGAGGGCATCGACCCACACGTACATCACATGCTTGGGTGCGCCGGGAACCGGCAGGCCCCAGTTGAACGTGGTCCGGCTGATCGAGAGGTCCTGCAGGCCCGAGCGGACGAAGCTGACGATCTCGTTGCGGCGGGTCTCGGGCCCAATGAAGTCCGGATTGGCCTTGTAATGGTCGAGAAGACGGTCCTGATAGGCGGAGAGGCGGAAGAAGTAGCTTTCCTCTTCGATCCACTCGACCGGAGTGCCCGTGGGGGCGCGCCAGCTGCCGTCCGGCTGCTTGGTGAGCTCGCTTTCGTCGTAATAGGCTTCGTCCCGGACCGAGTACCAGCCGGAATATTTCGACAGGTAGATGTCCCCCGCCTCTTCCATGCGGCGCCAGAGCTCATGGGTCGACGGCACGTGATCGGGGTCGGTGGTGCGAATGAACCGGTCGTAGGAGCAGTTCAGCCGGTCGGCCATGTCCCGGAACTTGGCCGCCATTTCGTCGACGAAGGCCTTCGGGGTGGTGCCGTTCCGATCCGCCGTCTGCTGGATCTTCAGACCGTGCTCGTCCGTGCCGGTCATGAAGAACACGTCGAATCCGTCGATGCGCTTGAACCGGGCGATCGCGTCGGAGGCGACGATCTCGTAGGCGTGGCCGATATGAGGGGCGCCATTCGGATAGGAAATGGCCGTGGTGATGTAGAATTTCTGCTTGTCGGCCATGTCTATCCCTTGGCGTCCTGAGTCGTCGAACCCGCCGTCATCCTCGCCGGCTGCAGCTTATGCCGTTCGCCGCACCGCATCGGCAAGATCGTCGAACAGCGTCAGGATGAAAGGCCGGCGGTCGAGGTTGAAAACGTCGATTTCGCGGGCCGTGCGGGCGATCTTGTCACATACCTCCACCAAAGGCGCAAGGCGTGACGCGCCCAGGGCCGCGCGATCGTGGAGGCGTTCCGTCACCCAGCGCTGCACGGTCTCCAGGGCGAGCTCGTAGCTGTCTTCGGCATCGCGCCTGGCGAGGGCCTCGGCCAGGGCATGGACCTGCCGCATGTCGGTTCTCGGAAGGCCTTGGAGGAGACGGGTGACCTGATCGATGAACCCGACCCTGTCGGCGTCGAGGAGCTCGAGCGTCCGACGAGCGGAGCCCTCCCCGTAATCAAGGGCCTGATCCACGACCTCGGCCGGGGTGCCGGTCCAGGGCGCGCCCAGGGATCCGATCACCGACCGGATATCCGCATTTCCGAGCGGCCGCAGAAGCAGCCGCCGGCACCGGGAGCGGATGGTGGGAAGCACACGCTGGGGCGCATGGCTGACGATCAGGAAGATCGACCGCGGCGGAGGCTCCTCGATCATCTTGAGCAGGGCGTTGGCGCTCGAGATCGTCAGGTCCTCGGCGCTGTCGACGATGCAGACCCGGTAGCCGCCGTCGGCCGCCGTGGAGCCGAACATGCCGAGGGCTCGGCGGACCGCCTCCACCGGAATCGTGGCGGATGGCCCCTTCTTGTCGGTGGCCGGCGCCCGGCGCAGGACGGCGAGATTGGGATGAGAGAGGGCCGCCACCTGCCGCGCTACGGGGGCATCGGGCGCCACATCGAGGTCAGAGAGAGCAGGATCGCGGCTCTTGGCAGGGTCGAGTACCGTGCGCGCCACACGGTAGGCCAGTGTCGCCTTGCCGATACCCTGTGGACCCCCGATCAGCCAGGCGTGATGAAGCCGGCCGCCGCGCAGCCCGTCGATGAACGCCTGCTCCCCTTCACTGTGGCCGAAAAACGCGAACTGCTCCCGGGGATGGAGCGCGCCCTCGAGCTGATCGGGCTCGGCGGCCTCCCGTTCGTCACGCGACATCGAGGGGCCTCGTGGCATTGTGGGTCAGGCGCGGCAGGCGCTCGGTCAGAGCGCTCCAGATGACGTCCTCGACCTCTTCGGCGGGCCGATCCGCGTGGACGACGATGCACCGCTCCGGATAGGCTCGGGCGATGGAGAGAAATGCCTGGCGCAGTGCGCGATGGAAGCCGAGATCCTCGCCCTCGAAGCGGTCCGCCCCCTCGCCCTTTTCGCGTCTGGCGCCGGCCCGGGTCAGTCCCACCTCCGCCGGAAGATCGAGAATGAAGGTCAGGTCGGGCTTCACGCCCTTGAGGGTGACCCGCTCCAGCGCATCGATGAGGAAGCCATCGAGATTTCCCAGGGCGCCCTGATAGGCCCGGGTCGAATCGGCGAAGCGGTCGCAGAGCACGTGCGTTCCGCGATGGAGGGTCGGCACGATGACCTTGTCGATATGATCGATGCGGGCCGCCGCGAAGAGCAGGGCCTCGGCGAAGGGACCGAGATCCTTTGCCTGGCCCTCCAGAATAAAGGATCGGATCTGCTCCGCGTCCGGCGAGCCGCCAGGCTCGCGCGTCACCAGAACAGGCTGGGAGAGAGACTGGAGCCTCTGCCGGATCCGCTCGATCTGGGTCGACTTTCCGGCGCCCTCCCCGCCCTCGAAAGTGATGAAACAGCCGGTCATTACATGCGATCGACAAGGCTCGAAAAGGCGTTGCGGACCCACCCCGTGCTCATTTCGAGGAGCCCGTCCAGAGCGCGCTGGCTCAGCGTGCCCACTTGAACATCCTCGCTGGCGTAGAGAGGGACTTCGAGCGCCTGCATGTCGCCTCTGTCCACCCTGAGCCGGGCGACCTCCGCCCCCTTCTGGACCGGCGCCTTGAGCGGCCCCGTATAGACGATCCGCGCGGAAACCCGCTCGGTTTCACCCCGATTGACCAGGACGCGGACCGGCTTCTTTGCGACGAGAGGGAGCGAGCGCCGGTCGCCGCCGAAGACCTGTACTTCCCCGACCGCCTGCCCCTCGGCGAAAAGCTGGCGGGATTCGAAGGCGCGGAAGCCCCATTCGAGGAGCTTGCGCGCCTCGTTCGCCCGATCCTTGGCCGTCTTGAGCCCATTGACCACGAGAATGAGCCGTTGGCCGTTCTGCACGGCGGAACCGATCAGGCCATAGCCCGACTCGTCGATGTTGCCCGTCTTCAGGCCATCCGCGCCAATCTCCATGGCCAGGAGCGGATTGCGGTTCTGCTGACGGATCTTGTTCCAGGTGAACTCACGCTCGCCGAAGATCTTGTAGTAGTCCGGATAGGTCTCAATGAGGTGCAGCGCGAGCTTCGCCAGATCCCGTACCGTCACCTTCTGGGCCGGATCGCCATATCCTGTTGCGTTCCGGAAGGTAGACTTGGTCAGGCCGATCTGCTTCGCGCGCTCGTTCATCATCCGGGCGAAGTTCTCCTCCGTCCCGGCAATCCCCTCCGCGACCGCGATGGCTGCGTCGTTGCCGGACTGGACGATGATCCCCCGCAGCAGGTCCTCGACTCTGACGCCGCTGTTCACCTTGGCGAACATCGCCGAACCGCCCGAGCCCGCTCCGCCCTTGCGCCAAGCGTTCTCCGAGATCGTGAACTCGGTATCCATCGAGATGCGGCCGTTCTTCAACTCGTTGAAGACGATCTCGACGGTCATGGTCTTGGCCATGCTGGCCGGTGCCGTGAGCTCGTCGGCATTCTTCTCAAAGAGCACAGCCTCGGATTCCGCATCGACCAGGATGGCGGTCGGTGCCAGGGTCTGGAATCCCTGTGCCTGCGCTGCGCCCGGCGCGACGGCTGCGATGACGAGAATGTTGAACAGGAGGCCGAGGGCTGCGGCCACTTGGCCGATTCGTAGGTGACGCATCGTGAGGATTTCCAACTCTCGCGCTAGGAGAGAGGGAATTTGTGGCGCGTCAAGCACAAATCAACGCCAAAGCTACGCTCGGCCTGTGGACGTAATGCCGCCGGCTATCGGATGAAGCGCGACTGGTCGAGAGGCGTGAAGGACGTGCTCTTCTGGAACAAGGGCTTGGAGGCCTCCGGAGCCGCATAATACAGGCCGGCCAGGACCGGGCGCGACGGTGGAACCAGGTTCTTGGACAGGGACGCGACGGGCACGGGCGTTGCCGCGCTCGGAATCGTGCCGAGGTCGAAAGGCCGCTCCGGGGGGAGCGGGATCGAGCCGCCAGCGGTCTTCCCGAACGGTGCGGCCGAGGCCATGCCCTGCGGCAGGCGGGCGGGTGTGGCAGGCATCCCTTCGTCCCCGTCGTCAGGCTCGTAGCTGCGCAACGGAATGGTCTGGCGCGGCGCGTTCGGCCGAGGCGTCGCCTCGGCGATCATCGTTGGCGCGGCATTCGTCAGGCTCGCCGGTTGGCCGTCGGTGCGCAGGCTGGCCAGCAGGATCCGGTCGTCGCTGCCATTGGTGGAGGCGCGGCTGACATATTCGACTTTCACGCGGGCCGTGCCTTGGGCCTTGAACCCGAGCGCCAGGGCGGCGCGCTCGGACACGTCGATGACGCGGTTGCCGTGGAAGGGGCCACGATCATTCACGCGGACGATCATGGAATGGCCGTTCTGCACGTTGGTCACGCGGGCGTAGCTCGGAAGCGGCATCGTCGTATGCGCGGCCGCGATTGAATCGCGATCGAAGATCTCGCCGTTCGCCGTCATGCGGCCGTGGAAATTGGACCCGTACCATGAAGCGAGACCCTCGCTCTTGTAGCCGGGGTTCTCGGTCGGCATGTAGGTGCGGCCCGCCACCATATAGGGCTTGCCGACCATGTCCCGGCCGCCGCCCTTGGGAACAGGCTGACCGTCGGCTATGACCTTGGGACTGGGTGCGACACCGTATTTCGGATCGATTCCGCCACGCACGTTGGAAGAGCAGTTGGCCGCCGTCAGAGCGATTGCGGTCACCCCTGCGACACGGAGAAAAGTCCGATGATCGAAGGAAGCGACGCGCCCCCTCGGCCCCGTCTGTGATCCGGTGCGCTTGCCCTGCATGTCGCCTTGCATCCCCTCACCCGCACATCGACGACGGGCTGGCTTTTGCCTTGAACATCCCGCCAGAGTGCTTCCTGGTGCTTAAAGAGAAGTTAAACCGCCGCGCTTGTCAATGGCCAAGCCTGACGACGATGAAATGTTGTACCAAAATATATTAAATTGTTA
>Ga0247820_10001786_pt1 | contig 12078 bp, 14 predicted proteins | sample 13C_Glucose_Day1_2_FD_192480 | JGI IMG/M metagenome (GOLD analysis project Ga0247820, IMG submission 192480) | Soil microbial communities from agricultural site in Penn Yan, New York, United States - 13C_Glucose_Day14 | ecosystem: Environmental > Terrestrial > Soil > Agricultural land | place...
GTAGGGGCCGGGCGCCCCGAACTGTCAGCCCCGCTCTGCTGGCGTGGTCGCCCGGCCCCTACTTGCGGCGCCCACGGGCCGTTCCGCAGGCCGGCCGGGAGTAGGTTCCCGGGGATGCGAACCGGGTCGGCGACAGCGCGCCAGGCAATCTTTCTCGATTTCGACGGCACCTACGCCGATCACGGGGTGGTGCCGGCCGGGCACGTGGCCGCGGTGCGGGCGGCCCGGGCGGCCGGGCACGCCGTCTTCCTGTGCACCGGGCGACCACGGTCGATGATCCTGCCCTCGGTCCTGGCCGAGCTCGACGGCTTCGTCGCGGCCGCCGGCGGGTACGTGGAGATCGGCGGGAAGGTCCTGGCCGACCACCGATTCCCGGCCGACCTCGGGGCGCAGGTGGTGGCCCTCCTGGACGAGCACGATGTCGCCTACCTGCTCGAGGCACCCGAGGCCGTTTACGGGCCGCCCGGCGTCGACCGCCGGCTCGCCGGCCTGCTGGCCGGGCATCTCCGGTCCTCCGACAGTCCGGAACGCGAGGGGCCGCGGGACATCCTGGCGGCCCTGAGCATGTCGGACGACCTGTCGTCCACCTCGTTCGGCAAGGTTACCTACTTCGAATCGCCGGTCGCCGGGGCAGACCTGTTGGGCGAGTTGGGTTCGGCGGTCGGGGTACTGCCGAGTTCGATCCCCGACATGGGGGACTCCGCCGGTGAGCTGTACCTCCCGTGGGTCCACAAGGCCCTGGGCATCGAGACGGTCGTCGACCATCTCGGCATCGATCACCGGAACGTGATCGCGGTTGGCGATGGTCTCAACGACGTCGAGATGCTCGAGTACGCCGCCGTCGCCGTTGCCATCGAGGGCAGCGACCCACGGGTGCTCGCGGTCGCCGACCAGGTCGTGCCCGGCCCGCACCACGAGGGGCTGGTGACGGCCTTCGCCGCACTCGGGCTGACGCCGTCGGCCTGACGAGAAGCCGACATCGCCGGCCTGACGAAAGCTGAGGCCGCCGGCCTGACGAGGAGGGGCGTCCGATGTCCGATGCGACGATCGATTGGCTGCTGGGGACCGATCCGGCGATCGGTTGGCAGGTGCTGCGCGACCTGCTCGACGCGCCGACCGCCGACTGGGAGGCCGAACGGGCCCGCGTCGAGACGCACGGTTGGGGCGCCCGCCTGCTGGCCCACCAGGACTCGGACGGGCAATGGGCCGGTGGCTCGTTCGTGCCCGCCGGGTTCACCCCGCAGATCTGGGAATCGGAGGGTCAGCCCTGGACGGCGACCACGTACGCACTCACCCAGCTCCGCGAATTCGGGCTCGACCCCAGCTCCGGGAGAGCCCGGCGCACCGTCGAGCTGATCGGCCGGCACTCCCGGTGGGACCACGACGGGCAGCGGTACTGGGACGGTGAGGTCGAGGAGTGCATCAACGGCCGGACCGTCGCCGACGGCGCCTACTTCGGTGTCGACGTCGCCCCGATCGTGGGCCGGTTGGTCGGCGAGCAGCAGCCCGACGGCGGCTGGAACTGCGAACGGGTGGCCGGGTCGGTCAGATCGTCGTTCGACACCACGATCAACGTCCTCGAAGGCCTGCTGGAATTCGAGAAGGCCACCGGTGGCACCCACGAGTCCCGCGCCGCCCGCACCGCCGGCGAGGAGTACCTGCTGCCGCGCAGCCTGTTTCGGCGGCTCAGCACCGGTGAGCCGGCCGACCCCGCGCTGCTGGACCTGATCTACCCGGCTCGCTGGCACTACACGGTGGTACGGGCGCTGGACTACTTCCGGGCGACGGGCGCGCCGCCCGACCCGCGGCTGGCCGAGGCGGTCACCCACCTTCGGTCCCGGCGCCGGCCCGACGGGCGGTGGGCGGCCGACCGGCGCCTGAGCGGCCGGGTCTGGTTCGACCTGGACGACGGGCCCGGGCAGCCGTCACCGTGGATCACGCTGCAAGCGCTGCGGGTGCTGCGTTGGTGGGAGGGCTGACCGGCCGCGGCCGGTCACTCGGCGTCGAGGACCTCCCGCAACCGCGCGGCGAACGCCTCGGGTTGCCCGGCGTAGCCGAATTCGCCGCCCATGAATCCGCCGTGGTGGCTCGGGAACTCGGTCAGCTCGACCCCCAGCGCGGCCGCCAAGGCCTCGGACGCCCGCCAGGTCACCAGGTTGCGCGACTCGACGCCCGCGGCGATCACCACCCGGGTCGGTGCGGCAGCGAGCGCGTGGATGTCGGGGCGGTACGAGGTGAAAGACCCGGCCACGCCGGACAGCAGCGGGTCGGAACGGTTCCCGTCGTCCTGGGTCGGCATGCCGAACTGGGCCGGGTCCGGGGCCGGGGCGGCCAGGAACTCGTCGGTGAACTCGCCGGGCCAGGAGGTGTACGCGATGAACGCGGCCATCCCGGCGCCCCAGCCCCGCTCCCGGTAGACCTGTTCGTAAGCCTGTTGCCCGGCGAACGCCGCCTCGGCATCGGGCAGCAGGCCGAGTAGCGGCGGCTCGTGGGCCACCAGAACCCGGACGTCGTCCGGGTGGATCGCGACCAGGGCCAGTGCGGTCACCGCTCCCCCGCTGCTGGCCAACAGGTCGACGGGGCCGCCGACCTCACCGATCACCGCGTGCACGTCCGCGGCCTGGTCCTGCGGCGTCACCTCGGTCCGCCCGTCCTTACGGGTGGTCCGGCCCCCTGACCCGCGCGGGTCGTAGGTCACGACCGTGCGATCGCCGAAATGGCCGGCCAGCGCGGTGAAGCCGCTCCCGTCCATCGGCTGTCCGATCATGAGCAACGGCGGCCGCCCGTCGGCGGGGGGCAGCGGGCCGCGCACATCGAACACCACATCGGCGTCCGGGGTCGTCACGGTATGGGTGGTCGGTGCGGTTGTGCTGGTCGTCATGCGCCTGCCTCCTGGGGCGTCCGAATCGTTCACCGGGACTGACCGCCGGTCCGACGCCGACTCATCGGTCCGAAGCGGTGGCTCACTCCTTGCGCACCGTGCGCTCGACCTGTCCGGGGTGCCAGATCGTGATGAACAGTTGCCCGTCCCGCATCTCGATCGACGACGCGCCGGTCAGATCGGCGACGAAGAACGGGTCGAAGACCTGACCCCGCAGGTCCAGTCCGATCTCGGCGAACAGGTCGTCGGCGAACCGGGCGTGCAGTTCCGGGTCGGGCAGGTGTCGGGCCCGGCCCCACAGCTTCGCGTCGCCGTCGGCCAGTTGCGGGTCGACCGTGGCCGTATGCAGGTTGAACCGCGGATCGCGTTGCAGATCGGCGAACTTGGTGGTGCCGGGCATGCCGACCAGGGTCAGCCGGTCCTCGAACACCCGCGGTTCGATCGGGCTGATCCGGGGGAAGCCGTCGGCGCGCAACGTGGCGAGCAGGCACAGCTTCCCGGTCGCCGCGTGCCGGCGCAGGAACACCCCGGAGACCGTCGGTGCCTGATCCACGAACTCCCGCCACGTCGCCATGCCGGCGACGGTACCGCGACCGGCTGTTTGTGGGCTGACCGTTTCGGGTACAGATCGGCAGATCGGCGACGACCGGGAGACGACCGGGAAGGGATGAACGGCATGGACGGCAAACCCTGGCGGGTGTGGCTGCGGGTCGGCCTGGGCGTGGTGTTCGTCGGCCTGGTCGTTGCGTTCGTGCTCGGGCTGATCGTCGAGGCCGTCATCCTGCTGGCCACCGTCGCTGCCTGTTCCGCGTCGTTGATCCCGCTGTTCGTGGATCCCCGGACCCGTCAGCCGGTGGCGAGCAGCACTCGGGTCACCCGGGCGCTCTCCGGAGCCGTTGTCGCGGGCCGTCGACGCTAGTGTTCCGTTAGCGTGTTGGCTTTACATTGGCTGCAGGTTTCGAGAGAATGGGTGGTGCCTCGAAACCCTGTTCCGGCGGTGTCCGAATCCGACCGCAAGGTGTTGGAATCATGGATGCGTTCGTCCTCGATTCCAGCGGGGCTGGCCCGGCGGGCCAGGATCGTGTTGCTGGCCGCGGACGGGGCCGGCACGAACGAGATCGTGGAGCGGACCGGATCGACCCGGCCGACGGTCACGATGTGGCGCAACCGTTACCTGGCCGAGGGTGTGGCGGGATTGGACGACCGGCCGAAGAAGGGTCGGGCACCGCAGATCGATCAGATCGACGTCATCAACGCCACCCTGCAGGCCCCGCCGCCGGCGCTGGGGATCACCCACTGGTCGAGCCGGATCCTGGGCAAGCGGTTGGGGATCTCCAACGTCACTGTGGCCAAGATCTGGAAACGATGGGGCATCAAACCGTTCAAGCAGGAGACGTTCAAGTTCTCCACCGACCCCGAACTTGAAGCCAAGATCCGCGACGTCGTCGGCCTCTACCTTGACCCACCGCACAGGGCCGTGGTGCTGTCCCTCGACGAGAAATCGCAGATCCAGGCCCTGGACCGGACGGCGCCGATTCTTCCGATGCGCCCGGACCTGCCCGAGAAGTGGACCCACGACTACGTCCGACACGGAACCACCACCCTGTTCGCCGCCCTCGAGGTGGCCACCGGCAAGGTCACCCAGGCATGCATGCCCCGGCACCGCTCCGACGAGTTCCTGCGGTTCCTCAAGCAGGTCGCCAAGGCCTACCCACGGGTGCAGCTGCACCTGGTCGTGGACAACTACGCCACCCACAAGCACCCCCGGGTCAAGGCCTGGCTCAACCACAACCCCCGGGTCACCATGCATTTCACGCCGACCTCCGGGTCCTGGCTGAACATGGTCGAGATCTTCTTCGGGATCATCACCCGCCAGGCGATCCGCCGCGGCGCGTTCAACTCCGTCACCGACCTCATCGGTGCGATCACCAGGTTCATCGACAACTGGAACACCGACTGCCAACCATTCGCCTGGACCAAGACCGCCGACGAGATCATCCCGCACGCCATCAGAGGTAAAGGCACCTCATTCACGCGACACTAGTCGGTTTCGACGAGCACGCCGCCCACCCCGATCTCGTTGCCGTCCGGATCCAGGAAAGTGATCTTTCGGACGGCATCGCCGTAGGTCTCGGTGCGCTCCGGCCGCACTCCCCGATCGGCCGCCGCCGCCATGAACCGGTCGAGATCGTCGGGAAAGAAGGTCACCCTCGCGTGACCGGCGTGCTCCGGTTCGAGAACGACATAGATCGACCGATGATCGGCCAACGTCCATACGCATTCGGTGTCGTGCGGTTGAAAGGTCGCCGGCACGCCCAGCAGTCGCTCGTACCAGTCGACCGCCCGCGCGTAGTCGGCGACCGGCAGGCCCGCGAACAGTTCGAGTTCCATTCCCAAACCTCCTCCTGGGGGTGGACCGGGCCGGCGGTGCAGACTCATCTCCGTCGGCCTTCCGTATTCTCTGGCCGGTGGGGAAATTTCAGGACGATTTCGTGGCGGACCGGTTGAGTCCGGAACGGTGGGTGGACCATTACCTGCCGCAGTGGACGACCCCGGACCGGTCGCAGGCCCGCTGGATGGTCGGTGACGCCGGGCTGAAGCTGCACATCGAGGCGGATCAACCGGCCTGGCGGGAGCCGGACGGCCCGATGCGGGTGAGCAACGTGCAGACCGGCACGTTCTCCGGTCCCGCGGGCAGCCGTGAGGGAACCCACCGCCATCGACTGGACGGTCTGCAGGTGGTGACGCCGCAGCCGCTCCGCCGCCTCTGGACGCCGACCGGCGGCCGGGTCGCGGTGACGGCGAGTGCGAGCCCGGACCCGACGTGCATGCTCGGGATCTGGCTGGTCGGGTTCGAGGCCTACGGTCCACGGGACTCGGGTGAGATCTGCCTGGCCGAGGTGTTCGGCGACCGGGTCGACGCCGCCCGGTCGACGGTGCGAACCGGGATCAAAGCGCACCACGACCCGCGGCTGAGCACCGATCTGAGCGACGTGGTGCTGCCGATCGACGCCACCGAGCCGCACGAGTATGCGGCGGAATGGGACGCCACGGGGGTACGACTGATGGTCGACGGCGCGACGGTCAAGACCAGCGCCCAGGTACTGACCTATGAACTGCAGCTGATGGTCGGCCTGTTCGAGTTTCCCGAGTCCGACCGTCGCGAGCCGGCCGCATATCCGAAGACGGCGATCGTCCGATCGGTTCTCGGCACCGGTTGACGAGATCTGGCGGCCGGCGGGCCGGGCCCGGCCGGCCCGGATCAGAGTGCCAGTCGCCGGACGGCCGACGTCACGTCGCCGCCCGTTGCCGTGGCGGCGAACTCGGCCACGCACCGGTCGACGGTGAGCACGTTTCCGTAAACCAGTCCGCGGCACAGCTCCGGCGTCAGCGGCGCGCCGTGGGACAGGAACACCATGCTGCGGAATCCGAGATCGCCGGTGTCGGGGTCGAACTGGAAGGCGCCGGTCAGCAGCCGCCAGTTCGTCCGCACGACCAGCTGCAGCACGGTGTCCCGGTGCTCCGGCGGCACCACCACCGGGAGGACGGATTCGAAGGCGAGTTGACCGAACGGGTCGTAGGGTCGGGCCCGGCAGTCCCACGCCAGGTCAGTGCCGATGAATCGGGTGTCGATGCAGGGCAGCCCGTCGTACTCCCCCGGCTGCACCGGCCATCCGTCGGTGGACAGGAACTCGAGCATCTCACTGAACATGGTTCGACATCAGCATCCTCGATTGGTGGCCAGTTCCTCGGTGAGCACCGCGCGCAGGGCCCGGGCCTGGGGGAAGCCGGGTTCCAGGTCGAGGGCCCGCTGCGCCCACTCGCCGGCGGCTCGCAAATCCCGCAGGCCGCGGCGGGCCACCGCCATGGCGAACGCGGCGGGAGCGCTGTCCGGGTGCTCCTTGACCGACAGCTCCAGGAAATCCATGGCCGGCGCGAATCGGTCCATCGCCGAGAAGGCGAGCCCGACGCATAATGCCAGGTCGACCGGTTCACCGATCGGGAACCAGTTGTCCCACACCCGGTACAGCGCACGCTCGACCTCGGCCCGGAGCGCCTCGGACGTGGTGGGCAGCACGTCCAGCAGGCGCGGGAGCAGCTCGATCAGCAGGGTCGGCTCGAACCGGGACAACCGTAAACCGGCCAGCATCGTCGGAACGGACGGTTCGGGGGCGCCGCCGAGCAACGGCCGGATGCTGAAGTAGTTGTCCGGCCCCAGGTCCACCAACTGGTCCTGCACCGACGCCGCGAACTGGTCCGGGTCGTTCAGGCCGCCCGCCGGGCCGGGCCGGACGAAGGCGCCGACGACCAGGCTGCGCGCCGGCTCCCGGGGCAGGACGGCCAGCCCACCCCGGCCGCGTACATAGCGGGCGAGCAGGTCGAAGTTGACCATCAGCGAAAAGCCGCTGCCGTGCGGCACCAATGACGGTGTCGGCTGCGAGCACAGCTCCACCGGTGTGCAATGACCCTTGTCGGCCACCAGCATGCAGGTCGTGCCCGAGGTCATCCCGGCCACCAGATTCAGGCAGCGCAGGCCCCCGGTCGGTACGAGAACCGCCGTGTCATCGAGGGTGTCGCGGTACATGTGCAGGATGTCGGCCAGCTCGGCCGGCAGCTGCCCGCATGACGCGGTGGCCCAGTCCAGGTCACCGATCCCGGCCGTGTCCACGGAGACCGGGTCGTCGGCTTCGATGACGCGGCCCTCGAGAAGGTCACCACCGCGGACGGCGTAGCTCTCATGGCGCAACGTGTCGAACACATAGTTGGCGATCCCGATCACCGGTCCGGTCAGAGATCCGGGCGTGATCGTCCGAGCCGACGCGACCAGCTCGATCGGTCCGGGACGATCCGCGTCCAGCACCGCGAAGTCGATGGATCCGGCGTCGACGAACGGCCGGAACGACGGGTGGGTCGCCCAGCCGGCCACCCGCTCCGCCGAGAAATCGGTGAGCACGTACGTGAACCGGAGACCGGGGGCCAGCTCCCGCAGGGCCCGGACCAGCAGGTAGGCGAATCGTCCGGACCCACCGCCGAACTCGACGATGTGCGGGTCCGCCGTGCGCGGAACCTGGCGCAGGAACTCCAGGATCAGCCGGGCGTAGGTGCTGGCGATCCGCGGATTGCCGGTGATGCCGTGCGGCACCATCGCGGTCCCCCACAGCGTCTCCCCGTCCCGCTGGTAGAACCGTCGCTGGCGCTCCCACAGGCCTGATTCCGACAGCCGGCGGGCCGGCCCCGCCCCGCGTCCGCCCAGCGAGTGGATCGACTTTCCGGCCGGTGCGGCCTCCGTTGTGCTCATTCGCTCACCCATCCCCATTCGACCGCCCGCTGGATCCCGTCACCGAGCACGTCGGCCTGCGCCCCGGTCACGGTGACGGTCAGGAACCCGCCCGCCGGAACCGCCGGCGGGTCGAGGTCGTCGGCCGGCGCCAGCGCCCAGCCCGGCGCCACCCGGTCACCGACCTCGGAGGCGTCCACCGTGCGGTCGAGCGTGTCGACCAGCTCACTGTCCGGCCCGAAAACCGCGACGCTGACGGTCAACGACGCCATCTGCACATCCATCGGTTCGGCGCCGACGTGGCGGAGCCGAGCCTGCAGCGGCGGGCCGGTCGTCACCTCGAGTGCGATGGCGCCGACCGGACTGGCGGTCAGATCGGCCTGCAGGTCACGCAGCCGGTCGACGAGATCGGCGGCCGCGGCAGGCACATCGGGGCCGACGATCAGGTCGACCCCGTCGGCGATGATCCGTTCGGTGCCCGCCCCCGGCCGGCGCGGGCCCTTGGCCGGCGGTGTCGGCCCGGCCCTGCGGGCGGCCTGCAGGGCGCGCTCCATCGCCCGACGTTCGTCGGCGGTGAGGGCTCGCCGGAACCGGCCGATGCGGTCGCCGTCCGTCTGCCAGCCGACCGCGGTGAAGTCGTCGCCGATCTCGACCCCGGAGTACTGGGCGCGCGGGCCGGGCGAGTTCGTGTGGTAGCGGACGGTCATCGCGCCTTTCATTGCGTCTGCCTCGCAGGCTCGGCAGCCGGAGATCCGATCGCCGATGAGTGCTCTTGATTCGCTCGGGAAGCCTCGCTCATCGGCGTTCCGGTACCCATTTGTCGGCCTTGCCGGTCTGCAGCGCCCATTCCTTGGCCAGCAGATTGACGTACGGCTGCACGTGTCTGGGCTCGATCGGGTGCTGGTGCGCCGGCGCGCCCTTGCCGCCGCCGCCCTTGGCCGGGGTGGTCTCCATCGTGCCCATCAGGCTCCGGTTCGAGTAGAGGAACGGCGTCACGCACAGCCGGAAGTTCTCGTGGAACCCGGTGACACCCTTGTCGCTGAAAGCCTTCTGGATGTCGCCGTAGACCGAGGCGCCGGCGTTGGCGGTGGCGTACTCCTGCGCGACCAGGCGCGAGAAGCCGCCCTGCTTGGTGCCCAGCTTCGGGTTGATGATCCCGGCCAGGTTCGCGCCCCAGGCGGGGTCGTCGGTAGCCGCCGGCGCGGCGATCTTGTCGTCCAACGGCAGCTTGCCCTTGATGTCGCCGGCCAGCTTGGTGGCGTCCGCGGCGACCCCGGCAACGGCACCGACCGACGGCTCCTCCCCGGTCACGTTCAGGTAGTGCTCCTCGGTGCGGTTGTACTCGTCGGCCAGGCCGATGAGGTGGCCGAATTCGTGCGGGGCCAGCGACCGGTCCTTGTCGATCGCGTACCAGGTGCCGGAGTCGGACCGGCTCTGCGCCCGCTTGGCCTTGGGCAGCTTCGGATCGAACTGGAACACGTCGACGTCGTGCCCCTTGCCCCGTTTCGCCTCGAAATTCAGGTCCATGCTCTTGCGCTTGGGATCGCTGTCGTTGACCGCCTGGAACGTGCTCCAGATCTCCTTGATGTCGCCCAGCCACTGATTGATCCGGCCGTCGACGCCGGCGTGCTTCTTGCGGAAGTTGATGTTGGCGGTGATGGACAGCGCGGTCTTGGACAACTTCCAGTCGTAGGCCGCCGTCAGGCCGACGCCCTTGACGCCCTCGACCTCCTCCAGCCAGTCGAACTCGACGTGACCCTGGGTCGCGGCGCCGGCGGTCTCCAGCTTGGCCCAGGTGGCCGGATCGGCGATGCCGGTCGCGGGCAGCGGCACCGTGCCCTGGAACGCCTTGAGGCCACCGTCCGTCTTGGGCCCGAAAACCCCGTCCACCGCAAGCTTCTTGCCGGCCACCCCGCTGTTGTTGAGCCGTTCCTGCAGTTCCTTGACCGCCACCCCCTTCGCGCCGACCTGCAGCTGGCTGTGCGTGCCGGCGGCCGGATTGGACGGCACCTGGGTGTTGCCCGGGCCGTTGACGACGGTGTCGTTCCCGCTGACGCTCACCGATGGCGCCCGCGTCTTCAGCTGCGCGTGGGTGACGCCGTCGACGATACCGTCCTCGGTCACTCCGGCGATCCCCTCGGCGATCAGCTTGCGCTGGAAGGCCTTCGCGGCGGTGGTGGTGGCCGCGTCGAACCGGCCGGTGATGGCCAGCCGCGGCGCGGCCCCGACATGGTTGAGCTGTTGCTGGATGACGCCGATGTCGGGCGTCGGGCCGTCGCCCTCCTTGACCCGTTGAACGGCCAGGGCCCGCACGTAATCGGCGACCACCCGGTTGCCGACCTGTCGTTGCAGCGCGGCGATGCGGTGCTCGGGTGCACGATGCGCCGGCCCGCCGGCCGGGCCGGGCAGGCGGGGTTGCGGGGCACGGTGCGCCCGATCGGCCATTCGTCCACGGTAGGTCCGGATGGGTGACGCCCGCACCGGTCCGCGGGCAAAGGTGCCCGAAAGGGAATTCAGGTGTGCACCGGCGGGTCGGCCGCCGGCGTAGCGTCGGCGGATGCTGATCCGGCCGTTCTCCCCCGCCGACACCGAGCCGGTGGTGGCGCTGTGGGAGCGCTGCGGGCTGACCCGGCCGTGGAACGACCCGCGCCGGGACATCGACCGCAAGCTCACCGTCCAGCCGGACCTGTTCCTGGTCGGCGTCCGGGACGAGGCCGTCGTGGCCAGCGTGATGGCCGGCTACGACGGGCACCGCGGGTGGGTCAACTACCTGGCCGTCGATCCGCACCACCGGCACCAGGGACTGGCCGGCCGGTTGATGAGCGAGGTCGAGGCGACGCTCACCGCGCTCGGTTGCCCGAAGATTTCGCTGCAGGTGCGTGCCGGGAACGAGGTCGCCCTGGATTTCTACACCGGACTGGGCTACGAACCCGACCACACCGTGGTGCTGGGCAAGCGGCTGATCACCGACGGAAGGCCGGTCAGCTGATGGTCCGGTGCAGCGCCCCGGCCAGCCGGCGTTGTTCGTTTGCGGACAGGCCGGCCGTCGACGGGGCGAGTTCCGCGGCGACCCGCGTGGCCGCCCGGTTGGCCAGCTCGTGCCCGACGGCCGTCAGCCGCACGTCGACGGCCCGGCCGTCGGTCGGATTCGGCACGCGTTGCACCAGGCCGCGCGCCTGCGCCCGGGCGATGAGTCCGCTCATCGTCGACTTCTCCAGGCCCAGATAGTCCGCCAGTTCGGTCATCCGGACCTGCCGATCGCGCAGGATGCCGAGCACCCGCAGCTGGGTCAGGGACAGATCGTGCGCGGCCGCGATCCGCGTCAGCACCGCCATCGTGGTGAAGGCGGACTGGACCAGCATGTCGACCAGTTCCGCTGACGGCTGGGTCGGCTCGGTCGGCTGGCTCGGCATGCGGCTCAGCCTACCTCTTGAACTGGTTGGCAGTGCGAACTAAACTAGTTCGCAGTACCAACTAGATGAGAGGCGCCGACATGAAGGCAGCCGTGATTCGATCCTTCGATTCCCCGCCTCGTTGCGAGGATGTCCCGATTCCGGAGCCGGCCGGTGCGCACGAGGTGCTGGTCGACGTCCTCGCCGCCGGTCTGCATCCGCGGGTTCGATCCCAGGCCGACGGCTCCCACTACACCAGCACCGGAGCGCTGCCGCTCGTGCCGGGCATCGACGGGGTCGGCCGGGACGCCGATGGCGCGTTGCACTATTTCCTGCTGCCGGACACCACGATGGGAACGATGGCCGACCACACCCTGATCGACATCCGGCGCAGCGTGCCGTTGCCGGCCGGCACCGACCCGATCGCCGTTGCGGCGGGCATCAACCCGGCGATGTCGGCGTGGATCGCGCTGCGGCGGCGGATCGAGTTCGTCGAAGGCGCAGCCGTTCTGGTGCTCGGTGCGACC
>Ga0247820_10001787_pt1 | contig 12078 bp, 9 predicted proteins | sample 13C_Glucose_Day1_2_FD_192480 | JGI IMG/M metagenome (GOLD analysis project Ga0247820, IMG submission 192480) | Soil microbial communities from agricultural site in Penn Yan, New York, United States - 13C_Glucose_Day14 | ecosystem: Environmental > Terrestrial > Soil > Agricultural land | place...
TCATCCACAAGCTCGAAGCCGGCATCTGCTGGATCAACGCCTGGGGTGAATCGCCGGCCGAAATGCCGGTCGGTGGCTACAAGCAGTCGGGCGTCGGCCGTGAAAACGGCATCAGCTCGCTGGCGCAATACACTCGCATCAAGTCGGTCCAGGTCGAACTGGGCGGCTACTCGTCGGTCTTCTAAGAAACTCAGCTCCAGGCCGCGAGCTACTAGCTGCAAGCAAGAGCCGGTTGCATCCACGCCACCGGCCCTTGCAGCCCTAATCCATTCGCGAGCTTCGCACGGCTGTGTTTTCTTGCAGCTTGTAGCTTGAAGCTTGCCGCTGCTTTCGAGGAGAAAGCCCATGGAATACGATTACATCATCGTTGGTGCCGGCTCGGCCGGTAACACCCTGGCCACTCGCCTGACCGAAGACGCCAGCGTCACCGTCCTGCTGCTCGAAGCCGGTGGCCCCGACTACCGCTTCGACTTCCGCACCCAGATGCCGGCCGCCCTGGCATTCCCGCTCCAAGGCCGTCGCTACAACTGGGCCTACGAGACCGACCCGGAGCCGCATATGGACGGCCGCCGCATGGAATGTGGCCGCGGCAAGGGCCTGGGTGGTTCCTCGCTGATCAACGGCATGTGCTACATCCGCGGTAACGCCCTGGACTTCGACGGCTGGGCTAAGTTGCCGGGCCTGGAAGACTGGGCTTACCTGGACTGCCTGCCGTACTTCCGCAAGGCGGAAACCCGTGACATCGGCCCCAACGATTACCACGGTGGCGAAGGCCCGCTCAGCGTTGCCACGCCCAAAGCTGGCAACAACCCGCTGTTCAACGCCATGGTCGAGGCCGGCGTCCAGGCCGGTTACCCGCGCACTGAAGACCTGAACGGCTACCAGCAGGAAGGCTTCGGTCCGATGGACCGTTCGGTGACCAAGAACGGCCGCCGCTCCAGCACCGCCCGCGGTTACCTGGACCAGGCCAAGAAGCGCCCGAACCTGACCATCGTCACCCATGCCCTGAGCGACCGCGTGCTGTTCGAAGGCAAGCGCGCCGTTGGCGTGACCTACCTGGTCGGCGACAGTGAAGAGCGCGTCGAAGCCCGCGCCCGCAAGGAAGTCATCGTAAGCTCTGGCGCCATCGCCTCGCCGCAACTGCTGCAGCGCTCCGGCGTGGGCCCGCGCGCCCTGCTGGAGAGCCTCGACATCCCGGTCGTGCACGACCTGCCGGGCGTCGGCGAGAACCTGCAGGATCACCTCGAGCTTTACCTGCAATACGCCTGCACCCAGCCGGTGTCGCTGTACCCGTCGCTGCTGTGGTGGAACCAGCCGGCCATCGGTGCCGAGTGGCTTTTCAACGGCACCGGCATCGGCGCCAGCAACCAGTTCGAGGCAGGCGGTTTCATCCGTACCCGCCCTGAGTTCGAATGGCCGAACATTCAGTACCACTTCCTGCCTGTCGCGATTAACTACAACGGTTCCAACGGCGTGAAGGAACACGGTTTCCAGGCACATATGGGCTCGATGCGTTCGCCTAGCCGTGGCCGCATCCAGGTCAAGTCCAAGGACCCTCGCCAGCACCCGAGCATCCTGTTCAACTACATGGCCACCGAGCAGGACTGGCAGGAGTTCCGTGACGGTATCCGCCTGACTCGCGAGATCATGGCCCAGCCAGCGCTGGACCCGTACCGTGGCCGCGAAATCAGCCCGGGCGCGCACGTCCAGACGGACGAAGAGCTGGACAAGTTCATCCGCGAGCACGCCGAAACCGCCTTCCACCCGTCCTGCTCGTGCAAGATGGGTACCGACGACATGGCGGTGGTCGATGGCGAAGGCCGCGTGCACGGCATGCAGGGCCTGCGTGTAGTGGATGCGTCGATCATGCCGATCATCATCACCGGCAACCTCAACGCCACCACGATCATGATCGCCGAGAAAATTTCGGACAAGATCCGCAACCGCAAGCCGCTGCCTCGCAGCACTGCCAAGTACTACGTGGCCAACGGCGCCCCGGTAAAAGGCAAGCCAATGCGTGAAGTGAAGCAGGCCTGACCTGCAACAGCCTCATCGCCGGCATAGGCAACACAAGGAAAGGCACCCACCGCGGTGCCTTTTCTACATCTGCAGAAACGCTTTACATGCTGCCAATTCATCAGGTTAGAATCGATTGGCACGCGACCTGCTAGTTCTTCAAAGCTATCGAGTCCTCTTCCCCGCGTTATCCCGGAGTACCTGCCTTTGGATGCAAGCACCATCAACAGCCTGTTCCTGATCGGCGCATTGCTGGTGGGCGCAAGTATCCTGGTCAGTTCGCTGTCGTCGCGCCTTGGCATTCCAATCCTGGTCATCATCCTCGCGGTCGGCATGCTCGCAGGCGTGGATGGTGGCGGCATCATCTTCAACAACTACCCGACCGCCTACCTGGTGGGCAACCTGGCACTGGCGGTGATCCTGCTCGACGGCGGCCTGCGCACGCGGGTAGCGAGCTTCCGCGTGGCTTTGTGGCCGGCGTTGTCGCTTGCCACCGTCGGCGTGATGATCACCACTGCCCTCACCGGACTGGTCGCGGCCTGGCTGTTTGACCTCAGCCTCATCCAGGGCCTGCTGATCGGCGCCATCGTCGGCTCCACAGACGCCGCAGCGGTGTTCTCGCTGCTCGGGGGCAAAGGCCTGAACGAACGGGTCACGGCCACGCTGGAGATCGAATCGGGCAGCAACGACCCCATGGCCGTATTCCTCACCGTCACCCTGATCGACATGATCGCCAGCGGTCAGACCGGGCTGCACTGGAGCCTGCTGGGGCACCTGCTGCGCGAGTTCGGCATCGGTGGCCTGCTGGGCCTGGGCGGTGGCTGGCTGATGCTGCAACTGGTCAACCGGATCAACCTGGCCGGCGGCCTGTACCCTATTCTGGTCATCGCTGGCGGGCTGGCGGTGTTCTCGCTGACCAACGCCCTGCACGGCAGCGGCTTCCTGGCCGTTTACCTGTGCGGCCTGGTGCTGGGCAACAAACCGATCCGCAGCCGCCACGGCATCCTGCACATGCTCGACGGCATGGCCTGGCTCGCCCAGATCGGCATGTTCCTGGTGTTGGGGCTGCTGGTCACCCCGCATGACCTGCTGCCGATCGCCCTGCCCGCGCTGGGCCTGGCGCTGTGGATGATCCTGATCGCGCGGCCGCTGTCGGTGGTTGCCGCCCTGCTGCCGTTCAAGGCCTTCCACGGCCGCGAGAAAGCCTTCATTTCCTGGGTCGGCCTGCGCGGCGCGGTACCCATCATCCTTGCGGTGTTTCCGCTGATGGCCGGGCTGCCTGACGCGCAGCTGTTCTTCAACCTGGCGTTCTTCATCGTGCTGGTATCGCTGCTGGTACAGGGCACCAGCCTGCCGTGGATGGCCAAGCTGTTGAAAGTCACGGTACCACCGGACCCGGCGCCGATCTCGCGCTCTGCGCTCGAGGTGCACATCACCAGCGAGTGGGAGTTGTTCGTCTATCGCCTGGGTGCAGAGAAGTGGTGCATCGGTGCCGCCCTGCGCGAACTGAAGATGCCCGAGGGCACGCGTATTGCCGCACTGTTCCGTGGCGAACAGTTATTGCATCCCTCTGGCAGCACCGTACTCGAAGTCGGCGACATGCTCTGCGTGATCGGCCACGAACATAACCTGCCAGCGCTGGGCAAGCTGTTCAGCCAAGCCCCGCAACGCGGCCTGGACCTGCGTTTCTTCGGCGACTTCGTGCTCGAGGGCGATGCCGAACTGGGCGCGGTGGCAGCTCTTTACGGCCTGAAACTCGACGGCCTGGACGCAAAAATGCCGCTGGCGCAGTTCATCCGACAGAAGGTCGGGGGCGCTCCAGTAGTGGGCGATCAGGTGGAATGGCACGGCACGATCTGGACCGTGGCGACCATGGACGGGAACAAGATCCAGAAAGTGGGCGTCAGATTCCCCGAAGGAACGCGACCCGGACCAGGATTGTTCCTCTAAACTCCGAATCTGCATGATCCACAAGTAGTCTGCCTATGTCCCTGCGCGTGTACCTTCGCACAGCCCTGCTCGGGCTGTGCCTGTCCCTGTCGTTCGCCGCTGCTGCGGCCGAAGCGCCGAGCGCTGCCAGTATCCAGAACAGCCTCGACAAGATCGCCGAACGCAAGCTGCCCGAGGCCGATCAGAAGGCCTTGCAGCAGGTGCTCGAACAAACCCTGAGTCTGCTTGCCAACAAGGAAGACAGCGAGAAGAAGCTTGCCGCGCTCAAGCAACAGCTGGCTGACGCCCCCAAAGAGACCAGCGACAGCCAGAAAGAACTGGCCAAGCTCAAGGCCAGCAAGCCACAACCGGTCGCTCAGCGCTACGCCAGCCTTAGCGTGCCGCAACTGGAGCAGATGCTCAGCGAACGCAACACCCTGCAGGGCGAGCTGCAAAAAGCGCTGTCCGACGCCAACAGCCTGATCATCAATTCGCAGACCCGCCCCGAGCGCGCTCAGGCTGAGATCAGCAACAACCAGACCCGCAGCCAGCAGATCAACACTATCCTCAAGAGCGGCAAGGATGGCGGCAAATCAATCAATGCCGACCAGCGTAACCAGCTCAATGCGGAACTGGCTTCGCTCAACGCCGTGACCCTGCTGCGCCGCCAGGAGCTGGCCGGCAACGGCCTGCTGCAAGACCTGGGCAACGCCCGCCACGACCTGCTGATTGAACGCACCGCACGCCTGGAACAGGAAATCCAGGACCTGCAGACGCTGATCAATGAGAAGCGTCTGGCCCAATCCCAGCAAACCGTCACCCAGCAGTCGATCGAAGCGCAGAAGGCTGGTGGCAGCAGCCTGCTGGCCAGCGAAAGCGCAGCCAACCTCAAGCTCTCTGACTACCTGCTCAAGAGCACCGACCGCCTTAACGAGCTGACCCAGCAGAACCTGCGCACCAAGCAGCAGCTCGACAGCCTGACCCAGGCCGACCAGGCCCTGGACGAGCAGATCAGCGTACTCAAAGGCAGCCTGCTGCTGTCGAAGATCCTCTACAAGCAGAAACAAGCCCTGCCGCATCTGAAGCTTGACCGCGACCTGGCAGACCAGATCGCCGACATCCGCCTGTACCAGTTCGAGATCAACCAGCAACGCGAGCAGATGAGCAGCCCGGTGACCTACGTCGACAAACTGCTGGCCAACCAGCCGCAGCAAGACGTCACCCCGGCCTTGCGCAAGGCTCTGCTGGAAGTGGCGATCACCCGCAGCGACCTGCTCGAGCGCCTTAACCGCGAGCTGTCGGCCCTGCTCAACGAATCGATCACCCTGCAGCTCAACCAGAAGCAGCTGCTCAGCACTGCGCAAGGCCTGCGCACCACGCTCGACGAGCAGATGTTCTGGATCCCGAGCAACAAGCCGCTGGACTGGGACTGGTTGAAGACTGTTCCGGAACGCTTTGCCAAGCAGGTCGCCGACCTGCCCTGGGGCTCTGGCCTGAAGGAGCTGGGCGACGGGCTGAGCCAGCGCCCATTGCTGTTCCTGCCGTTGCTGCTGGTGATCGGCGCCCTGCTGTGGCGCCGCAAGTACCTCTACCAACGGCTGAACAAGGTGCACCAGGATATCGGCCATTTCCGCCGTGACAGCCAGTGGCATACGCCCCAGGCGATCCTGATCAACATCCTCCTGGCTATGCCAGTGAGCCTGGGCCTTGCCCTGTGCAGCTATGCCTTGCAGATCGACGCCCGAGGGCAGAATGCCAACCTTGGCTCCGCGCTCTGGCAACTGGCCCAGGCCTGGCTGGTGTTCTACACCGCCTACCGCATCCTCGCTCCCGGCGGAGTGGCAGAAATTCACTTCCGCTGGCACAAGCCTCAGGTCGAGTTCCTGCGCGGCTGGGTGCGCAGGCTCGGCACCGTGGTGCTGGCGCTGGTCGGCGTCGTGGCGGTGGCCGAGCACCAGCCGTCGGCACTGGCCGACGACGTGCTGGGCATCGGGGTAGTGCTGACCTGTTATGCACTGATGGCCTGGCTACTCAGCCGCCTGTTGCTGAGCAGCCCCGCGCACCGCGACGCCTCGCTGTTCCGCAGGGCCGTCGGGCTGGCCTTCACAGCCTTGCCGATCGCCCTGTTCGTGGCGGTCTGCTTTGGCTATTACTACACCGCACTCAAACTCACCGACCGGCTGATCTACACCCTTTACCTGCTGATGTTCTGGCTGGTGATCGAGGCCGCCTTCGTACGCGGCCTGTCGGTTGCCGCGAGGCGCCTGGCCTACCAGCGTGCCCTGAGCAAGCGTGCGGCAGCCAAGGAAGGCCTGGATGGCGAAGTCATTACCGAGGAGCCGACGCTGGACATCGAGCAGGTCAACCAGCAGTCGTTGCGCCTGATCCGCCTGGCCTTGCTCGGTGGCTTCATTGCCGGCCTGTACTGGGTGTGGGCCGACTTGATCACGGTGTTCGCCTACCTCAACAACTTCACCCTGTACGAATACACCAGCGGTACCGGCACGGCCGCCAGCATGGTGCCGATCAGCCTCGGCGACCTGCTTGGTGCACTGGTGATCGTCGGCATTACCTTCGCCCTGGCCGGCAACTTGCCGGGCCTGCTGGAGGTGCTGGTGCTGTCGCGGCTGAACCTGGCCCAGGGCAGCGCCTATGCCACCACCACCCTGCTGTCGTACACCATCGTCGGGATCGGCATCGTCAGTACCCTGTCGACCCTCGGCGTAAGCTGGGACAAGTTGCAGTGGCTGGTGGCAGCCCTTTCGGTCGGCTTGGGCTTCGGCATGCAGGAGATCTTCGCCAACTTCATCTCCGGCATCATGATCCTGTTCGAGCGCCCGGTGCGCATCGGCGACACCATCACCATCGGCAACCTGTCCGGCACCGTGAGCAAGATCCGTATCCGCGCCACCACCATCACCGACTTCGACCGCAAGGACATCATCGTCCCCAACAAGACCTTCATCACCGGCCAGCTGATCAACTGGTCGCTGACCGATACGGTCACCCGCGTCACACTGAAACTGGGCATCGACTACGGCTCCGACCTGGACCTAGTGCGCGAGCTGCTGCTCAAGGGCGCCCACGAGAACCCACGGGTGCTCAAGGACCCGGAGCCGCTCGTGTACTTCCTCAATTTCGGCGAAAGCTCGCTGGACCACGAACTGCGCATGCATGTACGGGACCTGGGCGACCGCAACCCGACGCTGGACGAGATCAACCGCTTTATCAATCGCGAGTTCAAAGCGCACAACATCAAGATCTCTGTTCGCCAGGTCGAGGTGTACCTGATGGACATGCAGGGCGGCAAGCAGCAGCTGATACCGGTGGAGCAGCCAAAACCGGATGGTACTCAACCAGTGTGAGTAGACGCCGTAGCGCTTGAACACCCAAAATACATACGAGGGCTGCGCCCTCGATCGCCGGCAAGCCGGCTCCCACAGGGTCCGCGCCGCTGCGATAGTCATGTGGGAGCCGGCTTGCCGGCGATTGGGCCGCAAAGCGGCCCCTTGGCACCGATCCCCAGGAGCAGCCCGTGAAAGCCCTCGACCAACTCACCTTCGACAACCGCTTCGCCCGCCTGGGCGATGCGTTCTCCACTCAGGTCCTGCCAGAACCCATCGCAGATCCGCGCCTTGTCATAGCAAGCAAGTCGGCCATGGCCTTGCTCGACCTGGACCCTGCTCAGGCCGATACGCCCGTGTTCGCCGAATTGTTCAGCGGGCACAAGCTCTGGGAAGAGGCCGATCCGCGCGCGATGGTCTATTCCGGCCACCAGTTCGGCTCGTACAACCCGCGCCTGGGCGATGGCCGCGGCCTGCTGCTGGCCGAGGTAGTCAACGACGCGGGCGAGCACTGGGACCTGCACCTCAAGGGTGCTGGCCAGACGCCCTACTCGCGCATGGGCGACGGCCGCGCAGTGCTGCGTTCTTCCATTCGCGAGTTTCTCGCATCCGAGGCCCTGCACGCCTTGGGTATCGCCACCAGCCGGGCACTGTGCGTGATCGGCTCCAGCACCCCGGTATGGCGCGAAACCCGCGAGAGCGCCGCCATGCTCACCCGCCTGGCGCAGAGCCATGTGCGCTTCGGCCACTTCGAATATTTCTACTACACCAAGCAACCGGAACAGCAGCGGGTACTGATCGACCATGTGCTGGAACAGCACTACCCCGAATGCCGTGGGGCCGAGCAACCATACCTGGCCATGTTCCGCACCATCGTTGAGCGTAACGCCGAACTGATTGCTCACTGGCAGGCGTACGGCTTCTGCCATGGGGTGATGAACACCGACAACATGTCGATCCTGGGCATCACCTTCGATTTTGGCCCCTATGCCTTCCTCGACGACTTCGACGCCAACTTCATCTGCAACCATTCCGATGATCGTGGCCGCTACAGCTATGCCAACCAGGTGCCGATAGCCCACTGGAACCTCAGCGCGCTGGCCCAGGCCCTGACCACCGTGATCGAGGTCGAGCCTCTGAAGGAGGCGCTGGGGCTGTTCCTGCCACTGTACCAGGCGCATTACCTGGACCTGATGCGCCGGCGCCTGGGCCTGACCACGGCCGAGGACGATGACATGGCGCTGGTCGAGCGCCTGCTGCAGCGCATGCAGAGCGGTGGGGTGGACTACAACCTGTTCTTCCGCAGGCTGGGCGATCAACCGGTGGCCGAGGCACTCAAGGGCGTACGCGACGATTTCATCGATCTGGCAGGTTTCGATGCCTGGGGCGCGGACTATCTGGCCCGCTGTGAGCGTGAAGCCGGTAATGGCGATGGGCGCCGCGAGCGTATGCATGCGGTGAACCCGCTGTACGTGCTGCGCAATTACCTGGCGCAAAAAGCCATCGAAGCCGCCGAGGCCGGTGACTACAGTGAAGTGCGGCGGCTGCATCAGGTGCTGAGCACGCCATTCGAGGAACAAGCAGGAATGCAGGCCTACGCCGAGCGACCGCCAGCATGGGGCAAACACTTGGAAATCAGCTGCTCCTCATGATGGCTGACCGCAGTACCGGCCTCATCGCCGGCAAGCCGGCTCCCACAGGGACCCCACTGGACCTGGGTCTTGTGCGAAACCTGTGGGCACCGGCCGGCCGGCGGTAGGGTCCGAACAACCACTACAAGGAAACGACATGTCCGACCCACTGCTGATCCCTTGCCCCCACTGCGACGGCCTCAACCGCCTGCCTGCCACCCGCCTGGGCGATGCGCCGAAATGCGGCCGCTGCAAACAGGATGTGCTGTTGGGCCGGTCGTTCGAGCTCAGCGAACGCAACTACGCCAGCCAGATCAAAGGCGACCTGCCGCTGCTGATCGACGTCTGGGCCGACTGGTGCGGCCCGTGCAAGTCCTTCGCCCCCACCTTCGAACAGGCCGCCCGCCAGCTCAACGGCCGCTGCCGCCTGGCCAAGCTCGACAGCGAAGCCAACCGCAACCTTGCTGGCCAGTTGGGTATCCGTTCGATTCCCAGCCTGATCCTGTTCAAGAACGGCCGCGAAGTCAGCCGCCAGGCTGGCGCGTTTCCACTGCAGTCGTTGCTGGAGTGGCTACGCAGCCAAGGGGTCTAAGCCTCAAGCGTTCGCCAGTAGGGATTCATAGGGAATACGGAGGCCATCGTGAAGCCGTTTGATCATGGAAAGACTTAGCCTGCGCTTCCCGTTCAAGACTTCAGATACGCGACCGCTTGGGCCGATGTAAGGCTCCAGGTCCCGCGCTGTCAACCCCTGCTGGTCCATGCAGAATTTGATAGCCTCGATTGGGTCTGCGGGCTGAATGGGGTAGTGCTTGTTTTCGTACACCTCAATCAATGTCACAAGAACTTCCATTTCATCAGCATCGGGCGTACCGGCTTGTGCTTGATAAATGGACTCCAGTCGCAGAAATGCGGCTTTAAGGTCGTCGTCATTGCGGATTGGCTTAATATTCACTGATCGTCTCCACGTCAATTTCGTCATATCGCTTGTGCGTTCCGACGAATTTCACCCAGGCAATACCAGCTCGATACTGCATTTCAACCACTAGCCGGTATTTATTGCCTCCGATGTTGAAGACCACGCGGTTGTTGCCACATATGCTAGCGCTGCCAATCTGGCTTTTCACCTCTTGCGGTGTTCGCCATGTGGCTTTTTGTGCCATATCGTGCCAACTCTCCAACGGTGCCTTGGCATCTTCATGCCCTGGTAACTCCCAGAATTTCACCAATGTACTTTTGGCAATGACGCGCATCCAAACAGATCTCCCGTTTTGGGAGATGCTAGCGCTTATCTACTCCTCGCGCAAGGATGAGCATTTCACGCGGTGCGCTCAAGCAAGTCATGCAGCTCGACAAACTGCTGGGTCAGCTTGTGCCGTGGCTCCAGGTGGATCAGCGGTAAACTGGCGTGGTGCGACTCGCGCATCTTTACCGAACTGCTCAGGTATACAGGCAATACCGGCAGGCCTTCGGCCAGCAGTTCGTCGAGCATCTGCTGGGGCAGGCTGGCGCGGGACTGGAACTGATTGACGACAATGCCTTCGACCACCAGCTCTTCGTTGTGGTCATCCTTCAACTCTTCGATCTCAGCCAGCAGCCCATACAGCGCCTGGCGCGAAAAACTGTCGCAGTCGAACGGGATCAGCACACGGTCTGCCGCAATCAGCGCGGATACCGCATAGAAGTTGAGCGCAGGCGGCGTATCGACGTAGATCCGCTCGTAATCCTCGTCGAGCTCGTCGAGCAACTTACGCAGCTTGTTGATCTTGTGCTTGGCCTCAAGCTTGGGCTGCAAATCGGCCAGCTCGGACGTGGCGGTGATCACATGCAGGTTGTCGAACGGGGTTTCATAGATATCGACCTTGTTCTTCTTGCTGAACGGCCCGCTGGAGAGGCTTTGCTTGAAGAAATCGGCGATGCCCATTGGAATGTCTTCGCCGGTTAGGCCGGTCAGGTACTGAGTCGAGTTGGCCTGGGCATCCAGGTCGATCAGCAGGGTCCGATAACCCTCGCTGGCGCTGACCGCCGCCAGATTGCAAGCGATGCTCGACTTGCCCACGCCACCTTTCTGATTGAACACCACGCGCCGCATGAGAGACCTCCGTGTATCAACGAATGCCCGAGTATGTGGCGGAGCAGCGGCATTGGCCAGCGCCAATTGCCCCACGCCGATGGCAAGGGCTCAATTGACCCCTGCGGTTACGCCCGTCAGCAATTCGGCAAAGGCCTTGGCCATTGCCGACCCGCCATGTTGACGCTGGACCAGCCATACAGCAGAGGTGGCGCCTTCATCCAGAAGCGTTCGGTACACCACGCCCTCGATGCGCATGCGCTGAAAGGAAGCGGGCAGAATCGACACCCCAAGCCCCGCCGACACCAGCCCAATGATGGTCATGGCCTCCCCTGCTTCCTGGGCGAAATGCGGATTGAACCCTGCCTGCCGCGCCAGGCTCAGCAACTGGGCGTGTAACCCACTGCCGTAACTGCGCGGAAAGAACACGAACGGTTCATGGGCCAGCGCGGCCATGTGTACGCCGTGCTCGGTGCCCTCGGCCAGCGCATGTGAGGCATTGATCACCGCCACCAGCGGTTCGCGAAACAGTTCGGTGGCCACCAGCCCTTCCGGCAAGGGCATGGGGCGCATCAGCCCGACCTCGATGGACTCGTCGAACACCCCTTCGGCGACATCGCGGCTGCTCATTTCCTTGAGGTTCAAGTGCACCGCCGGGAAGCGCTGGCGGAAGGCATGAATCGCCTTGGGAATCTTCGAGGTAAACGGCGCCGACGACGTAAAGCCGATCTTCATTTCGCCCAGCTCACCCAATTGCGCACGGCGCGCAACATCGGCCGCCTTCTCCACCTGCGCGAGTACCTGGCGGGCTTCCTCGAGGAACAGCCGCCCGGCCTCACTCAGCTCGACCCGACGATTGGTACGCTCGAACAGGCGCGCGCCCAGTTCCTGTTCAAGGGCCTGGATCTGTTGACTCAGGGGTGGCTGAGAGATACCCAACTGCAGGGCCGCACGCCCGAAGTGCAGCTCTTCGGCAACCGCAATGAAGTAACGCAGGTGGCGCAGTTCCATGAAGCCTCCCTAATAGGTCGTAAAACATCTTAAATAGTTCGAACAATATATTGGATCTAATCATTAGCCAGCTATATGC
>Ga0247820_10001789_pt1 | contig 12072 bp, 11 predicted proteins | sample 13C_Glucose_Day1_2_FD_192480 | JGI IMG/M metagenome (GOLD analysis project Ga0247820, IMG submission 192480) | Soil microbial communities from agricultural site in Penn Yan, New York, United States - 13C_Glucose_Day14 | ecosystem: Environmental > Terrestrial > Soil > Agricultural land | place...
GCCCCGGGCTCGACGGCGTGTAGACGAGCAGCGCCGACTTCGAGTCCGCGATGAACCCGTACGACGCAGCCGCGTCCTGAGCCTTGGCGTCCGGAACCTGCGGGCCGCTCGCACGCGTCGCGTACGACACCAGCACACGCTCGACGTCGAGGAGCGTCGCGATGAGGTCCTCGGTGACGATGCCGCGCTGGGTGTACTTGATGCGGTCGATGATGGCCGGGTGGTTCTTGAGCGCGTTGATGACGTGCGCCCCGAGCACCAGCGTGTTGGCCTTGAAGCCCGTCTGCTGGATGAACGCGGTCTGGAGGTCCGCGAAGAGCTTGATCGGGTCGGAGCTCGCGTTGTTCCACTGCACGAACTGCGAGCCGGTCGGAGCCGACGCGACACCGGTCATGTCGGTGCCCCAGACGCCCGTCTTGAAGTACCGCGCGGTCCAGTCGATGTCCCGCTTCAGGAGAAGCTGGTTCGTGATGAACTGCGTGGCCTCGGAGTCGAGCTTGAACGTCGAGTCGGCGTTCGCGCGCACCTGGTCGTCGATGTCCTTGTGGACCGCGTACACGTGAGCGAAGTAGCTGTCCGTGTCCATGTTCCAGCCGACACCAGGCGACTCGGTGGCGGGTGCGCGACGCTCGACGTCGGTACGACGCCAGTCGCTCTTGGAGTACTTCCAGTACAGATCCGACTGCTTCTGCACGGCCACCTTGGGGAAGACCTTGGTGGCGATGAACGCGTCGGCCTTCTGGATGTAGGCGACGCTCACGTTCGTCAGCGGAACGTTGACGTGCAGATCAGCCTGAGTGGGGTTCGGCATTGCTCAGATCCTCTCTCAGTTGACCCGCAGGAGGACGCTGACGAGCTCGTCGGCCCCCGATGCGGCGGTGATGGCGATACCGAGGACGAGCGGCGTGCCCGTACCCGGCTTCGGGATGGCTCGGCCGTTCGCGTCGGCCGAGATCTCCTGCCCCGGCGTGATCGCTGCACCAGCCATCACGTTGGAGATGCCACGGATCGCGACCGTCGCGGCCTGACCCGTCACCTGGGGCTTGTTCTGCATGACACCGACCGCGAGGTCCGTGTTCGCAGTGACCTGCCCGACCTGGTGACGGCCGGTGACCTTCACGAAGCGGTACTGCTTGCCGTAGTTCGGGTTGGCGGAACCGGGGACGCTCGGGACCCCGGTGTAGGTCGCCAGCGAGCTGTCCGCGTCGAGCGAGACAGACCGGAGGCTCTCCTCGTAGGCCATCTTCTTCCTCCTCTGTCTCTCAGCGAGCGGTCTGCTCGGCCAGGTACTCGTCGTACGCGGCGGGGTTGTCCTCGAAGGTCTTGGAGATCAGCTCCTCGCGGGAGCCGTCGTTCTTGGAGACCAGACCCTCGATGTGGTCCTCGACCGCGGCGAAGACGTCGCTGTTCGCGCCGCCGCCCCGCTTGCCGATCTCCTCGAACAGCTGACCGGTCGCCTCGGAGCCCGCCTGGAGCGCCTTGGCGATGACGGTGCAGTCCTCGTTGCTGAGCGCCTCCGCAGCGCGCTTGAGCACCGGGCCGAGAACCTCCGGGGCGATGCCCACGTTGAAGCTCTTGGCGACCTCCGTGTACTCACGGTCCAGGCGGAGCTGACGCTCAGCCTCGGCCGTCGCAGCGGCGCTCTTGGCGACCCGCTCGTACTCACCGATCTGGTCGAACGCCTTCGAGATCACCTCGTCGCGCTCCTTGTCCGTGAGGGCCTTGGAGAGCTCCTCGCGAAGGTTGGCGACCGAGCCGGTCTCCTGGCTCTTGGCGACCTGAGTGCGGAAGGGGTTCTCCTCGTCGTCGGCGCGCTTGCCGACGGTCGCGAGCTCCTTCTCCTCAGCCGCCTCGTCCTCGGGGGCGAGCTCGAACGCCTCGCCGTCCGCGTCGTAGACCACATCGCCCAGCTCCAGCGAGGCGACGTCGACGGGGTTACCCTCCGCGTCGAAGTACTTCTCCATCATGTCCTCCTCGTCATGCCGCTTGGCGATGACAGTCCGTGCGTGCTGGTTGGCACCCTTGTCGACCAGAGAGATCTCGTCGATCTCCAGGTCCCGGAGTTCCTTGACCTTGCGGGCCATCTCACTACCTCGCTACTAGTGTCATGAGGGGCGCAACACCCTCTTGGTCACGAAAGCGGAAGAGCCCGGTATGAGCGGCCCCGCGACTTCTTGTGGTCAGCGATCTTCTTGCCTCCCACGACTGCCCCGGCACCCGCAGCGACGAGGGCAGCGCCCTTGCCTCCGTGGCTCCCGATGGCCTTCAGCTGCTTGGTGGACACCGCACCGGACTTGAGGCCGGAGCGGAGGTTGCTGCCCGCGCGCTTGAGCCGGGCGGCTCCAGCAGCGCCAGCAGCGCCACCCGCGATGTACGCGCCAGCGGAGTAGCCCTCCAGACGCTTCTGCCGCGAACGCTCGGGGTCATACGCCTTGGCGAACGGGCTCATGGCCACGTCGGTGCTCAGGGACTTCTTGACGAGCTGGCCCTTCTTGCGCATCTGCTTGACGCGCTCCGGGCGGTCCAGGCCGCCGAAGGCCGCACCACCAGCAGCGCCGAGAGCACCAGCGGCAGCAGGGCCAGCGACAGCGACGGGGCCGAGCGTGCCAGGACGTACCTGACGCGGCTGCTTCTCCTTCGTCGCCTTCGGCTTGACCTGGGTCAGGCCCTTGCCAGGGCTCTTGGCCCAGGCCGCGTTCTTGAACGGGATGCGCACCTTGGAGATCTCCTCGGACTTGCGCACCCCAGACTTCTTCTTCGCCCCGGCCCACTGGCGGTCCGCGCTGTTCGTGAGCGCCTGCCCGGCACCCACCCCAGCCAGACCACCAGCCGTCATCCCGGCGCTGACCGCGCCACTGCGACGCACCGCGCGCAGCTGACCCTTGGTGGCGGTCTGCCCGACGCGACCCGCAGTCTTCACCGCAGTACGGCCAGCAGCCCAGCGCATCGCGCCCAGACCAGCAGCGACACCACCGGCAGCGCTCAGCCCACCCGCGGCAGCGTCCTTGGCCCGGATCTGACGCCGCACCTTGGGGTCGGCCACCTTGCTCGCCTTGGCGACCTCAGCGAAGGGGTTGGTGTCCATCTTCTTCACGCGTGCCTTCCTGGACTCCTGCGACTGGATCGCGGCGAAGTTGAAGCCGCCGACGCCACCGACGCCAGCGGATGCGGTCGTGAGGCTGCCCGCAGCACCCGCAGCCTTCCCGGCAGCGCGCTTGGCCTTGCCGGTGGTGCGCAGCGACGCACCTCGGTTGTGGGCGACCCGCACGAGCTTGGTGCCGAGCTTCTGGGCACCCTTGGACTTCAGGCCCGCCGACCCGAGCGCAGCGACACCCAGGGTGGCCCCAGCGGTGCTGAGGTAGCCCTGAGCACGCTTGTGCTGGGACAGCTGCTTGTCGCTCCAGGTGGCCATGGGTCAGCGGTTGCCCTTCTTCATGTACCCGAGCTTGCGGGAGTTGCGCATCGACGCCATGGTTCCGTGGCCAGCGCCGACCCCACCGCCGAGGGTGCTGCCGAACGACGTGGCCGCCGCGCTGCGCCCGCGCGTGGCGAGCGCTGCCGCGCCACCACCGATGGCCGAGCCAGCTGCGCCCTCAGCGACGCCACGGCCCAGGGACTTCAGGCCGACCTTGGCCTTCTTGCCGTCCTTGGCCTTGGTCGCCCCGTAGACGGAGCCGACGGGCGCGAGGCCCGCGTTGAGCACGCCGCTGACCTTCTCGGTGCGGTTGAACTTCTTGTCGGCCTTGCTCACGGTCTCGTCGCCGTGGTCCACCCCGAATGCGCTGATCATGCGTCGATCTCCACTTCGTGTCGTCGCCCCGACCCGTGGATCGAGAACATCGGGCGGTCGCCCTTCTTCACGAGGTTCCAGGTCGCCTCGTCGTGAACCTGGAACCCGACCCACCACCCGGTGGGCGACTCAGCCGGGAGGCCGAGAGCTTCCTTCTTCTCGGGGGTGATGACCACGGACTCGATGAGGTCAGCCACGTGCTTGGGCTCCTCGCCGTTGCGCAGGTGCATGTCCCCGCCCTTGCGGGACTTCGAGATGTAGCTGTGCGCCGCCTTCTCGATCTCCTCGATGGTCACGTAGTCGCCCTGGAGGTCGACCACGGGCTTGCCGTCCACCTCGGTGATGGAGGCCCAGCCGTAGACCTGGCGCTTGTCCTCCAGCGCCTTGGAGACCTTGGCCTCGACCTTGAACGAGCCCGACCCCCGCGAGGCCGTGATCATCGGCTTCGGCAGCTTGCGAGCGGCGGTCTCTGCGTGGGAGAGCGCCTTGAGCTGCACCTTGCGGCGGGGGTCGAGCTCGTCCTTCTTGGCGACGGGCTTCTTGCGCTTGTCAGCGATGGACTTCGTGGACGCTGCGTCGGCTGCGGCGTTGAACACCGCGCCACCGAGTGCGGCACTGGCCAGAGGGACCGCAGCCTTCGGGCTCTTCAGTGCGCGCAGGACGCGCCCCTGGGGCTTCGGCTTGATCAGGCCAGTGCCGGGCTTCTTGCCGCCGCCGACCTTGCTCTTGAGGTCACGGGCGAGTGCGGGGAACGTCAGTGCGCCGAGGCCAGCGGAGGCGGCGTTCGCGGCCACCAGACCCTTGTCCGTGTTGGACAGGCCGCCTTCCTTCTTCTTCTTGGGCTCGCGAGACTTGACGATCTCCCAGGCCCCCTCGCCGTAGAGAGCCTTGGCGACCGCCATGAACTCATCGTGCTCGATGCGTCGCAGGTGTCCCATGGCTACATCATCCAGAGGTACGCCAGACCCTCTTCCTGGTCTCCATAGACTCAAGTCGGGATCAGGAATCGGTTCCAATGGTCAAGGGCATCAAGCAGGGCGGAGACGTTGTGTCTGACGAGACAGGAAGGACCCCGACTGCGTGGGAGCTTCTACGCACGATGGATCAGATCCGTCAGAGTCAGGACCGCATCGAAGCTCGCATGGTGACCAAGGACGAGTTCCAGGCTTGGCAGCTGGGGACCGATCGACGCTTCACGGAGCAGGAACGCCAGATCTCAGATGTTCGTACCGCTGCTGCGAGCGAGAGTGCCAAGCTCGCAGCCAAGATGGACGCGATGGACAAGCGTCTCGTCACTGAGATCGAGAAGGTCGAATCGGACGCCGACACCAAGATCAAGGCAGAGGCGGCCAAGAGGGAGAAGCTGGAGGACCAGCAGCGCGACACCCGTCTGCGCATCTGGGTCGGCATCCTCCTCGTCGCAGCTGGGGTGATCATCCCCAAGATCCTGGAGCTGGTGTGATGTTCGGTCGTAGCAAGACGGGGGTTCTCCACGAGGACCCGGATGGCGTGACCACGTACACGCCCAAGCGCTTCACCATCTGGCACGTGATCCTGATCCTGCTCGTCGCCAGCATGCTCGCGATCTTCATCTGGCTCCTCCAGCTCGCAAGCTCGCAGCAGCATAGGCTGGACGAGCAGCGGGCAGACATCGAGCAGAACGAACAGGTCGTGGCTGGCCTGCTCGCCAAGTACGAGGCCCTGTACAAGGAAGCCAACGCAGGGGACGGCGACGTCGACGCTCCCTCGCCGGACGAGGTACAGGACGAGGTAGAAGCACAGGCCGGACCTGCGGGTGCGACCGGCGCGCAGGGGGCTAGAGGCGAGCGAGGTCCGCAGGGCGACCCTGGCACCCCGGGTACTCCCGGGGCGAAGGGAGACACCGGTGCAACAGGTGCTACAGGTAGTTCAGGGGCTAGTGGGTCCGACGGCTCTGATGGTCAGCCTGGTGCTTCTGGCCCGGAGGGACCTCAGGGGGAGCAGGGTCCGCAGGGACCTGCTGGTCCCACTGGCCCGATGGGTCCGAAGGGTGACACTGGCGCTACGGGTCCGGCTGGCCCTGTCGGTCCGGCTGGTCCGGCTGGGCCGACCTGCCCCGAGGGCTACGAGGTCCGCTTCGTCTACCTCTCCGTCGCGACCGAGCCCTTCGGTGTCTTCTCCCGTCAGCCCGCTGCGATCTGTCAGCCGGTAGCGCCCTAGGGGTAGAGGTCCATCGGGTCGATGTCGTACATGTGGTACGGCAGCGCACTCCCCTGGTCGCGGCTCGCCCACTCTGACACCGAGCCGATGTCGGAGGAGAGCACCTTCCACTTGCCGGGGTTCGTGAGCATCGCGCCCATGTCGTCCTCGTCGAAGTAGTCGGCGTTGACCTTGTTGGCGCGCCCGATGACCGGAGTGTTCTCGCTCACGAACAGGTGCAGGCCGGTGTTCTGCGCGATGTCGTACGCGGGCACGGTGAACTCCGAGTAGGTCCAGGACCCGTCCTCGTTCTCCTGCTCGGCGTGGATCAGCACCAGCTCGGACTCGCGCCGGGTCAGGCCGTACACCGACTCCACCAGAGCGACCTCCCAGGCGTCGATGGGCACGTGCAGCCGCATGTCGCCGGTGGAGTAGGAGATGACGTTCTCGCCCAGGTCCTCGTTGTGCTCGGCCATGGACTGGAACTCGTAGTCGATGTTGTCGTAGTCCAGGAAGCCGTTCCAGTGCTCGATGACCGCAGCCTGGAGCGTCTGCTGCGACAGCCCCTTGGACGAGACGTAGAACGGCGTGAACTCGTCGGTCATGATCGTGTCCGAGTCACCCCAGGCGTCCGGGCTCAGCACGGCGTACAGCGGCTCGCCGTTCGGGGAGTTGACCCACAGGTCGGACTCGCTGGCGAACAGCTCCTCGCTGAACTCCTCGGTCGGACCCTGCGCCTGGATGCCCGCGACCTTGCCCTTCACCTTGTCCAGGGAGAGCTTGTTCGAGAGCTTGATCCCGGAGAGCTGGATCTTCTCCTGGGCCACGCCACCGGCGCTGATCTTGCCGCCAGCGGAGATCTTCTCCCCGGCCCTGATCCGGCCTCCAGCCTTGATGCTCGGCTCTCCAGCCTTGATCCTTGATTCGCCCGCGCGGATGGGCTCCGGCGTCTTCAGCATGTCGGCTGCCTGGTTGAGGATGGCGGACACCCGGGGGTCGGAGTAGTCGACCTCGGGCTCCTTGTACTTGGCCCGCGCCACCGGCTTGAGCTGCACCTTGGAGCGACGGGACTCACTGGCGGCGAAGCGGCCGTTGCGGTCCCGGTCGAACGGGTCTCCACCCACAGCCTTGTGGACGACGCCGAAGGCGGACTTGGCCAGGGCGAAGCGGTCCTTGGTGTTGTACGAGTCCAGGCGAGCCTGCTCGGTCATGACCAGCACGATGCGGCAGCGGCAGCGCGGGTGCGAGGACGGGGCGATGATCCGGGTGCCGTCGGGCAGCAGGAACAGCTCCTTCACCGGCACGCGCTTGTGGTGCATCGGCCCGCAGGTGGGGCACACCCGCTCGTCGTCGGCGGTGATCCACTCCTTCTCCTGGAGCGGGCTGATCTGCCCCAGGTCCGCCTGGTAGCTCCAGTACAGGGCCTTGGCCGCGTTGGAGGACAGGTGCGCCTCGGTGTCCCCGATGGTGGCAGCCCGCTCCTGGATGGCCTTGGCCAGCATGTGGTCGATCCGGTCCGCGATGGTGTTCGGGCGCTGCTGTGCGGTGAGCCCAGCCTTCTCCGGCACTGGGGCCAGCCAGATGTTCACGAGCGCGCGCATCGTGCGCGGGGTGACCCCGAACGCGTCGATGGTCCGGTCGATGGCGATGCGGGTCGCCACGCGCCGGTTGATCTGCGCCTGCACGCCCTGGAGGAGCGCCTGGGTGCTGACGTTGTGCAGGTTCGCGCCCAGGGAGTTCGCGTAGGCGTTCGCGCTGTCGCGCATCCACGCGTCGCTGGGGGTGAGCGTGCCCGCCTCGCGCAGCCCGATGGTGTAGCCCGCCACGAGCGCAGGAGCGGCCACCGCGACGAACTTCGGCATGTACAGCCGGAAGATGCGGGTGGCCAGCTCCTGGAGCGCCTCGCCGGTGGGCAGGTTCTCCCGGGTCTCCTCCTTCAGCCGTCGCCGCACGAAGGTGCGGTACAGCAGGAAGGCACCGCCCAGAGCGAGTGCGACCTCGCCCAGGCTGGTGCTGCGCTGACCGGCCGCCGAGATCCGCTCTGCGAGCTGCTGCTCGTAGGGAGTGAACTCGTCAGCGGAGATGACCTCTGTCGTCTCGCTCACGGATCACACCCTAGTCCCAGGCCGGACTCGGCCCGAAGATCACGCGCAGGGAGGCGCGGTCGATGGGGTCGTCCGAACCCACGTCCTCCATCAGCTTCTTCGCCTCGGTGTACTTGCCCTGGCTCACCAGGGAGCGGACCTCCTTGATGTCCTCTCCGATGGCGTAGCCGTCGTCCCGCCGCATCTTCTGCTCGATGGAGTAGAGCATCGTCTGGGCCGTCTTGAGGTCACCCTCCTCGCCACCCTCCAGCAGCGTGGTGGCGGGCTTGGCGCTCGCCTGCTGCGGAAGCTGGGGAGCCTGGGCCTGACGCGCCGCCACCGGGTCCGGGTCGCGCAGCATGCGCCCGTTGGTGGGCGCGTCCTGGCGCTGGATCTGGTTGCCTTGGAGAGCACGGATGCGCTCCAGGCCCTCGGCCGCCTCGGAGTACTGACGGACCAGGGAGTCGCGCAGGCCATCGTCGGAGTAGGCGTTGGTGATCTGGCGCTGCTTGGCGTCGGTGTAGGAGTCGTTCCAGCCGAGCGCGCGGCCCGCCTGAGCGATGTTCGTCTGGGCGTCCGCGAGCGAGTCCGAGCGCAGGTTCTGCGCCACCAGGCCCAGCGACGCGGCAGCGGTGGCTGCACGCTCGCCGTCGGTGACACCCTCGACCTCCTGGAGCACAGGGCGCACGCGGTTGTACTGCTTGGTCAGCTCGCGCTGCACCATGCCCTGGTCCGCCCCCGACTGGTAGGCAGGCTCGGAGAACTGGTAGGGCGCGGTGGAGCGACGACCCAGGTGCTGCTCGGCGTTCCAGCCCGTGGCCCCCAGGGAGCCGGACATGCCGGAGTAGCCCCGCATGCCGTCCTTGAGCCGCTGGCCCAGCTGAGCCCCCGCACCCTCGCCGCCAGCCAGCTCGTCGCCCAGCTGACCCAGCTCGGTCTCCAGGGCGATGCGCTTGGCCGGGTCCGACCACGCGGCATCGAAGTCCTTGGCCGCCTCGGTGAGCACGGGGTAGGAGCCGTCCGCGAACTCCACGCGCGACGCCTGACCCACGAGCCCCTGGAGCGCACCGCGCTGCTGCTCCTCCAGCGCGACCTTCTGTCGCACCGCTGCCCGAGCCGCTGCATCCCCCTGCGGGGCAGCAGCCGGGGCAGCCTCGGGGGTCTGCGTCTCGCGCTGGCCCCCGCTGGTGCGCCCACGGGTGGGGTTGTTCTCCCAGTTCTGGAAGTTGGTGTTGGACGCGGCGATCTTGCCCGAGCCGGTGATGCTGGAGTCGTAGTAGCCCTCCAGCGCCTCCTCGGGGCGGTTGTACCGAGGCTTCACGTAGCCCTGGTCCGAGCCACCCTTGAAGCGGCGACGCAGCTCCGGCTTGGCCGTCTCGTCCGCCCGCTCGCCCGCAGCGTTCATGGCGTCGTCGCGGTGGGCGAAGGAGACCGAGTTGATGTAGTAGGGGTACTGCTCCTTGAGCGCCTCCAGCGCAGCGGCGTAGCCCTCACCGTCGAGCTGGTAGAACCGCGAGCGCTTGTCCTCCAGGGCAGCGTCCATGAGCTCGGCGCGGTACTGGCGGTACTTGCGCTCGTCGCCCTGTGCGGCGTCACGAGCCTCGCCCTCCAGCCGTGACAGCTCGGTGCCGGTCAGCTGCGGGTTCTCCTTGTAGTCCTTCACGCGCCGGTCGTACTCGGCACGGATCTCCGCCTGGCTGTACACGCTCGGCGGGAAGTCGCGCTCGGTCTCCTCCAGGAGCTGACCACGGATGGCCGGGTCCAGGGGCTGGCGCTCGATGCTGCCGCCCTTGAGCGCGTCCAGGGTCTTCTCGTAGCGGTCGACCATCGAGGCGGCCTTGTCGTTCATCCGCCGTCCGCCGCGGAAGTCGTCCTCGAAGTTGATGGTGAACACGCCGGAGTTGGACACCACGGTGACCCGGCGAGCCCCGCTCACCAGACCGGTGTAGATGTCCTCGCTCGTGAGCCCGCCCTTGGAGCGGGTGCGCACGTACTGCCCACCCTGGAGGCCCTTGAGGTTCTTGAGGTTGAACGGCAGGTAGTGGTCGTCCGCGAAGCCGATGGCCTGGCTGGAGATGTTGCCGTCCCGGTCGATGATGACGCCCTCGGACGGAGGGATGCGCCCGGACTTGCGCTGGATCTCGCTCAGGCGCAGGTTCGGCAGTCGGGTGAACAGGTAGCTCGTCGCCGCGTCGGCCGAGCGCATCTGCTTGACCTCCGGGCTGGAGATCGACTGACCCGAGCGGAAGGTGTTCAGGTCGTCGTCGCTGACCCCACCCTCACGGATGCGCATGTCCTCGGTCTGGCGGATGAACTGCTTGCGCGTGTCCAGGAGAGCGGCGTCCGGTGCACGCTCGGTGCCCCGGTAGCGGTAGGCCGTCTTGCGCATCTGCGGGCCGACGACCTTCTCCGCCTCCGGGCCGTACTGCCCGACGAACTCCCCGAAGCGCGCGGCGGTGTTGGCCTTGGAGCCAGCAGGGGTCACGTCGGCCACGAGCTTCGAGCCCGCCTCGATGCGACGGTACGCGCGCGCGTTGGTGCCCACCGGGTCCTTGGACGCGTCGTTCCAGCGCTGCTCGAACGCAGAGCCCTTGGAGCCCAGCGCGGACACGGTGTCGAAGGAGGCAGCCGCCCGCTCGGTGCGGTTGGCGTCCCGGGGCTGGTCGAAGCGCGTGGAGACCAGGTTGTGGGTCGCCGGGTTCCAGCCGGAGATGTGGTCCAGGGACTTCACCTGGATCTCGGACTGACGGCCCGTGGACTTGTTCTCCAGGATGGCGCGCAGGTTCGTCCCGTCGCGGCGGGTCATGGAGTCCATCGCCTCGGCCAGCTGGAGGTACTGCTGCTGGTAGGCGCTGCGGTCCGTGGTGGAGAGCCGGTCCTTGCGGTTGTAGGACCGCGACTCGCGCGCGAGACCCTTGGCCGAGGGGATGCCCTGGGCACGCTCTCGACTCTTCGGCATCCTGCGCTTGGTGCGGTCTGTACGAACTCGTGACTCGACAGTGGCGAATCGTCCGCCCTTGTCACGGTTGTACTCATCGGAGCCCATGGCCTTGGTCACGACTTCGGCTACGACTCGCTCGTCGACAGCGGTCTTGGAGACCACTCGCTCCAGGTCGTCCACGATGGACTTGTGGATGCGCGTGGTCAGCGACGACACGGCACGCGCGTTGCTCGACAGGTCCTCCACCAGGAGGTCATGCACGACGTGGCGCACGAACATCTCAGCAGAGTCGTCGTCCATCTTCATCACGACGTCGTAGGCCCGCGCTGCTGCCTCGCGGTTGAAGTGCTGGTCCATGTGTACCTCCGGACTCATCATCTCGTGGCTGTCGCCTCAGCCCAGGTCCGGAAGGATCTCCAGGTACTCCACCCCGACGGTGGGCGCGGTGATGATCTCGCCCTGCCGGTTGATCTCCAGCTCGATCTCGTACACGCCCGGAGGCAGCGTCCCGTCGAGCTTCCACGTCACGATGCCGCCGTTGTAGTCAGCGATCTCCACGTCCTCGTCGTTGTCGATGAGGACGCCTGCACTGTTCTTCGCCAGGAGGCGGACGGTGGAGTTCAGGAGGCTCACGTTCGTACGCCACGCGACGGTACGCGTGTCCCCATGCTTCTGCTTCAGCACGGCCATCTGATCTCCTAGCGCCAGTAGGGGACAGGCTCCAGCGTGGCCACGTCCGTGATTGGTTCGAGTGTACGCACGATGGGAAGGGCCGGGATCGGCTGCGGCGTTGTGGTGCCGTGGATCTCGACGGTCAGGTCCAGCTCGTCGGCCATCAGACCACCTCGTAGTCCTGGATCGGCGCGAGGGTCACGTCGAAGTCAAGAGGAGACAGAGAGATGGCTTCGAGAGGGTCAGCGACTGGTGGGGGAGCCAGGCGGGTCTTCAGCCCGAGCGCGATGGGCAGGATTGCCTGCACCTGGGTCGGGGTGTTGCGACCACTGAGCCCGAGCACGATGGGCAGACGCGCGGTGATCTTCACGGTGCCCACGAGCCCCACGCTGAGCGCCAGGTTGGAG
>Ga0247820_10001790_pt1 | contig 12063 bp, 12 predicted proteins | sample 13C_Glucose_Day1_2_FD_192480 | JGI IMG/M metagenome (GOLD analysis project Ga0247820, IMG submission 192480) | Soil microbial communities from agricultural site in Penn Yan, New York, United States - 13C_Glucose_Day14 | ecosystem: Environmental > Terrestrial > Soil > Agricultural land | place...
TTGGGTCTCGGTCTGCCTGGTGCTGATGGCGCTGCCGCTCCTGATCCCGTGGAACGTTGTCGGCGCGATGTGGAACATCTTCGCGCTCCCCGACATCGGCCTGCTCGGGTACGCCCTGAACAACTGGCTCGGCATCGACTACAACTACACCCAGAACCCGCTCGCCGCCTGGTTCACCATCGTGCTCATGGACGTTTGGCACTGGACGAGCCTCGTCGTGCTCCTCGCCTACGCCGGCCTCGTCTCGATCCCCGACGCCTACTACCAGGCCGCCAAGATCGACGGCGCCGGCCCTTGGGCCGTCTTCCGCTACATCCAGCTCCCGAAGATGAAGCGCGTCCTCACCATCGCCGTGCTGCTGCGCTTCATGGACTCGTTTAACATCTACACCGAGGTCTCGGTGCTGACCGGCGGCGGCCCCGGCAACTCGACGACGCTGCTCTCGATCGACCTCGTCAAGATCGCCCTCGGCCAGTTCGACCTCGGCCGCGCGGCGGCGATGTCGCTGATCTACTTCCTGATCACCCTGCTCGTCTCATGGATCTTCTACACCGTGATGACGCGCGACGAGCCCGAGTGAGGCGAAGATGAAGCTCCGCGCCATCGCCGTGATCCTCTACATCCTGTTCCTGATGCTGCCGATCTACTGGCTGGTCATCATGTCGTTCAAGACGACCAACGAGATCCTCGGCGGCTTCTCGCCCTGGCCGCAGGTCTGGACCACGGCGAGCTACCGCACGATCTTCACCGACCCGACCTGGTACTCGGGCTACATCAACTCGATCAGCTACGTGACGATCAACACCGTGATCTCGGTGGTCGCGGCGCTGCCCGCCGCCTATGCCTTCTCGCGCTACCGCTTCGTCGGCGACAAGCACCTGTTCTTCTGGCTGTTCACCAACCGCATGGCGCCGGCCGCGGTGTTCGCGCTGCCGTTCCTGCAGCTCTATTACGCCATCGGCCTGTTCGACACCCACCTCGGCGTCGCCCTCGCCCACTGCCTGTTCAACATCCCGCTCGCGGTTTGGATCCTCGAGGGCTTCATGTCGGGCGTCCCCAAGGAGCTCGACGAGACCGCCTACGTCGACGGCTACTCCTTCCCGCGCTTCTTCGCGACGATCTTCATCCCCAACATCAAGGCCGGGATCGGCGTCGCCGCCTTCTTCTGCTTCATGTTTTCCTGGGTCGAGATGCTGCTATCCAAGACCCTGACCTCGGTGCAGGCCAAGCCGATCGCCGCGGTGATGACCCGCACCGCCTCGACCTCCGGCTACGAGCTCGGCCTGCTCGCCGCCGCCGGGGTGCTGACCATCATCCCCGGCGCCATCGTCATCTGGTTCGTCCGCAACTACATCGCCAAGGGCTTCGCCCTGGGACGGGTCTGATGCGCGGCCTCGCCGGTCTCGCCGCGCTGCTCCTGCCCGCCGCCGCCCACGCGCAGGCCAAGCAGGGCTGGGGCAACGTCGGCAAGCAGCAGGAGGCCGGCTTCTCCTGGACCCGGCCGCTGTTCGACGGCTTCTGGATGGCCTGGACCCCGGCGACGCTGGCCTTCTTCGCCGCGGTGTTCGCGCTGATCGCGCTGATGGGCCTGCTCGAATGGCGCGACCCCGGCGGCCACCCGCGGCACGGCGTGCTCGGCCTCGACACCACCCGTGGCGACCGGCTGTTCATCGCCCTGCTCGGCACCGGCTGGATCGTGCTCGGCTGGCTGTTCTTCTTCTCCACTCCGATCTGGGGCGGCCTCGCCCTCGCCGCCGCCTGGGCGGCGTTCGTGTTCCGGAAGGTCTGACCCGACCGCCCCCGGTGCCGCCGCGCGCAGCATCCGATCCTCCGGACGCCAGGAGGCGGCGGGCGCTTGCGCCGTGCGGTGCGCCGGGCTAATCGGCGGGGCGCCCGAAGCCGCAGGGAAATGCCCGCCATGGCGATCGACAAGGACACCGCCCGCCGCGTCGCGCACCTCGCCCGCATCGAGGTGGCCGAGGCCGACCTCGGGCCGTTGGCCGAGCAGCTCTCGGCGATCCTCGGCTTCATGGAGCAGCTTCGCGAGGTCGACGTCGAGGGCGTCGAGCCGATGACCTCGGTGACGCCGATGCGCCTCCCCTGGCGCGAGGACGTGGTCGCCGACGGCGGCATCCCCGACAAGGTGCTGCTGAACGCCCCCGATGCCCGCGTCGGCTTCTTCGCCGTCCCCAAGGTCGTCGAATGACCGACCTCGCCGGCCTGACGATCGCCGCGGCCCGCGACGGCCTGCGCTCGGGCGCGCTCGGCGCCGTCGAGCTGACCGAGGCGAGCCTCGCGGCGGCCGGTGACGCGGGCGCGCTCAACGCCTTCTCGGCGCTGACGCCCGACCGGGCGCGTTACCAGGCCAGCCTCGCCGCGGCGCGGCTCAGGGCGGGCGACGCGCCCGACCTCTGCGGTATCCCGCTCGGCATCAAGGACCTGTTCGCCGTCGAGGACGCGCCGACCCAGGCCGCCTCGCGCATCCTCGAGGGCTTCCGGCCGCCCTACGAGAGCACGGTGACCGCGAGGCTCTGGGAGGCCGGCGCCGTCTGCGTCGGCAAGCTCAACATGGACGAGTTCGCCATGGGCAGCTCGACCGAGACCTCGGCCTACGGCCCGGCGGTCAGCCCCTGGCGCCGCACCGGCGACCCGGCGCCGCTGACCCCCGGCGGCTCCTCGGGCGGCTCGGCCGCCGCGGTCGCCGCCCGTCTGGTGCTCGGCGCCACCGGCACCGACACCGGCGGCTCGATCCGCCAGCCGGCGGCCTTCACCGGCATCGTCGGCGTCAAGCCGACCTACGGCCGCTGCTCGCGCTGGGGCATCGTCGCCTTCGCCTCCTCGCTCGACCAGGCCGGGCCGATGGCCGCGACCGTCCGCGACGCGGCGATCATGCTGACGGCGATGTCGGGCCACGACCCCAGGGACTCGACCTCCGCCCCGCGCGCCGTCCCCGACTTCGAGGCGAGCCTCGTCGGCGACCTGCGCGGCCGCCGCATCGGCATCCCGACCGAGTACCGCGTCGACGGCATGCCGCCGGAGATCGAGGCGCTCTGGCACCGCGGCGCCGAGTGGCTGCGCGACGCCGGCGCCGAGATCGTCGACATCGCCCTGCCGCACACCCGCTACGCCCTCCCCGCCTACTACGTCATCGCCCCGGCCGAGGCCTCGTCGAACCTCGCGCGCTACGACGGCGTGCGCTACGGCCACCGCGCGAAGATCGGCGCCAACGAGGGCATCACCGCGCTCTACGAGCGCACCCGCGCCGAGGGCTTCGGCCCCGAGGTGAAGCGCCGCATCATGATCGGCACCTACGTGCTCTCCGCCGGCTACTACGACGCCTACTACCTGCGGGCGCAGAAGGTCCGCACCCTGATCCGCCGGGACTTCGAGCGGGCCTTCGCCGCCGGCGTCGACGCGATCCTCACCCCGGCCACGCCCTCGGCCGCCTTCCCGATCGGCGCGATGGCCGGCGCCGACCCGGTGCAGATGTACCTCAACGACGTGTTCACCGTCACCGTCAACCTCGCCGGCCTGCCCGGCGTGTCGGTGCCGGCCGCTCTCGACGCCGACGGCCTGCCGCTCGGGCTGCAGGTGATCGGCCGCCCCTGGGAGGAAGCCGGGATGCTCGATGTGGCCTACGCCCTGGAGAAGGCCGCCGGATTTAGTGCAAAGCCGGAAAAATGGTGGTAGACGGAGGGCCGACGCAACGCCATCGGGAGAGGCCAGTCCAGGATGCGGGTTAGGGTGATTTGGCTCTGCGGCCTGCTTGCCGCATGCGCGAGCGGCGCGGTGACGGTTCCCGAGGGCGCCGGCGTCTACGAGGTGCCGCAGGCCGGCACCGCCTCCAGCACCGGCGGCGGCGACTTCACCACCACCATCGAGGGCGCCCTTGCGGAGCCGACGGCCGACGGCCTGCCGGCACACTACCCGGGCGCCAAGCTGCCGCCCTCGGCCGACGGCACCGGCCCGGCGCTGGACGACGACCGGATCAACCTGATGCAGTGGACCCTCGAGCAGCAGAAGATCGACGCCGCGGTCGCCCAGCAGCAGCTCGACTCCGCGCGCAGCCAGCTCGTCGTCGTCCAGCCCGGCAACCTGCCCAACCGCGTCGACGGCGTCAATGTCGCGCTCTACGCGCAGCAGAGCACCAACGCCCTCGGCCAGCGCGCCTTCGACCGCACCGTCGGGGCGCGCGTCGCCGGTGTCGGCGCCTGTGGCCGCTACCGCGATCCCGACTCGGCGCAGCGCGCCTTCCTCGGCGCCGGCGGACCGCAGGCGGACCGCCTCGGGCTCGACCCCGACGGCGACGGCTTCGCCTGCAGCTTCGACCCCGCGCCCTACCGCGCGCTGCGCTGAGCGCTGACGTGCAGCGCCGGCCAGTAGCCGGCCGCGATCGCCGCGCGAACGCATCGCGGCGTCACCGCCTCGACGGTCGCGGTGGCGTCGACATCGACCTCCGGCCCGTAGCCGCCGAACCCCCAGATCCGCGCGCCGCCGGCGGTCCGCAGCAGGAACCCGCCCGCTGCCGCGAAGATCGCTCCCTCGGGCAGCTCGCCCGCCGCCAGCCGCTGCCGCGGCCCCAGCCGTTCCGCGTGCAGCACCCGGTCCATCCGCGGCGCACCCGGCGCCGCGACGCCCTCCGCCCGGCCCCAGGCCTCGGCGAAGCGGCGCGCCTCGGCCCGGCGGCACTCGAAGCACGGCCGGTGCCCGGCGGCCAGCGCCGTCGCCTCGTCGAGAAAGAACATCTCGCTGTAGCCCTCCCCCCAGACGGCGCGATGCCGCCCCCGGAAGGCGAGCACGCAGGTGATCCACGCCCGGCTCCGCCAGCGCGCCACCCCGAGCGTCGCGTCCGGGCGGTGCAGCCGCCCGCCGCGGTTACCCATCAGCGTGCCCCGCGCCGCCACGGCGTGCAGGCTCCCGTCGGGGGCGCAGCGGTTGGCGAGCGGCGACGGCCGGTCCATCCCCGGATCACCGCATGGAGATAGCGGCGCGGTCCAGCCCGAACTTCGGCCCGCGCCGCGACGGCCTCGCGCCCGAGCTTGTCGTGCTGCACTACACCGCGATGCCGACCGCCGAGGCGGCGCTCGACCGGCTCTGCGACCCGGCGAGCGAGGTTTCGGCGCACTACCTTATCGCCGAGGACGGCCGCACCTGGCGGCTCGTCGACGAGGCGATGCGCGCCTGGCACGCCGGGACCGGCGCCTGGGCGGGCCGCGGCGACGTCAACTCGCGCTCGATCGGCATCGAGCTCGCCAACGCCGGCCCGGCCGCCGGCCTGCCGCCGTTCCCCGGGCCGCAGATGGTGGCGCTCGAGCGACTGCTCGACGCCGTCCTCGCCCGCTGGTCGATCCCGCCCGCCGGGGTCATCGCCCACTCCGACATGGCCCCGGGCCGCAAGGCCGACCCCGGCCCGAAGCTCGACTGGCGTCGCCTCGCCCGCGGCGGCCGCGCCGTCTGGGCGGACGGCGCCACCGGGGCCGCGCCCGGCTGGCCGGCGTTCGCCGCGGCGGCCGCCGCCGCCGGCTACACCCCGCCCGGCGGCGACTGGCCGGCGGTGCTCGCCGCCGCCCGCCTGCGCTGGCGCCCGTGGGCGACCTCCCCCGAGCCCGAGGCCGCCGACGTGGCGACGCTCGCGGCTTGCGTTGACCCGGGCCGGCTTCCCACATAAGGCAGGCGCGCGCGGACGGCCGGACGGCCGCGGGCCGCAAGGCCCGAGGAAAGTCCGGACTCCAGGGAGAGATGGCGGCGGGTAACGCCCGCCCGGGGCAACCCGAGGGAAAGCGCCACAGAGAGCAGACCGCCCCGAGGCTTCGGTCGAGGGGCAAGGGTGAAAGGGTGGGGTAAGAGCCCACCGCGTCGGCGGCAACGTCGGCGGCACGGCAAGCCCCGCCAGGAGCAAGGCCGAATAGGGACCGCGGGGGGGCTCGCCCCCAGGGCTTCTCCCGCCCGAGCGGTCCGGGTTGGCTGCACGAGCCCGTCGGCGACGGCGGGCCCAGAGGAATGGCCGTCGGCGACTCAGGTCGTCACAGAATCCGGCTTACAGGCCGTCCGCGCGCCGCACGTCGATGGAAAACCGTGGTCCGGGCCGCCGATTCGGCGCGTCGTCGGCCCCTGAGCGACCGGTCGGAACAACTTTAGGGACATTCTCCGCATCTGTTGCAATGCAGGGTTGAGTACTATATGTTGTGGATACGCACGAGACCTCCGGCCACAAATGGTGACAAGCGGCGGTTTTCGCGATCGGCCGAACTGCCTTCGCACCTGCAAAAGCAAGAGGTTGCATCCGGGACCACACAAACCCATTGAATCCCATGCTCTCCCATGTTACGAAGATCGCACGGAAGGCAGCGGTATTCGGACAAGGGCATCAAGACCCGGACCAAGAAACTCGGCAGGTTTCATACAGGCGCCGCAATCTTCCAAAAGACAAGGCTCGACGCGCACCAGTAACAAGCAGCGGAAGAAAAGGGCGCAGCGGGTCGAGGCCCGGAAGGGACATGCGGCGGGCCGTGCCTTCAGGCAGCACGGCCCGCCGTTGCAGTTTCGGGGGCAGGGACAGGAGACCACGCCGCTTGGCACGGCGCTTCAGAGGCGAGTCGGTCAACAAGATCGACCAGAAGGGTCGCGTGTCGATCCCCGCCACCTTTCGCCGCACGCTCGAGGAGGGCGACCCCGACTGGACCGAGGGGCTGTCGCCGAATCTCGTGCTGATCTACGGCATGCCGAGCGGCCGCTGCATCGAGGGCTACACCATCGAGGGCGCCGCGCGGCTCGACGACAAGATCGCCCGCCTCCCGACCTACAGCCCGCAGCGCCGGGCGCTCGAGCGGCTGATCAACACCCAGTCGCTCTATGCCCAGGTCGACGAGAACGGCCGCATCGTGCTGCCGCAGCGGCTGCGCGAGTCGTTCGGGCTGGAGACCGAGGCCTACTTCGCCGGCATGGGCGAGCACTTCCAGATCTGGGCCCCCGAGGCCTTCGCCGCCGACATGGCCGGGATCGACGACTGGCGCGCCGGGCTTCCCGCCGACGAGGATCCCTTCGCCATGCTCGACGCGCTCGACCGCGAGGACCGGACATGATGATGGCGCCGGTCGGGCCGCACATCCCCGTCCTGCTCGCGCCGCTGCTGCGCGCCGTCGCCCCGGTCCGCGGCGTCTGGCTCGACGGCACCTTCGGCGCCGGCGGCTACTCCCGCGGTCTCCTCGAGGCCGGGGCGGAGCGGGTCATCGGCGTCGACCGCGACCCCGAAGCGCTGGACCGCGCCGCCGCCTGGGCCGGCGACTGGCCCGGGCTCGACCTGCGCGCCGGCACCTTCGGCTCGCTCGACGCGATCGCCGCCGACGCCGGCAGCCCGGCGCTCGACGGCGTCGTCCTCGACGTCGGCGTGTCCTCGATGCAGATCGACCGGGCGGCGCGCGGCTTCTCGTTCCAGAAGGACGGCCCGCTCGACATGCGGATGAGCCGGTTCGGCCCCACGGCCGCCGATCTCGTCAACGGCCTGCCCGAGGCCGCGCTGGCCGACATCCTGTTCCAGTACGGCGAGGAGCGCGCCGCCCGCCGGATCGCACGGGCCATCGCCGCCGATCGCCGCCGCGCGCCGTTCGAGACCACGCTGCAGCTCGCCGGCCTGATCGAGCGGCTGCTGCCAGCACGCAAGCCCGGCCAGCCGCACTCCGCGACCCGCAGCTTCCAGGCACTCAGGATCGCGGTCAACGACGAGCTCGGCGAGCTCGTCCGCGGCCTCGCCGCCGCCGAACGCGCGCTCGTCCCCGGCGGCCGGCTCGCCGCCGTCACCTTCCACTCGCTCGAGGATCGCGTCGTCAAGCGTTTCCTGCAGCTGCGCTCCGGCGCCGCCCCGCGCGCCAGCCGCCACGCGCCCGAGACCGCGGGCGAGGCCGCGCGCTTCGCGCTCGTCACCCGCAAGGCGATCGAGCCCGACGCCGCCGAGCTCGCCGCCAACCCGCGCGCCCGCTCGGCGAAGCTGCGCGTCGCCCGCCGCCTCGACGCCCCCGCCGGTCAGGTCGACCCGACGGCGCTCGGCCTGCCGCCGCTCGCGCTCGCGGCGCGGCCATGACCCCCCCGCCACCGCGCGGCGCCGTCCGCCACCGCCGCCGGGCCCATATGCCTTCCATACGCGTTCCATACGCATCCCATACCGGCTTTTCCCAGCCCTTTCAGACGGATGCCGCCTCCGCCCGGGCGCTGCCCCGATGAAGTACCTGCTGCACGCCTCGATCATCGTCCTCGTCGCGGTGTGCGCCACCTGGGCCTACCGGGTGAACTACGCCACCCAGGAAGCCCTGAACCGCGTCGCCGACCTCGAGGCCGACATCGCCCGCGAGCGCGAGGCGCTGGCGGTCCTGGACGCCGAATGGGCCTACCTCAACCGCCCGGATCGCCTGCGGATTCTCGTCGACGCCAACGCCGCCGCCCTCGGCCTCGTCCCCCTCGACCCGGCGCAATACGGCGAGGCCGCGATGATCCCCTTCCCCCCCGATCCGGACGCCGGGCCCGACTCCGCCGCCGCCGGCCTCCTTCCCACCGCCGCCGGGAGCGCGCCATGATCCGCCGACCGCTGCGCCCGCTCGCGCGCATCCTCAGCGCCCGCGCCGCCGGCGGCGACCCGAACCTCGTCGAGGCCGAGGAACGCGCCGCCCGCCTGGCCGCCATGCAGCGCGCCGAGCGGACACGCGCCGAGACCCGGCTGCTGCTGCTCGGCGTCGCCTTTGTCCTCGCCTTCTCGCTGGTCGCCGGCCGCATGGCGCTGCTCGCCGCCTCGACGCCGGTCGAGCCGCGCGCCGGCGCCGCCGTGCCGATCCATGCCCAGCGCGCCGAGATCGTGGACCGCAACGGCGCGGTTCTGGCGACCAACATCGTCACCGCCTCCCTCTACGCCCAGCCGCAGCAGATGATCGACCCGGCGGGAACCGCCGCCGCGCTGGCCGCGATTTTCCCCGACCTCGAGGCCGACGAGCTCGCTGCCCGCCTCGCCGACGGCCGCCGGTTCCTCTGGATCAAGCGCTCGATCTCGCCCGAGCAGCGCCAGCTCGTCCACGACCTCGGCGAGCCCGGCCTGCTGTTCGGCCCGCGCGAGGCGCGGCTCTACCCGAACGGCGCGGTCGCGGCCCACGTCCTCGGCGGCGCCAGCTACGGGCGCGAGGGCGTCGACGCCGCCGAGGTCATCGGCACCGCCGGCGTCGAGAAGGTGTTCGACGAGCGGCTGCGCGACCCCGCCCGCACCGGCGAGCCGCTGAGGCTCTCGCTCGACCTCGAGGCGCAGGCGGCGCTCGAGGAGGTGCTGGCCGCCGGCATGGCGGACCTCAGGTCCAAGGGCGCCGCCGGCATCCTGATGGACGCCAGGACCGGCCAGATCCGGGCGCTCGCCAGCCTCCCCGACTTCGACCCCAACCTGCGGCCGCCGCTGCCGACCAAGGGCGACCCGGCCGACAGCCCGCTCTTCAACCGTGCCGCCCAGGGCCGGTACGAGCTCGGCTCGGTGTTCAAGCCGTTCATGGTCGCCGGGGCGATCGACGAGGGCCTGATCGGCCCGCAGACGATGATCGACACCAAGGGCCCGATGAAGTGGGGCCGCTTCACCATCCGCGACTTCCACGACTACGGCCCGCGGCTGACCGTCGAGGACGTGCTGGTCAAGTCCTCGAACATCGGCGCAGCGCACGTCGGCCTCGCCATGGGGGCGCAGCGCCAGCAGGCCTTCCTCGGCAAGCTTGGCCTTCTCGAGGCCTCGCCGGTCGAGCTCGTCGAGGCCGGCAAGACAGCGCCGCTGCTGCCGCAGCGCTGGTCCGACCTGACGACGATCACCATCTCCTACGGACACGGCATGGCGGTGACGCCGCTGCACCTCGCCGCCGCCTACGCCGCGCTGGTCAATGGCGGCCACCGCGTGCACCCGAGCATCGTCGCCAGCGACGCGCCCCCGGACACCGGCGACCGGGTGATCTCCGCCGACGCCTCGGCGAAGATGCGCGCCATGCTGCGCCAGGTGGTGGTGCGCGGCACCGCCAAGGCCGCCGACGTGCCCGGCTACGAGGTCGGCGGCAAGACCGGCACCGCCGACAAGCCGAACGCCTGGGGCGGCTACGCGCGCGACAAGACGATCTCGACCTTCGCCGCCTTCTTCCCGGCCTCCGACCCGCAGTACGTCCTGGTGATCGCGCTCGACGAGCCGACGGCGATGATCAACAACACGGCCTTCCGCACCGCCGGCCTGACCGCCGCGCCGGTGGTCGGCAAGGCGGTTCGCCGGCTCGCCCCGGTGCTCGGCATGCGCCCCGAGCTCACTCCCGACGCGAGCGCGCCGGTGCTTTACACCCTGGCCGGAAACGAATAGCCCGATGCCGGACCGACGCCCGACGCGAGTGGCCATGCCCGGAACCGAACGGACGAACAGGCTGACGGGCTTCGAGGCCCTCGGCCTGCTGACCGGCGCCCGGCGCGCCGGCGACTGGTCCGGTCCGCTGCCCGAGCTGACCGGTCTCTCGGTCGACAGCCGCGCCACCAAGCCCGGCCATCTGTTCGCGGCGCTGCCCGGCACCCGCGTCCACGGCGCCGCCTTCGTCCCGGAGGCGCTCGGGATGGGCGCTGCCGCGATCCTGACCGACCCGGCGGGACTGGCGCTGCTCGAGGCCGAGATCGGGTCGCTGCGCGTGCCGGTCATCCTCCACGACCAGCCGCGCCGCGCCCTCGCCGTCGCCGCCAGCCGATGGTACGGCGACCAGCCCGAGGTGATGGTCGCGGTCACCGGCACCAACGGCAAGACCTCGGTCGCCTCCTTCACCCGCCAGATCTGGGAGGCGCTCGGCGAGACCGCGGTCAGCTTCGGCACCGTCGGCGTCGAGGGCGCGGTCTCGGCCAAGCTCGGCCACACCACCCCCGAGCCGGTCACCCTGCACCGGCTGCTCGCCGACCTCGCCGACAAGGGCGTCACCCACGCGGCGATGGAGGCCTCGAGCCACGGCCTCGACCAGTTCCGCCTCGACGGCGTCCACCTCGCCGCCGCCGGCTTCACCAACATCACCCGCGACCACCTCGACTACCACCCGGACTTCGAGAGCTACTTCCGGGCCAAGCTCGGCCTCTTCGAGCGGGTGCTGCCGAAGCGCGCCACCGCGGTCGTCAACCTCGACGACCCGCACGGGCCGCGGGTCCGCCGCATCGCCAAGGCACGCGGCCAGCGGCTGATCACCGTCGGTCGCGCCGAAGGCTGCGACCTGCGGCTGCTGGCGCAGCGGTTCGACGCCGACGGGCAGGAGCTGCTGTTCGGCTGGGGCGGCAAGAGCCACAAGGTCCACAAGGTGCGCCTCGACCTGATCGGCGGCTTCCAGGCCGCCAACGCGCTGGTCTCCGCCGGCCTCGCCATCGGCTCGGGCAGCGACCCCGCCGCGGTGATCGGTGTGCTTCCCGCGCTGCGCACCGTGCGCGGCCGCATGCAGCGCGCCGCCCGCCGCCAGAACGGCGCGCTGGTCTTCGTCGACTATGCCCACACCCCGGACGCACTGCTAACCGCCCTGACGGCGCTGCGTCCGCACGTCATGGGCCGCCTCGTCGTCGTCTTCGGCGCCGGCGGCGACCGCGACCGCGGCAAGCGCCCGCTGATGGGCGCGGCCGCCACCCGGACCGCCGACCGCGTCTACGTCACCGACGACAATCCCCGCACCGAGGACCCGGCGTCGATCCGCGCCGCGGTGCGCGCCGGCGCCCCGGACGCCATCGAGATCGGCGACCGCGCCGAGGCGATCCTGACCGCGATCGACGGCCTCGAGCCCGGCGACGCGCTGCTGATCGCTGGCAAGGGCCACGAGACCGGCCAGATCGTCGGCGACGACGTGCTGCCATTCGACGACGCCGAGCAGGCTAGCGTCGCCGTGGCGGCGCTCGACGGCCTCGGCGCGTGAGGCGCGTCGTGGCGCCCACCGACGCCGAGGCCACGCCGCTGATCTGGACCCGCGACGAAGCGGCCGCCGCCACCGGCGGCGCCTGCCCGCGCGACTGGACCGCCACCGGCGTCTCGATCGATACCCGCACCCTCCGGGCCGGCGA
>Ga0247820_10001791_pt1 | contig 12059 bp, 12 predicted proteins | sample 13C_Glucose_Day1_2_FD_192480 | JGI IMG/M metagenome (GOLD analysis project Ga0247820, IMG submission 192480) | Soil microbial communities from agricultural site in Penn Yan, New York, United States - 13C_Glucose_Day14 | ecosystem: Environmental > Terrestrial > Soil > Agricultural land | place...
TTCGACGACGCCCGCTTCCTGGACAAGCAGTACACCGTCTGGGGCGAAGTGATCGAAGGCATGGAACACGTCGACGCCCTGCCCAAGGGCGAGCCGCCCCGCGCTCCGGGCAAGATCGTCAAGGCGACGGTGGCCTAAGGAACTCTCCTCCCCATACAATGGGGAGGGGGACCACGACCCGAAGGGCGGCGCGTAGCAGCCACGTGGTGGAGGGGCTGCGACGCTTGCAGCGGCCCCTCCGTCTCATCGGCTACGCCGCTGAGCCACCTCCCCATGGAATGGGGAGGAAAAGGGGATCAGTCCCCCGCCCACCACCGCATTGCTACGTGGTTGAAGGTCCAGCTTCCGACCTTGAGCGTCCCCTTCAGGACGACACCCTCGTCTCCCAAATTGCGCCGCGCCGTCGCCAGCGCGCCCTGGTCGAGCGCCCCGTCGAATGACACCGCGCCCAATTCGCGCGAATGCGCCTCGAAGCGCAGACGATCCTCGGTCACGTCGTAATGGGTCGGGATCAATCGCGTCCGGCGCGCGCCCTGCCCCTCCGCCTCGAACTCCATCATCACGGGCGCGAAGCTCGCCGACCGCTCGCCGCTCTCCCAGGCGATGAAGCCAGGAACCTGGCCCATGAAGACATGGTGCAGCCTCCAGCCGTCGACTCGCACCGCCTCCATCGGCAGGTAGTAGCCGGATACGTCCTCGGGCAGGTCGTGCTTGAAGGCCCCTGCCCTCGATGCCTCTGGTGCTTCTGGCGATTGCGCCGCGCGCTCGCAGGCCGCCAGCGCCAGCAGTCCGGTCAGGGCCGCAACAGCGGCAAAACGCGTTGTCTTCACGAAATCTTGGCTCACGGCAGATGGATCAGGGCGGCCAGCCAGCCGATGTCCTGCAGCCGCTCGACCGACTCGAACAGCGGCACGGCCAACAGGAAGACCAGACCGTCACGCAGGGTCGTCAGGAAGAAGCGCGGCCGCACGTCCAGCGCCTCAGCGTCACGCCACTTGGAGAGGTCCGGGCCGAAGCGCGGCGTCCGCGCGCAATAGTCCAGATAGGTCTGCCCGAAGGCGCCCGTCAGCCAGGCCTCCTCGCGCTTCACTGTGAAGTAGAAGACGGCGAAGGTCAGCAGAAGGAACAGGGTCGCAAGCGTCACGCTGCCCGTCTGCGCGCCGACGCCGAACGCGCCCATAAAGCTGAAGACATAGAGAGGGTTGCGGCTGATCGAATAGGGACCGCGGTCCACGATTTCGGCCTTCTTGCGCCCGCCGATATAGAGCGAGCACCAGGCCCGCCCAACGATACAGACCGCGATCAGCGCCAGGCCGAAGGCCTCCAGACCCTCATGAAAGACGGTTTCGCCGCCCACCGACCGCGTGAAGAAGGCTAGCGCCACCACGGCGATGATGCCGCCCAGTAGCGCCAGCTTGCGCAACTTCTGCACCCGCTGAAGATCGAAACCCTGAACCGCAGACATCCGCATTTCCTCGACTGACAAGGGTGTGACAGAACGCCGCTGCGAAGGCGCTTTCAAGGCCTATGTTTGCGAAGCTTTTGCAGCAACGCCCTACTGATCCAGCCAGGCGTCCAGCGCCCGGAAGCCTTCAATCGCCAGTTCGGTCGAGGACTGGAAGGTCGCCGGGACCACCTTCTCGAAATCATCCGTCGGGCGGTGATAGTCCGAGTGATAATTCACGCCGAAATAGAGGAAGGGCAGACCCGCGCGGTGGAAGGCGGCGTGGTCCGACGCCTCGACCCAGTTGTCGGCGCCCTTGTCCTCGGGCGTATCCTTGCCAAAGGCCAGGGACACCGTCCCTCGCGGCGCGATCCGTTCCAGCAGCGGACGGAAATAGGGGTTCTGATAGGTGCCGGTGACCCACAGCTTGCCGTCGCTGTCGGCCCGCGCCGTCATGTCGAAGTTCAGGTTCATCGAGATCGAGGACAGCGGCACCGGCGGCGCTTCGACGAAATGCTTGGCCCCCAGCAGCCCCCGCTCCTCGCCGTCCAGGGCGACGATCAGGACGGAATGCTCCGGCGGACTGGCCTTCAGTCGCTTCGCCAGTTCCAGCATGGTCGCCACGCCCGAGGCGTTATCGTCCGCGCCGTTGTAGATCTGGCCGTCATTGACACCGACATGGTCGTAGTGGGCGGTGACCACGATATACTTGTCCGACACGCGCGTGCCGGGAATGACGCCGATGATGTTGGTCCCGCTGAAGGTCTTCACGCCCTCGCGCGTGCGCCCCTGCATTTCCCACGGTTGCAACCGCCCCATCGGCGACGGTTGAACGCCCAGGGCCTCCAGCCGGCCGACGATGTATTCGCGCGCCTTGGCCCCGCCCTCGGAACCCGTGTCGCGACCCTGCATGTCGTCGGCCGACAGGATGCGCAGGTCGTCCATCAGTTGGGTGTAGTCCGCCGATGAGGCCGTAGCAGGCGGCGTCGCGGTCTCTGCGGGCGTCGTCGTCTCACAAGCGGCCAGCGTCAGGGCGGCGGCGATGGCGGTCAGGCTGGCGAGAACAGGACGCATGGAGGGCTCCGGAAGATCAGTCGGCGGGACGCTAGCGGGCGTCGCGGTCGGCGTCAGATTACGTTTCTGTCATGGACGCTGCGATCCCGCCGTCGCCAGTGCTAAACAGCGCGACTGATCAAAGGCTGACCGCGCGATTCCCATGTCCGAAACTCCCGTCGAAACCCTGACCGAAGACCAGGCCCGCGAGGAGTTGGCGCAGCTGTCGGCCGAACTGGCTCGCCACGACGCCCTCTACTACGCCGACGCCGCGCCCGAGATTTCCGACGCCGACTATGACGAGCTGAAGCGCCGCGCCCTGGCCATCGAGGCCGCCTTCCCCGCCCTGACCAGCCCCGTCTCGCCATCGCAGCGGGTCGGCGCGCCGGCCTCCAGCCAGTTCGCCGAGGTCCGCCACGGCGTGCCCATGCTGTCACTGGACAACGCCTTCGACGACGGCGAGGTGCGCGACTTCGTGGCCCGCATCGCCCGCTTCCTGAAGCTGCCGGGCGACGAACCCATCGCCTTCGTCGCCGAGCCCAAGATCGACGGGCTGTCCGCCAGCCTGCGCTACGAAAAGGGCGTTCTGGTTCAGGGCGCCACGCGCGGCGACGGCAAGACGGGCGAGGACGTGACCGCCAACCTCCGCACGCTCGACAGCATTCCCCAGGCGTTGGCGGGCTCCGGCTGGCCCGACGTCATCGAGATCCGGGGCGAGGTCTACGCCCCCAACGCCGCCTTCGACGCCTTCAACGCGGCGGCCGAGGCCGAAGGCAAGCGCACCTACGCCAACCCGCGCAACTTCGCCGCCGGGTCGCTGCGCCAGAAGGACCCGAAGATCACGGCCCTGCGCCCCCTGACCTTCTTCGCCTACGCCTGGGGCGAGACCTCCGCCCCCTTCGCCGAGACGCAGGCAGGCGCGCTGGAGGCCTTCCGCAGCTGGGGTTTTCAGGTCAACGACCGCTCGACCCGCGTCGAGGGCGCCCAGGGCCTGATCGACGTCTATCGCGGACTGGAAACCGACCGCGCCCGCCTCGGCTACGACATCGACGGCGTGGTCTATAAGGTCGACCGGTTGGACTGGCAGCAGCGCCTCGGCTTCATCGCCAGAAGCCCGAGGTGGGCCATCGCCCACAAATTCCCGGCGCAGCAGGCGACGACCGTTCTGGAAGGCATCGACATTCAAGTCGGCCGCACCGGCTCCCTGACCCCCGTCGCCCGCCTGCACCCTGTCACCGTAGGCGGCGTCGTGGTGCGCAACGCCACCCTGCACAACGAGGACGAGATCGCCCGCAAGGACGTGCGCATCGGCGACACCGTCATCCTGCAACGCGCCGGCGACGTCATCCCGCAGATCGTCGGCGTGGTCGAAAACCTGCGGCCCGCTGACGCCGAGCCCTTCCAGTTCCCCCACGTCTGCCCCGTCTGCGGATCGGAGGCTGTGCGCGAGGGCGACGAGGTCAAGCGCCGCTGCACCGGCGGCCTGATCTGCGACGCCCAGATCGTCGAGCGCCTCAAGCATTTCGTCAGCCGCCGCGCCTTCGACATTGAAGGCCTTGGAGAAAAGCAGCTGATCGCCTTCCACGCGCGCGGCTGGATCAAGGAGCCGGCGGACATTTTCCGCCTCGCACGTGACGAGGAGAAGCTGGCCCTGCTGCGCGCCGAGGACGGCTATGGCGAGACCAGCGTCCGCAACCTGATCGCCGGGATCGACGCGCGGCGCGTCATCTCCCTCGACCGCCTGATCTTCGGCCTAGGCGTGCGCGAGATCGGCGAGCAGACCTCGCTGGTCCTGTCTCGCGCCTTCGGCAGCTGGACCGCCTTCCGCGACGCCTGCATGGCCGCCGCGAACGGCCTCGCCAGCGACGACTGGAAGACCCTGGCCGCGACCCACGCCATCTCAACCCGCGTTCTGGGTCTGATGGCCGAGGCCCGTCCCGCCGCCGAAGATCCGTGGCCGGAAGCGCCCATGGACCAGAAGATCGCCCTCGCCTTCCCCGGCATGGCCGCCCCCGCCCGCCGCTCGCTGGCGGAAATCTCCGACGGCTGGAGCGACCTGACCCGCTGGGCCGCCGTCGCGCGCGATGAAGGCCCGTCCGACATGCTGAACCAGATCGCGGGCGTCTCCGGCGTCGGCCCGGTCGCCGCCGAGACGCTGGCCCACTTCTTCCACGAGCCGCACAATCTTCAGGTCGTCGACGCCCTGCTGGCCGAGCTGGAGCGCGTCGAGGACGTGGCCGCCCCGACCACCGACAGCCCCGTGGCGGGCAAGACCGTCGTCTTCACCGGCTCGCTGGAACGCTTCACCCGCGATGAGGCCAAGGCTCGCGCCGAAAGCCTGGGCGCCAAGGTCTCCGGCTCGGTGTCGAAGAAGACCGACTACGTCGTCGCCGGCCCCGGCGCCGGGTCCAAGCTGAAAGACGCCGAAAAGCACGGCGTGACCGTCCTGACCGAGGACGAATGGCTGGAACTGATCGCCTGATGCACGCCGTCGCCATCGACTTCGAAACCGCCAACGAGCAGCGTTCCAGCCCCTGCTCGATCGGCCTGGCCTGGATCGACGACGGCGTCATCGCCTCGGTCGAGCATCACTACATCCGCCCGCCGGGCATGCGCTTCGCCAGCTTCAACATCGCCTTCCACGGCATCGGCCCCGAACAGGTCGAGGACGCCAAGGAATTCCCCGCCGTCCTGTCCGCCATCGCCCCGCGCCTGCAAGGCCGCACCGTGCTGGCCCACAACGCCGCCTTCGACGTCAGCGTCATTCGCGGGACCTGCGACCACTACGGTCTGGCCTATCCCGAGTTCGACTACCTCTGCACCGTCAAGCTGGCCCAGATCACCTGGCCGGAGTTCGCCTCGCACAAGCTGAACAACGTCTGCGCCGAGCTGGGCATCCAGTTCAAACACCACGACGCCGCCGAAGACGCCTTCGCCTGCGCCTCGGTGGCGCTGGAGGCGCTGCAGGTTCACAGAGCCGCCTGCGCCGCCACGCTCGCCGGCGCGACCGGCGTCAGCCTCGGTCGCCTGCACGCCGCCGGCTATAGCCCCTGCTCCTCGGCCGGCTCGCGCCCGCGCCGACCACGCGTCGCCTGACGGACGGCGGAAAGCGTCCAAAATCCATCATCTTAGTCGCCCAACGCGCTCAAACATTGACCTAAGGTCATGTAATCATTGAGTGAACGTCATGAATTTGGGCCTTGTTTCGGACCCAAACCAAGATCACCCTTCATCGACAAGGATCGGCTCAACGATCCGTCTGAAGGAATACGCCGATGAAGTTCTCCGTCCTGGCGGCCGCCGCCGTCGTCGCTGCGGCCTTGGCCTCGCCCGCCCTCGCCGGCGATCCCACCGGCCTGTGGCAGACGCCGACCAACGGCGGTCAGGTCCGCATCACCCGCTGCGGTCAGGCCCTGTGCGGCGCCCTGGTGACCTCGGACCACATCCGCGCCCAGCCCAACGCCCGCGACGAGCACAACAAGAACGAGGCCCAGCGCAACCGCCCCCTGCGCGGCCTGACCATGCTCAGCGGCTTCACCGGCGGCCCGACCGAATGGCGCGGCGGCTCGGTCTATAACCCGGCCGACGGCGGCACCTATCGCGGCACCATCACCATGACCAACGACAACAGTCTGCGTCTGCGCGGCTGCATCATCGCCCCCCTGTGCAAGACCCAGACCTGGACCCGCATCCAGTAATCGAGGCGCACAGCCCGAACGAAAAACGCCTCCCCCGCGATCGCGAGGGAGGCGTTTTCATATCAGCGGTTCAGCGAACTCATGCCGCCGGGCGCATAGCGCTCGCCCGCCGCCGCCCCGCGTGGGAAGACGGCCTCGATCCGCGCCAGATCATCGGCCGTCAGCACGATGTCCGCCGCCGCCGCGTTCTGCTCCAGCGTGGCGATCCGGCGCGTGCCGGGGATCGGAACCAGGTCCTCGCCCTGGGCCAGCACCCAGGCCAGGGCCAGTTGCGCCGCCGTCACGCCCTTGTCCGCCGCGATGGCGCTGACCGCCTCGACCAGATCGAGGTTCTTCTGGAAGTTGTCGCCCGCAAAGCGCGGATTGGTACGGCGGAAGTCGTCGGGCGCCAGGTCGTCGACCGACTTGATCTCACCGGACAGGAAGCCCCGGCCCAGCGGGCTGTAAGGCACGAAGCCGATGCCCAGTTCGCGCACCACGCCCAGCAGTTCGTCCTCCGGGTCGCGGCTCCACAGCGAATATTCGGTCTGCAGCGCCGTGATCGGGTGCTCGGCGTGCGCGCGGCGCAGGGTGGCGGGCGCCGCCTCGGACAGGCCCAGGAAGCGGACCTTGCCCTCCTTCACTAGCTCGGCCATGGCCCCGACCGTCTCCTCGATCGGCGTATCGGGGTCGATGCGGTGCTGGTAGTATAGGTCGATATGGTCGACGCCCAGACGGCTCAGGCTGCCCTCAACCGCGCGGCGCACGTTTGCAGGCGAGCCGTCAGTGATGGCCGAGCCGTCCGGCTGGCGATTGATGCCGAACTTGGTGGCGATGAAGGCCTCGTCCCTGCGCCCCTTCAGCGCCTTGCCCACCAGGACTTCATTGGTGTGGGGGCCGTACATCTCGGCCGTGTCGAACAGGGTGACGCCCAGGTCGAGCGCGCGGTGGATCACCGCGATGGATTGGGCCTCGTCGGCGCCGCCGTAAAAGGCGCTCATGCCCATGCAGCCCAGACCGACGGCCGAGACCTCAGGGCCGTTACGACCCAGCTTGCGCATCTTCATCCGCGCATTCCTTCTGATGTGAGGGGGTCGGCGGCGCATCCGCCGACGCGCTTCAGATGGGCGCCGTATGGCCATATTTCAAGGGGCACGGCCCCCACCACCCGCTCATCCCGGCGGACGCCGGGATCCAGTGCTTTGGCTTCAAGCACATTGGTCAGTTGTGGAGCGCGTGGCTCTTACTGGATCCCGGCGTCCGCCGGGATGAGCGGATTGTTCAGAGCAAACTAGCCACGATGGACAGTATCGTCGCCGTCGCCACCGCATTCAGCGCCATGCCCAGGCTGGCGAAGGCGCCCGCCGTCTGGTCCACCTGAAACGCTCGCGCCGCGCCGAAGCCGTGCGCCGACACCCCGACCGCGAAGCCCCGCGCTCTCCAGTCCCTGATCTTCAGCAAATTCAGCAGAGGCGTCGCCGTCATCGCCCCGAACACCCCCGACATCAGCACGATCACCGCCGCCAGCGCCGGTATCCCGCCCAGTTGAGAAGCCACCGCCATCCCCACCGGCGTGGTCGTGGCGCGCGGGGCGATGGAAGCCATGATCTCAAGCGGCGCCCCGAACAGCCAGACGATGCCCACGGCGCTGACGATAGCCGTCACCGCCCCCGCCAGCAGGGCGCAGGCCAACGGCTTGGCCAGCCGCCGGATCGTCGCCCGCTGCGCCCAGATCGGCACGGCCAGCCCCACCACCGCCGGTCCCAGCAGAAAGCCCAGCACCTGCGTCGCCTCGGCATAAGTGGCATAGGGCGTCTTCGTCGCCAGCAGCACTCCGATCAGCACCGGCGTCGCCAGCAGCACCGGATGACACAGCGGATGGCGCCCGCTGCGCCGCGACAGGATATCCGCCGCCTCGAACACCACCAGCGTCACCGCCAGCCATAGCAGGGGCGTCGCGATAAGACCGCTCACGACGCGCCCTCCTCGGCTTCAGGCTCAGGCTCGTCGCGTCCGGCCACGGCGCGGAACACCAGGGCCGTCACGGCGAGGGTCAGCAGGGTCGAAACCACCACCGCCACGACGATGCCGAGGCCATAACGCGACAGGATCGCCCCCTCCTCCATCAGGCCGACGGCGGCGGGCACGAACATGATCGACAGATGCGCGGTCAGCCAGCCCGTCACCTGGGTCAGGGTCAGCCGCTCTCTGGGAACGAGGGCGAGCCAGGCCAGCAGCAGCACCATGCCGATCACCGATCCCGGCAGGGGCAGGCCCGTCAGCCGGTGAATCACCTCGCCCGCCAGTTGGCAGACGAGCAACAGGGCGATGGCGCCGATCATCGGATCAGAGCGGCGCCGTCTGCGCCTTCAGCCATGCCAGCGCCGCCTCGTCCTTCTGCACGCCCTCGGCCAGCAGAGGCCCGACCTTGGCCAGAACCTCGGCATGATAGGCGTCAACATAAGCCCGCTCATCCGCCGTCAGCAGCACCACATCGATCAGGCGGCGATCCAGCGGCGCCAGCGTCAGTTGCTCAAAGCCATGCATCGGCCGCTCGCCGCCCGGAACTTGCGCCGGGGCCGTGACCACCTGCAGCGTCTCGATGCGGATGCCCCACTCGCCCTCGCGGTAATAGCCCGGCTCGTTCGACAGGATCATGCCGGTCAGCAGCGGCTGGTCCGTGCCCCAGCCGGCGATGCGTTGCGGCCCTTCATGGACGCCCAGATACGACCCGACGCCGTGGCCCGTGCCGTGATCGAAGTCGAAGCCTGCGTTCCACAGCGGCTGGCGCGCAATGGCGTCCAGCTGGCGCCCGCTGGTCCCGGCGGGGAAGCGGATCACCGCCATGGCGATATGGCCCTTCAGGACCAGGGTGAACATCCGCCGCTGGTCGGCCGTGCCCTCGCCGATGGCCATGGTGCGGGTCACGTCCGTGGTCCCGTCCAGATACTGGCCGCCGCCGTCCACCAGCAGCAGCGAACCCGCCTCCATCGGCCGGATCTTGGCCCCGACCGGCTTGTAGTGCGGCAGGGCGCCGTTCGGCCCGACCCCGGCGATGGTGTCGAAGGACAGGTCCTTCAACATGCCGGTCGCCTCGCGGAAGCCCTCCAGCGCCTCGACCACCGCCCGCTCGTCCGGCAAGGTCTTCTGCGCCACGGTATCAACCCAGTGCAGGAACCGCGTCAGGGCCGCGCCGTCGCGAATGTGCGCCCGACGGCTGCCCTCGATCTCGACCTCGTTCTTCCGGGCGCGCGGCAGAGCGCAGGGGTCCATGCCGCGAACGATGCTTGCGCCCGCTGCTTCCAGCCGGTCGAAATACCAGGCCGAGGACACGGACGGGTCGATCATCACCTTGCGTCCTGACAGGGCGTCCAGCGCGCCGGGCAGCGCCTCGGGCGCCTCCAGCGTCACGGCGTCGCCCAGCCAGCCGGGCAGTTCGTTCGTCACCTTGACGGGATCCAGGAAGACGCTGGCCGTGCCGTCCGCTTTCACCACCGCCTGTCCCAGCGGCAGCGGCGTGCGGATCACGTCGCCGCCGCGAATGTTGAACAGCCAGGCCAGCGACGACGGCGCCGTCAGCACGGCGGCCTCGGCCCCGGCGTCCGCGATGGCCTTGCCGATGCGGGCGCGCTTGGACGCGGCGTCCTCGCCGGAATAGCGGTCTTCGTGCGGGACCACCGGCGCCTGCGGCTGGGCCGGGCGGGCGTCGCCCCAGGCCAGATCGATCGGATTGGCCTCGACCGCCTTCAGCGTCGCCCCGGCCTTTTCGACGGCCGCGCGCAAGGTCGCCAGCGCGTCAGGGCTGTGCAGGCGCGGATCATAGCCCATGATCGAACCGGCGCTCACGTCTTCCAGCCAGGCGGCCAGCTTGTTCAGCGGCTGGCGCTCGAACAGGGCCTCGTCCGTCTGGGCCTTGGCCTGAACCGTATAGCGGCCGTCGATGAAGACCGCCGCCCTGTCCTTCAGCACCACGCCCGCCCCGGCCGAGCCGGTGAAGCCGCTGACCCAGGCCAGACGCTCGCTGGCGTCGGGCAGGTATTCGTTCTGATGCTCGTCCTCATGCGGGACCAGCAGACCGTCCAGGCCCTGCTTGGCCATTTCGGCGCGAAGCAGAGGCAGGTGTCTGGCCCCGAAGGACGGATCAGTGGTTTCGTCGAATGTCTGGCGCATGAGGGCTCTTATACCCTTCTCCCCTTGCGGGAGAAGGCGCCCCGGAGGGGCGGATGAGGGGTTTCTCAACGCAAAAGGGGTTGCCAGACTTCGATGTCCAGCACCCCCTCATCCGTCTCGCTTCGCGAGCCACCTTCTCCCGCAAGGGGAGAAGGGAATTCGCCCCTACTTCTTCCGCAGTTGCAGCGCGCTCCAGGCGTCATGATGGATCGTCTGCTCCACCACGAAGCCCAGCGGCAGATAGGCTTCCAGAATCCGCTCCTCCTGCGTCCGCAGCAGGCCCGACAGGATGGCGACCCCGCCCGACTTCAGCGCCGCGGCGATCTCGGGCGCCAGAAACACCAGGGGCGCCGCCAGGATGTTGGCGAAGACCAGATCATAGGGCGCATGCTGGGCGATGCGCGCATCGCTCAGGCCGTCGGCGAAATAGAACTCGCACTTCGCGTCATTGATCTGCGCGTTCTCGTTGGCGATGCGGGCCGACGGCTCGTCGATGTCGGTGCCGACGGCGATAGGCGAACCTGTCTTGGCCGCCGCGATGGCCAGCACGCCCGTGCCGCAGCCCACGTCCAGCACCTTCTCGAAGGTCTCGGTCGCCAGCAGATTGTCGAAGGCCTCCAGGCAGCCGACCGTGGTGCCGTGGTGGCCGGTGCCGAAGGCGGCGCCCGCGTCGATCTTCAGATTGACCCGCCCCTCGGGAATCTTGCCCTGATCATGCGCGCCATAGACGAAGAAGCGCCCGGCCTCGACCGGCGGCAGGCCCGACAGGCTCATCGCCAGCCAGTCCGCGTCGGCCAGCTTCTCGACGATCACCTCCAGACCCGGCGTCGCGCGCAGGATCTCTGCGATGCCCTCGGCTTCCTCGTCGGTCGTGGGGAAGGCGTCGATACGCCAGACACCCTTGTCCTCATCCTCTTCCAGAATGGAATAGGTCGCGTTTTCCAGCAGGGGATTGGCGTCGATCGCTTCGGCGGCGGCTTCGGCCGGGGCGCGGTCGCCGCGTGCGATCACTTGAACTGCGGACTCGGACATTTCTCAAACACCGTTATTATGACGAATCGCAACGCGTGCGGGCGTACGGAATGCCCGTGTCCATCTAGGGGTCGGGGTATCCATGGCTAAAGCACCGTCTGAGTCGAAATCTGCTGCACCGAAAGCGGCGCCTGCCGCTTCCAAGCCGAAACCGGCGGCAAAGTCGAGCGCTGCGGCGCCCAAGGCCGCTGCAAAACCGAAGGCCGCGCCGAAAACCGCCGCGCCCAAGGCCGCCGCCGCCGCCAAGCCGGCCGTGAAGGCCGCCGCGCCCAAGGCTGCTCCGAAGGCCGCCGCCAAGCCGGCCGCAAAGGCTGCGCCCAAGGCCGCCGCGAAACCCGCCGCCGCCAAGGCGCCCGCTGCAAAGGCTCCGGCTGCAAAGGCCGCTGCGCCCAAGGCCGCCGCCAAGCCCGCTGCGAAAGCCGCCGCTCCGAAGGCCGCCGCCAAGCCCGCCGTCCCGAAGAAGGCTGCAGCCCCCAAGGCCGCCGCTGCTCCGAAACCCGCCGCCAAGCCGGTCGAGGCGTCCAAGCCCGCCGTCGCCGCCGCTCCGGTTGCGGCTCCGGCCCCTGCGCCCGCGCCGGTCGCCGCCGCCCCGGCGCCCAAGCCGGTCGAAGCGCCCAAGCCCGCCTCCGCTCCGGCGGCTGCGGCTCCGCAACCGGCGCCCGCCGCCGGAGCGGAGGCGGGCT
>Ga0247820_10001794_pt1 | contig 12055 bp, 7 predicted proteins | sample 13C_Glucose_Day1_2_FD_192480 | JGI IMG/M metagenome (GOLD analysis project Ga0247820, IMG submission 192480) | Soil microbial communities from agricultural site in Penn Yan, New York, United States - 13C_Glucose_Day14 | ecosystem: Environmental > Terrestrial > Soil > Agricultural land | place...
CGGCAGGTTCTGTGCGTCGAACGGCGGGAAGTTGACCGCGAACTGGTCGGGCCATGGCGCCACCGATGCCTGGCTCTGGCTCACGAGGTAGCCGGGCGCCGGCGCCGTGCCGGTGAAGGTGACCGCAAAGGGGACCACGTAGTACCCGTTCTCGATCTTGACGGGAAGACACTCGGAGGACAGGGCGAGCGTGGTAACGGGCGCCGGGCCGCCGAAGGACAGGACGAGCGAGGAGGTCTGCGAGACGGTTCCAAAGATGCCGTCCCAGGTGATGGTGAACTCGTTGGTGAGACCGCCGTTGGCGACATCCGCCGCGGTCACCACGTAGCTGACGCGACAGGTCATCATCGAGTTCGTCCCGACGAACATGCCCGGGAATAAGCAGAACTGCGGGGCCGGGGAGGACGTCGCCACAACGTTGTCCAGCGACATGTCGCCGGTTTCGATTTTTAGCTCGATGTCCAGCAGGGAGCCTTCGACGATGTCCGCTTCCGCGGGCGAGATGAGCGTTTGGGTCAGGGTCAGCGGGTCCGCCGCGATCTGGAACTCCGGCGCCGGCTGGGCGTTCAGTCCGGGCTCGACGATGGGGGTGGCCTCCGTGGACCGGGCGCTCGCCGCAGGGGCGAGGAAACCGAACGTGACCACGAGCGATATCGTCGCCAGGCACGCGAACACCAGTCTCCGTCTGTACATCGATCGATTCCTGTTCGTAAGGGGCGCATGTGTTTGCGAAGAGCAAACAACGTGGATCGTACGTGATTGACACTGATTACGCTATGGTCTCTCGTCCTGAATTGTTCGTTGTGGATAGACGTCTATACGCGATAACGATGGAGTGATCCTGCCTTGGCATTCGTGCGATGCCGCGGTGTGTCGCTGACGACAACGCGAGGGCCCGTGTCGCGACACGGGCCCTCGGCTTCTGGATGAACGGGTTCGACGTGTGGAGCTAGCCCAGCTTGTCGGCGATCTCCTGGAGCATCGCCTTGTCGATGGGGCCGATGCCCGGCGCGGTCAGCTGTGGCTCCTCCGGCAGGTCGGGCGGCGGCGCCCCTTCTGGCCCGCCATCCTCGACGATCAGCTCGGAGCCATCCTCCGGGTGCGTGCCCTTCCAGACTTCCCCGACCCGGGCGTAGTCCTGCGGGTTGTTCCGGTAGAGGATGCGGTGCAGACCGGTATCCTCGAGCTTCTTCGCCTCGGGGAACTGCTTGTTGCTGATGTCCGGGATCGGGAACAGCTTGCCGAGGTCGGCCCCGGTCAGCACCTCCAGCGCGCGGGCGTAAGCGACAACGTGCACACCGCCCCGAACCAGCAGGTAGCCGGTCATCGCGCGGACCGTCGGGTCATCGGTCGTCTCGTAGACCCGGATCTTGTTCGCCCGGGCGCCGCACTCGAGGAAGAAGTTGTGGAGCAGGTCGAGCTTCAGGTTGCCGCTGGAGAAGACGTTGTCGCCCGTCCACGGCCGTCCCATCGAGTCGATCGGTAGCGCGGCCTGGCCGCTGGCGATGAAGTGATAGGTGTTGCGCGCGTCGACGGCGTCCCGGAGTGGGGCCGTCGAGGGGTCGGTCCCGCGCTCGGTTGTTCCGGTGAGCAGCAGGTTGATGGTGTAGGCGACCAACTCGATATGACTGTGTTCCTCGGCCGCGATGTTGCAGATCAGGTCGTAGTAGGGACGGGCCTTCTCCTTGCCGCGAAAGTTGAAGCTCTGAAAGGTGTAGTTCATCAGCGTTGACATCTCGCCGAACTTCCCGCCCAGCAGCTCCTGCACGGCCGCGGCGCCATTGGCATTGGGATGCTTCGGGATCGGTAGATCAACGGCTACTCGGTCATGACGGGTAATCATGCTGGCCCCTTTCGCGCACGTCCTGAAAGGCAGGACGGCACATCGTGATACGGAGGCAGCCAAGGAGGGGCTGGCTCGTGCGCCTGCCTTTCGCACGGTCGTTGCCACAGCGCGCATGTAGGACGCGGCACGACTGACCCGTTGGAGTCGTTCCTCGAACGCCGACGTATGTCATCGTGCATTGACATCCCTGCATGTCATCGTATAATGACTTACACGCACGACGCCGTGTCTTCCCGCTCGCACAACGCACAGGACAGGTTTCTCTTCCATGGGGCTCGGAGCCGATCGCGCCAGGAATCCACGCGCGATCCTGCCGGTATTGATCTTCGCGACGATGGTGATGTCCGTCATCTCCACCCTCGGCACGCCGATGGTGCCGACCATCGCCCGCGAGCAGGGCGTCTCGCTCGAGGCGGCGCAGTGGGTGCTGACCGTCACGCTGCTCGTCGGCGCCGTCTTCACCCCGGTGGCCGGGCGCCTCGCCGACGGTCCGCGGCGCAAGCAGGTGGTCCTCGCCACGCTCGGCGCGGTCACGCTTGGGTCCGTGCTCTCCGCATCCACGGCCCAGTTCCCGCTCTTCATCTCCGGGCGGGCACTGCAGGGCTTCGGCATGGCGCTCGTGCCGCTGGCGATCGCCGTCGCCCGCGACACCCTGCCGCGCGACCAGGTCCGCACCGGCATCGCGATCCTCTCGATCACGACCGCGGCGGGCACCGGTCTCGGTTATCCGCTGACCGGCGTGATGGCGGCGCTCTTCGACTACCACGCCGGGTTCTGGTTCGCCGCCGGCATCAGCCTCGTCGCCCTCGCCCTGATCTGGGCCGTCGTCCCCGGCGGCTCGCCGCATCCCAGCCGCCCGCTCGACCTCCCCGGCGCGGTGCTGCTCTCGGCCGCGCTCGTCTGCCTGCTGCTGGCGATCAGCCAAGGGCGGACGTGGGGCTGGGAGTCGACGCCGATCCTGCTCCTCTTCGCCGGCGCGGTCGTGTTCACCGGCCTCTGGATCGTCCACGGGTTGCGCGTGGCGCACCCGCTGGTCGAGCTCCGGCTGGCGGTGCACCCCGCCGTGCTGGTGGCCAACGCGACGGCCTTCCTGATGGGCATCGGCCTCTTCGCGACGTCGTCGCTCGTCAACCGCTTCGTCCAGGCCCCGGCGGAGGCGGGCTACGGCTTCCATACCGGGCTGATCGCGACCGGCCTCGTGCTCATGCCGCTCTCGGTCGGCAGCATGGCCTCGAACTGGCTCTCCCGCGTCATCACCAGCCACTTCGGGTCGTTCGCCGTCCTCCCCATCGGCGCCCTGATCGTCGCCGCCGACAGCTTCTTCCTCGCCGTCAGCCGGTCGTCGCTCTGGGAGATCGTCCTCGCGATCGCCATCCTCGGCCTCGGTATCAGCACGACCTTCGCGGCGATCCCGGCGCTGATCGTCCGCGCCGTGCCGGGGCACGAGACGGGCAGCGCGATGAGCCTGAACTCCGTCCTGCGCTCGGTCGGCGGCGCGATCGGCAGCGCGGCCAGCATCGCGCTGCTCAGCGCCTACACCCCGGCGGGCGGGCACCTGCCGACCAACCACGGCTACACGGTCGCCTTCCTCGCCGGGTCGGTCGCCTGTGTCGCCGCCGCGGTCGCCTGCCTGCTGCTGCGGCCCCGCGCGCCGCATGATGTTCCCGTCGAGCGCGCCGGCGCGTTGCGCCCGGCCGCGGCCGAGTCGTAAGGAGGCTTCCCATGAGCGCGACCGCCGATGGCGTGCGCCGCCGCGATGCCGCGGCCACCCGGCAATCCCTGCTCGACGCCGCGCGCGAGCTGTTCGGCACGCGCGGGTTCGAGGCCACCACCCTGCGCGAGATCGGCGACCGCGCCGGCGCCGACCCCGCCCTGATCGCCCGCTACTTCGGCAGCAAGGCCGACCTCTTCTCGCAGGCGATGGCCGCCGAGACGCTCGACCGGCCGCCGACCGAGACCTTCGTCGACTTCGACGCCACCGTCGCCTACCTGATCGACTACGTCGACCGCCGCCGCGGCCCGGGGCCGATGATGCAGGCGCTGATGCGGCTCGACGCCGGCGCCGAGGCGCAGGAGGAGGCCGCCGCCCACATGCGCCGCCGCTTCGTGGAGCCCCTCGTCGGCGCGCTGCGCGAGCGGGGCGTCGACCAGTCGGAGCTGCGCGCCGAGGCGGCGTTCGCGGCGCTGCTGGGCATCATCGGCCTCCGCGCGACCGGCCTCTTCGACGCCCTGCGGGCCAGCGACACCGCCGACCTGACGGCGTTCGTGCAGAACGCGCTTCGCGGCGTGCTTGGTCCATCGGAAGGGGTCGACAGTTCCGGCGGTTGAGCGGATAGTGGCGCGGACATGGCCCCGTGGCCATTGGGCCGCCACAAGGGACGGCCCGTACGGGGAGGGTCTTGCCCTCCCGCATCGTCGCAGGCGATGTTGGGGAGCCGCTCGTGCCGATCATCGACTGCCACATCCACCTCCAGAGCCCCGGCGCGGTCTACGACCAGGCCGAGGTCGACCGCTGCCTGCGCCTCGCCGACGCCGCCGGCATCGACCGCATGGTCTACCTCTTCAACCTCAGCACCGGCGGTGGCACCGGCGGCGTCGATCCCACCCCAGACGACATCCGCGCCAGCAATGACCTCGGCCTGGCGCTCCTGGCGCGGCATCCGGACCGCTTCGTCGGCTTCTGCTACCTCAACCCGTCGCACGACCACGCGTTCTCGCTCGCCGAGATCGACCGCTGCGTCGCCAACGGCCCGATGCGGGGCATCAAGCTCTGGATCTCCGTTCACGCCACCGACCCGCGGCTCGATCCGCTCATGGAGCGCGCGGCGGCGCTGCGCGTGCCGGTGCTGCATCACGCGTGGTACAAGGCGACCGAGTTCGCCTTCAACGAGTCGACGCCCGCCGAGATCGCGGACCTCGCGCGTCGCCATCCGGCGGTGACGATCATCATGGCGCACCTCGGCGGGGGCGGCTGGCGCGGCGTGCGCGACATCGTGCCCTTCCCGAACGTCGTCGTCGACACCTCCGGCGCGCAGCCGCAGGACGGGCTGGTCGAGTACGCGGTGCAAGAGCTTGGCGCGGAGCGCGTCGTCTTCGGGTCCGATTGGCCGCTGCGCGACTTCGCCGTCCAGCGCGCCCGCGTCGACCGCGCCGACCTCGACGACGCCGCCCGGGCGCTGATCCTCGGCGGCACGATGGAGTGGTTGCTGCGATGCGGATGATCGCGGCCTGCGGCCGCGCGGGCCGACATTCCCTTCGGGAAGTACGGCCCCTACGCCCTCTACCGGGGCGATTGGCGTCGTAGGGGCCGTACCTCCGCAGGAGTGTCGGCCCGATGCCGCGCAGCGGCATTTCAGGCGCGGATGGAGGCAATGGTCCCAACCCCGGCCACTCCGGGCCGGGGGCTACTGGATGATGTATTCATTGGAGTACGCGTGGACCTGAACCTGTTCGACGCGAGCGCCTGGGTCGGCGTGTGGCCCTTCGGCGCCGGGCGGCACGAGACGCTCTCCGCCCTGATCGACGCCCTCCTCGCGCAGGGCATCGACGGCGCGGCCGTCTCCCCGGTGCGGGCGGTGCTCGCGCCGGAGCCGATGTCGTGGAACCTCGCCCTCCTCGATGACGTCCGCCGCGAGGCCCGCACCGGCTTCACCCTCGCCTGGGTGCCGGTCATCAACCCGGCGCTGCCCGGCTGGGAGCGCGACCTCGACGCCTGTCTCGACGCCGGCGGCGATCTCCCCGGCGCGGTGCGCCTGATCCCCAACTACCACGGCTATGCTGCCAACGACGCGGTCGCCGTCGACTGCGCCCGCCGGATCGCCGCCGCGGGCCGTCCCGTCATCGTCCAGATGCGGATGCAGGACGAACGCGCCCATCATCCACTGATGCTGGTGCCTGGCGTCGACCCCGGCGCGGTCGCCCGCCTCGCGCACGCGGTTCCCGGGGCCCGGTTCATCGCCGGGTCGCCCTACATGGCCGAGCTTGCCACGCTGGCGCCCGCGCCAAACGTCGCCGCCGAGCTGTCGATGGTCGAGAACGGCGACACGCTCCCCTCCGCGCTGGCCGTGCTCGGCCCGGACCGCCTGCTCTTCGGCACCCACGCGCCGCTCCACTACCCGGCGCCCTCCGTCGCCAAGCTGCGGGACGCGGACGACGCCACGCTCGCGGCTATCGCCGGGAGCGCCGCGCGGACCCTGATGGGTGTCGCGACGTCCTGACGCGCCGCGCGTTCCGTGAAAAGATTGCGGCTGCTACTATGGGGGCTGATGACCTGCCAATCCTGACGCCACCGGACGGGTTCCTGCCATGTGCTCGCAACCGGCGCAGCCGTCGCCGCCAGAGTCGCCATCATCCGGGGAGCCTTCGCCAGCGCCGGGCCTGCCCCAGCCGCTGACGTCCTTCGTCGGTCGCACGGCCCAGCGCGCGGCCATCGTCACGCTCCTGCGCCAGCCGGGCGTCCGCCTCCTGACGCTAGCGGGCCCCGCCGGGGTCGGCAAGACCCGCCTCGCCGTCGCCGCCGCGACCGACGTCGCCGCGGACTTCGCTGATGGCGTCCACTTCGTCTCCTTCGCCGCGCTCCACGAGAGCGAGCACGTCCCGCTCGCGATCGCCGAGGCCCTCGGCGTCCACGCCCTCGCCGGCGAGGCGATCGAGGCCCGCGTCATCGGCTTCGCCCGTGAGCGGACGATGCTGCTCGTGCTCGACAACCTCGAGCACCTCGTCCCGGTCCCGTTCATCACCCGCCTGCTCACCGCCTGCCCGCACCTGACCGTGATCGCGACCAGCCGCGTCGTCCTCCACCTCTCCGGCGAGTTCGAGTACGTCGTGCCGCCGATGGACGTCCCCGACCCCGCCAGTGCACCGTCGCCGGAGGCGCTCGCGGGCATCGAGAGCGTTGCCCTGCTCGTCAACCGGGCGCGGCAGGTCAACCCCGATTTCGACCTGACGGCCGACAACGCCGCCGACATCGCGGCCATCTGCGCCAGGCTCGACGGTCTGCCGCTGGCGATCGAGCTGGCCGCCGCGCGGATGAAGATCTTCGCGCCCGAGGCGCTCCTGGACCGCCTCTCCGACCGCCTCTCGCTGCTCACCGGCGGCCCCTCCGACCGCCCGGCGCACCAGCGCACGATCCGCGACACGATCGGCTGGAGTCACGACCTGCTCTCGCCCGACGAACAGCGCTTTTTCCGCCGCCTCGCCGTCTTCGAGGCCGGGATCACGCCGGAGGCCGCCGCCTGGGTCTGCGGGGAGGCCGACGCGCCGCTCTCGGAGTACGACGCGCTCGATCAGCTCACCTCACTCGTCGACAAGAGCCTCGTCCAGCAAGGGCGGCAGTCGCCGGACGGCCCGCGCTTTGTCCTGCTGGAAACGGTCCGCCACTACGCGCTCGAGCGCCTGCGCCGGGAGGGCGAGCATGCCGCCATCCGCGAGCGCCACGCGGCCTTCTGCCTCGACCTCGTCACGCGCCTCGTGCCGACACTGATGGGGCCAAACCAGGCCGCCGCCACGGCCCGGCTGGAGGCCGAGCAGGCGAACCTGCGCGCCGCGCTGGAGGCGTTCCAGGAGTTTGACGACCCAGAGGCCTACACCCGCCTCGCCACCGCCCTCTGGCGCTTCTGGCGCCTCCGGGGGATGCTCACCGAGGGCCGCTTCTGGCTGGAGCCGACGGTCGACCCCGCCTGGCAGGCGCGCCTGCCCGATCCGCTGCGCTCGACCGCCTTCTTCACCACCGGCTGGCTGGCGCTGGAGCAGGGCGACACCGACCACGCCGGCCGCTATGGCGAGGCGGCGCTGGCGATCGCCACGCGCATCGGCGACGACGGCGGGATGGCCCGCGCCTGCAGCCTGCTCTCCTTCGTCGACAGCCGATTGGGCGACAACGCCCGCGCGATCGCGCGGATGGAGGCGTCGCTGGCCCACCATCGCGCGGCGCAGGATCGCGACAGCATCGCCGGCGCCCTCAACAACCTCGCCATCCTCGCGCTCGACTCCGGCGAGTACGAGCGCGTCGTCACCTACTGCGCCGAGTCGCGCCAGGCGTTCACCGCGCTCGGCAACCTCCACGGCGCCTCGCACAGCATCGACACGATGGGCGTCGCCCTCTACTGCCTTGGCCGCTTCGAGGAGGCGATGCGCTGCTCCCGTGAGTCGCTGGCGATCGACCGCCAGCTGCCGGACACGCGCGGCATCGCGATCTCGCTCGACCACGTCGGCAAGTGCGCCCGCGCCCTCGGGGACCTCGACGCCGCCTGGGAGGCGCACGCCGAGTCGCTCCGGTACCGCAAGGACGTCGGCGACCCGCGCGGGCTCGTCGTCTGGCTGGAGGCGATGGCCCTCTGGCTGGTCCACGCGGGCTGCGCCGAGGCGGCGGCGAAGATCTTTGGCGCGATCGAGGTCACCCGCACCGCGTCCAATATGCCGCTCCTCAGCCATGAGGTGGGCGACCACGAGGCGACCGAGCGCCTGGCGCGGGCGCGGCTGGGCGAGGCGCACTACGAGACGGTGCTCGCCAGGGGGCGCTGGCTGACGCTCGACGACGCCGTCACCGTCGCCCATGACGCGGCGGAGGCGCGGACGACCGAGCGTGCCCGCGGCACGCCGGCCGCCGCGGACGGCATCGCGGAGCGCTACGGGCTGACGCCGCGCGAGCACGAGGTCCTGCTGCTCATCGCGCAGCGCTACGCGGACAAGGAGATCGCCGACGCGCTCTTCATCAGCCCGCGCACCGTCGCCCGCCACGTCACCGGCATCTTCTCCAAGATGGGCGTCCACTCCCGCCGCCAGGCCGCCGCCCTCGTCGAGGGTAACGGCCACCTCGGCTGACAACACACCCCTCGTTTCGTAGCCCCGCATCCGGTGTACGGGGTCGCTTCGCCACCACGGCGCATCGATGGTGGAACGACGCATCGCCTCGGTAGCGTCGGGTCTTGTGCCGCACCTGTGGCCGACATTCGTTGACGACCGTGGTGCTTCGACGATGCCAGCCCCGTCCCCAACCCTTCCCTCATGTCGAGCGTAGCAGGGGCCCGCTGCCACTTCCCAGCCGAGCCGCAGGTGAGAAGCAAAGGGCCCGCTCCGCTTCTCGCGCTGCGCGCTCGGCCATGGCGAGTCCTTGCTTTGCTCGGCCGGGGAACCCTACGCGAAGCGCTGTATGCCTCAAGGGTGGTAGGTCCTGCGCGCCATCGGGCCAGCACCCTTCGGGGTACGGCCCCTACGACCACGGAACGGGCGTCCAGGGGCGTAATGTGCGGCCACGACGACTCGCCCACATCTCCACGAATAAGTGTCTGGGTAATTTCGAACCATGGCGACATAACGACACGGCCCGTCATTGGGTAGTCCTTGCCGATGTGCCAATCTGCCACGCCCCGCACCATGGAACGTGCCGGGAACGGTCCCGGCGTCACCGCATGTGACACACGCGCACGCAGAGGCAGGTGATCGCGATGGGGATCTCCGCATCCCAGATGGTGGCAACGGCAAAGGCGCACATCGAGAACCTGTCGCCCGACCAGGTTGCCCGCGAGCTCCGTTCCGGGTCCGCGACGCTCATCGACATCCGCGAGGAGGACGAGCGTGCCGCCAGGGGACGCCTTCCGGACGCGTATCACGCGCCCCGCGGGATGCTGGAGTTCTACGCCGACATCAGCAGCCCCTACCACCGGCCGGAGTTCGACCCCGACCGGCGAATCATCCTCATGTGCGCCTCCGGCGGCCGCTCCGCCCTCGCCGCCGAGACGCTCCAGCGGATGGGCTACCGGCAGGTCGCGCACCTCGACGGCGGCCTCGACGCCTGGATCGCCCAGGGGCTGCCGGTGGAGCGGGAGTGAACCTCATGGATCGACACACGCGGCTTCGCACACGGTTCTCCCAACACAGGAGGGTTCCCATGAATCTCAGGCACCACGGGTCTCGTCGCTCGCCACAGCGGGCACGTCTCTGGACGGCGTTCGTCGTCCTCATGCTTCTCGCCTCCGTGCTCCCCGCGTTCGGCGGCGAGGCGTCGGCGCAGGCCGAGGACCAGGCGCAGGTCACCGACCAGCCGGTCGACCAGCCGACGGAGGAGCCCACCGTCGAGGTCCTCCCGACGGAGGAACCCACGGTTCCGGACACCCAGCAGCAGGATCAGCAGCAGCAGGATCAGCTGCCGCCGGACCAGCTGACGCCCACCGTGCCGGTGGATACCTCCGGCTCGATCGAGGTGCGCGTCCACGGCTGTCCCCCGGCGCAGGATCTATCAGCCCCCGACCCGACGGTCCTCGCCGGCGCCTGTACCGGCGCGCAGGACGCGTCCTTCAGCCTCGTCGGCACCGACAACCCGACCTCCGCCAGCAGCACCACCGGCGACGGCGGCCCCGGCGTGGCCTTCTTCGGCGGTCTGCCGCAGGGCTCCTTCACCCTCAGCCTCACCAGCCCCTTCAGCGGAGCGATGGCGGTCTTCTGCGAGGGCAACACCCCCTACGGCAACACCAAGCCCTACGCCCAGGCCTTCCTCGCCGGTCCCGGCACCGGGGTCGACGTCCTCCCGGAGGAGAAGATCGTCTGCGACTGGTATCTCGCGCAGCCTGACCAGACGCAGCAGGCCACCGAGAACTCCGTCACCGTCTACAAGTGGCAGTGCGTCGAAGGCACCGAGTACGGCCGCGAGCTGCTCTACTACCAGGGCGGCCTGCCGGACCAGCAGACCGGCCCCTGCGAGACCGAGCATCTCAACATCCCGATCACGCTCACGGACGGCAACGGCGATCACCCGACGACGACGCAGGCCAACGGCACCCAGTGGGACAACCTCGTGCCGACCGCGCAGGGGCAGATCATCATCACCGAGACGATCCCGCCCGGCTACGGCAACCCGATGGTCTTCTGCGGCACCCTCGATGAGGACACCCAGTCGCCGGTGATGGCGACCGCCGGCTCGATCACCCTCACGCCGCCTGCGGCCACGCCGTTCACCTACCAGTGCAACTGGTACAACATCCCCGACCAGGGCGGCACGATCACCGTCTACAAGTGGCAGTGCGAGCCGGGCACGGAGTCTGGCCAGACGCTCGAGTACTACCAGGGCGGGCTCCCGAACCAGCAGACCGGCCCCTGCGAGACCGAGCACCTCAACATCCCGATCACCCTGACCGATCGCAACGGCGACCGCGCCACGACCACCCAGGCCAACGGCACCCAGTGGGACAACGTCCTCCTCCGCCAGGACGGCACCTTCCAGGTCGCGGAGCAGATCCCGTCCGGGTACGGCGAACCGATGGTCTTCTGCGGCACGCTCGACGACGCCACCCAGACGCTCGTCCCGTCCACCGGCGGCCGCATCGTCATCACCCCCGCCAGCTCGCCGTTCGACTACCAGTGCAACTGGTACAACATCCCGGCGAAGGACAGCACCGTCACGATCAAGAAGTGGGAATGCCCGCAGGGCATGACGATCGACCAGACCGCGCAGGCCCACCAGAGCGCCTGCACGCAGCCGATGAACAACGTCACCTTCACGCTCACCGACAGCAAGGGCCCGCGCTCGCAGGCGACCGCCGGCGGCCAGGTGCAGTGGACCGACGTCGCGCTCGGCGCCGTCTCCATCGCGGAGACGATCCCGCCCGGCTACAGCCCGCAACCCTACGTTGTCTGCGGCTTCACGGCGACGTACAACGGCGCGATCATCGATGGCTTCCCGCAACCGGTGAGCACCATCAACGGCGTGCTGAACATCACGCTCCAGTACCCCGGCACCAGCTACTTCTGCGACTGGTACAACCAGTACGCCGGACCGGGCGAGATCACGATCTACAAGTGGACCTGCCCCGAGGGCTACGACGTCACCGCCTGGAACGCCAACCCGAAGCAGGACTGCACCGAGGCCACCAATGGCATCACCTTCGTGCTCGACCAGCCGCAGGGCGTCGACCTCCAGACGAACACGGGCGACTCGATCAACGGCGCCGTCTACTTCGGCGGCCTCGAGCCCGGCGACTACACGGTCAACGAGATCGTCCCGAGCGGCATCGCCAGTGTCTTCGTCCTCGACTGCGTCGGCATCAACACCAGCTCCGTGCACCCCGTGCCGCTGTCCTTCGGCCCGACGCTGCCGATCAAGGTCTCCGGCGGCGACAAGATCGTCTGCGACTGGTACAACGTCCCGGCCTGGGACCCGCAGTACGGCTGGATGACGGTCACCAAGTACAGTTGCACGACGCCGCAGTACACCTC
>Ga0247820_10001796_pt1 | contig 12052 bp, 12 predicted proteins | sample 13C_Glucose_Day1_2_FD_192480 | JGI IMG/M metagenome (GOLD analysis project Ga0247820, IMG submission 192480) | Soil microbial communities from agricultural site in Penn Yan, New York, United States - 13C_Glucose_Day14 | ecosystem: Environmental > Terrestrial > Soil > Agricultural land | place...
CCGAATCGCTGCTTAGCTCTCGGCTCGGGCGAAGGTCAGCAAGTGGCACCAGGCGGAAGTAGGCAGAAGGTCCGTGATGTGGCGACGATCGGACCTTCGTATTTGCTGTCGAAAGCTGTGCCGCAGGCGACGACGGGAGGAACGCGTTGCATGTCACGCTCCTCTCCTGAAGAGGCGCGCATTTTGGCAAGACGTGCTTGATCGGGCATCAGCAGCCATCCCGATTTACCAATGCTTGAGCGTTCCTCCGTCGGGAACTTCTCGTTGTGGACGACGGCCACTGCCTGCTCCAGGCCGTGTGTTGATGCAGAGCAGACGAGAAGACCCGAAGTCGCCGCCCACACCGTGAAGCCCCCCGGCCTACTGTGGAGAGACCGTCTGACATTCCGGCAGGCGGTGGACTGGTGCCGCCATGGCCTGCACCTGCTCAGGCTTGATACAAGGCGGGAAGCCGGCGGACTGCATCCCCTCGACCAGCCGCTGCCGCTCGGCGTCGCTGTAGCCGGGGCTGTTCAGGGCAAAGCTCTCGATCGTCAGGTCGGGATGGCGCTTGAGCGTTTCGAGGACCGCTGCCCTCGCGTCCTCCTGACGGCCGAGCGCCGCATAGATCACGGCCCCCTGCACCCAACCGCCACGCGTGCGAGTCTGAGGATCCTCACGTTCCACGAGGCGCAGGGCATCCTCGTAGCGGCCGGCCATCAGGTAGGCCAACCGGAAAAAGCCTGCCGCCGAGACCGAGTAGTTCGGGTTGAGGCGCATGGCCCGGTCCGCCGCCTGCGCGCCGCGCCCGGGGTTACCGAAGGTGCTCGCCCAGCCGGCGTAGTTCGTCAGGATGCCGGCATCGCTCGGGTTCAGCCGCAGTGCGGTCTCGAACTCGGCTTCCGCCCGCGGCACGTCGCCGGCCATTCCGAGGATATGGCCAAGGGTGGCATGAGCGGCCGCATCCAGGGGATCAAGTTCGAGGCCACGCCGGATCGCCTGCATCGCGGCTTCCCGCGCGGCGTCGACATCAGCCCCATAATGCATCGTCAGATCGTGGGCGGCGGCCAGCGCCACCCAGGCGCGGGCGAGTTTCGGATCCTGGTCGACCGCCTGCTCGAGCCAGCGGATTGCCTCCTCGATGCTCTCCTTGGTGAAGTGCCCCATCGCCTCCTGACCCATCCGGTAGAGGTCGTAGGCCTTCAGGTCCTCCGGTCGCGCGCGCCGGCTGGCCGCCCGTTCGGCCTCCGGGATCGCTCCACCGGAGGCCGCCAGCCGGGTCGCCACCTGCTCGGCGACCTCGGCCTGCACCGCGAAGACATCCGTGGCAGGTCTGTCCCAGCGTTCGGACCACAGGTGCGTGCCGCGATCGGCCTCGATCAGTTGCGCCGTCACGCGGACCTGCTCGCCGCTCCGCTGGATCGAGCCTTCCAGCACGTAGCGGACATTCAGCGCCTTGCCGACCGCCCGGATGTCGACCGGCTTGCCGGCGTAGGCCGCGGTGGCGTTGCGGGCCATGACGTCTAGGTCACGGTAGCGGGAAAGGTCCGTGATGATGTCCTCGGTCACCCCGGCCGCCAGGCGCCCCGTCGCATCGTCGCCGCCAAGATTGTCAAACGGCAGCACGGCGATCGAGGGCTTGCCGATGGCGGTCTCGTCGATGGTAGGCTCGCCCCTTTGAGAGCGCCACCAGAGCCCGAGCCCCATGACGAGCAACACCGCCGCAAGAGCGACTGCGAGGGGCCAACGGCGGACGAGCCGCGTGCGCCAGGACCAGCCCCGTTGGGCACCCTCCATTCTCAGGGTGTAGGTGCGTACGGGTTGCGAGATGTTCTTGACGCGCTTCTGTCCGGCAAAGTCGAAGGGCACATTGAGCTTGCCCTTCAGGTGATCGTAGGCGGTTCCTGAGACCATCACCCCACCCGGCTCGCAGAGCTGCTCCAGCCGCGCGGCAATGTTCACACCGTCGCCGAGCAGGTCGTCGCCCTCGACCACCACGTCGCCGAGGTTGATCCCGATCCGGAACACGATCCGGCGCTCCGGCGGGATGTCGTCCTGGCGGGCTGCCGTTGCGGCTTGGATCGCAAGGGCACAGGCAACCGCGTCGACCACGGAGCCGAACTCCGCCAGTAGCCCGTCCCCCATCAGCTTGATGATTCGGCCACGATGCTCGGCCAGCAACGGGTCGATCACGGCGTAGCGGATGTCCCTCACGGCCGCGAGCGTGCCTTCCTCCTCCTGCTCGACCAGGCGGGAGTAGCCGACCACGTCGGCCGCCAGGATCGCGGCCAGCCGCCGTTCGGTCCGGGTGCTCGCCATTCGGAAGGCTCCTGCGACAATCCTTGGCCCAAGGGTAGCACGAGACCCGGCGTCCTGCCGCATCCCGCGCTCTGGAGCCGTCAGCTCCGCTAGCGAACCGGGATGCCGTACTGGAGGCCGCCCTTGTTCCACAGGGCGTTCAGGCCGCGCTTGACCTTGAGCGGGGATCCCTCGCCGACGTTGCGCTCGAAGCTCTCGCCGTAGTTGCCCACGTGCCTGATGATGCGCACGGCCCAGTCATTGGACAGGCCGATGGCCTCGCCGAACCTGCCCTCGGTTCCGAGCAGACGCTTGATCTCTGGATTGGCAGAGGCCTTCATCTGGTCGACGTTGGCCTTCGTCACGCCGAGTTCCTCGGCATCGAGCATGGCATTGAAGGTCCAGCGCACGATGTCGGCCCACTGGTTGTCGCCCTGGCGCACCGCTGGGCCAAGCGGCTCCTTCGAGATGATGTCCGGCAGAATGACGTGATCGTCCGGGTTCGAGAGGGTCAGCCGCGCGGCATAGAGGCCGGAGATGTCGGTCGTCATCGCCTCGCAGCGGCCGGCCTCGTACGCCTTCTTTGCTTCCGTCGCGTTCACGAAGCTCACCGGCTGATACGTCAGGCCATTGGCGCGGAAGTAGTCGGCGAGGTTGAGCTCGGTGGTGGTGCCCTGGTCCGTGCAGACCGACTTGCCGTTGAGTTCCTTCGCGGCGGCCAAACCAAGGGACTTACGGACCATGAAGCCCTGGCCGTCGAAGTAGTTGATCGCCGGGAACTCGAGGCCGAGCTGGGTGTCGCGCGACATGGTTGCGGTCGAGTTGCGGGCCAGGACATCAACCTGGCCGGACTGAAGCGCGGTGAAGCGGTCCTGGGCGGAAAGGGGGACGAACTGCACCTTGGTCGGGTCGTCGAAAATCGCCGCCGCGATGGCGCGGCAGAGGTCGACGTCGAGACCGGACCAGTTGCCCTGCGCATCCGGCGCACCGAAGCCGGGGGCGCCCCGGTTCGAGCCGCAGGTCAGGACGCCCTTCTGCTTCACGCTGTTCAGGGTTGCCTGTGCCGCTGCGTCCGTCGCCGGCAGGCTTGCTGCGACGAACAAGGCAAGCAATGCAAAAGCCTTCATCATGACGTGACCTCCTATGGGAGTGGTCCCGTCCTGACGCCATACCGAGACGCCCTGAACACCGCCGGCAGTGATCCTTTCCAGTATCGCGGCTCGGGCGACCTCGCACACGGGGACCACCCCGCCATTATACCAGATTGCACCGCACACGTCGGCCGACCATGCGGCAACCCTGCGCGGATCCACCATCGTTCCGGTAGGTTCAAGGTCTGCAAGGGAGTAAGATCGGCATCCGGCATGATGGTGCGCGTTGGCCGGGGAGGACCTCACAGTTTCGACCAAGGCCTTGGAGCGATCCTCGCATCCACGGCCTCTGGTGCAAGCCGGCAGGCCGGCGAAGGAGAGCCCGACGATAGGACACCGTATCGGAGGCATCGAGCATGCTCAGGCGACATTTTCTCACGGCGGCGGCAGGCGCTGTCGCGCTGGCCATCGGTATCCCGAGCGCATCCGCCCAGGCGCTTCCGCCCCTCAAGCCGAAGGAGCACTACACGGTCGGCTTCTCGCAGCCGGCCTCCGTCTCTCCCTGGCGGAAGGCGCAACTGGAGAGCATGAAGGCCGAGGCGGCCAGGCTCGGCCACCAGATTGTTTACGCCGACGCCGCCGGCTCGGCGGACAAGCAGGTGGCGGACGTGAACGTGATGATCGCTCAGGGCGTGGACCTGATCTTCCTCGCCCCACGCGATGAGAAGCCGTTGATCCCGGTTATCTTGGCGGCCAAGGGCGCCGGCATCCCGGTGATCCTGCTCGACCGCAGCGTCGACCAAAGCCTTGCGCGGGCCGGCAAGGACTACGTAACGTTCATCGGCTCCGACTTCGTTGAGCAGGGCAGGCGCGCCGCCGAGGCCCTCGTCAAGGCCATGCCTGAAAACGCCGGGATCCTCCAGGTGGAGGGCTTCCCGGGTTCGTCCCCGGCGATCAACCGCCGCAAGGGTTTCGAGGACGCCCTCAAGGCCCATCCCGGCATGAGGATCGTCGCCTCGCAGCCGGGGGACTTCGAACGTGCCAAGGGGCGCCAGGTCGCCGAGACCCTGCTCCAGGCGCATCCGGAGGCCAACGCGATCTATGCCCACAACGACGAGATGGCACTTGGTGCCATTGCGGCGCTGGAGGCGATGGGCAGGAAGCCTGGACAGGACGCGATCCTTGTGTCCGTCGATGGGACTCGGGCAGCGCTCCAGGCCGTCGTCGATGGCAAGCTACTCGCAACCGTGGAGTCGAACCCCCGCTTTGGCCCGAAAGCCTTCGAGACGATGATGCGCTATGCCAGAGGTGAGCGGATCGAGCCATGGGTCGTCATCCCCGATCGCCTCTTCGACAAGTCGAACGCGGCGCAACTCATCGCCGATGCCTATTGATCCCGACGGCGCTGGCCAGCGCCGGCCACACGGCCTTCTCCGCAATTTCGGGCATCGACACGGAAGCCCGGATTGTCTTGTCAGTCCGCTGCTCAAGTTCAATCCGTACGACATCAACCTGGGCGAAGCGCTGGCGGATCGGGAGCTTGGGATGCTGAGCGTACCGCGCCTCATGACCACCCTGATGCTGGCAGGCGGGATGCTGCTCGTGAACGGGGCCGCGGCTCCGGCCGGCACCCGGGTCGATCTCGCGCTGGTGCTGGCGGTGGATGTCTCGTTTTCCATGGAGCCGGATGAGCAGGACCTCCAGCGCCACGGCTTCATCGAGGCGTTCCAGTCCTCTGAGGTCCACCGGGCGCTCCGTCAGGGTGTGCTGGGGCGCATCGCCGTGATCTACGTGGAGTGGTCCGGAGCGTTCGATCAGCAGATCATCGTCCCCTGGACCGTCATCGAGCAGCCCGCCGATGCCTTGGCCTTTGCGGCGCGGCTTTCGCGGAGCCCGCTCCACCGCATGGGCTACGCGTCCATTTCAGGGATCATCGACTTCGGCTTCCGGCAGCTTCGTCAAAGCAGCCTGCAAGCGGATCGGCAGGTGATCGATGTCTCGGGCGACGGAGTCAACAACACGGGTCGAACCGTGACCCTGGCCCGCGACGAGGCTCTGGCCCGTGGCATCACCATAAACGGCCTGCTGATCATGCTGAAGCCGCCCGACAGCCTCTAGGATATCGAGGATCTCGATCTCTACTACCGCGACTGCGTTATCGGTGATCCGGGAGCCTTTCTGGTTCCGGTGCAGGAGAAGGCGCAGTTCATCGAGGCCGTCAAGGCCAAGATCATCCGGGAAATCACGGACCAGTTGCAGCCTCGCGCACTCGTCCAGCGGGCCCAGGCTGATGCACCGACGAACTGTCTGGCTGGCGAACTGCGCAGACACCAACCGACAGCCAGATGACCGACCAGGGGTTTTGTTGACGCGGCCTTCGGCAGCGCCGAGGAACAGGTGGGTCATCGGGCGCCACCATCTGCTGGTTCGTGCACCAACCTTGTGGCATCATGTCGGCGTGCCTCTTCATGGAGGACCACATGCCTGCTGAGCCATTGCGGTTCAACGTCTACGGCCGGTTCCGGATCGAGCTTCGGCGCGAGGGCGACGCGTGGGTTGCCTATCGGTCGGATGGCGCCGGCAAGCGACGCAGGGACAACAACACCGCGATCCCGCCGGACCTGCCAGAATGGAAGATCGCCTCGTGCTTGGACGACATCTTCCATGAGTGGGCGAAGCCGGGTGACGTCGTGACTCGGGTTTGATGCGGAACAGCCCTTACGTCCGTTCGAGAGCTTTCAGGATTTCTTCTGATGCAACGTTCGTCGGTCTGGGCATGCCGTGGCAATCGGGGAGACGAGAATACCTCACCGAGAGGAGGCCGACCCCGATGACGGTTCCGGCGCACTTCGAGCAGTTGCTCCTCGTCTATACGGCCTATGTCATGGCGGCAGCCAGCCCCGGTCCTGCCAACATGGCGATCATGGGGATCGCCATGAGCAAGGGCCGCGCCCCGGCTATGGTCCTCGCGGCTGGGATTGTCACCGGATCGCTCTTCTGGGCCGTTCTGGCGGCGACCGGGATTTCCACTGTCCTGTCGGCCTATGCCGGTGCCCTGACGGCGCTCAAGATTGCAGGCGGGCTGTATCTGCTGTATTTGGCCTACCGCTCCGCACGGTCGGCTTTGTCAACGACGGTGCGGCAAACCTTATCACGTGCTGAGGTCTCATGGGTTGATTACGCTGCCCTCTATCGCCGCGGGGTCTTGCTGCATTTGACCAATCCGAAGGCCGTCCTGGCGTGGATGGCGATCATGACCTTGGGACTCAAGCCTAACGCGGCCCCTTATACCCCCGCGGCCATCTTGGGCGGGTGTCTCGGCTTGGGCCTCATCGTCAATGGGGGCTACGCCCTGATCTTTTCCGCAAGCCCCATGGTTCACGCCTATCGGAAGGCCCGGCGGTGGATCGAAGGGACACTGGCCGTCGTCTTCGGGTTGGCGGGGCTGCGCCTGCTGTCCGCGAGATAGGGCAGGGCGTGCCGGCCCCCTACGCCTCTCGACCCATCGCTCGCCTCACCGTAACCACGAATGCCTCGCGCAGACAGAAGTCCGGATCATCGAGCAGGCGGTCCGGATCGGCCGCAGCGGCGCGCAACGCGTCGAGATCCGTTGGCGGGACGTCGTGCTCCGCGGCCAAGCCCGCCATGAAGCGAACCAGCATTGTGACGAACTGCCGGGTCGCGGGCGGCAGCGGCGCCCAGCGCTCGACCAGCCAGGTCCGACGCACCAACCCGTGAAGCCCCGCCTGGCGGAAGAACGGTCCCAACGACGGGCCGCACCACGCGCCCAGCACTCCGGCCTCAGTCGCCTTCGCGCGCCGGGCCGCGGCCAGCCGGGCCAGGATGGCAGGGTCCAGGGGCAGCAATTGAAGCAGCGTGACGTCCAGCTCTTTTACGGCGACCAAGCCGCCAGGCTTGATCACACGCGGAACTCGCCCATGACGCGGGCGAACTCCGCCGCAGTCAGATAAGCCGCGACATTGGCGCACCACACGCAGTCGAACGCCGCATCGGCAAAGGGCAGCTCCAGCACACTGCCGACGTGCAGATCCACGGAGGCTGGGCCGTTCGCCTCGCTGACGAGGCGTTCCACATACTCGATGTTCTCGGGCGCCAGATCGAGCGCGCTGACCCGCCCCGCGGCCCCGACAAGTTCGCAGAGGAGGGGGACGTACCCGCCCGCACCGCAGCCCGCATCGAGCACTGTCCACCCAGGCCCGATCTCCACGAAACGAAGTGCGTCCTCATACTTGGGCCGGGCAGACTCGAAGTGGGCATCCAACCACGACGCGCCACTTGCCATGTGACCCGTCGACATCATTGCCATGTCGCTCATGGGATCGCTCCCTGGCTCCGGACAGGGCTGGAGTATACCGCCTTCCATGGCCGCACGCGACAGCATGGCCGGGCGGATGCCCGTCTTGGCCAATGCGAGAGGGTCCATAAGACGTGCTTTGATGCCTGCGCTTCATCTCTCGGCGATCAAGGACGGGCATGCTGGCGGTACCTGACGGCTCGATCCATTGACGGCTCTTCCGATCGGCCCCGGCAAATAGCCGGGCAGTCCGAATACGCCGGGTGAACGGTCACTTGCCTTCCTGAGGATCGGGCGTAAGATTCCCCCATTGATGGAGCCTTCCAGGGTTCGGGCGCTTGCCGAGTAAACTCCGGCTCCGCCATGCCACGGCGGTGCCAGTCGCTGGACCATCGTGGCGATTTGGATCGGACGCACGTTGGAGACGAGCGTGATGCGGTCCCCATGGCTTGCTGCCCTGACCTTCGCCGTCTGCCTTGGCGCCGGCGGCCACGGGAATGCCGCGCCGCTCCATGATGCGGCCCGCACAGGCAACGTCGACCAGGTCAAGCAACTCCTTGCCACCGGCAGTGACGTGAACAGCCGCGATCGGGAGCGCGAGACGCCCCTGATCGAAGCCGCACTCGCGGACCAACCTGCCGCCGTTGCGGCGCTGATCGAGGCCGGAGCCGACCTCGAGGCGCGCAATGACCGCGGGTTCACCGCACTCCATGCCTCGGCCTACGTGGGGAGCCTACGCAGCGCGACCCTGCTGCTGGACCATGGTGCTGCGGTTGATGCCAGGAGCCTGCACGCCATCAGGCCGCTGCATGTCGCCGCCGAGCAGAACCAAGCCGCGATGGCCGAGCTGCTGATTGCACGGGGCGCCGACGTCGAGGCGGTCCAGGGCGACGGCTACACGCCGTTGAGCCGGGCGACCTTCTACAAGAGCGCCGCGGTGATGGCACTGCTGAAGCGGCACGGCGCCCGATGCCAGCCGAAAGAAAAGATTGGCGCCTCGCAGGCCGCGTGTCTTGCGGCCGCGAATTGACCGGATCCGAGAAGAGGAGTGCCCGCCATGGTCTTGCGCTGCTTCCTAACACCCGGATGGTTGCCACGCGCGGTGAAACCCCTCCCACTGCTCCTCTGCCTGGGCATCGGCACCGCCGCAGGAGCCGACGGCGTGAACACCGGATACTTCGGCAACGTCGCCATTAAGGGCTACGACCCGGTCGCCTACTTCACCGAGGGCCGCCCGACCAAGGGGGCTCCCGAGTTCAGTTACGATTGGCTCGGCGCCACGTGGCAGTTTTCGAACGCCGGGAACCGGGACGCCTTCGTGGCCGAGCCCATTCGTTACGCGCCGCAGTATGGCGGCTTCTGCGCCCTGGGAACGGCGAACGAGGAAGCCTCGGCCAACATCGATCCGGAGGCCTGGCGGATCGTGGGCGGAAAACTCTACCTGTTCGGCGGACGCGAAGGCCTGGAAGAGGACTTTGACGCCCACGTTGGCGATGTGGTCGCGAAGGCCGACGTCAACTGGCCGGACATCCGGCAGAAGGAATTCCAGGCCCGGCAGGGGAGCGGCAACTGAGCGTCGGTCTCCAGCCTCCCATCTGGGGCCGCGGCCCTTCGTGGGGCGTCACTGGGCGACCGAAAAATACCGGACGGTGGTGGAATCGGGATAAACGTACTCATCCCGGGTCTCGGCGCTTCCGCCGGGATTGCGAAAGACCGGACTACAGAATTTCCGGCCGAGCAAGACTCCCGCGGATTGCGTGCAGAAGAGGTCCTGTTCGGGCGTGAACCGGCCCACGGCCATCCTCGTTTGCGTACGCACCGCGAAATCACCGTTCGAGCCGAGCTGCATGACGAACGGCGCGCCGTTCTGAAGATGTCCGTTCCACGTCTTGCCCGAAGCGAGGGAGCGGATCGCCGACGCGTCCAGGCGATCCTCCAGGCGGCCACTGAAACCAAAACACCACTCCGGCAGGCCCGCCTTGAGGAGCGCCGACATCCGGTGGTCCAGATCTTCCGGCCGCCAATGGTGCCCGTACATGACGCGGAGACTGGCAACACTTTGACTGGGGATCCTCTTGAGAATGGCCTCCACGGCACCGTGCGCATCCTCCATGCGGCCCAGTTGGGCACTCGCCATGGCGATGGTCTCGAGGCCGACATCGCCCAAGCCGTCAGGGCCGACCGAGCGCAGGACCTTGAGCGCCTCTTCGTCTCGGCGGTTCATGTACAGCACTAGACCGTAGTAGGCGTAGACCTGCGCCTTCGGCTTCGGATCGAGTTGCAGCACCCGTTCGATGGCCGCCAAGGCCTCCGGATGCCGCCCCGCGTAGGTCAGCACGATGGCGAGGTTGAGCTTGGCATCCGCGCCGTTCGGGTCGAGCGCGACCGCCCGTTGTACCGACTCGATCGCCCGGTCAGTCTCGCCGTCGAGCATTTGCAGGATGCCGAGGACGGCATAGGCCCGCGGCAGTCCCGGATTGAGTTCCAGGGCCCGACCCGCCGACGCATAGGCCTGCTGGCGGGCGACTGCGCTCAGCATCAGGGGCTGGAAGTCGAAGGCGAGAACATCGACGATCGCTCTCGCATGGCCCGCATAGGCTTCGGCGAACCCGGGATCGAGGGAGAACGCCTTCTCGTACATCGAGAGGGCTTCTCCCAGGGACCGCTGCCCGATCGAATAAACCTTCTGTTCGGCCCGCATGTAGAAATCGTAGGCTTCGAGGTTGCGGGTGGGCAGGCGGGTGATGGCGGAGGTTTCGCTCTCGGTCAGCCGAACCGACAGGGCCTCGACGACGCGCTTGATCAACTGGTCCTGCAACTCGAAGATCCTGGTGGCGCTTCCGTCATAGCGCTCCGCCCAGATGTTGCTTGCGGTGGCGGCATCGGCGAGTTGCACATTGACCCGGATGGTGTCGCCTGCACGACGCACGTTGCCCCCGAGCACGTACCGGACCCCCAACTGGCGGGCGATCGTCCCGACGTCCTTGGGTTGGTCCTTGAACGCGAACGCCGAGTGGCGGGCGATCACCGTCAGCTCTGAGATCTTGGACAGGTCGGTGATGAGATCGTCGGTGAGGCCGTCGGCGAAATAGTCCTGCTGGGCATTGTCGCCGGAACCATCGAACGGGAGGACGACGAGCGAGGGCTTGCCCGCCCCCAGTCCGGTCGAGCGCAGGAGGTCCGACACCAGGGTGGCGGGCCGGGGCCAGGAAACGACACCGATTGTGGTCACAATGGCCAACAGGACCAGCACCGCGGCCAGGGTGAACAGGCGCGGCGGCCGGCCTAGGCGTCGCGCAGGCAGCTTCAGCAGGACGCGATAGACCCGGACCGGCTCTGGGATGTTCTTCAGGTGCTGCCTGCCGAGCGACTGGAATTCAACATCAAGCTTGTTCCTGGCGTGGTCATAGGCGGTACCCGAGAGGGCGATCCCGTCCGGTTCGCAGAGACCCTCCAGCCGGGCGGCAATATTGACGCCGTCCCCGTAGACGTCGTCGCCATCGATGATGACGTCGCCGAGATTGATGCCGATCCGGAGCGAGATCCGCGCGTGCTCGGGGAGGGTCTCTCGCTGGGCGGCGATCGCGCGCTGGATCTCCACGGCGCACGCCACGGCGTCGACCACGCTCGCGAACTCGACCAGCGCGCCGTCGCCCATGAGCTTCACGATGCGGCCGTGATGGTTTGCGATCACCGGGTCGATCACATCGCGGCGCAGCGCCTTGAGCCGGGTCAGGGTGCCCGTCTCGTCGAGGCTCATGAGGCGGCTGTACCCCACCACGTCGGCGGCGAGGATCGCGACCAGCTTGCGTTCGACCTGCGGTGTCTCGTCCACGACCTCCATGATAGAGAAATCGGTCGCCGAGGCTACGGAAAAGGCTGCCTCACGGGGCTATCCCAGGAGAGGAGCCCTCCCGGTCCTATAGGTGCGACGCAACGTTGCCGACGGAGTCTTCCGAGTATGCTCGAGCGCAACTTTCTCCGGCTCCCTCGAGCGCTTGGTCTGCTCATGAGGCGGTGGGCGGACCATGATTTCATTTGCTGTTCGTTACGCTTTGACCCTGTGCGGACATTTCCCAAGCGGATGTGGAAAGTCATCCTTGCGCTCAGGCCGAACCCACACCTCATGTGAGTGGTCTCTGAGGATCATCTTTTCCATCCACATGACAGACGGCGAGCAGGGCTTTGGCGGCCTGGAGATCAAACGTGCCCAATCCTTCGGTGAAGCTGTCGAGAACGTGGTTCAGCAGGTCATGAGCCGCTTGGCCTCGGCCTTGTCCGAGCCAGTGGCGGGCGAGTCCGGTTGCGGCCCGCAGTTCGAACCATCTGGCATCTTGGCCCCGGGCCGTGCTGAGAGCCTCGCTAAAAT
>Ga0247820_10001798_pt1 | contig 12048 bp, 7 predicted proteins | sample 13C_Glucose_Day1_2_FD_192480 | JGI IMG/M metagenome (GOLD analysis project Ga0247820, IMG submission 192480) | Soil microbial communities from agricultural site in Penn Yan, New York, United States - 13C_Glucose_Day14 | ecosystem: Environmental > Terrestrial > Soil > Agricultural land | place...
TCGAGAGCCGAATTGTGTCGCCGCAAGCCGACGTGCGCCCGCACGCGCAGGCGTGCCCGGTGTGCAGGATGTCGTCGGCGGGATGTGCGGCGCGCGCATCGAGATGGGAGTGTTCGGGCAGCGAACCCGGCTTTCACAGCGGGCAGGCCGCTGGCTCTGTGCGGGCCGAAGCCGGAGAAGTACATCGTTCCTCGAAATCAGCTCCCTTTGGCCTTGGACAAAACCGGCACACGCGGAGAACGGCGCTCCACGGCGAACCTGTCAGTTTCACTAGTCGCCTGCACGGCTTCCTGTGGTGTTTTGAGCGGGCGCAAAGGGTCTTCCGATACCTGCGATCAAGTGCTGTGCACTGTCGCCGGCATTTGTACGCCCGCACCGGTCGGTTGTGATGGGTTCGGAACTCCACTGTGGCAAGGCGGGACCTCGAGGCACAGTGGGCGAAGACGGGTCGGCGGTCGAGGACAGGCCGACCGTCATCGGCGGAGGGTTTCCGAGGGCGACTCGCCGAACTTTTCGCGGTACTGCACCGAGAATCGTCCGAGATGGAGGAATCCACACCTGGTAGCCGCATCGGACACCGTCGTCGTCGACGGATCGGCGTCGAGGAGCCACGTGCGGACCGCCTTCATTCGGACCTCGCGCAGGTATCCCATCGGGGTGGTGCCGTAATACTTCTTGAAACCGTCTTGAAGTGCCCGCACACTGATTCCCGTGGCCGATGCGACATCCTCGACGGTAAGCAGTTCGTCAGCGTGGTGCTCGAGGATTTCGACTGCGCGGCGAATAGTTCGAGGCGCCACCGGCACTGGCCGCTGCAACACTTCGGTGTAGTTATGGGGTTGGGCCACGATGAGCTGACTCAGCAGCAGTCGTTCGAACTCTTTCATGACGATCGGCTCGGTGGGGAGAGATCCACCGTTCTCCATCTCGGCACGCAAGAGCGTGAGCATGCCGCGCCACGATTGGATACCCGGTCGGTCCAGCTCCATGTGGGGGTCGAACCGCAGGGGCTCGCGGAGCGGCGCTCCGAGTGCCTCTTGCAACTGCCTCTCCATGCTCTGGCGATCGAGGCGAACGATCAGCTGCCGGTTCCCTGGGTGCCACTGCATGGTCACCGACCCGCCCGGTTGCAGGATCGATGCGACGGCGGGCGTCGACTCGAACGTTTCTGAACCCCAGGTTATTTCCGCCACTCCGGAGAGGGGAATCTGTATGAGATAGAAATCGTCGAGATCACTCGGGCGAATGCACATCCCGGTGCCGTAATCCAGGTAGTGCAGGCCGACAGTTCCGGCGGTGGCCGAGTGAAACCTGACGGGCGAGGCGCCATCGGTCCCGATGGGTTCGAGCGTATGTGGGCAGAAGGCGGACCCCACCGCCGACCTGACCTGGTCCAGATCGATTGTGTGAACCTGTTCGAACCGCGCAATGGGCAACGCAGTCGCCCCGTCCGCAGTTGATCTCGGCTCCATCGCCATCCTAGCCTTCCAGCGCGCGCGAAATAGCGACATCAGAACGACCGTCACAATCTCTACGTACGCCATCGTACCTGCCTGGGATTTCTCACGAAGCGCGATTTCCCCAGCTGCACTACTCCGACGACAGCCGACCCGGCTCACGGCAAGGCAGGGAGGGAAGCAGGTGGTGGTGGGGTACCTCCCCAGTGCGGCACCCGTCGGCCTGACGTGATTTCTTGGGATAGCCCTGCCCTGGGAAACACGGCTTCCGCAGATCCGAGCCATCCGGGCGGGTGCCGCCGGGTGTCTATCTCGCCGGGATCTCGTCCTCACCCCAGGGGCCGATCAGTACGCCTTCCGGCTCCGGCGGTGGTCCTCCCGCCCCGTTGAAGGTGAGTGGCTGCAACGGGGCGGTGTTGACGTTGAGAGAGAAGATGTCGAAGCGATTGTAGTGGCCGATTATGTCGTGCATCTGTTTCGGTGCGATGCATCGTGCCAGGTCGATCTCGCCGTAGACGATCCCTTCCTTGTCGACCAGAGGTTCGGACACTGGGCGCCCGTCGGGTCCGAAAATCCCTGACAGGGCGCTGCGTTCGCGCCGTAGCATCTGCGCCGCTTCCTCATCGTCCCCGGCGACGATGTCGATAATTTCCTCGGACACAGTCGAGCATGAGACGACGGAGAACAGTTTGCCTTCGAAGGCGTGCGCCGCGGTGCGGATGGCGATGGCGTCGGCCATGTCGTAGTCCTTGGGCGCCACCGGGAGGGAGATGTAGTTGGCGACGTGCACGAGCTCTCCCTGCGCCAGCAGCGCGAAGCGGGCGAGGGTGTTGGTGTTCTCCCCGCAGGCGAGGACACCGAGCGGACCGACGTCGGTTTGATGCACCCGGAGCGTCGACCCGTCGCCGTTCGTCCAGGTCAGCTTCTCAGCCCAGGTCGGTACCAGTTTCCGGTGAACAGCGATCAGGGAGCCGTCCGGCCCGATCGTGAGGACGCTGTTGTACAGCACTCCGAGGCTGTGTCGGCCGCGTTCGTTGACGCCGATCACGACCGTGGTCTTGGTGGCTGCCGCAGCGGCACGGAGGGTGTCCAGATGGGGGCCGGGAATGTCGATGGCGGCGCGGTACAGCCGTTCGAACCACTCCCCTCCCTTGACCGGGTTCATCGTCCAGTTCCAATACGGATAGCCGGGGACGAACACCTCGGGGAAGGCGATCAGCGTGGCGCCGGCGGCGGCGGCCTCGTGGATGAGTCCGACCGCTTTCTCCACGGTGGCGTCGGGGTCGAGATACACCGGGGAGGCCTGCACGGCCGCCGCGGTGAAACGCGGGAAGGTGTCCATCAGTGTGCCGCCTCGGTTACGGCGCCGGCGCCTGGGCGCCAGCGTTGGTGGATGTTGTGCTCGGTCGCCCCGAACAGGGCCAGCTGGGGCCGCGCCCGTCCGGCTGTGGGCGGCTTCGCCGATCCGGCAGCGTAGAGAGTCGGCCATTGGCCACCAGCTCCGCGGTATCCGATCTCGGCGGCGGCGTGCAGGGTCCAGGAGGGGTTGTGCAGGTGCGCGCGGCCGATCGCGATGAGGTCGGCGCGCCCGGCCAGCAGGATCGAGTTGGCGTCGTCGTCGGAGGAAATGGCACCGACGGCGATGGTGGTGATGCCCACGTCGGCGCGGATTCGCTCGGCGAAGGGGGTCTGGAAGCCACGGCCGTACTCGGGGCGCTCCTCGGCCACGACCTCACCACTGGAGACGTCGATGGCGTCGACTCCGTGTTCGGCGAACGCCCGCGCGATGGCGACGGCGTCGTCGATGGTGGTGCCGCCTGGGTGCCAGTCGACGGCCGAGATACGCACCAGCAGGGCCTTGCCTTTCGGCCAGGCCGCCCGGACCGCATCAATGACCTGCAGCGGGAATCGGAGGCGGTTCCGCAGGCTTCCGCCGAAGTCGTCGGTGCGCTGGTTCGTCAGCGGCGACAGGAAGGTCGAGAGCAAGAATCCGTGACCGGCCTGGATTTCGAGGACATCGAATCCGGCGGTGTCGGCGGCCCGGGCGAAATCCTCGGCGATGCCCTCCAGCTCGGAAGCGTCGAGTTCGCGGGGCGCGGGGAGGTCACCGAACGCGATCGTGGACGGGCCGACGGTCTCCCAGCCCTTGTCACCGAGGGACGTACCGAGGGTTCCGGCGGCGGGAACGGTGGTCGCACCCTTGCGTCCGGAATGGTTGAGCTGGACGCCGATGGCCGCGGTGGTGTTGTTGTGGACCAGATTGGTGATCCGACGGTAGGCGAAGATTTGTTCGGGGGCGTACAGGCCGGCGCACGCGGGTGTCACGCGTCCGGCAGCGCTGACGGCGGTCATGCCGGTCATCACCAGGCCGGCGCCGCCGAGTGCCGCGCCGGCCAGGCGTGCGAGTTCCGCGTCGCCGACTATCCCGTCCGTGGCGGAGTAGGTGGCCACGGGTGCGGCGACGATGCGGTTCTTCAGCCGCGTGTTCGCGATCCGATAGGGCTCGAACATCGGACGGGGCGGCTGTTCGGTGGAGTCCGCCGGCTGGGCACGGTGGTACCAGTCGTTGAGGGTGTCGATGTATTCCGGATCGCGGTCGCGCAGGTTGTCGTAGGTTACGCGGCGGCTGCGGGTGAGCAGGTTGAAGCCGAACTGTGGCGGTTCCTGCCCGACGGAGTGCTCGATCGACTCGAACCACTCCAGGCTCGCCTGTGCCGCACGTTGCGTGGATTCGACGACGGGTCGCCGTTCCTGCTCGTAGCGGAGCAGGGCCTGTGCGACGTCCCGGTCGTCGACTGCCAGGCTCGCTGCGAGAGCGAGGGAGTCCTCCATGGCGAGCTTGGTCCCCGAGCCGATGGAGAAGTGCGCGGTGTGCGCGGCATCGCCGAGGAGGACGATGTTGCCGTCGCGCCACGACGTGTTTCGGACCGTCGAGAACTGGATCCAGCGGGAATTGTTGGTCAGTAGCTGGTGCCCATCGAGATGCTCGCCGAGCAGTCCGGCGCACAACTCGACGCTTTTCGTATCGCTCTGCCCGACGGCGAGCTCCTCGGCGGCGAAGGTGTCGAATCCCGCGTTACGCCAGGTCTTCTCGCTCATTTCTACGATGAAGGTGCTGCGTTCACTGCTGAACGGATAGGCATGCACCTGGATCGGCCCGAATTCTGTCTCCGCGACGATAAAGGTGAACGCGTCGAAGATCTTGTCGGTCGCCAGCCACATGTAGCGGCAGTTCCGAACGTCGAGGTCGGGTCCATATGCTTCGGGACGCGCCTTGCGAGTGACCGAATTTACCCCGTCGGCCGCCACCACCAGGTCGTGCGTACGGGCGAGATCTTCCGCGGTGGGGGCGATGGTTTCGTATCGCACGTCGACACCGCGTTGTGCGCACCGCGTCTGCAGGATGTTGAGCAGGGTCCGTCGCTCGATGGCCGCGAACCCGTGTCCTCCCGAGGTCAGCACCTCACCCCGGTAGTGGATGTCGATATCGGACCACCGCGCGAACTGCGCTTCCATCTCCGCGAAGATCGCCGGATCCGCCGCAGTGATTCCGTCGAGGGTCTCATCCGAGAAGACGACGCCGAAGCCGAAAGTGGTGTCGGCGGCGTTACGCTCGAATACCGTGATCTCCCGTCGCGGGTCGAGTTGCTTGGCCAAAGCGGCGAAGTACAGACCGCCCGGGCCGCCCCCGATGACGGCGATCTTCAACGACGGCAGGCCGGCGTCGACTCGCGCAGAACGCGCTGTTGCTTCTCGACTGGTCACTGGGTCACCACTGCTTCCTGGGCACGAATCGTGCCGAATGCGTCTATTACGGGTTGCGGCCAGGGCGTCGATGTCGGCGACTGCGGGGTGGCGTGGGCGACGACGAGGGTTCCGTCCGCCGCCACGCCCTCCTTGCCGCGCACCTCGAAGGCGTACTGGAGTGAGGTGTTACCCAGGCGAACAACCTCGAGGGTCACTGTCACCGTTTCGCCGAACCACAGCCGTGATCGGTAGTTGATCTCGTGGCGGACCCGGGGAGTCTCCCCGAACAGCCACGCCAGATCGCGCTCGCGGAGCAGTGCCGCCTCGGCGGCTTCCACGAATCGCACGATGCACGAATGATGTTGGTGGCCAGCAGCATCGGTGTCATACCACTCCACCGTCCGCTCGATCGTCACTTTCGCCATCTGTCACTAACCACCTTTCATCGAAGCCGATGACCGAACTTTATAGCGCTCTTGTGACTATCGTCAAGCGCGGTGTATATTCGGTTTTGCGGCGGGCGGTGACAGCTTGCACAGTTCGATCGAAATCCACGCAGGTTGAGGTCGGCCGCACGCGCCCATTGCCATACACATGCGTCGCCGACGAAAGGGAGGAACCCCACATGTCACTCAGTGACGACGTTCTCGGTCGGGCTCGGGTCAAGGACACCGAAGCCTTGGAAGCGTTCTATGACGAACTCGGCAAGCGCGACACGGTGGCGCTATGGACCGTGGCCAACAAGATCGAGCCGTGGTTCCCGCAACCGGCGTCCGTGCCCATCCTCTGGCGCTATGAGGACATCCGCCCGTTCGTCATCGACTCGCTCGACCTGGTCAAACCGGAAGACGCCGGGCGACGGGTGGTGGCCCTGGTCAACCCCGAGCGCAAGGACGTCACCGCGGCTGTCGGCCTGCTGTACACCGGCCTGCAGGGAATGGGACCCGGAGAGTCGATGACCGCACATCGCCACATGGCGGCCGCCCTGCGCTTCGTCGTAGAAGGCCAGGGCGCCTGGACGGTGGTGGACGGACAGAAACTGAAGGTCGGCCCCCGCGACTTCGCCATCACCCCCAGCTTCACCTGGCACGAACACGGCAACGAGGGCTCCGACGAACCGGTCGTCTGGCAGGACGGACTCGACATCCCCCTGGTCAATGCCCTCGACGCCGGGTTCTACGAGGTTCACCCCAATCACTGTCAAGAGCAGGGGGCGGTGATCAACTCCTCGCTGCTCACCTACGGCGCGGGCCAACTGCGTCCCGTGGGCTTCGAGGACGGCTGGACCAAGCCGTACTCCCCGCTCTTCGCCTACCCCTGGGAACCCACCTACGCGGCCCTGCAGAACGCGGCGAAAGCGTCGGAAGGATCCCCCTTCGACGGCATCCTGCTCGAATACTCGAACCCGCGTACCGGCGGGTCGGTGATGCCGACGTTGAGCGCTCATATCCAGTTGCTCCGGGCCGACCAGCACACCCGCGCCCACCGGCATACCGGATCGGTCGTCTACAACGTGGCCAAGGGAGAGGGCTATTCGGTCATCGCGGGCCGGCGATTCGACTGGAAGCAGGGTGACATCTTCGTCGTGCCCTCCTGGGCGTGGCACGAACACGCCAACCTCGGCACCAGCGACGACGCGGTCCTGTTCTCGTTCAACGACTTCCCAGTGATGCGCTCGCTGTCCTTCTGGCGCGAGGAGGCATACCTGGAGAACGACGGTCACCAGCCGATCCGGTAACCCGCCCCGTACACCAAGTCTCACCAACCCCCAGAATAGGGACCGTTCATGATTCTCCTGACCTTCTCCACTCGTGACAACACCCCCCGGCTCGGCGTCCAGCGCGACGACACGGTCATCGACGTCTCCGCCCTGGCACGGAGCACCGGCGCCGAGGCGCCGGCCGACCTGGCGACCCTGATCAGCCAGGGCAGTGCAGGACTTGCCACGCTGACCACGCTGGTCGGCGGGGACGAGGCGCAGCAGTTCAGCCTCCCGATCTCGGAGGTCACCGTGCACGCCCCGCTGCGCCCGGGCAAGATCATCGGGGTCGGCCTCAACTACACCGAACACGTGGCCGAGTCGGCGCGGACCCTCGACACCGACAAGGAACTGCCCCAGCGCCCGGTGCTGTTCAGCAAGCCGGCGACGGCCGTCGTCGGCCCCGGCGAGCCGATCCGCCACAACGCGAACCTCACCAATCAGCTCGACTGGGAATGCGAGGTGGCCGTGGTCATTGGTCGCACCGCAAAGAACGTCTCGGCGGCCGACGCCCTCGACTACGTCTTCGGATACAGCATCATCAACGACATCAGCGCCCGCGACCAGCGCCGCGGCGGCCAGTGGTTCTTCTCCAAGGGCCAGGACTCCTACGCACCCTTCGGGCCGGTCGTCCGCACCGCGGACGACCTCACCGACCCGCACGACCTGGACCTGTCCCTGCGCGTCAACGGCGAAGTCAAGCAGAAGTCGAACAGCCGCTACATGCTGTTCAAGATCCCCGAACTGATCGAGGACATCACCTCCGGAATGACCCTCGAGCCCGGAGACGTGATCGCCACCGGATCCCCCGCCGGCGTCGGCGCCAGCTTCGTTCCCCAGCAGTTCCTCTCCCCCGGTGACATCGTCGAATGCACCGTGGAATCCATCGGGACGCTGAGCAATCCAGTCATCGATGCTCGCTGACACCTGCTCGATCAGAAAGGAAACCCGGTGAACAACCGCCCTTACCGCATCGGCCAGATCGTGCCGAGCTCCAACGTGACGATGGAAACGGAGATCCCCGCCCTTTTTCGCGCGCGGGAAACCGTCGCCCCCGAGCGATTCACCTTCCACTCCAGCCGCATGCGGATGAAGGAGGTGACCAAGGAGGAACTCGAGGCGATGGACGCCGACTCGACCCGATGCGCCGCCGAACTCTCCGACGCGCGAGTCGATGTCCTCGGATACGCGTGCTTGGTGGCCATCATGAGCATGGGCAAGGGGTACCACTGCGTCTCCGAACAGAAACTGGCGCAGATCACCCTCGACAACGCTGCCCCGGCTCCCGTGGTCACCAGCGCCGGCGCGCTGGTCTCCGCGCTCGAGGTGCTGGGAGCGAAGAAGATCGCCCTGGTGGCGCCCTACATGAAGCCACTCACCACACTCGTGGTCGAGTACATCAAGGATCAGGGTATCGACGTCGGCGACTACCGAGCGCTCGAGATTCCCAACAATCTCGACGTAGCCGCGCACGATCCGCGCAACCTGGTGGGTATCGCCAGACAACTCGACCACCAGGACGCCGACGTCATTGTGCTCTCGGCCTGCGTTCAGATGCCCTCGCTGCAATCGATCGAGATCGTGGAAAACGAACTCGGCAAGCCGGTGGTCTCGGCGGCGATCTCCACCGCGCATCAGATGATGCGGGCACTGGATCTGCCCGCGATCGCCCCCGGCGCCGGAGCTCTGCTGTCCGGAAAATACGCCGACGCTCCCTACATCCCGAGCCTGCCGATCGCCGCGAAGTGATCCTTCCGGCCTCGGGCACAGAGTGACCGTGTGGGCCTCGGCGCAATCCGCCGGGGCCCACACGGAACCGTGGACCGCTCATTGGTCGCATGCCGACCCCCACCGCTCGCCCAGACTTTTCGAAGCGGCGCCCTGACGGGTGCGAACCGAGTCGACCAGGCCCGATCACACCTGTCATCGGACCTGTCGCTGTAGGTCGCTCCGGTCTCCGCTGACACCAGGCTCGAGTCGCCGCGATCAACGGGGTGCCACCGCCGCCACGCTGGTGTGATACTGAGGCAGAGGTGGTGACATGTGCGAGCCCACGATAGATCGGCGTTCGAGACCTGACGGCACCGGGCCGCACCGGTGGCGGACGTCATGGTCTGAGTTGGATTGCCCCGACCGAGTTCGTTGAAGGCGCGAACTGGTGGATGACCTCGATCCCTTTGCAACACAAGCCGACGTCCACCCCACTGTCGTCGGCGACCTGATCCTGGACGGCTTCGACGACCCCGTAGCGATCGGACGAGGCGGATTCGGAGTCGTCTACCGGTGCATGGAAACTGCACTCGATCGGACGGTCGCGATCAAGGTGCTCTCCGGGGTGGACGAAGAAAACCGGAATCGCTTCCTCCGCGAACAACAGGCCATGGGCCGGCTCTCCGGACATCCGAACATCGTGACCATCTACCACGCCAGTAGCACGCCCCATGGTCAGCCGTACATCGTGATGGAGTACCACCACCTCGGATCTCTGGAAGCGATCATCCGCCGCGACGGACCGCTCGGCTGGGAGAAGGCACTCGGTGTCGGCATCAACATCGCCCGAGCCCTGGGCAGAGCGCACCAGGCCGGGATCCTTCATCGAGATGTCAAACCCTCCAACATCTTGCTCACCGAATACGGCGAACCCCAGCTCACCGACTTCGGCATCGCCCGCATCCACGGTGGTTACCAGACCGGCACCGGCGTGGTGCTGGGTTCGCCTGCCTTCACCGCACCGGAAGTGTTCACCGGACGGGCACCGACCGTACAATCCGATCTTTACAGCTTGGCCGCGACTCTCTTCTGTCTCATCACCGGCCACGCCGCCTTCCAGCGCCGCGACGGTGAACAACTGGTCGCGCAATTTCTTCGAATAACCTCGGAACCGGTGCCCGATCTCCGCCAGAGCGGCATCCCCGCGCAGGTGTGCAGCGTCATCGAGCGCGCAATGTCGGACGACCCCGCGCGCCGCCAAGAGACCGCAGAGGTATTCGAGCAGGACCTCCGCACAGCCCTACGACGCACCAGCGCCGGATCCCCGGATCTGGTACCCCCGACAGACGCGGACATCACGCAACGCGAGCACACAGACCTGACACCGGGTTCCGACGAACACGCGGGGCCGCCCTCGGTGTCCCCACCCAGTATCTCGACGAAGTACCGGCCACGTACCCAACCCCGCACCCCGGTGCAGCGTCGCCGCCTGATCGAGGCCCTGCACGCCGGCGGGGATCGGCGTCTCGCGCTGATTCATGCACCGGCAGGATTCGGCAAGAGCACCCTCGCCGCCCAATGGCGCGACCTGTTGACCAACTCGGGGGCGCCCGTCGCCTGGCTCAGTGTCGACAACGACGACAACAATGTCACCTGGTTTCTGGCTCACCTCCTCGAAGCGATCGCGCGGATACGACCGTCACTCGCACGCGACCTTCCACAGGTGCTGCAAGAGCAGGGTGAGCAAGCCACACGGTACGTCCTTTCCACACTGATCGACGAGATCCACGACACGGGCGAGGTGATCACGGTCGTCATCGACGACTGGCACCGAGTTTCCGATACGGCGACGATCTCCGCGATGGCGGCACTACTCGACAGCGACTGTCACCACCTGCGATTTACCGTCACCAGCAGAACCCAGGCCGGGCTTCCGCTCAGCCGGCTGCGGGTACGCGACGAGTTGGTCGAAATCGACTCCACTGCGCTACGTTTCGACCTTCCCGAGGCAAAATCGTTCCTAGCCGACCAACGTGGGCTAACTCTCACCGCCGCCGACATAGCCGATCTTCGCGAATCCACGGACGGATGGGTGGCCGCGCTGCAACTGGTCTCACTCTCACTACGGGGACACACCGACCCGAGCACGCTGATCGGTCAACTCTCCGGCCGCCACCACGCGATCGGCGAGTATCTCGCCGAGAACGTCCTGGCCTCACTCGAACCCGAGCTTCTCAACTTTCTGCTCACGACATCGGTGACTGAACGCCTCAGTGGCGGACTCGCGTCGGCGCTGACGGGTAGCAGTCACGGTCAGGCCCGACTCGAGGAGATCGAGAATCGGGACCTGTTCCTGCGACGACTCGACGAGGACGGCGAGTGGTTCCGCTATCACCACTTGTTCGCAGAGTTCTTGCGCCGCCGGCTCGAACGAGACCAACCGGACATGGTCGGCGAACTCCACCGCCGTGCCTCCCACTGGTTCGGTGAACACCACCTGCTCAGTGAGGCCGTCGATCACGCCCTGACATCGGGTGATCCCGACCTGGCGGTGAAGTGGGTCGAACGCGAAGGAATGCGCTTGATCGAACAGTCCCAGATGGCGACGCTGATCGGACTGATCGACAAGCTCCCACCCCAACAGCTGATCGCACACCCGGTGTTACAGATCGCATTGGCCTGGTCGCATGTACTGCTGCATCACCCGGCGCCCTCGGCGCTTCGAGCACTGGACCGCGCCGAAGCGTCGCTGACCCAGCCCGCCCGCGCAGACGAATCCACGACCGCCCTGTTGATCGAGGCCTCGTTGATCAGGGGCGTTGTCGAGCTCTTCGCCGATCGTTCCGACACCCTCAGCGAGCGGATCTCGGACTGCCTCGAGCGCCCCGAGACCGTGCGGCCGTTCGTCGTGTCGGGGGCGGCGAACGTCGCGTCCTTCGAGGCGATCTACCGGTTCGACTTCGCCGCGGCCCGCCGATGGCAGGAGTGGGCGACGCCCTACAACCAGCAGACTTCGGGACCGTTCAGCGTCCTGTACGGATACTGTTTCGCCGGGATCGCCGCACACGAGCAGCTCGACATCACCGCGGCCGAGAGATACTTCCGGATGGCGCTACGGCTGGCGAAACAATCCGGCGGCGGGCAATCGTATGCAACCCGCGTGGCCGGCGCGATCTTGGGAGACTTGCTGTACGAGCAAGGTCATGTGCCCGACGCGGAAGAACTTCTCGACGCCAGTCATACCCTTCGATCCGAGGGCGGCATCGTCGATTTCATGCTCGCGACCTACGGCACCGGATCTCGTATCAAGGCGCTGCGCGGAGATCTCGGAGCCGCGTACCGACTCCTCGACGAAGGGGGTGAGTTCGACGTCAT
>Ga0247820_10001799_pt1 | contig 12038 bp, 8 predicted proteins | sample 13C_Glucose_Day1_2_FD_192480 | JGI IMG/M metagenome (GOLD analysis project Ga0247820, IMG submission 192480) | Soil microbial communities from agricultural site in Penn Yan, New York, United States - 13C_Glucose_Day14 | ecosystem: Environmental > Terrestrial > Soil > Agricultural land | place...
CGCACCTCGTGCGCGAGGGCGCAGCGGTCCGGGGGTTCGACCACGGCGTCAGCCTGCACGCCGACGACAAGCTGCGCACCGTCCTGTGGGGTTTCGCCGGGCGTCCCCTGCCTGCCGAGGAGGTCGGCAGGGTCCGGCGCCTCCAGCGGGCCCTGGCCTCAGGAACCGCGAGGGATGCGGCGCTCGTCTCGGAGCTGCGGGGACTGCTCACCGACGCTGAGCTGCAGGCCCTCGAGACCCGGCTGGCGCGCCTGCTGGAGCTGCCGGCATACCCGCTGCCCGGCGAGGGCTGGCCGGCGATCCCGTGGCCACCGCTCTGAGGCGCGCCCGTAGGCTTCCCCTGTGATCCCCTGGCCCGCCCCCTTCATCCCGGCCGTGCCCGGCACCGGCCTGCCGGTCCGCGTCTTCGACACCTCCACCGGTACGGTGCGCCCCATCACGCCGGGACCGACAGCGCGGATGTACGTCTGCGGCATCACGCCGTACGACGCCACGCACCTCGGCCACGCCGCCACGTACGTCACATTCGACGTGCTCGGCCGCGTGCTGCGGGACTCGGGGCACCAGGTGCAGTACGTGCAGAACATCACCGACGTCGACGACCCGCTGATCGAGCGTGCGGAACGGGACGGCCTGCACTGGGAGCACCTGGCCACAAGCGAGATCGCACTGTTCAGGGAGGACATGACCGACCTCGCGATCATCCCCCCGGACCACTACATCGGCGTGGTCGAGAGCATCCGGCCGATCGCGGCGGCCGTGGGGGAGATGCTCGACCGCGGGCTCGCCTACCGGGTCGCCACGGCGGAGTCGGACCACGACGACATCTACTTCGACCTCTCCCAGGACCCCGGGTTCGGTGCGGTCTCCAACTGGACCCGTGAGCAGATGCTGGCCGTCTTCGCCGACCGCGGGGGCGACCCCGACCGGCCCGGCAAGCGCGACCCGCTCGACCCCCTCCTGTGGCGGGCGGCCCGCGACGGCGAGCCCTGGTGGGACAACGACCGCCTCGGCGCGGGACGGCCCGGCTGGCACATCGAGTGCAGCTGTATCGCCCTCGAGTTCCTCGGCATGTCGTTCGACGTCCAGGGCGGGGGAAGCGACCTGGTGTTCCCGCACCACGAGATGAGTGCCTCGCAGGCGGTGGCCCTCACCGGAGAGCGCCCGTTCGCGCGGACGTACGTCCACCAGGCCATGGTCGGGCTCGACGGCGAGAAGATGAGCAAGTCCAAGGGCAACCTCGTGCTCGTCTCCAAGCTCCGGGCCGACGGCGTGGACCCCATGGCCATCCGGCTCGCCCTGCTCGGCCAGCACTACCGCACGGACTGGGACTGGACCGACCGGCACCTCGAGCGGGCCCAGGAGCGGCTCGAGACGTGGCGCTCCGCCCTGTCGGTCAATGCCGGCCCGGGCGCGGAGGCGACGCTGCAGCGGGTCCGCGAGCTGCTGGCCGACGACCTCGACACCCCTGGCGCGATCGCGGCGGTGGACCGCTGGGCCCAGGACTGCCTCGCGCGCGGAGGCACGGACATCGCCGCGCCCGGGATCGTGGCGCGCATGCTCGACGCCCTGCTCGGCGTCAGGGTCTGACGGACGGCCGCCCAGAGGGCGGTACCCCTGGGACATCGCCAGACAGGCGGGTCCTCAGGACGACACGGTCCACGCAGGCGCGGGGTCTCAGGCAGGTCCCGTGCCGTCCTGTCCGCGCCGACGCAGGTAGCGCTCGAACTCGCGCGCGATCGCGTCTCCGCTGGCCTCGGGGAGATCCGCGGTGTCCTGGGCCTCCTCGAGGGACTGGACGTACTCCGCGACCTCCTCGTCGGTCTCCGCGAGCTCGTTGATGCCGCGCTCCCACGCACGCGCGGTCTCGGGCAGGTCGCCGTGCGGAATGGGGGAGTCCAACAGCTCCTCGAGCTTGGAGATCAGGCCGAGCGTGGCCTTCGGGGACGGCGAGTGCCCTGCGTAGTGCGGCACCGCGGCCCAGCACGAGACGGACTGCAGGCCTGCCTGGGTCGCTGCGTCGGCGAGGACGCCCACGATGCCCGTGGGCCCTTCGTACTTGCTCGGCTCGAGGTCATAGCGGTGCAGCACGTCGTCGCTGTCGGAGGTCGCCGTCACCGGGATGGGGCGTGTGTGCGCCACGTCGGCCATGAGCGCGCCCAGGGTGAAGACGGCCGTGACGCCCACCTGGTGGGCGAACTCCATCAGCTCGATGGTGAAGGCCCGCCACCGGAACGACGGCTCGATGCCCTGGACGAGGATGACGTCGCGGTCGATGCCGGGGGTTGTGGCGAGCAGGATCCTGGTCGTGCGCCAGCTGATCCGGCGCCGGCCCTCGTCGAGAACGACGCGCGGGCGGTTGACCTGGAAGTCGTAGTAGTCCTCGGGGTCGAGGGCCGCGATGGGCTCGGCATCCCAGATGTCGACGAGGTGGTCGACGGCAGCGGTGGCCGCCTCTCCCGCATCGTTCCACCCTTCGAAGGCGGCGATCATCACCGGGTTGCGCAGCTCCGGCACGTCCTCGAGCTCGATCACCCAATGCCTCCTCGTCGGTCTGCCTGCACTGCCCAGCCTACGGAATGCGCCGCTGCCCGCGTGGGGGTGTCTGCGTAGACTCGCCGGGAACCCTCGCAACGACCGTAAGGCAGACGACAGTGAGCAGCCGCTCCGACCTCTTCCGCAGCGTCTTCGGCGACCGGGTGCTGGTGGCCGACGGGGCCATGGGCACCATGCTGCAGGCCGCCGATCCCTCCCTCGACGACTTCGAGGGCTACGAGGGCTGCAACGAGATCCTCAACGTGACCCGACCCGACATCGTGCGGTCGGTCCACGACGCCTACCTCGAGGTCGGCGTCGACGCCATCGAGACCAACACCTTCGGCGCGAACCTCGCCAACCTCGGCGAGTACGACATCCCCGACCGGATCTTCGAGCTGGCCGAGGCCGGCGCGCGCATCGCGCGGGAGGCGGCCGACCACTGGACGACGGCGGAGAGGCCGCGGTTCGTCCTCGGCTCGATGGGGCCGGGCACCAAGCTGCCCTCCCTGGGCCATGCGCCGTATGCCGCGCTGCGCGACGCGTACGCCGAACAGGCTCGTGGGCTGCTGGCGGGCGGTGCCGACGCCTTCCTCATCGAGACCTCCCAGGACCTGCTCCAGGCCAAGGCCGCGGTCGTCGGCTGCAAGCGGGCACTCGCCGACGCGGGTGAGACGCTGCCGATCCTCGTGCAGGTCACCGTCGAGACCACCGGCACGATGTTGCTCGGCTCGGAGATCGGGGCCGCTCTCACGGCCCTGCAGCCACTCGGGATCGACGCGATCGGCCTGAACTGCGCCACCGGGCCGGCCGAGATGAGCGAGCACCTGCGCCACCTCTCCCGGCACGCGGACATCCCCGTCACCTGCATGCCGAACGCGGGGCTGCCCATGCTGACCAAGGAGGGCGCGGCATACCCCCTCAGTCCCGAGGAGCTCGCCAAGGCGCACACGCAGTTCGTCGCGGAGTTCGGCCTGGCCCTCGTGGGTGGGTGCTGCGGGACCACTCCCGAACACCTGCGCCAGGTGGTCGAGGCCGTCGGAGGGGCACCGGTCAAGCGCCGGCGTCCGCGCTCGGAGGCCGCGGTGGCCTCGCTCTACCAGTCCGTGCCGTTCCGGCAGGACGCGTCCTACCTCTCGATCGGGGAGCGCACCAACGCCAACGGGTCCAAGGCCTTCCGCGACGCGATGCTCGAGGGCCGGTGGGACACCTGCGTCGAGATCGCCCGGGACCAGACCCGCGACGGGGCCCATCTGCTCGACGTGTGCGTCGACTACGTCGGCCGCGACGGTGTCGACGACATGAAGCAGGTCGTCAGCCGCCTGGCGACCTCGAGCACCCTGCCGCTCGTGCTCGACTCGACGGAGCCGCCGGTCATCGAGGCCGGCCTGGAGATGCTCGGCGGCCGCGCGGTGATCAACTCCGTGAACTTCGAGGACGGCGACGGCCCCGGCTCGCGCTACGGGCGGATGATGCGGCTGGTCCAGGAGCACGGCGCCGCGGTGGTTGCCCTGACCATCGACGAAGAGGGCCAGGCACGGACCCGGGACACGAAGGTCGCCATCGCCTCACGGCTCATCGAGGCGCTGACCGGCGAGTGGGGCATGCGCGTCGAGGACATCGTCGTCGACACCCTGACCTTCCCGATCGCGACGGGCCAGGAGGAGACCAGGCGCGACGGGCTCGAGACCATCGAGGCAATCCGCGAGATCAAGCGTCGCTACCCCTCGGTGCAGACCACCCTCGGCGTCTCGAACATCTCGTTCGGGCTGTCGCCCGCCGCTCGCATCGTGCTGAACTCGGTGTTCCTCCACGAGTGCGTGAAGGCCGGGCTGGACTCGGCCATCGTGCACGCCGCGAAGATCCTGCCGATGAACCGGATCCCGGACGAGCAGCGCGACATCGCCCTCGACCTGGTCTACGACCGGCGCCGCGACGGCTACGACCCGCTCGAGCGCTTCCTGGAGGTCTTCTCGGGCGTCGACACCGCCTCGATGAAGGCGTCCCGCGCGGACGAGCTCCTCGCCCTTCCGCTGGAGGAGCGGCTGGCCCGGCGCATCATCGACGGTGAGCGCAAGGGCCTCCAGGACGACCTGCAGGCCTCGCTCGACAAGGGCACCGGCCCGCTGGACATCATCAACGACTACCTCCTCGACGGCATGAAGACCGTGGGTGAGCTGTTCGGTCGGGGGGAGATGCAGCTGCCGTTCGTGCTGCAGTCCGCCGAGACGATGAAGGCGGCCGTGGCCTATCTCGAGCCCTTCATCGAGGAGCAGCTCGGCGGGGGCAAGCGCGAGGCGAAGGCGCGCGTGCTGCTGGCCACCGTCAAGGGTGACGTGCACGACATCGGCAAGAACCTCGTCGACATCATCCTGTCCAACAACGGCTACGACGTGGTCAACCTCGGAATCAAGCAGCCCATCTCGGAGATCATCCGGGCCGCCGACGAGCACGACGTCGACGCCATCGGCATGTCGGGCCTGCTCGTGAAGTCGACCGTCGTCATGAAGGAGAACCTCGAGGAGCTCAACTCCCGGGAGCTCTCCACCCGGTGGCCGGTGCTGCTCGGCGGCGCGGCCCTGACCCGGGCCTACGTCGAGAACGACCTCGCCGAGATCTACCAGGGACAGGTCCGCTACGCCCGTGACGCCTTCGACGGACTGCGGCTCATGGACGCCATCGCCCTGGCCAAGGCCAGCCCCGACGTGGACCTCGCAGACGCCCTGCCGGAGCTGCGCCCGCGCCGGGTCCGACAGGTCGCCCAGGACCTCGACGACAGCGCCCTCAGCGACACCACCCGCTCCGACGTCGACGCCGACAACACCGTCCCGACGCCACCGTTCTGGGGGACCCGGGTGGTCAAGGGCATCGCGCTGGCCGACTACACGGCCTACCTCGACGAGCGCGCGACCTTCCTCGGCCAATGGGGGCTCAAGCCCGGTCGCGGCAAGGACGGCCACTCCTACGACGAGCTCGTCGAGAGCGACGGCCGACCCCGGCTGCGGATGTGGCTCGACCGCATCAAGACCGAGGACCTCCTCGAGGCAGCGGTCGTCTACGGCTACTTCCCCTGCTACAGCGAGGGCAACGACCTCGTCGTGCTGTGGCACGAGGAGGGCCCGGACGGCCAGGCCGAGGGCAGCGAGCGGGCGCGGTTCACGTTCCCGCGCCAGCGCCGTGACCGCCGGCTGTGCCTGGCCGACTTCTTCAAGAGCCATGACCGGTATGCCGCGGACGGGGTCCCCGACGTCGTGGCCTTCCAGCTCGTGACGATGGGCTCGAAGGTCGCCGAGGCGACGGCAGAGATGTTCGCGGCGGACTCCTACCGGGACTACCTCGAGCTGCACGGGCTCTCGGTGCAGCTCACCGAGGCCCTTGCCGAGATGTGGCACGCCCGGGTCCGTGACGAGCTCGGTTTCGGCGACGAGGACAGCCCGGAGCTGGCCGAGATCCTCCGGCAGCGGCACCGCGGCTCGCGCTACTCCTTCGGCTACCCCGCCTGCCCGCAGCTCGAGGACCGCGCCACGCTCGTGGACCTGCTCGAGCCGGGCCGCATCGGCGTCTCGCTGTCCGAGGAGCTCCAGCTGCACCCCGAGCAGTCGACCGACGCGCTCGTTGTCCACCACCCGGAGGCCAAGTACTTCAATGCCGGCTGACCCCCCCGCCATGACGACCGCCGCCCAGCTGCCCGCGGCGGTCTTCTGGGACATGGACGGCACCCTCGTCGACACCGAGCCCTACTGGATCAATGCGGAGCACGAGCTCGTCGAGTCCTACGGCGGCACCTGGAGCGAGGAGTACGCCCACGAGCTCGTCGGCAACGACCTCATGGTGTCCGCGGAGTTCATCAAGGCGCACTCGCCGGTCACGCTGACGCCGGTCGAGATCATCGAGGAGCTGCTGGCCAGGGTCATCGCCCAGGTCCGCGAGCACGTGCCGTGGCGGCCGGGCGCCCGGGAGCTGCTCGAGGACCTCGGCGCGGAGGGTGTGCCGTGCGCACTCGTCACCATGTCGTGGCGCTCGCTCGCCGACGCGGTGGTCACCGCTCTGCCCGAGGGCAGCTTCCGCGCACTCATCACCGGAGACGAGGTGGAGCACGGCAAGCCGCACCCTGAGCCGTACCTCGCTGCTGCCCGTCTCCTGGGCGTCGAGGTGGAGGACTGCGTGGCGATCGAGGACTCGCCCACCGGGGTTCGCTCCGCCGTGGACGCGGGTGTGCCGACCCTCGCGGTTCCGCACGTCGTCCCGGTGCCGATCATCTCCGGCGCCGTGCAGGTCCCCTCGCTGCGCGGACTCACCGCCCGGGACCTCAGCGCGGTCTTCGTCGGCCGCTGAGGCCAAACCCTGCTCGGCCGCCGGCGCGAGCCCTGCTCTGCCGGTGACGCCGACCCTGCTCGGGCGTAGGCACCGGCATCTCTCGGCCGGTGGTGCGGCCGCCCGCTCGTCACCGGTCCACTCAGGTCGGTCCACTCAGGTCGGTCCACTCAGTCGTCGGCCTTCTCGGCCTCCCCGGAGCGCCGCGGGTCCAGGGCAAGGAGGGAGGCGTGGTCGGGCAGCGGCGGCGGGGTGCCACCCCAGGCCGGGCACAGCGCACGGTGGTCGCACCAGTCGCACAACCGCGAGGTGCTCGGCCTCCAGTCGCCGGTCTCGGCGGCCCGCTGGATGGCCGTCCACAGCGCCTTGATCTTGCGCTCCGTGGCCAACAGGTCGGCCTCGTCGGGGCTGTAGCGCACAGTCTCGCCGTTGCCGAGGTAGACCAGCTGGAGCATGCGCGGGACCTCACCGCGCAGCCGCCACAGCACGAGGGCGTAGAACTTCATCTGGAACAGCGCCTTGCCCTCGAACAGCTCGGACGGCGACCGCCCCGTCTTGTAGTCGACCACGCGCATGGCGCCGCTGGGCGCGACGTCGAGCCGGTCGACGTAGCCGCGCAGCACCAGGCCGTCGAGGTCGGCCTCGACGTAGAGCTCCCGCTCGGCAGGCTCGAGGGCCGTCGGGTCCTCGAGGGTGAACCAGCGCTCGATCAGCGCTGTGGCCTGGGCGTACCACGAGTCGTGGGAGGGAAGGCCGTCATCGGCGTCGTCCACCAGGGCCGCCAGCTCGGGCTCGGACTCCTTCAGCGCTGACCACTCGGGGGCCACCAGGGCCGCCGCGGCCTCTGGGGTGCGCTCATGCGCAGGGAGGTCGAACAGCCTCTCCAGGACGGCGTGGACCAGGGTGCCGCGGGCGGCCGCTGCGCTCGGGGGCGAGGGCAGGCGGTCGATGACCCGGAACCGGTAGAGCAGCGGGCACTGCATGAAGTCGGACGCCCGGCTGGGTGAGAGTGCGGCAACCATGCAGCGCACTCTAGGAGAGAGCGCTGACATAGGGTCTGCCCCATGCAGCCGAGTGAGCGACCCCCAGGCGTGCGGGTGGGGAGCATCGCCGGCGTCCCCGTGTACATCGGGCGGGGGTGGGCCCTGATCGCGCTGGTCCTCGTCGCCCTCATCGGTCCCTCCACTGCGGCGCAGCGCCCCGACCTCGGCCTGCTGGCCTACGGCGTCGGGGTCCTCTATGCCCTGCTGCTCCTGGTTGCCATCCTCGTGCACGAGGCGGCGCACGCCATCGCGGCCCGGGCCTTCGGGCTCCCCGTCCTGCGCATCGTCGCCGACCTCTGGGGTGGGCACACCGCCTTCGAGTCCGGCCGCTCGACCCCCGGTTCCGCGGCGGTCATCGCCATCGTCGGCCCGCTGTCCAACGCCGTCCTGGCCCTCGTCGCCTGGCTTGGCCTGCAGGCCACACATGGCGGCATACCGGGCACCCTCGTCGGGGGCTTCGCGATCCTCAACGCCGCCCTCGCGGGGTTCAACCTCCTGCCGGGACTCCCGCTCGACGGCGGACAGCTCGTCGAGTCGGCCGTCTGGAAGGCGACCGGCAGCCGGACCAAGGGGATGGTCGTGGCCGGCTGGTGCGGGCGCACCGTCACGGTCCTGGTGGTTGCCTGGTTCCTCGTGCGGCCGTCGCTCATGGGACGCGACGTCGACATCCTGGACCTCGTGTGGGCGCTGTTCATCGCGTCCTTCCTGTGGGCCGGCGCATCGGCAGCCATCCGCGGGGGCAGGGCGCTGGCCGCAGTGAACCAGGTCCACCTACGCGACGTGCTGAGGTCGGCCCTCGCCGTGGGCGCGGGCGAGCGGCTGAGCGATGCCCTCGCGCGGTGGGTACCGGGCCAGGCAGTCGTGGTGCTCGACCCGCAGGGCCAGCCGACGGCCCTCGTCGACCCGCAGGCGGTGGGGCACGTGCCGCAGCACCGCTACTCGGAGACGGACGTCACCGCGGTGTCGAGCCCCCAGCCGCGGGGCTGGGCAGTGGAGGCGGACCCCAGCGGCGACATCGTCCCCGTCGTGACCGCCATGCAGACCGTGGGCGCGTCGCTGGTGGCCGTCACCCACCAGGGCAGGTTCCTCGGAGTGGTCTCCCTCGCAGACGTCAACCGGGCTCTCGAGCGCCTGTGATGCACAACTAGACTCCGCGCCATGAGCAGCCCTCACACCGACGCGCCCGCACCCGACGAGTCCGGACCCGTGGGAGCCGAGCTGCGCAGGGGGGCGTTCTCCGTGGGGGAGCGGGTCCAGCTCACCGACCCCAAGGGCCGCCTGCACACCATCACCCTCGAGCCGGGCCGGGAGTTCCACACCCACCGCGGCCGCCTGGCCCACGACGAGCTCATCGGGGCACCGGACGGATCGGTGGTCCGCAACACCGCGGGTGTCGAGTACCTCGCGCTGCGCCCGCTGCTGTCCGACTACGTCATGTCGATGCCGCGCGGAGCGGCCGTGGTCTACCCCAAGGACGCCGGCCAGATCGTCACGATGGCGGACATCTTCCCGGGGGCGCGGGTGGTCGAGGCCGGCGTGGGCTCCGGTGCCCTGTCGATGTCCCTCCTGCGCGCCGTGGGGGAGCACGGCTCCGTGCACTCGTTCGAGCGGCGCGAGGACTTCGCCGACATCGCCAGGGGCAACGCCCGCGCGTTCTTCGGGGTGGACCACCCCGCCTGGGAGGTGACCGTCGGCGACCTCGTCGACGAGCTCCCGAGGGCGGTGGGGAACGGCAGCATCGATCGGGTCGTGCTCGACATGCTGGCGCCGTGGGAGTGCCTCGACGTCGTCGCCGACGCGCTGCTGCCCGGCGGCGTCCTGATCTGCTACGTCGCGACCGCCACCCAGCTCTCGCGGGTGGCGGAGGCGATCCGGGACCACGGTGGGTTCACCGAGCCCGAGGCGTGGGAGTCGCTGGTCCGCGGCTGGCACCTCGAGGGACTCGCGGTCCGGCCGCAGCACCGCATGCACGGCCACACCGGCTTCCTCATCACGACGCGCCGGCTCGCCCCGGGGGTCACGCCGCCGCTGCGCAAGCGCCGGCCGGCCAAGGGTGCCTACGGCGAGGAGGGCGCACCGTCCTCGGACCACGAGTCCTTCGGGCAGAGCGGGGACTGGACGCCCGAGGACATCGGGGAGCGCATCCCCTCGGACAAGAAGGTGCGCCGGATGCGCCGATCTGTGACCCAAACCTCCCTCACGTCCGAGTAGTTCGGCGTTAGGGTCGGTTATCGGCCGCCGAAAGCGGTCGGGACCTTCGACACGAGGGAGCCGACATGAGCGACAAGACGAGCCACGCGGACCACTCCGAGGAGCGGCGCCAGCAGGAACTGCTCGCCGAGGAGGTCGCGGCCCTGCGCCAGCGCCTCGCGGACGCCCCGGTCCGCTCGCGCGAGCTCGAGACCAAGGTCCTCCAGCTCCAGTCGAACCTGGCCACGATCTCGTCCCAGAACGAGCGGCTCGTGCGCACCCTGAAGGAGGCCCGCGAGCAGATCGTCACCCTCAAGAGCGAGGTCGACCGCCTCGCCCAGCCTCCCGCGGCATACGGCATCGTCCTCGAGTCGTACGACGACGCCACCGTCGACATCCTCACCGGCGGTCGCAAGATGCACGTCGCCGTCAGCCCGGCCGTCGACCCCGGCGAGCTCTCCGCGGGACGCGAGGTGCGGCTCAACGAGGCCATGAACGTCGTCGCCACCTGCGGCTTCGAGCGCACCGGCGAGGTCGTCATGATCAAGGAGCTGCTGGACGACGACCGGGTGCTCGTGGTCGCCCACGCGGACGAGGAGCGCGTCTGCCGCATCGCCGAGTCCCTGGTCGGTGAGCCCATCCGGGTCGGGGACGCACTGATGCTGGAGCCGCGCTCCGGGTTCGTCTACGAGCGCATCCCCAAGGCCGAGGTCGCCGAGCTCGTCCTCGAAGAGGTCCCCGACATCGACTACGAGGACATCGGCGGCCTGGCCGGTCAGATCGAGGCCATCCGCGACGCCGTCGAGCTGCCGTACCTGCACCCGGACCTCTTCAAGGAGCACCAGCTCAAGCCGCCCAAGGGCGTGCTGCTGTACGGTCCCCCCGGTTGCGGCAAGACCCTGATCGCCAAGGCTGTCGCCTCGTCGCTGGCCAAGAAGGTGGCCGAGCGCGAGGGCAAGCCGGTCGGGAAGTCGTTCTTCCTCAACATCAAGGGTCCGGAGCTGCTCAACAAGTACGTCGGCGAGACGGAGCGGCACATCCGGCTGATCTTCCAGCGTGCTCGGGAGAAGGCCTCGCACGGCACCCCGGTGGTCGTCTTCTTCGACGAGATGGACAGCCTGTTCCGCACGCGCGGCTCCGGGGTGTCCTCCGACGTCGAGACGACGATCGTGCCCCAGCTGCTGTCGGAGATCGACGGCGTCGAGCGCCTCGAGAACGTCATCGTCATCGGCGCGAGCAACCGCGAGGACATGATCGACCCCGCGATCCTGCGTCCGGGGCGCCTCGACGTGAAGATCAAGATCGAGAGGCCCGACGCCGAGAGCGCGCGCGACATCTTCTCGAAGTACCTGGTCCCGAGCCTGCCGCTGCACGAGCACGACCTCGCGGAGCACGGCGGGTCGAAGCAGGCCACCGTCGACGCCATGATCACGGCGGCCGTGGAGCGGATGTACTCCGAGATCGAGGAGAACCGCTTCCTCGAGGTCACCTACGCCAACGGCGACAAGGAGGTCCTCTACTTCAAGGACTTCAACTCCGGGGCGATGATCCAGAACATCGTGGACCGCGCCAAGAAGATGGCCATCAAGGACTTCCTCATCCAGAACCAGCACGGCATCCGGGTGGACCACCTGCTCGCCAGCTGCGTGGACGAGTTCAAGGAGAACGAGGACCTGCCGAACACGACCAACCCCGACGACTGGGCCCGCATCTCCGGCAAGAAGGGCGAGCGCATCGTCTACATCCGCACGCTCATCACCGGCAAGTCCGGCACCGAGCCAGGTCGCTCGATCGACAACGTCGCCAACACCGGCCAGTACCTGTAGGCCCGCTGTCTCGGCCCTCCGTTCCCGGACGTGGGGGGCCCTGCGCGGAGACGCTCTGCCCCCCGGGTCCCGGAGCCGGTGCAGCGCAGCGGACATACTGGGCAGCAGCGGGCATACGGGCGGCGGGGTG
>Ga0247820_10001800_pt1 | contig 12038 bp, 11 predicted proteins | sample 13C_Glucose_Day1_2_FD_192480 | JGI IMG/M metagenome (GOLD analysis project Ga0247820, IMG submission 192480) | Soil microbial communities from agricultural site in Penn Yan, New York, United States - 13C_Glucose_Day14 | ecosystem: Environmental > Terrestrial > Soil > Agricultural land | place...
GGCCGGAATTCACCGAGGTGGCCACCGACGTGGGCTACCGGGCGGTGCTGGCGATCCCGATGATGCTCGACGGCCATCCCATCGGCGGACTCAACGTGCTCTACACCACCACCCGGGAGTTCACCGACCAGGACCGGCGACTGGCGGCGGTGCTCGCAGGGCAGGCGGTGCTGCACCTGATCCGCGACGTCGCCGCGCACCGGCGGGCCACCCTCACCGCCCACACCCTCGGGCTGGTGCAGGACCGAGCGCACGTCGAGCACGCGGTCGGGCTGATCGCCGGCACCCTCCACCTCCGTTACGTTATTCACGGTCCTTCACAGAAGGACTACGGTCGCCAGACCCGGTATGACTCCTTGCCCCTGTCTCACGCATGATCCGGGGGGTGATGTCGCCGGGTGTGGTGGCGTCGACGGACCGCTGATAGGGACACGGCCAACCGAAGTTTTGGGTAGGTCTCTTTGTAACGTGGGTGCCGGGCGTCGATGCCGGATCGGCGACCGGCCCGACCGAGACACAAGGGACGACCTGAATGGGCTCGAACTATGCGGTGTATTGCGGCATCGACGTCCGGCAAAGGTGAGCACCACGCCGTCGGACTGACCGCCGCCGGAAAGAAGATCTACGACAAGGCGTTGCCCAACGACGAAGCGAAGCTGCGGACGGTCTTCGACCGCCTGGCCACCCACGGATCGGTGCTGGTCGTCGTCGACCAACCCAACACGATCGGCGCCTTGCCGGTCACCGTGGCCCGTGCCTGCGGCCACGACGTCGGCTACCTGCCCGGGACTGGCGATGCGCCGCATCGCCGACCTGTACCCCGGGCAGGCGAAAACCGATGCCCGAGACGCGTTCATCATTGCCGATGCCGCCCGCACCATGCCCGCACTCCCTGCGCCGCGTCGATACCGGCGACGAGGCCCCCTCGCCGAGCTCGAGGTCCTCGTCGGGTTCGACGACGACCTGGCCGGTGAGGCCACCCGGGTCAGCAACCGGATCCGCGGCCTGCTTACCTCCATCCACCCCGCGCTCGAGCGGGTCCTCGGGCCCCCGCATCGCCCATCCGGCGGTGCTCGAGGTCCTTTCCCGCTGCGGTGGACCGGCCGGAATCCGCAAGGCGGGCAAGCCGCAAACTCACCGCGATCGTGGTCAAGCACGCACCCCGCATGGGCACCCGGCTCGTCGGCGAGATCCTTGTCGCCCTCGACGAGCAGACCGTAGTCGTGCCCGGCACTCAGGCCCGCCGAGACCATCCTCCCCAAACTCACCGACACCCTGAAAGGGACTCTTCAGCAACGGAAGTCGGTTGCCGAGGACGTGGAGAGGGCCCTCGATGAACACCCTCTTTCCCCGGGTCCTGAAATCGATGCCTGGCATCGGTTTCAGGACTGGAGCCCGGATCCTGATCGAGGTAGGTGACGGCTCCGCCTTCCCCTCCGCCGCCCACCTGGCGGCCTACGCCGGGCATCGCACCGGTCACCCGCAAATCGGGCTCCTCGATCCGTGGTGAGCACCCCGCCCGCTCCGGCAACAAAAAGCTCAAACGAGCGCCTGTTCCTGTCCGCGTTCTCCGCCCTCCACGACCCGACCAGTCGCGCCTACTACGACAAAAAGCGTGCCGAGAAGAAGAAGCACAACGCGGCCCTGATCTGCCTCGCCCGACGCCGCTGCGAAGACCATAGGGACACCCCCCCGATGCGTACCGATGCCGCGACAGCGCGTACACGAATCGACGCCGGCTCGGCCACTTGGTTCTGGCTCCAGTTGGAACGGGCATTTCACTGTGGTGGCCGGGTGCGGTGGCCGGGTGCGGTTGACGCATAGCGTCTTGCCTCGAACTGAGTTGGCGCTGACGACATCCGTGCTGCGGTGTCGTGATCGATGACGACAAGTGATGCGTCATCCCGAAGCGGACACGGGACGCTGGACAGCGCCGACCTCGACCCGGGAGGCGGGGGCCGGTCACACGACTGGGCCGCCTGCGACGTAGAGCACCTGGCCAGATACGAAACCTGCGCCCTCGGCGACGAAGAATGAGACGACACCGGCGACATCCTCCGGATAGCCGACGCGGCCGACCGGCGTATTGTCGATGACGAGCTTCTGCAGGTCGTCGTACGACGAACCCATTCGCTGGGCGGTTGCCTTTGTCATGTCGCTGACGATGAAGCCTGGAGCGATGGCGTTGACCGTGACCCCGAACTTGCCCAGTTCGATCGCGAGTGTCTTTGTCATGCCCTGCAGGCCGGCCTTGGCCGCGGAGTAGTTGGTCTGGCCGCGGTTGCCCACGGCTGCGGTGCTCGACATGTTGACGATCCGGCCCCATCGCGCTTCGGTCATGTGGCGCTGGACGGCACGGCTCATCAGGAACGCTCCTCGAAGGTGGACGTTCATCACGGAGTCCCAGTCCGAGGCCGTCATCTTGAAGACGAGGTTGTCTCGCAGGATACCCGCGTTGTTGACCAGCACCGTGGGCGCACCAAGCTCGGCAGTGACACGTCCGACCGACTCCGTGACCGCTTCCTCGTCGGTGACGTCAACGGCCACGGCGAGACCACGACCCCCTTCGGCCTCGATCTCGTCGACGACCTGCTGGCCCTCCGCCTCGTCGAGGTCGAGGACAGCAACCGACAACCCGTCGTTGGCCAGTCGCTTGGCCGTCGCGGCTCCGATCCCCCGGGCCGCTCCCGTCACGATCGCGGTGCGGGATTCACTCATGGTTGTCCTCCTGTGTCGAGCGCATCGAGGTCGTGCGCGTCATGTTGATCGATCCCGGACCTGCGGCACGGCGGGGCACTACCGGTTCCGCCCGGACCGCATGCCCAGGCCCCGTCCAATGATGTCGAGCTGCACTTCCGACGTTCCGCCGCCGATGGTCATAATCATGGAGTCGCGGTAGAACTGCTCCACCTTGTACTCCTTGGTGAATCCGGCTCCGCCGTGGATCTGAACGGCTGTGCGAGCGACGGTTTGGCACATGTCGGACGCGACGTACTTCGCCATGGCCGCAGCACTACCGCCCTGGGGGCTCTCGACGAGACGAGCTGCGTGGTAGGTGAGCTGGCGGGCGGCCTCGAGCTGGCTGGCACTGCGAGCGATGTGGTGACGCACGGCCTGATACTCGCTGATGGGACGCCCGAACTGGATTCGAGTCTTGGCGAAGCTCAGAGCCTCGTCGATTGCGCCTTGAGCCAGGCCCAGCGCGCCGGCCGCGAGGGTGACCCGCTCGAGGTTGAGCCCCGCCTTGATGAGCTCGAGGCCGTGGCCCACGTGCCCGACGACTGCGTCCGCTGGCAGCTGGCAGTCGTCGAACACCACTCCGTTGGTCTCCGAAGAACGCCACCCGAGCTTCTTGAGGGGCTGGCTGGCGCTGACTCCTGCTGCGGGCAGGTCCAGCACGAAGGCAGTGAGGCCCTCGACCGGCTCCTCTGGTGTCCGCGCGAGGACGAGCATGATGTCCGCGATCCCGCCGTTGGTGATGTACATCTTCTCGCCCGAGAGGGACCACCCCGTCGCGGTGCGGATCGCCTTGGTACGGATCGACGACATGTCGCTGCCCACGTCCGGCTCCGTCAACGCCAAGGCGCCGATGGCTCGACCTTCGATCAAGGGGCGCACGTACCGCTCGATCTGCTCAGGAGATCCCTGCTGGAGAATGTCGTATCCGATCAGGGATGCCATGTAAGCACTTGCGGCGATGCCGGGAGACACGCGGTAGATCTCCTCGACTCCGACCGAGAGTCCGAGGTGGGAACCCCCGGACCCGCCGATCGACTCGGGGAAGCCGATTCCGAGGAGACCGAGGTCGCCCATCTCCTTGGTCACCTGTCGGGGATACGTCCCCCCGGTCTCCGCGTCTTCAGCAGTCGCGAGCAAGCTCCCGCGTACGTAGGTCTGGACCAGCGTGCGAACGGACTCGACCTCCTCGTCAAGGTCAGGAACGGCTAGGGGCGATGCGATCATTTTTACTCCTCCAACTCACGAACGGTCGCAAGCACGACGTTGCGAAGCGGGTCAACCCACGAACCATCGACCCTGGACTTGTGTCAGCCTACCGGACAGTCGGTCGGAGCGATAGCCCCGGGGGCACTCCTGTCTGAATGAGCTCGCCCGTGACGCCATCGATCGCTGCTGCAACTGGCGTGTCCCCCGTGAACGGGGCCACTTTGATTTCGAGTCTTGTTGCCCGTGAACTGGCCGGATCGGACGACGGAGAACATGGCTGGACCGAAGCGGAACTCCGCGGAGGACATCGTGCGCGAACTGCGCCGTGCCGACGACCTCGCTGCTGCAGGCAAGACGCAGGAGGAGATCGCTGCGGAGCTCGAAGTGTCGGCAGCGACGCTGTACAACTGGCGCCGCCAGTACGGCGGGATGGACACCGACGCAGCGAAGGAACTCGAGGAGCTGCGCGAGCAGAACATCAAGAGGCTCAATTGGGGAAGGACGCGCTGCGCGAGGTCTCTGGAAAAATCTGAGCCCAGCTGCCAAGCGCCGCGCGGTCGACATGCTTCTCCACAATGAGCATGTCGAAGCGATTGGCGTGCAGAGCGGTTGGGCTCGCCCGCTCGACCTACGCCCGAACACCCGTCGTCCGTCGGGGTCGCCGCGCTCACCGCGCACGGACTAACCATTGCCCGGACTGATGCCGCGGTCACCGCTGCGGGCGATCGTCGAGCACCGCGATGACCTGGTCAAGACCCGCACCCAAACCGTCAACCGGCTCCACGTCGTACTCACCCGCCTGGCCCCGCCGACGCACCGGAGGCCTGAGCGCCGCCCGCGCCGCCGAGATGCTGCGCCGGGTCCGACCCCGCGAGCTCGCCGGCAAGACTATGCGCGGCCTCGCGGTCGACCTATCTCTGGTGAGAAAGACGACTGGATCGGCGGATCGCCAAGGCAACCAGCGACATCGAGGCGGCGATCGCCGAATCCGGGACCTCACTGACCGTTGCACGGGATCGGAACGCTGAATGCGGGCAAGATCCTCGTCGGCTCGGTTCGATCCATCGGTTCCGTTCAGCCGCCGCGTTTGCCTAGCTACACCGGCACCGCCCCGATCGAGGCGTCTTCCAGCGACATCGTTCGCCACCGTCTTTCCCACGCCGGTGACCGACAACTGAACTGCGCCCTGCGCACCATGGCTATTACCCAGATCGGTCGAGACACACCCGGCCGCGCGTATTACCAAACGGAAACGCGCCGCCGGAAAGAGTCACAGGGAAGCATTGCGCTGCTTGAAGAGGCGGCTCTCGGACGTGCGTCCGCCTCAATCCGGCTCCTGCTCAAGCGCCCGGCGTACGCGGCTCGCCACGATCCGCCGGCCTCATCCCGTCGGGTGCTGAACTCCTTCCGCCACCACGAAGACGGCGGAAGTCCTCTCCCGGACCATTGCCACGTCGACGCCGGGAGCAAGCTCGACCAGTACCAGGCCCGACTCGGTGACGTCGAAGACGCAGAGATCCGTGATGACGCGATTCACCACACCGGTCCCTGTGAGAGGAAGAGAGATCTCGTCGACCACCTTGGGGGTGCCGTCCTTGGCTGTGTGCTCCATCAGGACGACGAGCTTCTTGGCGCCCTGCACGAGGTCCATGGCCCCACCCATCCCCTTGACCATCTTGCCAGGGATAATCCAGTTCGCTATGTCGCCGCGAGCGTTCACCTGCATCGCACCGAGGATCGCGACGTCGATCTTTCCGCCCCGGATCATGGAGAAACTGGTGGCGGAGTCGAACAGGCTCGCGCCCCGACGTAACGTGACAGTCGCCTTGCCGGCATCGACCAGGTCGGCGTCGACCTCGTCCTCCGTAGGGTGGCGGCCCGTGCCGAGCACCCCGTTCTCCGACTGGAGGACCAGTTCCACGTCATCAGGCACGTGAGCCGGCACCAGGGTGGGTAGGCCGATGCCGAGGTTCACGTAGTCACCATCCCTCAACTCCTGAGCGGCCCGGGCTGCCATCTGGTCCCGTGTCAGTCCCGGCCTACCCGAAGTGGATGCGGGCGGGGTCGGGACCCGTCCCATGTGGAAGACCAACCTCTCGATGTCCTTCTGCGCCGCCTGTTCGGGCGTCAGGACGACGATCCGGTGGACGTAGATGCCGGGCAGGTGGACATCATTGGGATCGATCTCGCCGGGCTCGACCAGTTCCTCGACCTCGGCGATGCCCACCGCCGCGCACATCGCGGCAGCGGGGTTGAAGTTGCGGGCACTCTGCCTGAACACGAGGTTCCCGTGGCGATCGCCCTTCCACGCCCGCACCAGTCCGAAGTCCGTGGTGATGGACTCCTCCAGCACGAACTCGCGCTTCTGTCCGCGAAACATGTAGGGGCGGGTCTCCTTCCGGCTGGACTGCAGCACGACGTTGCCGGCGTCGTCGTAGCGCCACGGCACACCGCCCTCGCTCACCCACGAACCCTGGCCGGTGGGAGTGAAGAACGCCGGGATGCCCGCCCCTCCTGCGCGCATCTTCTCCGCCAGAGTGCCTTGTGGAATGAGCTCGACCTCCAGCTCGCCGCTGAGGAACTGGCGTTCGAACTCCTTGTTCTCGCCGACGTAGGACGCGACCATCCTCCGCAGACGTCCGCCGCGCAGCAGCCTCCCGAGACCCCTGTCGTCAGTGCCCGCGTTGTTGGACACCGCAGTCAGGTCGCCGACGCCAGATGCCATGAGACTGTCGATGAGAACGCTCGGGATGCCGCAGAGTCCGAACCCACCTACAGAGATGGTCGCGCCATCGCGGATGTCGAGCACGGCTTCGCGCGCACTGGAGAAGACCTTGTCCATGACTGTGTTCGGGCCGTGGTCCACAAGGACCTGGCCGCTCCCCTCTACTCGATCTGTGAATCACATGGCCCACACTGCGTGTGCCAGAGGCTCTGCTCCCCATGTGGAGGCGCCGAGCGATGCTGCCCCTCAGTGAGGGACCAGGGCGTTCCCGTGGTCGTCCCGCACCACGGACCGACGCTCGTGAGTGTCGTCGCGTGGCTCAGCGACGACCACCCCGCCCTCGGCTACGACGTTGCGGACGGCCGCGTCCACACCGTCGGTCTTGATCCCATGACGGCCTCGCCTGGCAGCGGATGATCGTCCCTCGTGGCGAGCGCCAGTGTGATCGCCCCACCATCCATCGCTACGTAATGGTCCGTCGATCCCGAACAGGTCGCTCATTAACACGACATCCCGCACTGGGTCCAGACTCATCGAACGCAGCGCTGGCCACCCGATACCAATGAAGTGGACTACAGGCGAAGTTGGTCTACGAGCACGTTGCGGAGAATCTGATTGGAACCGCCAGCAATCTCGTAGAGCTTGCTTTCGCGGAACCAACGCTCCATCGGATACTCGACCATGTAGGAGTACCCCCCGAGTACCTGCATACCTCGAAGGGCGCAGCGCGTCCCGGCTTCCGAGCCGACGATCTTCGCCATCGCTGCTTCCTTGCGGACTGGCAGGCCTTTCTCAAGTTGCCATGCCGCCTTGTAGACGACCATACGCGCTGCTTCAAGATCCATCGCCATGTCAGCGATCAGATGACCGACAGCCTGGAAGTCGATGATTGGCTGGCCGAACTGCTTGCGCTCGCCTGCATAGCGTACCGCGACGTCCAGGGCACCCATCGCGATCCCGCAGCCCTGCGCCCCCACCAGGATACGCTCAGCGTCCAGAAGCGAGAAGACCATTCGTGCGCCGCTTCCGGGTTCGCCAACCATTGCATCGTCAGCGACCTCGACATCTTCGAAGAAGATCTCGCATGTATGCACCGCCTGGGCGGCGAGCTTACGCAAGGGGCGAATCGTTACGCCTGGTGAATCGCGGGGAATAGCAAGCACAGATAGGCCGCGGTGCCCCGAGGCGTCTCGATCGGTCCTCACCATGGTGAACAGGTAGTCTGCGCTGTCGGCTCCGGTCGAGAAGACCTTCTGGCCGTTGACGATCCAACCATCGCTTGTCGGGCGCGCATGGGTAGCGAGGCTACTCAGATCGGAGCCGGACTGCGGCTCGGTCAATGCCATAGCGAATCTGATTGAACCATCAGCGAGCCCAGGCAGATACCGCTCCTTCTGCTGATCCGTTCCGAACTGAGCGATGCCCTTCGCACAGAAACCGATACCAGGCATGAAAGCGAAGCACAGGTGGCCCGCTGCGCGCTGCATTTCTTCTAGAACGATGCATTTTGCTATTTCATCCAGCGGCGTGCCGCCATATTCTTCAGGAATGGTCATCCCGCACAGGCCCAGGGCGGCCATCTTCGCATAGGTCTCACGCGGAAAAGTTTCTGTACGGTCGAGTTCTTGTACTACCTCTGTCGGCGACTCCTTCTCAAAGAAGCGCTGAAGAGTCTGTCGAAATGCTTCATGTTCGTCTGAAAAGCCAAAATCCATCGTGCTCGTCCTTACAGTCGTACTAGTGGCTAGGTCGGCTGGCCCTCGCGCCGAATGCGCCATGTGGGTGAGGTCCCTCGACGAACCTCATGGCTCAAGGCCCCAAACCACGGGGAAGCCCTGGGCTAGGACGCGCCGGTAATTCGTTCCCGCTGCTTGGACAGGTCGACGTTGACCTCTTCACCGAAGCGTGACAACGCACTCACCATGCCGGCCGAGCGGAAGATCGCAGCGAGACCCATGGCATCTGCCGCCAGGTTCAGGGACTCTTTACACAGGGTAAGGCTATCCACAGGCAAAGTTGCCATCTGCTGAGCCAATGTCTCGACAGTCGTGTCGAGCAGATCGTCAGGAACAGCCTCGTTGACGAGCCCGATTCTGGCCGCTTCCTCACCGTCGATGAGTTTACCGGTGAGGAGTAGTTCCTTTGCCTTCCGAGTACCAAGCGTCCAGGCGTAGAGCGGCATCGCTGAAACACCACCGATGGAAACTCCAGGGTTGCCCAGTTTGGCCTCATTGGAAGCCACCGAGACATCACACAACATCTGTAAGTCGCATCCGCCAGCCAAACAGTAGCCCCGAATCTTGCCGATGATCGGTTTACGGCTGTTCCAGATGGCCTGATGAGTGGCGCGCATGTCTCGGACGACTCCGAGATTATGCTGAATCGATGCTTTGATCTGAGTATAAGCAGATTGTTCGACCAAGTCGTAGCCCGAGGAGAAATGATCACCGCTGCCGGAGAGAACGCTGACCTTCAAAGATGGGTCTCGTTCTACTTCAGATAGTGCCTCCAGAAGCCCCCGCTGCATTTCGTCTGTGAGAGCGTTCAACTTCTCAGGACGATTGAGCGTGATCCGCGCAATCGGACCAGTGCGTTCGAATAGGACCTGATTCGTGTTCAACTCTCGCTCCGTTCAATGGTTGGTCTTGGGCTGTAGCTTTTCATGAAGCGCTCCTCGCATGTCTAACTTGCCAGTCGCATTTTCGGCTCATCATGTCGCGCCAATGCTTCCGATAGAACAGCATGCGAGTCCAAGCTTGTGCCGACAGCGCCGCGGGAGCCTGGAAACTGCCGGAGTCCCCTCGCTCATCTGTCGCCCCCAGCCGAGGCCGTCACCAACCATGAGGTCGTTGAGGCGTTTCGCGGCGAGCACCCCTAGGTCCCGTCGCTGTTCGTTGCCTGTGTCAGGCGGCCGAACGGAGCCTCGCTGCCACCTTCCCTTGGACTGCGCGTCAGGTCCGCCGACCCCCATCGGTGCCGTATCAGAGTTGACACCCACGACGCTCCTTCGACGACCCCGAATCCGGGAGGCGGCTTCGAAGGGCGCTCGCAGGCCCGCGCACCCGCGGTCCGAAGTCTGTCCGCCTCTTCGCGAGGGTACCGGACGTACGGTCGGTCCGCAAGTACCGCCTACACACGGGAAGCGCACCGATCAGCTGACCGCCCTGCGTAGATCGTGCGCTTCGAAGGCGCGGGGGCCGTAGGCGTTGCGGGAGCTGGTCCGCTCCGGGCCACACGAGGGCTCTACGGGCCGCCGTCTTCCGTTCGGGTCACAGCCGCCTCGCCGAGCCCCCTGACCGCGCCCGGCTTCACCGAGGACGACAGGGGAATCGGCGACCCCAGCGCCGGGCGACCCGAAGGTCCACTGGGTATCGTCACGGTCACCTCTACCGAACCGGGGTCCGCAATGCCTCGAGGCGACCAGCTGACGGGCGGGCGTGGTCGGACCCGCGACCCTAGCCGTTCGGGTGGAAACGGCTGGGGTCCGAGTCAGCGCCAATGAACACAACCAGCATGACTGCGCGCTCGGTCCCTTCGTTACTCCATTTATGGTTCTCTCCGCAGTGCACGATCGTGTCACCGGCTTTGAGGACCTTCGTTTCTCCAGAGTCGAGAGTCAAAGTGAATTCGCCCGCAATGACGTACTCCAGGTCGATCGTCGGAGTTGCGTGCATCGCGTGCTCGTCGGTGACGATGTTCGTCAGGCCTGGGCTCATTCGCTCCGTCTCAGCGAACGCAGCGTCGAAGTCTTCGTAGGTAGTCTGCTCAGACTTGGGTGGGTGAGTGAAAATTCCCATCCTGAACCCCTGAGCGGTGGGGAAGTAGCGAAGATCGTCTGGAAACGACCCGTCGTTGGGCACAGTTGGATGCTCATCGCTTCCGTACAGCGTGAAGATCGAGTTTCCACCGAGGAGTGGCGGAGAAATTGCCTCGACGACGTCGTCCCTGACGAAAACCGACTGGCCCGCCGCGTTGACTCCAGTGATGACTCGGCGTATTTCGCGCATAGCGTTACCTTTCTGTTCTGTACTCAACTGGTGGAAGACACAGTGCTGGTGCGCATCGCGCAATTCGCATTTCCACAGCCACCAAGATGAAAATACTGGCGCGACCAGTCACAGGACACGTGGTAACCCGTCCCGCTGATCGCGCCGTCCCTGCACCGTACCGTGCTGTGTGCTGACTCACAGTACCGGACGGCCGGTCGGCACTGTCAAGCCAGGTATCCTAATCCGCATGTGTTCAAGTGAGCTCTACTACTGGGACGGTTCGCAACGCCCAAGACCGTATCCCCGCAACGTGCCCGAAGCACGGAGCTGGTCCCGGACCAGCCCTCAGCCAGTTAATGTTGTGCACCTCGTCACGTCGTGGAGTCGCAATGTCAGAGGTTGACGTCCCGCCCGGAATCGTCGTCGACGCCCTTAGCGCTTGGTTCGCGTCCGAGATCCCGGATGCCGGCACCCGACTGGAGTGCAGGATGTTGGCGGGTGGCAAGTCCAACCTGACCTACATCGTGACCGACGGCGCACACGAATGGATCGTTCGGCGGCCGCCGCTCGGGCATGTCCTTGCAACAGCGCACGACATGGCCCGCGAGTACCGCGTCATGTCGGCACTGAGGCACACCAGCGTGCCTGTCCCCCGTACCTATGCGTTCTGTACCGACCCGGTGGTGTTGGGCGCGGACTTCTACGTCATGCAGCGGTGCCACGGTACGCCCTACCGCCGGCGTGCCGAGTTGGTCCCTCTGGGCACACAACGCACCCGCGTGATCTCGGAACGTTTCATCGACACGCTTGCGGCACTACATTCGATAGACCCCAATTCTGTCGGCTTGGGCGACTTCGGCCGGCCAGAGGGTTTCCTTATCCGCCAGGTTGGCCGATGGAAGAAGCAGCTTGACGCTTCGAATTCTCGCGAGCTTCCAGCCGCTGATCAGCTTCACCGGCTGCTGTCGCGGAGCGTTCCCGTCGAATCCTCCACAGGGGTCGTGCACGGGGATTACCGGCTCGACAACGTGCTGGTCGATGGAGCAGATCAAGTGACCGCGGTCCTGGACTGGGAAATGGCCACCTTGGGTGACCCGCTGACCGACCTAGCGCTGCTGCTGATCTACTCTCGCCTAGGAGCCGGGAGCGGCGTCGGCGAAGCGAGCGACGTGTCCACAGCGCCAGGGTTCCTCGACGAGCGTGAGGTAATCGAGCGGTACTCACGCGAAAGTGAGCGAGACCTCTCTGGCTTCGGCTTCTACCTGGGCCTCGCGGCTTTCAAGCTCGCCGCGATCGCTGAGGGCATCCACTACCGCCACCTCGCGGGCCAAACGGTCGGGGCAGGCTTCGAACGGATTGGCGAGAGCGTCCATCCTCAT
>Ga0247820_10001803_pt1 | contig 12034 bp, 11 predicted proteins | sample 13C_Glucose_Day1_2_FD_192480 | JGI IMG/M metagenome (GOLD analysis project Ga0247820, IMG submission 192480) | Soil microbial communities from agricultural site in Penn Yan, New York, United States - 13C_Glucose_Day14 | ecosystem: Environmental > Terrestrial > Soil > Agricultural land | place...
CTCCAGCCCCACCCCCAGCTGGGCGATCAGCCCGTCCTCCTGATCCGGCCCGGAGAACCCGAGCGCGAGCAGCACGAAATCGGCCGGCAGCGTCCGCTCGGTGCCCGGCACGGGCCGGCGGCCGGCATCCACCTCGACCAGGTGCAGCGCCCGCACCCGTCCGCCCTCGTCACCCACGAACCGCAGCGTGGACGCCGCGAACACCCGCGCGTCCCCCTCCGCGTCCGCCGAAGGAGCCGTCCGGAGATCGCGGGCCTCCTCGTGCGCCGGCGACAACCGGTACAGCTTCGGATACGTCGGCCACGGCTCGGCCTCCTCGTCGCGCTCCGCCCCCGGCCGCCGGTAGATGTCGAGCTGGGTGACGGACGCGGCCCCTTCCCGTACCGCCGTGCCCAGGCAGTCCGCCCCCGTGTCACCCCCGCCGACGATCACGACGTGCCGGCCCGCCGCCGACAGCGGCGACGACTCCAGGTCCCCCTCGCACACCCGGTTCGCCAGCGGCAGGTACTCCATCGCCTGGTGAACGCCCTCGAGTTCCCGTCCCGGCACGGTGAGTTCCCGCCACGCCGTCGCGCCCGTGGCGATCACCAGCGCGTCGTAGCGCGACCGCAGCTCCGCCGCGTCCACGTCCCGCCCGACCGTCGTCGACGTACGGAACTTCGTCCCCTCGGACCTCATCTGCTCCACCCGCCGCTCCAGATGGTGCTTCTCCATCTTGAACGCCGGGATGCCGTACCGCATCAGTCCGCCGAGGCGGTCGTCCCGCTCGTACACCGCGACCGTGTGACCCGCCCGCGTCAGCTGCTGGGCCGCGGCCAGTCCCGTCGGGCCCGAGCCGATGACCGCGACCGTCCGGCCGGAGAGCCGGTCCGGCGGAGCCGGCGGGGCGAAACCCTCCTCCCAGGCCCGGTCGGCGATGGCGCACTCGACGTTCTTTATGGTGACCGCCGGCTGGTTGATGGCGAGCACACAGCCGGCCTCGCAGGGCGCAGGACACAACCTGCCCGTGAACTCCGGGAAGTTGTTGGTGGCGTGCAGCCGTTCCGCCGCCGCCCGCCAGTCCGCCCGGGAGACCAGGTCGTTCCAGTCGGGGATCAGATTGCCCAGCGGGCAGGCCTCGTGGCAGAACGGCACACCGCAGTCCATGCAGCGGTCGGCCTGCGGACCGATGAGGGGCAGCAGCGCACCGGGGACGTGGACCTCGTCCCAGTCGCGGACCCGTTCCTCGACGGGCCGACGGGGCCACTCCCGGCGGGGTGTGGTCAGGAAACCCTTGGGGTCGGCCATGACCGTCTTCCTTGCGTGCGCGGGTGACGGGCCGTGCCTCGGTCCTCCGGCCACGATACGTCCGCTCGGACGCGCCCGCAGGGGCCGCGGCCGTCAGATCAGGGCCAGGAGGTAGGACACCGCCGCTCCCGTCGAGGCCAGCGCCCGCACGTGGTTCCACCTCGTCCACTCGCGCACGTAGACCGGCCAGTACGCGGCGGCCTCCGCGCCGCCCGGCTGCAGGCGGGCCAGGCTCTCGTTGCGCGGTACGTTCGCGACGGCCGTCAGCCCGAACGACCCCGCCAGGAACAGCGCACCCCCTACGAGCAGTTCCGCCGTCCCCTCGTCCGGCCACAGCACGAAGGTCACCACCGTGATCACCGCGGACAGCACCGCCGAGCCCAGGAACAGCAGCATGAACGCCGGACGCACGGCGGCCACGTTGACCGCCTGCATCGCGGCCACCCCCTGCGCCGGCGGCAGGTCCGCGAGCGCCCTCATCACGAACGTCGAGAAGGCGACGAACACCCCGGCCGTCAGACCTGTCCCGAGCACGCCCAGGATCACCAGTACGAAAAGCGGTCCGTCGATCATGCTGTTCGCCCCCAGTCGTGGGCCGGGGGCCTCACCCCGGCCGTCCTCACCAGTACATCCGGGCCGGATCCGCCGGGCCATGGCCGAGGAGCGCGGACGCATGCGTGAGCGTCCGGACGGCGCATCATGGCCGTGTGCGACTCGAAGCGATCACCTGGGACCGGCTCGGCGACCTCCTCGCCGAGCGCATGCTGGAGCTGAAGACGGCCGACGGCGGCCCCTGGCCGCGGGTCGCCCTCGACGGAGCGCCGGCCGCCCGCCCCGGAGACCTCGCCGGGCGGATCGCCGAGGCGCTGCGGATACGCGGCCGGCCCTCCCTGGCCGTGGGCACCGAGGGCTTCCTGCGTCCCGCCTCGGTCCGGCTCGAGTACGGGCATCAGGACGTGGAGTCCTACTACAGCGGCTGGTACGACACCGGCGCCCTCTGGCGCGAGGTGTTCGGCCCCCTCGAACCCGGCGGGAGCGGACGGGTCCTGCCCGACCTGTGGGATCCCGTCACGGACCGGGCCACGCGCAGCCCCTATGTGCCGCTGCCGCCCGGTGGGGTTCTGCTGGTGCACGGTCCCCTCCTCCTTCGCCACTGGTTCCCGTTCGACCTGAGCGTCCACGTGCTGCTCTCGCCGGGTGCCCTGCGCCGCCGCACCCCCGACGCCGACCACTGGACCCTCCCCGCCTTCGAGCGTTACGAGCGGGAGACCGACCCCGCCGGCACGGCCGACGTGCTCGTACGGGCCGACGATCCCCGGCATCCGGCCTGGCGCGGCTGACATCCGCTCTCCGGGTGCCCTCCGGGGACGGCGCAACGAGAATGAAGGGCGCCGGGACTCTGCGGCGCGCCCCGCGCCGCGCCGGCCGTCCGGGACCGGGAGGTACTCCATGACCACCGCCGGAGACATCATGCACCGCGGCGCCCAGTGGATCCCCGCGCACGAAACCCTCGACCGCGCGGCCCAGTTGATGCGCGATCTGAATGTCGGCGCGCTGCCCATCAGCGACGAGAACGAGCGGCTGTGCGGCATTCTCACCGACCGCGACATCGTCGTCGGCTGCGTCGCCAAGGGCCACGACCCGGCCCGGGTCACCGCGGGCGAGATGGCCAAGGGCACCCCGCGCTGGATCGAGGCGGACGCCGACATCGGCGACGTCCTCAACGAGATGCAGACCCACCGCATCCGCCGGCTGCCCGTCATCGAGGACAAGCGCCTCGTCGGCATGATCAGCGAGGCCGATCTCGCCCAGCACCTGCCGGAGGACCAGATCGCCGCCTGGGCGGAGAGCGTCTACGCCAGGACGTCCGCCGACTGACCCGCGCCAGGGGGCCCGACCCGTCCACCGGGCGGGTCAGGGCGGCCGGCCCCCCGTCAGTTCCACCGCCCGCGCGCCCGCCCGGCAGCCCTCGCGAGCCGCCTGTTCCGGGCCGGCGCCCGCGAGCAGGGCCGCGAGGAAGGCGCCCGTGAAGGCGTCGCCCGCGCCCGTGGTGTCCCGGGGCGTCACCGGCTCGGCCGGGACGCGTGCATACACCTCCCCGGACCGGGCGAGCAGCGCGCCCTCGGCGCCCTGCTTGGCCACCACCAGCGGGACGTGCCGGCTCAGCCGCGCCGCGGCGTCCGCCACGTCGGGCAGCCCCGTCAGCAGACAGGCCTCGTCACGGCTGGGCAGCAGCACGTCCACGCCGTCGACCAGCGACAGGAACCGGTCGGCGCCCAGCCGGGCGAGGAACCCCGCCGACGCCGGATCCAGACTCACCGGCACCCCGCGGGCCCGCGCCGCCTTCGACGCCACCGCGACGAACTCCCGGCTCGGTTCGGCGAACAGCAGATAGCCCGACAGGTGCAGCCGCGCCACCCCGTCCAGCAACGCGTCCGACCAGTCGGCCGGTTCGAGCCGCAGCGACGCGCCGCTGTCGGTGAGGAAGGTCCGCTCGGCCGCCGCGTCCCCGTCGACCAGGCAGATCACCGTGCCCGTCGGCGCCCGCCCGTCCACGACCAGCAGGGGACGGACCCCGCGGGCGGCGAGCTCCCGCTCGTGCCAGGCCGCCGCGTCCGCGCCCACCCGCCCGAGCAGCCGCACCTCGGCGGTGCCGCGGTACGCCGCCCAGCAGGCCACATTGGCGCCCGCGCCGCCCGGCACCGTGCGGATCGACGCCGCCGTGTCCGTACCCGGGGCGAGCGGCCCCCGGTGCCGGGCCACCACATCGGTGATCACATCGCCGGCGACCAGCAGCGCACCGCTGCCCACGGCCCCCGTCACCTTCCGTCGGCCCAGGCCGCCGCGACGCGTGCCGCCAGGCGTACGTTGCCCCGGACCGCCGCCAGGTTCGCGGCGAGCGAGGCGCCGTCGGTGCCGCGGACGAGATGGCCCAGCAGGAACGGGGTGACCGCCTGGCCGGTGACGCCCTCCGCCCGGCAGGCGCGCAGCGCCTCGTCGAGCACCCGCGCGTGCAGCACGGGATCCAGCTGCTCCTCCTCGGCGACCGGGTTGGCCACGATCAGCGCCGAGCCGGGCCCGCGCAGCGCGTCCTGCGCCCGCATGACCTCCGCGACCTGCTCCGGGGTGTCCAGCCGCCAGTCCACGGGATGGCCCGAGTCGGACAGGTAGAAGCCGGGGAAGCGGTGCGTGCCGTACCCGGCGACAGCCACCCCCAGCGTCTCCAGCCGCTGCAGGGTCGCCGGCACGTCCAGGATCGACTTCACCCCCGCGCACACCACCGTGATCCGCGTCCGCGCCAGCAGACCGAGGTCGGCCGACTCGTCCTGGGTCACCGTCCACTCCCGGTGCACCCCGCCGAGCCCGCCGGTGGCGAAAACCCGCACACCCGCGAGCGCCGCCAGCAGGGCGGTGGCCGACACCGTGGTCGCCCCGTCCGCCCCCGCGGCCACCGCGAGCGGCAGATCACGGTGACCCAGCTTGCGTATGCCGTCCCCGCTCGCGATCCGCTCCAGCTGCTTCTCGTCCAGACCGACCCGCGGCCGCCCGTCCAGCACGGCGATCGTCGCCGGCACCGCGCCCTCCCGCCGCACGGCCGCCTCCAGCTCCAGCGCCACCTCGAGATTGCGCGGCCGGGGCAGTCCATGGGCGATGATCGTGGACTCCAGGGCCACCACCGGCCGGTTCGCGGCGAGCGCCTCCCGTACCTCTTCGGACACCATGAGCACCACGCGACTGCCTCCTGTCTGCCGGTTCTCCCTCATCTCTGGCGGGCGGCGCACCGGGCCAAACCCCTTGCGCGCACTCATGGGCGTCACGGAGGCTGTGGCCATGACGGAGCACACGACACGCCTCGACCACATCGTGCTGTGGGTGAACGACCCCATCGCCGCCGCCGGCTTCTACGAGAAGGCCGTCGGACTGGAGCCCGTCAGGCTCACCGACTACTCCGCCGGCGAGGCGCCCTTCCCCTCGGTGCGGGTCAACGAGGAGACGATCCTCGACCTGATGCCGCGGGCCAAGGCCGAGCGGATGGGCATGCTCCCCGGGGCCGCGGAGAGCTCGGGTCATCCCGTCAACCACGTGTGTCTGTCGCTGGCGTCGGGGGACTTCGACGCGCTGCGCGGCCGGCTGGAGGAGGGCTCCGTGCCGGTGTCCGAGATCTCGCACGACTCGTTCGGCGCGCGGGGACCGGCCCGGCGCAGCTTCTACTTCCGCGACCCGGACGGCAACGTCTTCGAGGCGCGGCACTACGACTGAGGCCGTCCCCGCGTCCTAGAACAGGGGCTCGGGGAGGACGCCCTCCAGGGCCAGGAGGCGGCGCTTGGTCTCCAGGCCGCCTCCGAAGCCGCCGATGCCGCCGCCGCTCTCCACGACCCGGTGGCACGGCACGACCACCGGCAGCGGATTGGCGCCCATCGCCATGCCCACGGCCTGCGCGGCGCCGGGCTGGCCGATCCGGCCCGCCAGATCGCCGTACCCGACGACCGTGCCGAAGGGCACCCCGGAGGCCAGCTCCCGCAGGACCTCGCGGTGGAAGCCCGATATCAGCGACCAGTCCAGAGGCAGCTCGAAGCCGTGCCGCTCGCCGGCGAAGTACGCCTCCACCTGGCGTATCGCCTCCGCCAGCAGCGGCGAGCCGGGGTCCTCCACCGGTTCGGCGCCCAGCCGGGACGCCAGCCGCTCCAGCGCGCCGTCGCGCACCTCGTCCGTGGCGTGGAAGACGACGTTGACCAGGCCCTCGCGGGTCGCGGCCAGCAGCAGCGGGCCGATGCCGGTGCCGACGACGGCCCACACCACCCGCTGCTCGTACTGCCCATGGCTGTCCATGCGCCTCACCGTACGGCCCGCCACTGACAACGCGGGCGGAAGCCTCAGCCGCCCACCGCGTCCCGCACCACGTCGGGCGTGTTGGTGATGATCCCGTCGACCCCGTACCCGGCGACCCGCCGGGCGGCCGCCGCGTCGTTCACGGTCCAGGTGCACACCTCCAGCGGCTTGCCGTGCGGTCCCTTGAAGGCGTGCACGGCGGCGACGTAACCGGAGGAGAGGGAACCGTACGAGGGGTTGATCTGGTCGGTGAAGGCCGCGTACGCGGGCAGGTCCGACACCGGCGGCGTGCCCAGGAACCCCGTCCTCACCGCGGGCCGCAGATCGTGGACCGTCCGTACGCTGTCCGCGCTGAAGCTCTGCACGACCAGCCGCTGCCCCACGTGCCCGCGGTCCAGCCAGCCCTCGTTGCCCAGCACCTTGATGATCTCGCCCTCGATGCCGGGGTACAGCTGAGGGTTCTTGATCTCCAGCAGCAGCTTCTGGCCGTGCAGTTCGATACGGCGCACGTACTGCTCCAGCGTCGGCACGCGCGCGCCCGCGTACGCGGGGTCGAACCAGCTGCCCGCGTCAAGCCGGGCTATCTCCGCGGCGGTGAAGTCCTTCACCTTCCACGGCGCCCGGTCGGGGAAGACCTGCTCGGCGTCCGTGGTGCGCCGGAGGCTGTCGTCGTGCAGGACGACGAGTTCACCGTCCCTGGTCCGCTGGACGTCGTTCTCCACCCAGTCCGCGCCGAGTTCGGCCGCCCTGTCGACGGCGGCCAGGGTGTTCTCGGGGGCGTACGCGGACGCGCCCCGGTGGGCTATCACCAGGGGCGGCGCGGAGCTCTCGGCGGCCCGCGCGGGGGAGAGCGGGAGCAGGAGGGCGGCGGTCCCCAGGAGCGCGGTGGTCGATGCGGCGACAGCGCGTGCGTGCATGCGTACTCCTCGCGTCGAACGATCACATTCAGCTCAACTGTGACAGCAGACGGTCAACGCGAGACGGGTGCGGGATGGCCACAGATTGAACGGGGTTGCCCGAACTCCGCACACTGGTGCCACACACCTGGGGCAAGGACGTGTTTCTTTGCCGGAAAGTCGTTCGACCATTCCGGTGGGGTCATACTCTCTGCGTCAACCCGGACCGCCGTCGCGGCCCTGGGAGGGGGCTCATTTCAGTACGTTGTGGGACGAACAGGCGGAAGGGCAGCCGCGCATGCAGAGCACGGTCGACGGATTCAGCTACGGCCTGGTCACACCACTGGTGGCCTTCCTCATGGCCTGCCTCGGAGGCGCCCTGGGCCTGCGCTGCACCACCAGAGCCATGCGGATGTCCCGCAGCTGGCGGCCCGGCTGGCTCGCCCTCGGCTCCGCCGCCATCGGCTCCGGCATATGGACGATGCACTTCGTCGCCATGACGGGCTTCAGCATCGAGGGCACCCCGATCCACTACGACCGGGCCATGACGTTCGCGAGCCTGGCCGTCGCCGTCGTCATGGTGGGCGTCGGGATCTTCATCGTCGGCTACCGGGGCGCCTCCGGGACCGCGCTGTTCACCGGGGGCACCATCACCGGCCTCGGCATCGCCTCGATGCACTACCTCGGCATGGCCGGGATGAGCCTCGACGGACGCCTGGAGTACGACGGCCTCACCGTCGCCGCGTCCGTGGTCATCGCCATGGCGGCCGCCAGCGCGGCCCTGTGGGCGGCCGGACAGGTGAAGGGCTTCCTGTGGAGCGTGGGGGCCAGCCTCGTCATGGGACTGGCGGTCACCGGGATGCACTACACCGGCATGGCCGCCCTCGACGTCCACGTCCACGGCACGGCCGAGCCCGCCGTGGGGGAGTCCGCGGCCGCCCTGCTCGGACCGATGATGGCCGGCCCGCTCGCGCTCCTCGTCCTCGCGGGCGTCGTGGTGATCTTCGACCCGCTGATCGTCGCGGGTGGAACCGTCGCGCCCCCCGCCGAGCACAAGCCCGGCGTCCCGGCCCACTCGCCGGCCCACCACCGCCCGGCCCGCTCCCGGCTGCGGGCCCGCGGGCCCGTGGAGCGCCGCTCCCGTACCCCGCAGCGCCGCTGATCACCGCCCGTTGTCAGTGCGGGGTCGTACGGTGGATGACATGCGGCCCGTTTCCCAGATCGAACGCTCGGTGGCGCCCTTCGAGGTCGTCAGCCCCTACCAGCCCAACGGCGACCAGCCGACGGCCATCGCCGACCTCGCCCGGCGCATCGGAGCAGGCGAGAAGGACGTCGTCCTGCTCGGCGCGACCGGCACCGGCAAGTCCGCCACCACCGCGTGGATGATCGAGAAACTCCAGCGCCCCACCCTGGTCATGGCGCCGAACAAGACGCTCGCCGCCCAGCTGGCCAACGAGTTCCGCGAACTCCTGCCGAACAACGCCGTCGAGTACTTCGTCTCGTACTACGACTACTACCAGCCCGAGGCGTACGTCCCGCAGTCGGACACCTACATCGAGAAGGACTCCTCGATCAACGAGGAGGTCGAGCGGCTGCGCCACTCGGCGACCAACTCGCTGCTCACCCGCCGCGACGTCGTCGTGGTCGCCTCCGTCTCCTGCATCTACGGCCTGGGCACGCCGCAGGAGTACGTGGACCGCATGGTCCCCCTCCGCGTCGGCGACGAGTTCGACCGGGACGAGCTGCTGCGCCGCTTCGTCGACATCCAGTACACGCGCAACGACATGGCGTTCACCCGCGGCACCTTCCGCGTCCGCGGCGACACCATCGAGATCTTCCCGGTCTACGAGGAGCTCGCCGTCCGCATCGAGATGTTCGGCGACGAGATCGAGGCGCTGTCCACGCTCCACCCGCTCACCGGCGAGATCATCAGCGACGACCAGCAGCTGTACATCTTCCCCGCCTCGCACTACGTCGCCGGCCCCGAGCGCCTGGAGCGCGCGGTCAACGACATCGAGAAGGAACTCGGCGAGCGCCTGACCGACCTGGAGAAGCAGGGCAAGCTGCTGGAGGCCCAGCGCCTGCGGATGCGCACCACGTACGACATCGAGATGCTCCGCCAGATCGGCTCCTGCTCCGGCGTGGAGAACTACTCGATGCACTTCGACGGCCGCTCGCCCGGCTCCCCGCCGAACACCCTGCTCGACTACTTCCCGGACGACTTCCTCCTCGTCATCGACGAGTCGCACGTCACCGTGCCGCAGATCGGCGCCATGTACGAGGGCGACGCCTCCCGCAAGCGCACCCTCGTCGACCACGGCTTCCGGCTCCCCTCGGCGCTCGACAACCGGCCGCTGAAGTGGGAGGAGTTCCAGGAGCGCGTCGGCCAGACCGTCTACCTGTCCGCCACCCCCGGCCAGTACGAGCTGTCCCGCTCGGACGGCGTCGTCGAGCAGATCATCCGGCCCACCGGCCTCGTCGACCCCGAGGTCGTGGTCAAGCCCACCGAGGGCCAGATCGACGACCTGGTGCACGAGATCCGCACCCGCGTGGAGAAGGACGAACGCGTCCTGGTCACCACCCTCACCAAGAAGATGGCCGAGGACCTCACCGACTACTTCCTGGAACTCGGCATCCAGGTGCGCTACCTGCACAGCGACGTCGACACCCTGCGCCGGGTGGAGCTGCTGCGGGAGCTGCGCAGCGGCGAGTACGACGTCCTCGTCGGCATCAACCTGCTGCGGGAGGGGCTCGACCTGCCCGAGGTGTCCCTGGTGGCCATCCTCGACGCCGACAAGGAGGGCTTCCTGCGCTCCGGCACCTCCCTGATCCAGACCATCGGCCGCGCGGCGCGCAACGTCTCCGGCCAGGTGCACATGTACGCCGACAAGATCACCCCGGCGATGGAGAGGGCCATCGACGAGACCAACCGCCGCCGGGAGAAGCAGGTCGCGTACAACACGGCGAACGGCATCGACCCGCAGCCGCTGCGCAAGAAGATCAACGACATCGTGGCGCAGATCGCCCGCGAGGACATCGACACCGAGCAGCTGCTCGGCTCCGGCTACCGCCAGGCCAAGAAGGACGGCGGCGGCACCAAGGCGCCCGTCCCCTCCCTCGGCGGCAAGGCGGCCAAGGGAGCGAAGAGCGCCAAGGGCAGGGCCGCCGAGACCGTGCCGACCGACCGCCCCGCCGCCGAACTCACCGAGCAGATCGAGGAGCTCACCGCGCGGATGCGGACCGCCGCCGCGGACCTCCAGTTCGAGATCGCGGCCCGGCTGCGCGACGAGGTGTCCGAGATGAAGAAGGAGCTGCGGCAGATGCAGGAGGCCGGTCTCTCCTGACGGCCGCGCACGGTGTGTTGCAAGAACGACACAAAGTGCGGCCCTGGGTACGTCACTGTCAGTGCCCCTGCGTAGGGTTCTGGTCAACCGCGATCGCGCGGCAACAGGGGACAGTTCGAGAGGGGAATCAGCGCGTGACCGTCAACATGACCAAGGGTCAGGCCATCAGTCTGCAGAAGAACGACGGAGGCAGTCTGACCGCCGTGCGCATGGGTCTCGGCTGGCAGGCGGCCCCCCGTCGTGGCCTGTTCGGCTCGCGCACCCGCGAGATCGACCTGGACGCCTCCGCCGTCCTGTTCGCCGACAAGCAGCCGGTCGACGTCGTCTTCTTCCGTCACCTGGTGAGCGACGACGGCTCCGTGCGCCACACCGGCGACAACCTCGTCGGCGGTGTCGGCCAGGGCGGCGACGACGAGGCCGTTCTCGTCGACCTCTCCCGGGTCCCGGTCCACATCGACCAGATCGTCTTCACCGTGAACTCCTTCACGGGCCAGACCTTCCAGGAGGTGCAGAACGCGTTCTGCCGCCTCGTCGACGAGACCAACGGCCAGGAGCTCGCCCGCTACACGCTGGCCGGCGGCGGGGCCTACACGGCCCAGATCATGGCCAAGGTGCACCGCTCGGGTTCGGGCTGGACGATGACGGCCCTCGGCAACCCGGCCAACGGCCGCACCTTCCAGGACCTGATGCCGGCGATCCTGCCGGTTCTCTAGGCACCGACGGCGATCTGCGCAGCCACACACGCGACACGGGGGGACGAAGGCGATGACGGCCGAGCTGGTGCGGGGACAGAACCACCCGCTTTCCCAGTCCCGTCTGGAGATCCGGGTCTCGGCCGGCACGCCGGTCGTGGCCGCGGCCGCGCTCGGTGACGAGACCGGCCGGATCCACGGAGTGGAGTGGGTGGCCCACCCGGGCGCACCCACCCAGCCCGGTCTGGAGGTGTCGCGTCAGGCGGCCGCCGACCACCGTCTCGCGGTGGACCTGGACGCCATGACGGACGCGGTCCACCGCGTCAGTGTGCTGCTCGCCCTGCCCGTCCCGGACGGCGGCCCGGGACCCGCCCGGTTCGGCGCCGTAGCGGCCCCCTTCGTCGCCGTCACCGGCCTGGACGGCGACGAGGTCGCCAGCTACACCATCACCGGCCTGGAGGCCGAGACGGCCGTCGTCGCCCTGGAGCTCTACCGGCGGCAGGGCGCCTGGAAGGTGCGGGCCGTCGGCCAGGGCTACGCCGGCGGGCTGGCCGAACTCCTCACCGACCAGGGCCTGCCCGAGGCCGTCCCGCTCGCGGGCAGCATCAACGAGGCGGTCGCGCGGGGCCTCGCCCGCTCCGTGCAGGCGCCCCCGCCCCGCACCGCCGACGGCGACCGCTCCCGTCAGCCGGCCGCCCCCGCGGTCGGCCCCGACCAGGGCGGCGCCGCACCGCAGGGCGCCCCCGGCGCCGTACCCCCGTCGTACGGCGGGCAGCCGGGCGGCGGCCCGGGACAGACCGGACCGCAGCCGTCGTACGGCGCGGGCGGCGCCGCGGACCCGTCCACGACCCCGGGCGGCCCGATCGACTACAGCCACCCGCGCCGGCAGACGTCCGCCCCGCCGCCGCCCGGCTGCCCGCCGTACGACGGGGGTACGGCGCCGGGGGCGCCCTGCGGTGCGGCGCCGACCTGGTCGGGGCCGACC
>Ga0247820_10001805_pt1 | contig 12024 bp, 12 predicted proteins | sample 13C_Glucose_Day1_2_FD_192480 | JGI IMG/M metagenome (GOLD analysis project Ga0247820, IMG submission 192480) | Soil microbial communities from agricultural site in Penn Yan, New York, United States - 13C_Glucose_Day14 | ecosystem: Environmental > Terrestrial > Soil > Agricultural land | place...
GGCACTGCGCCGAGCAAGTGCGGCGTCACTTCGCCGTCGAAGCGGATGTGCTCGTAGATGTCGTCGGTCATCACCAGCACGTGGGGATGGCGCTCGAGCACCGCGGCAAGTGCCTGGTATTCGGTGATCGTGTAGCTCGCACCGGTGGGATTGCTCGGCGCATTGAGCATCAGCCAGCGCGTCTTCGGCGTGATGGCCTTCTCCAGCTGAGCGGGCGTGAGCTTGAAGCCGTCGACTTCGGGGCACGGCACTGTGACGGGCTTTCCATCGCAGGCGAGCACCATGTCCGGGTACGACACCCAGTACGGCGCGGGGATGATCACTTCGTCGCCCTCTTCGACGGTGATCGCCAGCGCGCTGTAGATCGCGCTCTTCGCACCGCTGGTCGCGATGATCTCGTTCATCTCGTACTTCAGGCCGTTCTCGCGCTGCAGCTTGGCAACGATGGCCTGGCGCAGCTCGACGGTGCCCGCCATCAGCGTGTAGCGGGTCTGGCCCTTGTCCATCGCGACGGCAGCCGCCTTGCGGATGTGTTCCGGCGTGTCGAAATCCGGCTCGCCGACGACGAGGTTGACGATCGAGCGGCCCTGGCGCCGCAACTCGTTGGCGCGGTCGGCGGCGACCGTGCTGGGCGAGGGCTTGATGCGCGTGACGCGCGCGGAGATTCGGCTGGAACTCATGGGGTTTCCCCTTGCGGTGCTTGCGGCTAACAGTACGGCCCCTCCCATTGAAAAGCCAAGACGACTTCGGTCTGCCTTGATAGGCAACTCTTATGGATTCAAAATTGCGCCATGAACCTCCGGCGTCTGAAGTACTTCGTCAAGATCGTCGACATCGGAAGCTTGACTCAGGCCGCCGACATCCTGCACATCGCCCAGCCCGCGCTGAGCCAGCAGCTCGCCACCCTGGAAGGCGAGGTGCGGCAGCAACTGCTGGTCCGCACGAAGCGCGGCGTGACGCCCACGGAAGCCGGCAAGGTGCTGTATCGGCATGCACAACTCATCCTGCGCCAGTGCGACCAGGCCCAGGTCGACATGCAGGCCGCGGAACGCGGCCTTTCCGGCGCGGTCTCCATCGGCCTGGCGCCTGGCACCGTGGCGGCCGGCCTTGCCCTTCCGCTGCTTCGCACCTTGCGGGCACGGCACCCGGGCATCGTGCCGTACCTGAACGAGAACTACGGCAGCACGCTGTCCGAGCTGATCATGAACGGCCGGATGGACCTGGCACTGATCTACGGCGGGCGCGTCGCGGTTCACGGCTTGACGTTTCTTCCGTTGTTGCGCGAGTCGCTCTTCCTCGTCGGGCCCAGCTCCCTTCCGGCGCCACCCGAAACCATTCCGCTTGCCGCGGTCGTCGAGTTCGATCTCTACCTGCCCCGCCCCTACAACTACATGCGTCGCCTGTGCGACGAGGCATTCGTCGCTGCGGGCCTGGTCCCGCGCGTGGTGGCGGAAATCGAGTCGTCCAGCGCACTGACGGCGGTCATCGCCGATGGCCTGGGTGCGACGATCCTGCCGGCGTCGATGGCGCGCGAGATCGTGCTCGCCTCCGGGGCCTGGCAGTCCAGGATCGTCGATCCGTCCATCGAGGGCCCGCTGGCACTGTGCCAGTCCGACCACCTGCCGTTGTCCGAGCCGGCCCAGGCGGTGAAGGAGATCCTGCTCGAGCTGCTGGCCGACCTGCCGGGCAGCTTCATCAGCCACAAGGCGCGCTCCAAGGGGACATCGCCCACGCCGGAAGCCGCCGAATCCGAGACCAAGGACGAGGAAGCACGACCGTCATAAGCGCCCCTTATCTGGGCATACCGAATTGGTCTTGGCGCGCCGCACAGTGGCGGCGAATACTCTTCCTTGCCTGAAAACCCAAGGAATCCCATGAGCCAGATCGGCGCCCGCCGCAACAAGTCATCGCCGCAAGCCGATGCAAAGATCATCGAAACGCTGCGTCAGATCGCCCTGCCCCTGCTGAGCGACAACCTGCACCGGGGCACCGGCAGCGTCGGGCTGCGGCCCTACCATCGCCCGGCGCCGATGGCCGGCACCGCAGTGACGGTGCGCTGCCGCGGCGGCGACAACCTCACGACCCTGCGCGCATTCGACTTCTGCCGGCCCGGCGACGTGCTGGTCATCGACGCCGGCGGCGACGTGACCAACGCGGTTCTCGGCGGCATCATGTCTTTGGGCGCCGCCATGCTGGGCCTCGCCGGCCTGGTCGTCGATGGCGCGATCCGCGATGTCGCCGAGATCAGCGAACGCGACTTCCCCGTCTACGCGCGCGGCGTGAACCACCGCGGGCCCTACAAGAACGGCCCGGGCGAGATCAACGTTCCGGTTTCCATCGGCGGCATGGTGGTGCAGCCCGGCGACATCATCGTGGGCGACCAGGACGGCCTGCTGGCGTTTGCCGCGGCCGAAGCGCCGGACCTCATCGAGAAGGCGCTGGCCCAGAAGAAGAAGGAGGACCAGGCCATGGCCGACATCCGCGAAGGCCGCTGGGACCGCTCCTTCCTCGATGCGCTCGAAGCGCGCGCCATCAACTGACGCGCATGGCTGCCTCGAAGAAAGTCGCACTCGTCACGGGTGCCAGCAGCGGCATCGGGAAAGCCTGCGCTGCCGCGCTGCTGGCCGACGGATGGCAGGTCGTGTTCACGGGCCGGCGCGCGGACGCCTTGCGTGACGCGATCGCTGCGGCACGCCCCGATGACGCCGCACACGCCTGCGCCGTGCCCTGCAATGTCACGGACGAGGAGTCCGTGGCGGTGCTGTTCAAGGCCGTGCGCGAGCGCTACGGGCGTCTGGACCTGCTGTTCAACAACGCCGGCATTTCCCTGCCGGTGAAGACACCCGACGAGCTCAATACCGCGGCCTGGCGCACGGCGGTGGACACGAACCTCAACGGCGCATATTTCTGCCTCGCGCAGGCCTTCAAGCTGATGCGCGAGCAGGACCCGCAGGGCGGCCGCATCATCAACAACGGCTCGATCTCGGCCTATGCGCCGCGGCCCGGCTCCATCGCCTACACGGCCACCAAGCACGCAGTGACCGGCCTGACGCGCGCAGCCGCGCTCGACGGCCGGCCGTTCGGCATTGCGGTCGGCCAGATCGACATCGGCAACGTGGCCAGCGACATGACGCAGAAGATGGTCGGCGGCGTGCCCCAGGCCGACGGCAGCATCCGCCCCGAGCCTCGCATGGACATGTCCTCGGTCGTCGACACGTTCATGGCGATGGCCCGGCTCCCGCTGTCTGCCAACGTGCTCTTCGCGACCGTGATGGCCACCACGATGCCTTTCGTGGGCCGCGGGTAGCGGGCCCACCCACTTCATCCCTCTACGCAAACTCCATGTCCAAAGTCGAACTGCTCGCGGCCTCGAAGCCTTCGCCGCTGATCGCGCCGCTGCTCGAAGAGTCGTTCATCGTCCACGACCGGCTCCATGAACTCGATCCGGCCGCGTTCGATCGCGTCGCGCCCCGCATCCGGGGCATCGTCGCCGTCGGCGAATCGCGCATCACGAAGGAGCTGATCTCGCGCCTTCCGGCCCTGGAAATCATTTCGCTGCCGAGCGTGGGCTACGACGGTGTCGACATCGACGCCGTCCTGAAGCGCGGCATTCAAGTGACCCACACGCCCGGCGTCCTGAACGACGATGTCGCCGACATGGCCATCGCGCTGATGCTCGGCGTCTCGCGCGGCCTGGTGCAGGCCGATCAGTACGTTCGGGCCGGCTCCTGGGCCCAGGGGCCGATGGAGCTCGGCCGCAAGATGTCGGGCGCGCGCCTGGGCATCGTCGGCATGGGCCGGATCGGGAAGGCCATCGCGGAGCGCGCGGCCGCGTTCAAGATGCCTGTGGCCTACACGGCGCGCAGCGCCAAGACCGAGTTGCCGTACCGCTTCTATCCGGACGCAGCAGCGCTGGCTGCCGAGAGCGACTTCCTGGTCGTCATCACGCCCGGCGGCGCGGGCACCCGCAAGCTCATCGACGCCAAGGTGCTGCGGGCCCTGGGCCCCGACGGCATCCTCGTCAATGTCGCGCGCGGTTCGGTCGTCGACGAAGCGGCCCTGATCGAAGCGCTGCAGCAAGGCGTGATCGCGGGTGCGGGCCTGGACGTCTTCGAGAACGAACCGAATGTCCACGAGGCGCTGCGCAAGTTGCCCAACGTGCTGCTGGCGCCGCACATCGGCAGCGCCACCCGTGCCACGCGGCAGGCGATGGCCGACCTCGCGGTCGCGAACCTGCGCGCGCACTTCGCGGGCCAGCCGCTGCTGACCCCGGTTCCGGAATGCCGGAAGGCTTGAGAGGAAAACGCATGAAAGTGTTGATCACCGGCGCCGCCGGTTTCGTCGGCGCCCGGCTCGCACGCGAGCTGCTGGCCCGCGGCAAGCTGGCCGGCCGGACCCTCGACCGCCTCGTGCTGGCCGACCAGTTCCCGCCGCCAGCCGACCTGCTGGACGACCCGCGCGTCGAATCTCGCGTCGGACCGCTCCTGGACCAATGCGCAGCGCTCAGCGATGAGCCGTTCGACGGCGTGTTTCACCTGGCTTCAGCCGTCTCCGGCGAATGCGAGCTCGATTTCGAGCTGGGCCTGAGGTCGAACCTCGACAGCACGCGCGCGCTCCTCGATGCGCTGCGCAAGCGCACCGAAGCGGGCCATGCGCCGACGCGCCTGGTCTTCGCCAGCTCGTCGGGCGTGTTCGGCTCGGAGCCCGCCAACAAGATGCCGTCCGTCGTCTCGGACAACACCCTCGCGACACCGCAGACCTCGTATGGCACGCACAAGCTGATCTGCGAGCACCTGGTGGCCGACTACACCCGCAAGGGCTACGTCGACGGTCGCGCGGCCCGCCTGGTGACGGTGACGGTCCGGCCGGGACGGCCGAACGGCGCGGCTTCGTCGTTCTTCAGCTCCATCATCCGCGAACCCCTGGCCGGTGAACCCGCAATCTGTCCCGTGTCTGCCGACGTGTCGCATCCCGTCTCGTCGCCCGCGAAGACGGTCGAGGGGCTGATTGCCGTCTACGAGGCCACGCGCGAAGCATTCGGCGGGCGCATCGCGTTGAACCTGCCCGCACTGAACGTGCGTGTCGGCGAGATGCTGGACGCGCTGGAGAAGGTGGCGGGCAAGTCGGTGCGCGACAGGGTGCGCTTCGAGCGCGACGATCGCATCGCGGGCATCGTCGCCACCTGGCCGCAGGGCGTCAGCGCCGAGCGCGCTGGCCGCATCGGCCTGCAGCCGGAAACCAGCTTCGAAGACATCGTCCGGCAGTACATCGCAGACTGCAAGGCGTCTTCGAACGCTGCACAGGCCCTGCGCGGCCTGGAGAAGTAGGAACGCGGCGGCGGGCCCCGCTCGAGGCCGCGCCGCCCTGCTCTATCGAGCTTGATCGGCGGAGGACCGGTCCAGCTCGTTCATCTCGGCCGCGCTCAGCTCGAAGTCGAACACGTCGGCGTTGCCGGCCATTCGTTCCGGCACCGAGGACTTCGGCACCACCGCGACGCCGTGCTGCAGGTTCCACCGCACGATCACCTGGTTGGCCGTCTTGCCGTGCCGGGTCGCGATCGCCTCGATCACCGGATCGTCGAGGTTCGACTGGCGGAACGGGCTGTGCGCGCTCATCACCACCTTGCGCTCCTTGAACCCGGCCATCAGCTTCGCGTCGAACAGCGTCGGGCTCCACGCGAGCTGGCAGATCGCGGGCGCGACGCCGGTCTCCGCGATCAGCGTATCCACCTGCTTGAGGGAATAGTTGGACACGCCGATGGCGCGCACGAGCCCCTCGTCGCGCGCCTTGATGAATTCGCGCCAGGAATCCACACCCGCGTAGCCGCCGGGCGGCCAGTGCATCAGCCAGAGATCGACGTGCTCGAGGCCCAGGGCCTGCAGGCTGCCCTCCAGCGTGGCGCGCTCGTGCCCGACCTGGTCAGGTGGCATCTTGGTGGTGACGAAGACTTCGCCGCGGGGCAGCTTGCTGTCCTTCAGGGCCGTGCCGACGGCGTCTTCGTTGCGGTAGCGCCGGGCCGTGTCGACCAGCCGATAGCCCAGGCGCAACGCGTGGCCGACCGCTTCTCGAGCCTCTGCGCCGCGCATCGGGAAGGTGCCGAAGCCCAGCAGGGGCATGCGCACGTCGTGGGGCAGCTGCGCAACGGGATCAAAGAACGCTTTCTCGCGACTCATATGCTCGGATTCCAGTCTAGGGTAGGGGCGATGGGGGCCGGTCCTCAATGCAGTTCGATCAGCCGCAGCGGAATCTGATTCAGGCGCTCGCGGCCGTCACCGGTGACCAGCACCGATGTCTGCAGCACGATGCCCTCCTGCGCGCTCCGGCGCGCGACGGCGTTGATGCACAGCACCATGCCGGCCGCCAGCACCGTGCGATCGTCCGCGGCCAGTGTCGGAGCGATGACGCCGGTGCCGATGCCGAAGCCGACATTCGAGCCGACCAGTTGGGCGTTGCCTGCCTTCTCCATCGCGGACGCGTACGCGCGATGGACATCACGCGCTTCGGCGCCGGGACGGATCGCGTCGATGGCCGCCTGCGCCGCGGCGGCGCAGGCTTCGCCCAATGCCTTGAGGCTGGCCGGGGGACGCCCGAAGCACACCGTCGCGGCAACGGCGCCGCAATAGTGATCGAAGCGGGGATAGAGGCCGAACTTCAGCAGCGAGTCCTCGCGGATGGCGCCCTGCGACGGATAGTGGTCCAGCAGGTTCACCATGCCGTGCTCGGGATAGTGGCTGACGAGCCTCAGGTCCGCCGGCATTTCCGCCGGCGACCAATGCTGGTCGCTTCCGCCGGCGCGCACCGACCGCATCACGTTTCCGAACATGAGGTATTCGGACATCTCGGGGTTCAGGCGATCGAGCACGGCGGTGTAGCCGATGTCGGCGAGATTGTTGGCCATCCTCAGCCGCTCGATCTCCGCGGGCTCCTTGATCGACATCAAACCGCCGAGCATGGGCTCGCAACTGCGCACGGTCACCGCTTTGTTTCGGTCTTGCAGCGTCCGCGGGATGCCCCAGCCCACGGCGGCATCGAGGCCGACGGTCTTGGCCCCGGTGCCGACCAACTCTGCAACGGCATCGCCGATGCTGCGCCCCGGCTGCGCCGTGACCGGCGTGCAGGCGCCGCTGCGGGCGAGCACGACGCACGTGCCCGCCGTCGCCTGGACATTCGCGAGATAGGGGACGGTGGCGCTTCCGGCAACGACGAGGTCGTCGAAGCCCTCGGCGTCCATCCGTGCGCAGACACGCTCATGACGCACAGGGAAGTCGATGGCTGCAAGGGGTGCGGGCATTCCAGGTTCCGTTCGGGTAGGGATCGATGAGGCACACCCCCGGGGCGGGGCATGGCTTCGTCCGCGGCCTTCAGCCGCCGGACAGCAAGTGGTTGCTGGAGGTGTTCCAGCGGGCAATGACGTGGTCGCCCTTTGCGTAGGCGGGCGCGCCGTCGCTGCCCTGGTTCTGGCGGAAGACCACCATCTGCTGCCCGTCGCTCAGGCGCAGGTAGTAGTGGCTGATGAACCCCCGATACACGATCTCGTCGACCTGCGCACGGACGGTATTGAAGGAGTCGCCCCCTTCGCCTGCGTTGCTGCGCTCGATGGCGATGGCTTCCGGCCGCACGGAGACGGTCGCATTCGTGCTGGCCCCGGGGGCCGTGCCGTTGACGCGCAGGCGTATGCCCGAACCGGTCTTGATTTCCAGCGCTTCGCCGTTGCTGCGCTCGACCTGTCCGCTGAACATGTTCGAAGCGCCGATGAAGTTCGCCACGAACTCGGTCGCCGGACGCTGGTAGATCTCGGCGGCGCTGCCGACCTGCTCGAGCTTGCCGTCGCGCATCACGACGATGGTGTCGGCCATCGTCAGCGCTTCGTCCTGGTCGTGAGTCACCATCACGGTCGTCAGCCCCAGCCGCTGCTGCAAGCCGCGCAACTCGACCTGCATGCTTTCGCGCAGGCCCTTGTCCAGCGCACCCAGCGGCTCGTCGAGCAGCAGCATCGACGGCTCGATGACCAGTGCGCGCGCGAGCGCCACCCGCTGCTGCTGGCCGCCCGAAAGCTGCGACGGCAGCCGCTCGCCCATATGGGCGAGCTGGACCAGCGAGAGCGCCTGGTTGACGCGCGTGCCGATGTCGCCGGCGTTCACGCCGCGCATCTGCAGGCCGAACGCGACGTTCTGCGCGACGCTCAAGTGCGGGAACAGCGCGTAGTTCTGGAACAGCATCCCGATGTTGCGGCGGTGCACGGGAATGTGCGTGATGTTGCGATCGTTGACGTAGATCTCGCCGACGGTCGGCTGGACCAGCCCCGCGATCATGCGCAGGCAGGTCGTCTTGCCGCAGCCGCTCGGACCGAGCAAGGCGACCATGCTGCCCGGCGCGATGTGCAGCGAAACGTTGTCGACGGCCGCCTTGCCTTCGTAGCGCTTGGTCAGTGAATCGAGCCTGACTGCGGTGGATTTCATTTCGGAAGCTCAGCTGGTCAACATTTGGTTGTATTTCTCGAGCCACGCGGGGCGCTTCGGGATGATGTAGCGCCAGTCGGGAGTGAACAGGCCCATCTTGTCGACCTTCTCTTCCGGATAGGCGAGGTACTTCTCGACATCGGGCTTGAAGCTCAGGCCCGACACCGACGGCGCGCTCAGGGAGAACTCCGCCATCTCCTTCTGCACCGCGGGATCCAGGATCTTGTTGATCAGGGCGTTGCCGAGGTCGGGTGCCGGCGCGTTCTTCACGAGCGTCACGCAGTTGATGCCGGTGAACGTGCCCTCCTTCATGTCGAGCATCGTCAGCGGCAGGCCCTTGACGGCATGCGGATAGATCGACTTGGAGTATTCGATCCCGCCCACCTTCGGGCCGCCTTCCTGGGCGACCTGCAGCGTGAGGGCTTCGCCGTCGTAGATCGTCAGGATGTTCGGCTTGAGGGCCTTGAGTTTTTCCCAGGTGCGCGGATCGTCGATCAGGTACTGGGCCTCCTTGAACGGCTTGCCCGTCGCGACCGAAGCGACGGCGATCAGCATCAGGACGCTCTGCGTGTTCTTCGGCGTGTTCAGCAGGATGGACTTTGCGAACTTCGGGTCGAAGAGGTCCGCATAGCTCTTCACGCCCTCGGCGATCTTGGGCTGCGCGAACATGGAGGCGCTCGAGATCGAGAACCCGGCGCCGTAGCCGCCCTCGAACAGGTAGCGCTTCATCAGCTTCGCCAGGTTGGGAATCTTCGCCGGGTCGAGCTTCTCGATGAGCTCTTCATCCTTCGCCTGCGGAATGCCGACGTCGTCCATGGCCATCATGCTGAACTTCGGCGTGCTGCGCGTTGCGCGCAGCGCGGCGATGTTGGCCAGCGTCGCGCCTTCGACCGTATGGACCTTGCAGTTGTTCTCCTTCTCGAACCTGGGAAGGATCTCTTTCTGGATCCACTTGCCCAGCGCGGAGTTGTACATGCCGATGTGCATGTCGCGCGACTGGGCGCTGGCCTTGCCGACGAAGGCCGCGCCCACCGAAACGGCGGCTGCGGATTTGAGGATGGTTCTGCGGGTGATCGACATGTTGATTTCCCAAAGGTTGAACGGCCGGAACTCCACTGCCTTTTCTTCTGCTAGATCGCGACAGCCCGGCGCATGCCGACCAACCGCTCGAGAAGCAATGTCCCTCCCAGCGCCAGCACGATCACGATGGTCGACATGGCGGGGATGGAAGGATCGAAGACGTTGACGAGCTGGTGCATCAGCAGCAGCGGCACGGGCGTGTACTGCGCATCCGCAAGCCACAGGGACACCGGCACGTTGTCGAACGAGACCATGAAGGCGAACAGCGCGCCGGCGGCCACGCCCGGCGCGATCTGCGGCATGGTCACCTTCCAGAACGTGCGCATGCGGCTGGCGCCGAGCGTGCGCGCGGCGTCTTCCAGGTTCAGGTCCACGAGTTGCAGGCTGGTGATCACGGTGCGCATGACGTACGGCGCCGTCACCACGATGTGGCCGATCAGCAGGTTCACCATCACGTTGCCGGAGCCCATGCGGTTCAGCACCTGCAGCAAGGCCAGGCCGGTGACGAGCGCAGGAAAGATCAGCGGCGAAAGCACCAGGTCCTGCAGGACCTGCAGGCCGCGGAACCGGGCCCGCGTCAGCGCGATGGCAGCGGGCACGCCGAGCAGCAGCGCCCCGACCGTCGAGCCGAAGGCCAGCAGGAGGCTCAGCTTCAGGGCCGACTGGAACTCGCTGTCCCCCAGCACCTTCACGTACCAGTTGAACGTGAAGCCCTTCGGCGGGAAGGTGACGATGTAGGTGTTGGAGAAGGACGAGGCCACCACCACCGCCAGCGGCAGCAGGATGAAGACCATCACCGCGGCCGCGATCGCGTACAGGATCCAGGCGGCAACGCCGTTGAGACGTTCGTTCATGGGGCCACCCTGCGCAGCTTCCTGGCCTGGAGCAGGCGCGTGGAGAGCGCGTTGATCGCGATCACGACGCCGACCAGCACCACGGCGATGGTGGCGCCGAACGGCCAGTCGTAGACGACGAAGATCTGCTGCTCGATGAGGTTGCCCAGCATGATCACCGAGGTGCCGCCCAGGATGACCGGGGTCACGAACGAGCCCGCCGTGAGCGAGAAGACCAGCGTGAAGCCGGCGATCAGGCCCGGGATGCTGAGCGGGAACGTGATGCGCCCGAACACGCGCCACCAGGGCGCACCCAGCGTCCGTGCGGCGTCCTCCAGGTTGCGGTCGATCTTGCCGAGGGCGGAAGCCAGCGGCAGCACCATCATCGGGAAGAAGACATGCAGCGAGCCGATCACCACCGCCGTCTCGCTGTAGAGCAGCGTGAGCGGCGTCGAGGTGATGCCCAGGCCCATCAGGATCCAGTTGAGCACGCCGGCCGGCCCGTTCGCCAGCACCAGCTGCCAGCCGTAGCTGCGAACCACCACGCTGACGATGAGGGGCGCGATGATGATCATGGTGATCGTGCGCGCGACGAAGGGGTTGCTGCGCAGCATCACGATCGCCACGGGGTACCCGAGCAGGATCGCGATCACCGAGGTCGTGAGGCTGATGCGCAGCGTGTTCCAGAACACGCGTGCATACAGGTCGACGGTGAAGAAGTGCGTGTAGTGCGAGAACGTGAGCGGGAGGCCCGTGATGCCCTTGCTGTCCTGCGTCATGAAGCTGAACATCAGGATCTGCACTGCGGGGTAGAAGAAGAAGATCGTCAGGAACAGCGCGATCGGCAGGGCGAGGAAGCCGACCGACAGCTTGAACGCAGCGTCGGATCGCTTTGGCTGGGCGACCGCGCCAGCCGCCACGTCCAGCGAGGGGACGGGCATCATCGGATCATTGGCAGCGGTTGAAATCTTCTTCACTGGAGTGGCGCATCGAGTTGCGGATGCGTTGGCAAATACTACGTTTGGACCCACGTCGGGCGCCAAGACAGGTTTGATATCGGGAGATACCGATTACTTATGTCTGTCTGTGTGACTAGGGAAAACCCACGCCGGTGCGCGTCATAAGGCGCCCTTATCCCAACACACGCAAACCGTCTTGGCGCGCGTGGCGCGGCATCTATACCCTCCATGGATCGATTCGTGCTCGCCGCCCATGGACCCCCAAAAAGTCAAAGCCTTCATAGACGCCATGGCGGCGTCGGATCTCGACGAGATGGAGATCAGCCATGAAGGCTGGACGCTGCGTCTCGTCAGGCGTCACGGCAGCCGCCATGAAGTTGCAGCGGCCCCGGCCGCGAGCGTTGCCCCCGCCCGACCGGCGCAGGCGCCACAGGCGCCAGTCGCCAAGGCAGCCGCGCGGCCGGAAGTGCTTTCGCCGATGTTCGGTGTGGTGCACCTGCAGCAGGCGCCCGGCGAGCCGCCCTTCGTTCAGGTGGGGCAGGCCATCGCGCAGGGCGACCTGCTGTGCACCATCGAAGCGATGAAGGTGTTCAACGAGGTGCGGGCCGATCACGCAGGAACGCTGGCCGCAATCCTCGTGAGGTCCGGGCAGGAAGTCGAAGCGGGCCAGGCGCTGCTGCGATTGACATGACC
>Ga0247820_10001811_pt1 | contig 12005 bp, 8 predicted proteins | sample 13C_Glucose_Day1_2_FD_192480 | JGI IMG/M metagenome (GOLD analysis project Ga0247820, IMG submission 192480) | Soil microbial communities from agricultural site in Penn Yan, New York, United States - 13C_Glucose_Day14 | ecosystem: Environmental > Terrestrial > Soil > Agricultural land | place...
GCGCATCATGCGGCCGTCGTGGCGCGGCTGGACGCGCTCTATGCCGGCCTGGCCGCCCCCGCGCCGGCCGCATGATGCGCATGCCCTCCAAGCTCTCCTGGACGCTCAACCGGCTGCGCTGCATGTCGGCCGGCGAAGTTGCGCATCGCCTGGGCAAGTCGGTCCAGACCCGGGTCGAATCCCTGGGTCTCGCGCGGCAGCCCGTGCCGCCGCCCTCGATCCCGGCCAGCCGGCCCGGCTGGCTTGCCGCCCCCGCCGGGGTGCCCGGCACCGAGCGCCTGCTGGCGAGCGCCGACCGCATCGTGGCCGGCCGGTTCGACGTGCTGGGGCTGCAGGATGCCCTGCTCGGCATGCCGCCGCGCTGGAATCGCGACGCCGCCACCGGCATCGAAGCGCCGCTGGTCTTCGGCAAGCGCCTCGACTACCGCAACGAGGCCCTGGTCGGCAACATCAAGACGCTCTGGGAGCCGAGCCGCCACCTGGAGCTCGTCACGCTCGCGCAGGCGCATGCGCTGTCCGGCGCGCCGGCCTACGCGCGCGCCGCGCGCACCCTCGTGCAATCGTGGATCGAGCAGTGCCCCTGGCCGCTCGGCGTGCACTGGAGCAGCTCGCTCGAGCTGGCGATCCGGCTGCTCAACTGGTCCGCCGCCTGGAACCTGCTCGGCGGCTTCTCGTCGCCGCTCTTCGAAGGCGACGAGGGGCGCGCGTTTCGCGATCAGTGGCTCGGCAGCGTCTATCGCCATTGCCGCTTCATCGACGGCCACCTGTCGCGCCACTCGTCGGCCAACAACCATCTGCTGGGCGAGTGGATGGGCCTGTTCGTCGCGTCGCTCACCTGGCCCTGCTGGCCCGAGAGCGCACGCTGGCAGGCGCGCTCGCGAGAAGGGTTCGAAGCCGAGGCGCTGGCGCAGAACGCGCCCGACGGCGTGAACCGGGAGCAGGCCCTGTACTACCACCATGAGGTGGCCGACATGATGCTGATCGCCGGCCTCGCGGGCCGCGCGCACGGCGTCGAGTTCTCGCCGGCCTGCCGGCAGCGGCTCGAGGCGATGATGGATTTCGTGCTCGCCGTGCTCGATGCCGGCGGCCATGTGCCGGCCATCGGCGATGCCGACGACGCGCTCATGCTGCGGCTGCATCACGAGCCCGACTGGGATCCCTACCGCTCGCTCCTGGCCAGCTGCGCGGTGCTCTTCTCGCGCGGCGACTTCAAGGCCGCCAGCGGAAGCTTCGACGCCAAGTCGCTGTGGCTGCTCGGCGATGCCGGCGCCCGGGGCTACGACGCCCTGCCGGCCACAGCGCCCGTGCCCCGGCGGCGCGTCTTCGAGGAAGGCGGCTACGCGGTGCTCGGCTCGCGTTTCGGAACCCCGGGCGAGGTGCGCATCGTCGCCGACGCCGGGCCGCTCGGCTACCTGTCGATCGCGGCCCACGGGCACGCCGACGCGCTCGCCTTCACGCTGTCGGCGGCCGGGCGCCCTCTGCTCGTCGATCCCGGCACCTACGCCTACCACACGGAGCGCGACTGGCGCGACCATTTCCGAGGCACGGCGGCCCACAACACCGTGTGCATCGATGGTGTCGACCAGTCCGAGATCGGCGGAAATTTCATGTGGTTGCGCAAGGCGCGGGCCACACTGCACGAAGTGCGCCTCGATCCGTCGGGCGACGTTTGGGACGCATCGCACGACGGCTACGGGCGGCTGCCCGACCCCGTGCGGCACCGGCGGCGCATCGAGGTCGACCATGACGGCAGCCGCATCGTCGTCACCGACACGCTGCATTGCCTGGGGGAGCACCGCGCACAGGTGTGCTGGCAGTTCGCCGAAGGGCTCGACGTGACGATCGAGGGCGACGAGGTGCGCGTGCGCGACGGCGCTGCGAGAACACTCACGATGCACATGCCCGGTGCCCCCGTCACCTGCCGCCTGCTGCACGGCTCCACCCATCCAAGGGGGGGCTGGGTTTCACCCGGTTTCGGGATCAAGCGCCCCGCCCCCTCGATTCGGTGGGAAGGCGCGCTGCGCGGCACGACACAATGGCGGACTGAGATCCGGCTGCATGCCACCCCGGCAGCGTGGTCATCGAAAGCGCAGGAGGAAACCGCATCGTGAAGATCAGCGTTTTTGGCATGGGCTACGTGGGTGTCGTAGCGGCCGGTTGCCTGGCCGAGGACGGCCACGAGGTCGTCGGGGTCGACCCCAACCGCACCAAGGTCGACCTCGTCAATCGCGGCGTCACGCCCATCGTCGAGAAGGACATCGGCGAGATCGTCGAGCGCAACGTGAAGGCCGGGCGCCTGCGTGCCGGCCTCGATGTCGCCGCCGCCGTGCGCGAGACGGATCTCTCCTTCATCTGTGTGGGCACGCCCAGCCAGCTCAATGGCTCGCTCGACCTGCGCTTCGTGCGCAAGGTCTGCGAGGAGATCGGCGCCGCGCTGCGCGGCAAGCCCGGCTTCCACGTGGTCGTGGCGCGCAGCACGATGCTGCCCGGCACCATGCGCGACACGGTCATCCCCACGCTCGAGGAGCACTCCGGCAAGCGGGCAGGCGTCGATTTCGGCGTCTGCAACAACCCCGAGTTCCTGCGCGAAGGCAGCGCGGTGTGGGATTACCGCCATCCGCCCAAGACCGTCATCGGCGAGACCGACACCCGCTCCGGCGACCTGCTCGCGTCGCTCTACGACAAGCTCGAGGCGCCGCTCGTGCGCACCGGCATCGAGACCGCCGAGATGGTCAAGTACGTCGACAACGTCTGGCACGCGCTGAAGGTCGCGTTCGCCAACGAAGTGGGCAATGTCTGCAAGCCGCTGGCAATCGACAGCCACGAGGTGATGGACATCTTCTGCCAGGACACCAAGCTCAACCTGTCGCCCTACTACCTCAAGCCCGGCTTCGCGTTCGGCGGCTCCTGCCTGCCGAAGGACGTGCGCGCGCTCACCTACAAGGCGCGCATGCTCGATCTCGACCTGCCGCTGCTCAACGCCATCCTGCCGAGCAACGAGCGCCAGATCGAGCGCGGCTGCGCGCTCATCACCGGCAAGGGCAAGCGGCGCATCGGCGTGCTCGGCTTCAGCTTCAAGGCCGGCACCGACGACCTGCGCGAGAGCCCCGTGGTCGAGGTCATCGAGCGCCTGATCGGCAAGGGCTACGACCTTCGCCTGTACGACCGCAACGTGAGCATCGCCGCGCTCACCGGCGCCAACCGCGACTACATCCTCAACCACATCCCGCACATCTCCCGCATCATGGTTCAGTCGATCGATGACGTGCTCGACCATGCCGAGGTGATCGTGGTTGGCAACGCCTCGCCCGAGTTCGACAACCTGGCCGCACGCCTCAAGCCGGGCCAGAGCGTGGTCGATCTCGTGCGCATCAAGGGCGAGCGCCCCGACGCGGCCGTCTACGACGGCATCTGCTGGTGAAGCGCCGCGTCCTCATCATCGTCGAGAACCTGCCGTCGCCGTTCGACCGCCGGGTCTGGCAGGAGGCCACCACGCTGCACGATGCAGGCTACACGGTCTCCATCGTCTGCCCCACCGGCAAGGGCTGCGAGCAGCGCTACGAGCAGATCGACGGCATCCACATCTATCGCCACCCGCTGCCGCCCGAGGCCGATGGCGCGCTCGGCTACGCCCTCGAATACGCCACGGCGCTCTTCTGGGAGTTCACGCTGGCGTTCCGGGTGCTGCGCCGCCACGGCTTCGACGTCATCCACGCCTGCAACCCGCCCGACCTGATCTTCCTGGTCGGCGGGTTCTTCAAGCTGTTCCTGCGCAAGCGGTTCATCTTCGACCACCACGACATCAATCCCGAACTCTACGAAGCCAAGTTCAACCGGCGCGACCTGTTCTACAAGCTCATGGTGCTGTGCGAGCGGCTGAGCTTCCGCACCGCCGACATCTCAATCGCGACCAACGAGTCGTACAAGCGCATCGCCGTCGAACGCGGCGGCATGGACCCGGAACGCGTGTTCGTCGTGCGCAGCGGCCCGAAGCTCGATCGCCTGCGCATCGTGCCGCCGGTGCCCGAGCTCAAGCGCGGCCGCCGCTTCCTCGTGGGCTATGTCGGCGTGATGGGCAAGCAGGAGGGCATCGACTACCTCCTGCGCGCCGCGGCCCACATCGTGCACGACCTCGGCCGCCAGGACGTTCATTTCGGGCTCGTGGGCAGCGGCACCTCGCTCGACGAGATGAAGGCCTATGCGCGCGAGCTGAAGGTGGACGCCTACGTCACCTTCACCGGGCGCGTGCCCGACGACGAACTGCTCGCGATGCTGAACACCGCCGACGTCTGCGTGAACCCCGACGTGGCCAACGAGATGAACGACAAGTCCACCATGAACAAGATCATGGAGTACATGGCGCTCGGCAAGCCGATCGTCCAGTTCGATCTCACCGAGGGCCGCTATTCGGCACAGGACGCCTCGCTGTACGCGGCACGCAACGACGAGCGCGACCTCGGCCGCAAGCTCATCGAGCTGCTCGACGATCCCGAGCGCCGTCGCCGCATGGGCGAGTTCGGCCGTGCGCGCGTGCTCGGCCAGCTCGAATGGCGCTACGAGGCGCCCAAGCTGCTCAGGGCCTACGAGGCCGCGTTCGGCGAGCGCGACGGCGCTCCCGAGCTCGAGTCGCACTGACGCGCGCGCCATGAGGTTCCGAGCCGCTGCCCCGGGATCCAGCCCGACCCCCATCACGGTGGCCGTGTGCACCCACAACCGCGCGCGCTACCTGGATCAGGCGCTGCAAAGCCTGTGGGCCCAGACAGCGCCCTCCTCGACGTTCGAAGTCCTGGTCGTCGACAACGCGTCCACCGACGACACGCCCGGCGTGGTCGAGCGTGCACGCGCCGCCCAGCCGAACATCCGCTACGTGCGCGAAGACGAGCTCGGCCTGTCGAATGCGCGCAACCGCGCCATCGCCGAGACGCACACCCCGTTCATCGCCTTCCTCGACGACGACGCCATCGCCGAGCCGCCATGGGTCGAGCGCCTGGTCCACTGCTTCAGCGCGCTGTCGCCGCGCCCTGCCGCCGTGGGCGGGCCGATTCATCCCATCTGGGAAGCGCCGCGGCCGCCCTGGCTGCCCGACAGCCTGCTCGGCTATCTCACCGTGCTCGAGCGCCGCGGCTCGTCGCATCTCGACCTGAGCAAGCAGTTCATCTTCGGCGCCAACATGGCCTTCGACCGCCAGGCCCTCGTCGACGTGGGCGGCTTCAGCACCGCGCTCGGACGCATCGGCGACCGCCTGCTCAGCGGCGAGGAGATGCTCCTGCTGCGCCAGCTGCATGCGCGCGGCGCCTGCGGCTACTACGACGAGCAGGCCTCGGTGCACCACCACGTGGCCGCCGCCCGGCTCACGAAGGAGTGGTTCTACCGGCGCATCTATTGGGACGGCATGTCCACCGCGCTCATCAACATCGAGTTGCAGCGCCTGCATGGGATGCGCCGCGCCGCCACGGCACTGCGCGACCTGCGCAGCCTCGTCGTTCGCGGACGCCTGTGGCAGATGCTGCCCGGGGTCGGCGACCAGAGCAGCCGGTTCGGCGCCCGCTGCCGCACGCTCGCGGCCCTGTGCCGCACCCTGGGCTACCTGCGCGCCGGATGAACACACTCGTCTCCGTCTACGTCCCGACCAAGGATCGCTGCGCGCTGCTTCAACGCGCCGTGAACTCCGTGCTCGCGCAGACGCATCGCGAGTTCGAGCTCATCGTCGTCAACGACGGCTCCTCCGACGGCACCGCCGCCTACCTCGACGCGCTCGCGGCCGACGACCCGCGCGTGCGGGTCTTCCACTGCGCCAAGCCCTCGGGCGCCCCGCACGCGCGCAACCTGGCCATCCGGGCCGCACGGGGCGAATGGGTCACCGGCCTGGACGACGACGACGAGTTCATGCCGGAGCGCCTGGCTGCGCTGGTCGCCATCGCCGCCGCCTTCGAGTCGGGCGGCGTGCCGTTCTCGGGCCTCTACACGCAAGACGAAGTCGTCCGCCCGGCCCGGACCTCGGCCACGCGCAAGCCCTGCTGCGTCACGCTGGAGGCCCTGTTCATGCAGAACTGCATCGGCAACCAGGTCTTCATGCGCCGCAGCGTCGCGGTCGACCTGGGCCTCTACGACGAGCGCCTCCCGGCCTGGCAGGATCTCGACTTCAACATGCGCCTGGTCGACCGCCACGGCCCGGCCCGCCTGGTCGACCGCGCGCTGTACCGCCTCTACCACGACGACCGCCCCGATCGCCTGTCACGCCAGCGCAAGCCGGCCATCCTGGAAGCGTTCCGGCTCGTGTCGGGGAAGTGGCCGGCTGCGTCGGCGCGGCAGAAGCAGCAGCTGTACCTGCAGGTCCTGAGCACCCATTACGGCTTCCCGATCGAGCCGGCCGACATCGCCCGCTACGCGTCCTTCGGCGTCGGCCCCGGCGCGATGGTGCGCCTGATGCGCCAGTGCACCGAGCGGCTGCGGCGCCGCAGGGCCTGACGGCGTGACCACCGCCAGCCCGCCCTTGCCCATGCACGACGATGGCCGGCCCGCGGCATCGCTGCGCGAGCGGGTGTTCAGCGGCATGGCCTGGTCGCTGCTCCAGACGTTCGGCTCACGCGCACTGAGCATGATCATCATGCTCGTGCTGGCGCGCGTCCTGGGCCCGAGCGCGTTCGGCATCGTCACGATCGCATTCGTCATCCTGGGCGCACTCACGAGCCTGGTCGATCTGGGCCTGGGTGACATCCTCGTGCGCCGCCTGCCGCAGGACCAGACCGACTACGACTCCGCGTTCTGGGTCGTGCTCGCGTTCTCGCTCGTGCTGGCCGGCGGCACCGTCGCCGCCGCGGGCATGCTCGCCGACATCCTCGAGCAGCCGCTGCTGCCGCCGCTGCTGTGGATCCTCGCCGCCACGCTGCCGCTGGCGGCGCTAGAGCTCATCCAGGGCGCACGCATGCGCGCCGAGATGAAGTTCAAGCCGCTCGCGCTGCGCACCCTGGCCGCCACAGCGGTCGGCGGTGTGGTCGGCATCGGCATGGCGTTCGGCGGGGCGGGCTACTGGAGCCTGCTCGCCAAGGGCCTCGTCGAATCCGCCGTCTCGGTCCTGCTGATGTGGAAGAGCTGCAGCTACCGCCCTGGGCTTCAGTTCTCGTGGGCCCGCTGGCGCGAGCTGTTCGCAAGCGCCAGGCACCTGCTGGGCGGGCGCCTGCTCGACATCGTGAACCAGCGCTTCGATGCCTTCGTCGTCAGTGCCCGCCTCGGCCCGGCGGTGCTCGGCCTGTATGCCGCCAGCCAGCGCCTCTACAGCACGTCGATGGAGACCCTGTTCGCGACCGTCAACCGGGTGACGCTGCCCGCCTTCGCGCAGATGCGCGGCGATGCCGAGCGCATGCAGCGCTCGCTCCTGCGCCTCGTGAGCGTCACATCGTTCTTCACGTTCCCGATCTTCGCCGCGCTCGGCATCCTGGCCGAGCCGCTGATCGTCACGATGCTGGGCGCCGCCTGGAGCGGTGCGGCCCCCGTGCTGAGCGCGCTGTGCGTGGGCGGCCTCCTGTTCTCGGTCAGCCACTTCAATGCACCGCTTTTCAACTCCACGGGCCGCACCGACCTGCTGTTCCGGCTGATGCTGGCCAATGCCACGCTCATCGTGGCGGCTGTCAGCCTCGGATCGCTGTGGGGCATCGTCGGCGTCGCACTCGGCTTTGCCCTGCGCGGCTACCTGTTGCTGCCGCTCAGCCTGGCCTACCTGAGGCGTGCCATCGGCCTGGCGCCGCGGCGCTGGCTCACCACGATTGCGCCACCGCTGCTCGCGACCGCCGTGTCGGCGGCGCTCCTGGCCACTGCGCAGTGGCTGCTCCTGCCCCATCTCGCCGCGCCATGGCGCCTGCTCATGCTCGCGCTGCTGTTCCCGCTCCTCCACGCCTCGGCGGCCCTGCTGCTCATTCCAGGCCGCGTCGCGCTGGTCCTCGACGAGCTGACCCCGCTGCGGCCCGTCCTCGGGCGGGCCGCAGACGCCGTACGCCGCTGGCAGGCCCTCCTGCGGGGCCACTGACCTTTCATCCCGAACCGACCATGTGTGGAATCGTAGGGCGACTCAGGCTGGACGACCGCGCCGAGCCGATGGCCGACGGCGGTGCGGAACGCGCGCTCGCCCAGTTGGCCCACCGCGGTCCCGACGGCAGCGGCCACTGGACATCGGGCGATCAGCGCTGCTGGCTCGGGCACACGCGGCTGGCCATCATCGACCTCGCCCAGGGCGCCCAGCCCATGGTCACCGAGGACGCGGCGCTGGCCATTTCCTTCAACGGCGAGATCTACAACTACCGCGAGCTGCGCGCGACGCTCGAACGCGAAGGCCATGCCTTTCGCACCCAAAGCGACACCGAGGTCATCCTCACCGGCTACCGCGCCTGGGGCGGCCGCCTGCTCGTGACTCGCCTCAGCGGGCTGTTCGCATTCGCGATCTACGACGCACGGAACCGCACGCTGTTCCTCGCCCGCGACCATGCCGGCGTGAAGCCGCTGTTCTGGTGGAGCGACGGCCGCGAGCTGGTGTTCGCGAGCGAGATGAAGGCGCTGCTCGCCTTTCCGGCCGTCCGGCGCACGCTGCGAGTCGATGCGCCAGCCATCGCCCAGGTCATCGTCACGCGCACCGTCTCGCGGCCGCGCACGCTGTTCGAAGGCATGCGCCGGTTGCCCGAAGGCAGCACGCTCACCATCGCTGCGGGGCAGGCCGATGCCGCGCCGGAGCGCTACTGGGATCTGCCGTATACCCCGCGGCCGATGAACGAGGCCGAGGCCGTCGACGAGCTCGATCGCAGGCTGGCCGCCGTGGTGGAGCAGCAGCTCGTAGCAGACGTTCCGGTCGGCGTGCAGCTCTCCGGCGGCGTCGACTCCAGCCTCGTCGCAGCGCTGATGGATCGCGTGCGCCGTGAGCGCGGCGATGCCGATCCGGTCAAGAGCTTCTCGATCGGCTTCGACGTGGCCGAATACAGCGAACTCTCGTTCGCACGGCAGGTCGCGACCCGCTACCGCACCGAGCACCACGAGATCGAGATCGGCGCCGACGACTTCATCGCCGATTTCGCACAACTGTGCTGGTTCCACGACGAACCCATGGGCGAACCTTCGGCGATCCCCACCTATTACATGTGCCGCGAGGCGAAGCAGCACGTCACCGTCATGCTCTGCGGCGAAGGTGCCGACGAGCGCTTCGGCGGCTACTCCAAGTACACGTTCGAGTCCTGGGCCGCCCGCCTGGCCTGGCTGCCGGCAACCCTGCGCGAGCAGGCGCTGCGCAGCCTGGCGACGGCCATGCCCTTCCGAGCGCGCCGGGCGCGCAGCATCCTGGAGATCGCCGCCATCCCTTCGCAATCACGCCGTTTCGCGTCGTGGTTCGGCTGCTTCGACACCCACCACGCGCGCGACGTTCTCAGCGACGACTACCTCGCCCGCCACGGCGATGGCGGCCTCGAGCGCGCCTACGACGACATCCTGCGCGATTGCCGCGCCGAAGACACACTCGAGCGCTTCGCGTACTGCGACGGCCATGCCCGTCTCGTCGACGACATCCTTGTGAAGGGCGACCGCATGAGCATGGCCGCCGGGGTCGAGGCCCGCGTCCCGTTCCTCGACCCGACGCTGGCCGAGTTCGCCGGCAGCGTCCCCGCCGGCCTGAAGATCAAGGGCCGGGAGCGCAAGCACATCCTCAAGCAGGTGGCGGCGAGGTACCTGCCGGACAACGTCATCCACCGTCGCAAGGTCGGCTTCACCGTCCCGCTGACACGCTGGTTCACCGGCGCCCTGGCTCCGATGGTGCGCGGCCTCCTCCTGTCCGAACGCGCACTGGCCAGGGGTTACTTCGATCCCGACCGCATGCGCACGACGATCGAAGCCCACCTGGCGCATCGCGTCGACCGCGAGCAGGCGCTGTGGATCCTGGTCGCGCTCGAGATCTGGCATCGCCTGTTCATCGACGACGACGGCTCGCCGGACGCCGTCGGGCGCGTGGCCGCGCAGATGGAGGCCCTTTCATGAGACCGGACGCGGGTCCGGCGCCGGATGCGCGAGGTTTGCCGCCGGTGTACCTCTGCGGCCCTATCGCAAGAGCGGGCGAAGCGGCCCGCGGCGGCTACCAGGCCTGCAACCGACGTACGCTCGATGCGTTGCGCGAGGCCGGCGCGGACATGCGCCCGCTGCCGTTCCCGCACCCCCGCGCGACCGGTCTCAGCAAAATGGCCGAGTACGCGTTCGGCTTCCTCGCGCTGTATGGCCGGGTGCTGAAATGCCCGCGCGGATCCATCCTGCACCTGACGGCTCTCTCGGTGCACTTCATCTACCTGGAGTGGGTGATCGTGCACCTGGCGCGGCTTCGCGGCTGCCGCGTGCTGTTCGACCTGCGCGCCGGCGCGGGCCTCATCAACTACCAGGAGCGCACCGCCATCTATCGCTGTGCGTTCGACGCAACGGCCCGCACGGCCGACCTGTGCCTGGTGGAAGGCGAGGAGCTGGTTCCGTTCGTGAGCCGCAGCAGCCGCCGGCCGACCTACCACTTCCCGAACCATCTGGACACGACGGCCATCGCTACCCGTCGCGACGGTGACCTCCTGCCCCCTGCACCGACCGTCGCCTACGCGGGCCGCATCGTGCCGGAGAAGGGCGTCGAGACCCTGCTGGAGGCCTGCCGCGCACTGGCCACTCAGGGGCTTGCGCCGCAGATCCGCATCGCGGGGGACGGACACCCGGCATACCTGGCCGACCTCCGAGACCGGTTCTCAGACCTGCCCGTGCAGTGGCTCGGTCCGTTGCAGAGTGCAGATGTGCTGGATCTGCTGCGAAACGCGCACTTCTTCATCTTTCCCACCCGCCATTTTGGAGAGGGCCAGTCGAACGCGCTCACCGAAGCGCTGGCGTGCGGCTGCGTGTGCATCGTCTCCCGTCACGGGTTCAACGCGTCCGTGGTGGGCCCGGCGGGCGTGGTGCTCGAGCTCGGCGCCACGCCGCAGCAGTACGCAGAGCAGCTGGCAGCGGTGTGGAGCTCTCCGGATCGTTGGCGGACGCTTTCGGAGGCTGGGCGCCGCCGGGCCGGAGCACGGTTCTCGACGCGCCCTGTCGTGTCTCGCCTCATCGAGCATTACCGGGCGATCGCCGGAGGTGATCACGGCCATCATTCAACGGTTTTGTAGCTCGATGTACAGGTGACGTATTTCGTCGCCCCTTATCCAGGGGGGGCCCGAACCGCTGTAGGCCGCTTCTGACGGCGCATCACAAGCATCGCTGTCAGTCGATGCCTACACGCCGCGGCGCCATCGGTAATCGTTGCCGTAACGCGTTGATATCCTTGCTTACCGGGCAACAACTAGACATTCCGGTGTCACCCACCAGAATCACTACACCAGCGCATAACGCTCAGACACCAGTCTGACAACGCCGGATTGCAGCCAGCGGCAAACCACGTGCCCACGTCACACCGACCCCGTCGGTCTGTTCGTCGCTAAAGCTCGCAGCAAGGGGCCGCATCTTTCGACGCCAACGGGCGTTGGCTGTCTAGCGGCTTGGTCGGAGGGATCGCGTTTCACATCACGACGCTGCATTGCCTGCGCGGTGCGGCTCGGATGGGTTCGTCCCTGGCGACCACCCATTTCCATCGACGAGTCCGTCCGGCGGTGCGCTGGCGGGTGGGCCTCAGAAGCATTAACGAGAAAGCCAAATGCAGTTTCCCAGACTTGACCCCCGCCGACTACTGATCACCGAGGCCATTGCAGCCGCACTCGCCCTGAGCGCCTGCGGCGGTGGCGGCAGCACCGATGCAGCCGAGCAATCCGGCAACACGGCGGTCGAATCGACCACCCCCGTAGAGGCTGGCCAGACGGCAGACTCCAACGCGGATGCCGGCCAGACGGCAGACTCCAACGCGGATGCCGGTCAGACTGCAGCTGCCAGTGCGGATGCCGGCGAGCCGGCAGATGCCAATGCCGAGCAAAGCGGCGAAGTCTTTGCCGACGCCAGCACGCAATCGGCCGATCCCGTCGTGA
>Ga0247820_10001813_pt1 | contig 12003 bp, 11 predicted proteins | sample 13C_Glucose_Day1_2_FD_192480 | JGI IMG/M metagenome (GOLD analysis project Ga0247820, IMG submission 192480) | Soil microbial communities from agricultural site in Penn Yan, New York, United States - 13C_Glucose_Day14 | ecosystem: Environmental > Terrestrial > Soil > Agricultural land | place...
TCGGCGAGGTCGCCGCTCTTGAGAGTGCCGCCAAGGACCGCGGCGACGGCGCCATCTTCGTATTGCCTGCCCGGCATGCGGCACGGCTGGTCGACCCCTTCCTCGTCCACCTCAGCCAGGCGCTGGGCCGTCACGAACAGAACCGGCTGGCCAGCGCGCCGCCGATTCGGTTGCGTGCAAGCGTGCACGCCGGTCCTTTGGAGCCGCCGGACCACCGCGGTGACGCTGCCAACGACGCCTGCCGGCTGGTCGACAGTGACGCAGCCCGCCAGGCCATGGCCGCCGCTGTGGACAACGGTGTTCCTCTGGCTGCTGCGGTTTCGGACATGGTGTTCCGCCGTACCGTTCGTGCAGGCCGTACCCCGGCTCTCAAGGAGCAGCACTTCCAGCAAAGTACGGCTCGTGTCGACAACAAGCCCGGCTTCAAAGAAACATGCTGGCTCTTCGTTCCCGGTCTGGCCCCGGCAGTGGTCAGCCCCTATCTCACCGATGGCGACGGTGCGGTACCGCCCGGTCCGCGAGAGCACACCGCGCAGCGCGGCGCGACGGACGCCAGGACGGACGAGCGCAAGGACGGGGTGCGGCAGAAGGGCAGGGCCAGCGGCAAGGCTCGGCTGGTGCAGGTCGGCCGCGATTACATCACCGGCCCGGAGCAGTCATGACAAGCGCTGAGGACATCGCAATGGTGCCGGTCCAGCAGGCCGCGGCATCCGACCACGCACACGTAACGCAGGTCGCCGGCGACTACGAGGAGCACCACCACCGATACGTGCGGGGCTGGGAGTATCTGCGCGGGGTCGGCGTGGACGACTCCGAGATGGACCTGGTGGAGCATGCGTTCGTCGATTGCCCCGGCCCGGGCGGGACCGGTCAGGTGGAGAACGCGGTCAGCATGCTCACCCGTCCCTATGGCCGAGGCCACATGCTGGTGCTCTGTGGCGAGACGGGCACGGGGCGGCGCACCACCGCACTGCGCGTGCTCCGCGACGCGGGGGTGCCTCGAGAACATATCCTCTGGCTGGTGCTGGACTGGGACCAGCCACGCACCGAACAGCTCCCCCACTTCAAGGGACACGGCTTCGTCCTGGACCTGACGACCGACCGCCGGGCGCTGCCGGAGGACTTCTACACCGGGCTGGCCGACTACCAGAAGAAAGCCGAAGCCGACAAAGCCTTTCTGATCATCCTGGCCGACCCGAGCACCTGGAAACCCGGTGCTCTGGCCACCGTGCCCACGGTGCATGTCATCCGCCCGCCGGCGCCGCAGGTCGCCGAGGCCCACCTGCAGTATTCCGCGGCCGGCAGGGTGGACTGGCTGACGAGTAATCCCCTGGACAAACTGCTCACCCACGCAACCCCCGTATCCGACGCCGCTCGTCTGGCCCGTCTCGTGGCGCACGCCAAGGAGAACGACAGGGCCGCGGTCAAAGAGGAGTTCACCGACTGGCGCGAGCATCTGGGGCGCTGGTTCGAGGAGCACTGCGCACCGGAAGACCTGCGCGAGCGCGCACTCCTGGTGGCCGCCGCTTTGCTGGAGAAAGCACCAGCCAGCGTCGTGCTGAAAGCAGCGGACCAGTTCTTCACACAGGTTGGTGGTGAGCTGCCGCGCGGCGGTGCGCTGGCCGGCCGGGACCTGGACCAACGACTCAAGACCATCCGCGCCTCACCGATGGACGGCGAGGGCATTTCCTTGGAAGCCAAGCGGCACGGACTGCCCGAAGCGGTCTTGAAGCACGTGTGGCAGCAGCGGCCGCAGCTCAGGCCCGTGCTGTTGGACTGGGCCTCGCAGATAAGCGCCCCCAACGGGATCGCCGTGCGCCATCTGCGGCGCATTGCCGACTGTCTGGTGCAGCTGTCTCTGCTGCCCGGCGGCTCGACGGTGTTGTCCGTGGCGAGCGCATGGATCGACACCGGCCGCACGGCGCACCAGCAGCTGGGGGTCGAAGTCCTGGAGACCATGGCACTGCACCCAGTCAGAGGTGCCGCCGTTCGCAAGCAGTTGTACGACTGGGCTTATCAGAGGACCACCAGCAAGGAGCTGGTCAAGGCAGTCGCCGAAATCTGCGCGGGCCGGCTCGGTCGGGAGTATCCGCGGATCGCGATGACCCGGCTGCGCCTGTTGGCCTCGCGGGACGACGAGGCGGCCCGCGAGGCGGTGGCCGACGCGGTGCAGACCCTGGCGCGTGCTCCTGAGCAGCGCCCTTTGGTGCTGTCGGAGATCGTCGCCTGGGCCGAGTCCGCTGATAGCACGATCCGCAAGGCCGGAGCAACCACGTTCCTGGCCCTGACCGACATCACCAGCGAGACTCTTCTGCCGCTACCCGCAGCGCAGGAAGACGCCGATGACGCCACCGATACGTCGGCCGGTCAGCTGTTCGTCCGCGGCTGGCGCGCGGCCCTGCTGGAACCCAGTGCGGCAAAAACCGCGCACGGTCATCTGGCGGCCTGGCTGGACTCCCCCAGATTGCCGGATGACCAGGTCCTGCCACTGGCAACAGCGGTACTGCGCGGGTGCCTTGGCCAGGCGGGCACCGCTGAGCTGCTGGTGGGCTCGCCCGAAAGCTCCGACCTGGGGCGGGTGAGACGCAAGAGGCTGCTCGACCAGCTGATCTCCGAGCAGGTGCTCTCTCAAGCCGAACCAGTCCACGTCGGCACCCCCGTGACGGCGTGAGTTTCCTGCCTTGGCGCCGCGGAACCGCTCGGCCTGCCCCGGGTGTGGCTGGTGTCGAAACGGCGTATCCGCTCGTCCTGAGGGACGAGCGGATGGCCAGCCTCATCACCAGTGTGTCCTTCACGGTCCGCCTCAACGGGGGCTGGCGCTGGACAGATTCCGGCTCTTCGGACCACCAGGTCCCGGCCGTGCTAGCTCGTGATCACCTGCGCCGCCAGGCCGGGCGCATCCTGCGCCGGCACTCTGTGCTGGATCTCGAGGCAGCCCAGGACGCAGCCAACGCCGTCTTGATGCGTTGGAGCCCGCTCGCACACGGGCTGGAGGCTGCCGGTGCGGTGCAGCTGGATGTCCCGGCCCGCGACCGTGCTCTGGCCGAGGAACACGCCCGCCGACAGCAAGCGGCGGACCTCGAACACGAGGAAGAGATGCACCGCCTGGCCCGTCTGCAGCGTGTACTGGCCGATCCGGACCTGCGCCGGGTGTGGTGGACCGCCCAGTTCCCCGACCGCTTCACCGACCTCGACGCACTCACGGATGCGCTGCAGGGACTGCCCGTGCAGCACGCCCCCGAAAGCGACGACCTCCGCGGTGACATCCGGCGCTTCACCGACCGGCTGGTCACCGCCTTGCACACCCCCCAGCAGCGCGCGGTCTTCCTCCAGGCCCTCATCCAGACCCTGAACGCTCTGGGCCACCACGACCTGCAGACCGCTGCTGTCCGCTGGCACGCCTCACATGATCCCGGGAGTCCACCGGAATGAACCTGCACACCACACGATGGCTCTTGGCGCCTGTGCGCCAGCTGCGCACCCACCGGCTGATGGCACAGCACGGGCCGACGCTGTCGTACGACACCGCATGGGTTCTGATCGCTCTTCACCGCGCACCGGACGAGGCAGCTTTCGTACGGGCGTGGGCCCGTGAGAATCCCAGTGGTCCACCAGGCGTCCATTACGACGGGTGGCATGAGCAGAGCGAAGCGGAGCAGCAGCGCCGGCTCAGGTGGTTACGGCGCCATGGCCGCTCCCCTATTCAGCTTTTGTGCCTGGACGCGGGTCTCATCCAGAGCGCAGGTGTCCATGTCTTCGACTGGGGCCGCCCGCCGGTTCTTTCTGGGACGAGTATTCCGCCACGGCACCCTGGGTCGCGCAGCAGGAAGCAGCGTTGAGCCCGCTTCCATTGCTTTGCCGTACTCCCGCCAGAGAGGCCGGGCCCTGTGAGTAGTGGACGAGCTGAGGCCGGATCTGCTTGATCCGGAGGTGAGAGCACCGTCGCTGGCGATGAAGGACCACTCGGGCGAGGTCAGGGGTGGGGGGAAGGCGTGGCGTCTTCCCGCCGGCGACGTGTTCGTCCGCACCGTTTGAGGCTGCGGGCGTCCATCACTGCCACGACGGCCACTGCGGTCAGTGTTCCTGTGGCCACTGCGGCGGCGAGGTTGGCCCAGCCTTGGGCGCATTGGGTGAGCTTGGCGGCCAGAGCAGCACAGGCACCGCTTGCGCTGATCTGGCCGAGGGCGGACGTGCGCACGTTCTGCATAACGCCGCTCATGCGGGAGGCGTGAAGAATTTTTGCGCACTTGCTCGGAGTGTTTTGTTTTTTCTGCCGTTCGATACTGTCGATGATGTTGTCGAATCGACGGTCAAGATCTTCTTCGCTGCCGGCCACCCGCTTTTGAAGGATGTGGTAATAGCGGTAGATCAAGGGGGCGAGGTCGTTATCCGTCTTGCTGACCATTGCATGCTCCTCTCATTGTCGAGAAAAAGGGTTCCAGGAGGTCTAGGTTGACGTCCGCCTGGGCCAGCTTGGCGAGACCTTTCGCTTTTTGAACTCTTCGTGTCGCTGCTGCACCTCCGACCGCTTCAGTCAGTCCTTCACAGGTCAGCAGATGAATCAGTTGAGCTTCCACTGCGCGCCGCTCCCCGAGACTGAGGGCGTCGATCGCACGCAACACCTCGCGGACAGGTTGCAGGTCGTCGGTGAGGTATTCGTCGAACACCACCTCCAGACTGTATTCGGCATACTTTTGAAGACCTGGTTCCGCTCGCTTCTCACGGACGATCTCTTCTGCGATCTTCCGGACGTCGCAGTAGGAGAAAAAACGATCGGGCTCGGCGATTACGCGAGTGAACGCTTCATCTGCGATCTTGAGCGGATCGATGACAAGAGGGGCGCACTCGAGGAGCAGGAACAGCCTCAGTGGGCCCACCTGTTTTTTGTACTGGTTGCGGAGTTCCGCCAGTCGGGCTTCCCGGTTCCGCTTGTCGCGTCGCGGACGGATGATCAAGGCGGCTTCTCCTCCCGAAGAACGCGCCAGCAGTAGCCGGCGCTGGAGAGGCGACCGTCCCTGCGGATTCGTCTCGCCGACTGTAGCGGGAGGGGGTCCGGCGGGCGTTTATCGGAGAGGTCTCGCACGGCATCATGATCATTTCCAGTCTCGGGATGTCCCTATGGATACGCGCCGGCGGCTTGTTTTGATCAATTCGATTCGACGGGCACTCAGGAAGGAGTGATGTAGGCAGCCTTGAGGAATGTTCTCGGTGTCGGCGGCCGCTCGCGTGAGCTGGTCGCCTGTTGTCGGACTCGGGGGTGGAAGTGTCTGCGGAAGCGATGACGGCGTTAGCTGCGGCTGGTGGGATGGCCGTGGTGCAGGCTGCGGGGACGGATGCGTGGCTGTCGGTTCGGCAGGCGGTCGCCCGGCTGTTGGGGCGGGGGAGCACGGAGCGAGAGACTGCTGAGTTGACCCGGCTGGACCAGATGGAGGCCGCACTGACGGCGGAGGAGGATGCCGACGGTCAGAGGAGGCGGTGGGAGGCGGTGTGGCAGACCCGTCTGGAGGTGTTGCTCGAGGCACTTGATGTACAAGCTCGTGCTGCCGCCGCTGCTCAGCTGGCCGAGGTGGTCGCCGCTGCGCGGTCTGTTCGTGGCGGGGTACAGACTTCGCCCGGTGGTGTGGCTGCGGGCGGAGATGTGCGTGTCGCTGCGGAGAGCGGCTCGGTGGCGGGCGCAGTGGTACAGGTGGAGGGCGGTGTGCATCTGGCGGGCCCTTTCCCTTCCGGGGAGCGGCTCCAGGACTGATTTCGGTCCAGGAGACCGCTGGGCAGGTGGTTGCGCAGAATGGCGCAGTGGCCGCGGGGCGCCTCGAAGTGGGCCAACTGGTGGTGGCCGGGGCGCCGCTAGGCGAGTCGCGGGTCATAACGCTCGCCGCCCCGATGGGTTTGCGTCATCCTGAACGCCCGCTGCGAGGCCGTGCGGCACTGTTGGGCGATCTTCAGGGGCAGTGCAACGGGCGAGGTGATGGCCGGCTGCATGTTCTGCACGGGCTGAGCGGCAGCGGGAAGACGGCCCTGGCGCTGGAGCTCGTCCATAGACTGCAGGCTCAGTTCGGGACGGTTTTCGGTCGTTGCGCATGGTGGATCGATGCCCGGCAGTCCGCGCTGTTTGAGGGAGGGCTTCGGTCGGTGGCCAGGAGGCTGGGCCTTCCGAGTGACGTGGTCGGTGCCGAGGAGATGGTCGATGTTCTGTGGCATCAGCTGAATCAGGCTGATTGGCCGTGGCTTCTGGTGATCGACGGGGTGAGTGATCCTTCGCTGCTCGACGGGCCGGGCCAGTTGGCGGCTGGTACCGGGTGGATCAGGCCGCACTCGTGTCCCTGTGGACTGGTCGTGGTCACCACGTATGACGGGACGGCGGAAATCTGGGGCCCGGGTGCGGTGTTGCATCCGGTGTTCCCTTTGCCTGAAGGGGATGCTGCCCGTGTGCTGCTCGATCATGCTGGGACGAACGCCGGTTCGTGGAGCGGCGCCGTCCGCCTGGCGCGTCGATTAGGTGGTCTGCCTTTAGCTTTACGGATGGCGGGAGCTTATTTAGCCGAGGTGAATGAGATGCCGGATGCTTTTCGTGACGCTGACATGCCTGCGGAGTTCGATGCGTTTGTGCGGGCTTTGGAGGAGCCGGTCGGCCAGGACCTGAACCCGGCGCCGGTGATCGCTGACACCTGGCGTCTCGCGCTCGACATGCTCGAGCGTCGAGGTTTCCGGTACGCCTCTGCCATTTTGGAGTTGCTGTCGGACTTCGCCGATGCTCCCGTTCCGTACACCCTTGTCCTGCGTGCTCCTCTTTTGAATGGACAGCCAGGCTTCGAGGGCATCGACGGCAGCACGATGTGGCGAACCTTGCGTGCTCTGGCGGCGCTGAGTCTGATCGATTTCTGCCCTGCGGAGAACGACGATCCTTCTGCTACGCCGCCCGAGGATGCTCCTGCAAGCGTGCGTGTGCATCCACTGATCAGAGATCTCAGTTGCACTCCGCGCTACTTCTCCCTCGTCGTCACTCTGTTGGGGCATGCCTGCGCAGTCGAGCAGGCGGGCAAGCCCGAGGAGCCCGATACATGGGCTGGATGGTCATTACTGGCTCCGCATGCGTTGCGGCTGACGGAGCAGGAAGCGGCCCTGGAAAGTGCGCCGCTCGAGGTTCAGGTTGCCGGCGCCGAGGCCGCGGAGATGGCTGCTCGCTTTCTGCAGGCCCGCGGTCTGCCCCGGCAAGCCGGTGCTGTCTTCGAGAAGGTCATCGAATGGCGCATGCGCCTTCTGGGACCGACGAACTCGGAGACACTCACCGCGCAGCACAATCTCGCTGGTGCCCTGCACGACATCGGTGAGCTTGCCCGGGCCGAGGCCACCTATAGGAAGGTATGGCAGGGCCACTGCGCCGTTCAGGGAGAGGCCTTTCCCCACGCGCTCACCGCCCGGCACGAACTGGGTCGGGTGCTGCACGACATGGGGCGCTTGGCAGAAGCCGAGGAACACCTGTCCGCTGTTTTGGAAAGCCGGCGAAGAGCTCAGGGGGACGAGCACGGTCACACGCTGTCCGCCAGGCATGAGCTGGCGCGGGTGCTGCACGATCTGGGCCGTTGGGAGGAGGCGCGCCGGGAGTACGGGCAGGTACTGCAAGCACGGCGTCGCAGCCTAGGAGACAGCCATCCCCGGACGTTGACCGTGCTGCACAACCTTGCCTGTCTGGCACAGGACGAGGGACGGTTGGAAAGCGCATTGCGGCAGTTCCGCAGCGTTCATGCCGCCCGGTCACGGGTGCTCGGACAGGCGCACCCGCAGACGCTGTCGACGGCTTACCGGCTCGGATGCGCTCTGCGGAACATGGGAGACGCCTTTGAGGCCCAGGCCCTGTTACAGCACGTCTATGCGGAGCTGTCGTCGTCCCTGGGTGACGGACATGCTCACGCACGAAGAGCGGAGCAGGCATTGCACAATCTTCCTGCGGCTCCTGGATAGCCGCACCACGCTCACGTGCGGGCGTCTTTGATTCTGCTGACCGCTGCCAAGAGGGTGGTAAGCGTCTCCACGACGTTAGATGCTCCTGCTTCCCTGAGCATGCGCGCATGACTTCGCTGGGTGGCGACACCGATGAACTGCACTCCTGCGGCTCGCGCGGCCAGCGCGTCGGCCAGGGACTCCCCGATGAGGAGGGTGCGTGAGCGATCGCTGCCCAGACGGCTGGTGGCCAAAGAGATGGCATGTGGGTGAGGTTTCATCAGCCGTGGATCGGTGGGGCGCCCGAAGACGCCCAGTTGCGGTGCGCTGCCGGTTTCGGGATGCAGGTGCGTGAGGAACGTCTGAACGGCGGCGGTTGCATGATCGGTAACCACCGCTAAGCGCCAGGGTCCTCGGCTCAGTGCACCCAGAAGCTGCGCCGCACCGGGCAACGGTTCCGCACGGCGTGCTGCCGCGGTCTCATAGGTGGTCAGGATGCCGTCGAGCTCGCGGACTTGTTCCGGCGACCCCTGGTCGACCGCCGAGCGGAGTAAGGCGACAGGGTCGGCAGTTCCACTGGGGTCGGTATTCAGCTGCAAGCCGGTGGCCGCTTGGGCCAAGTGACCGGATACCGAACGCAGGTTGTCGGCGAACAGTCGGCACAAGATGCCGTCGAAGCTGAACAAGACGGTCTGCGATTGAGCGAAGCACTGACGCAGCCAGGCCAGTTCTGGCGGGTCGCACGCAGCAGCCCGCTGCTCGAAGTGCCGCAGACTGTCGTCCACCCAGGGATAGAGGACGTCGTACCAGTGCTTGAAGTTGAGGTAGTGGTGCTGGCCTTCCCTGGAGATGCCGTACAGGCCGGAACCGGACTTGTCGTTCTTTCCTGGAAGAGGCCGTATCAGTGGGGCGAGGGTTGCGTCCTGGATGAGTGCGGGAGAGATCATGGCCAGTGCTCGCTCCCTGGAGCGAGCAAGGTGAAGCTGGCTCAGGGTCTCCCAACTGCCGGGGGCAAGCTGCGCGCGGAAGAAGACGTCCAGGCGCCGGGGCAGGCTGGTGATCAGCTGATTGATCCGGGCTTCCTCGCTTTCCATGCGGCGGCGTGCCCGCCGCTGTTCCTGGACGGTGGGGCCGTAGAAGGCGGTGGCTGCCTCGGTGGCCTGCCGGCGCCGCATCTCCCGAAGGGTTAGTGTCTCCTGGCGCAGGACGCGCGCAACTGTCGGTGCGGAGCGCGCGTAGCAGGCGGCTATCTCTTTGACCGCTTGGTCTTCAGTTTCTGGCACATCGGTCCGGCCAGGCTCCAGATGTGTCTCGATGAGAGCAATGAGGGTTCCTTGGACGCTGTCCAGGCGCTGGCGGACTGCAGGCGTGTTGGCTATGTGCCGTTCCAGTACACGCATCGACACGCCCAGGGCGGCTGCCAGACGCGGGCTCAGGCCATAGTGGCCTTCGGCCGTTAAGCCCATCGTCTCCAGTCTGCGGTAGCTGTGCGGTTTCAGCTCAAGCTCGCTGCATAGGTCGCTGGCCCGCAGGCCACTGGCGCGTCGCAGGTCAGCCAACTGCCAAGTCTGCATGTCGGATTGGTCCGCCAGCTCTAAAGGATGGACTCCCAAAGCGTCAGCGAGCTGCCGGATGCGTGGAGGGTCGGGGACGCGTCGGCCGTTTTCGTAGGCGAGGATCTGCGCCTTGCTAGCACCGACTTTCTCTGCCAGCTCCTCGGCACTCAGCGTGCCCTCCGAGGTCTTCGAACGCGCTTGGCGCAGGCGGGCGCCGGAAAACATGACAGCCAAACCTCTCGCCATCAACAGGCCCCTCTCGCTTCGGCACGGTACATTTTACGTGCGTTGCACCCAGGGAACAGGGGGTCAATCGCTTTGCCTGCAAGCCCGCAAGCAGGGCGAGTGTGCCATCAAGGGGCGCTGCCCCCTCCCGGGGAGCCACTTCGGACGACGACAGTGGAGTCCGAACGGGTGACGACACCAAGGCCGCCACAAAGGGGCGGGCCCCGCGGGATGTTTGCTTTGGGTAATCCGCGGGACCCAGACCGGCGACCACCGTCACGCAGAGCCTCTCCGTTGGCCCGGGGAGGCTCTCCGGCTATAAGAGCCGGATCACACGCGACGCTGATCTCCGTCCCTGGGATCCGGGGGATCGGCGGGGGCGGAGCGCACGGCCACCTCCTTTCGACTGCGGCGGCTACGGAAGGGCGAGGTCAGCTGGCCCGCAGGGCACCTGGCCTCGCCTCCCAGCACCCGACGCCGAGGAGGAGATGGCCAAACATTACCCGGCCGCTTACCGCACGCGTTTACGGCCGTTTCCCCCATCGTGGTGCCGCCGTCCGGGATGTACGTACCATCCGCTCCCCCACAGGCCGGAGCCGCGGAGCCCGGCACCGGCCCGAAGGCCAGGAATCACGGGCGGTCGTACGTCCGGAGGGCTCGAGCGGCCCGAGGAGGCGCAAGGGGAGCGAAAGGGGGCGCGCGGAACGATCACGCGCCTCTTTCGGGATGCCGCACTACCAAACAGACGCTCCGGGGACAGGCACTCGTCCTCGATACGGAACGGTACACCCCGAGCGGTTCCGCCTCCTGCGGGCCGGATCGAACTCCCCGCATCCGTGGGTCAGGACCGGTCATCAGCGCGCCGGCCACGTCGCCGACGAGCTCTGGACGCGCCGCGGTTCCCGTCGGCCGCCAGATGCGTACGCGCAATCTCGCGCTTTCCGCACGAGCGTACGGCTTGGTGGACCGCAGGCTCACATCTCCATGGTCGACCGCTTCGTCACCGTACCGGGGACTCCCTATCGTTACGAAAGCAAACGAGATGTGGGCATGTGCTCCTCGGGCGAGGCCGCAGCTCCGGCACGTCGCTCAGCCCTCAAAGGGTCGTAGTCAGCAACGCTCCGGCACAAAAATGAGGTTGGGTCCGGTCGACGGTTTCTTGTGATCTCTGCACCGCGGTATGGCCAAAGAGAAGTTCCAGTCGGTCTTCCTCTCTGGTCATGCACTGCGCCAGCGCGCCAGGTGGTCGGCGGGCATAGGCAATGCCGTGCACGCTCATTCGACGTCGCTGGCCCTCCGGCCGGTCAGCGACCAGATCTTGGGGCGGGCAATGAGGACGGTCCAGTCCTTGGAAGGAATACGCGTGGCGATCTCCTTCGCCAGCCGGTTTGCCTCCCACGACAGTGGCTTCTCTCCCTCCCGCGCGACCGTCAGTAGCAGCCGGCTTCAGCAGATCGTGCATCTCCTCCGGCGTCAGCAGCGCCAGCCGCTCTGCCGTGTGCTCCACCGGCGCGAGCTCGATCTCATCCAGGTCGAGGTACTCACAGTCGTCCATCATCTTGGCAACGGACCGGCTCCTCCTCCGGTCACGGGCGCAGCAGCCTGTACAAGGCGGGCGGAGCAGTGCGGTACGACCATTGCCCTCACCCGAGTGGCGTCTCCGGCTGTGGCCCGTATCGGGTCTGCCCGGGCCGCTATGAACAGCACATGGTCACCACTGTGCTGCGCGGCCTCGCTGCTACCGTGCTCGCCGTCCTGCTCTCGCCGTCACCCCCTCCTCCGCGCACGCCGTGGAAACTCTGCCAGGCGGCCGATGGCGGCGTAGGCGAGGACGTGGGCGGTCTTGCACAGGACGTTCTTCGGGTAGCGGGCTGCGGCGTCCTGGGCGATGGCGCGGTTGTAGGCGAGGTGGTGGCCGCAGCGTTTAGTGGTGTGGGCGAGCAGGGTCAAGGTGGTGGTCTTGCCGGTGCCCGCACTGGCCTGCACCGCCAGGTGGGCGCCGGCCGTGAAGGCGTCGGCTGCGGCGGTCTGCTCACCGGTTGGGTTCATGGTGTGGGTTCTTGGGTGTCTTGGGTGAGCGCGTGCCCCATGGCGGCCAGGAGGTGGGCGGGGACGGTGTGGGCGAGAAGCCGGCGCACTTCGTGCTCGATGCGTTTCACTTCCTGGTCGGTGTGCTCGGCGAGGGCCCGGTGGACGGCTCGTTCCAGGAGGTGCTCGGGTTTTTGTCCTGTGCAAAGAGCCGTTGCCTGAAGGGCTGTGTGTGCGGCGGGCGGGTGGGCGACGT
>Ga0247820_10001814_pt1 | contig 11997 bp, 12 predicted proteins | sample 13C_Glucose_Day1_2_FD_192480 | JGI IMG/M metagenome (GOLD analysis project Ga0247820, IMG submission 192480) | Soil microbial communities from agricultural site in Penn Yan, New York, United States - 13C_Glucose_Day14 | ecosystem: Environmental > Terrestrial > Soil > Agricultural land | place...
GGGGCCGCTGCCCGGGTGCGAGGGCGTCCACGCCGCGGCCTGGGTCCCGACAGAGGCGACCCCGGAGATCGTGTGGGCTGCCCTCGACTGCCCCGGCGCCTGGGCCCTCGGCGTGGGCGGTCGGCCGATGGTGCTCGGCACGATGACGGCCGAGGTGGAGCGCCTCCCCGCTGTCGGCGAGGAGCACGTGGTCATGGCGTGGGCTCGCGGCACCGATGGTCGCAAGCACTACTGCGGCACGTCGCTGTATGCCGCTGACGGCGCCCTCCTGGCGCACGCCGACGCCACGTGGATCGCCATCGACCCCAGCGCCATCCGACCCGCGAGGAGCACGCCATGAGCAGGACCGCCGTCGTCACCGGGGCCAGCAGCGGCATCGGTGAGGCCACCGCTCGCCAGCTGGCCGCGGCCGGGTTCACGGTCGTGTGCGCTGCCCGCCGGCCCCAGCGGATCGAGCGCCTCGCTGACGAGATCGGCGGCGTCCCGGTGGTCTGTGACGTGACGAACCCCGACGACGTGCAGCGCCTCGCCGAGGCAGTCGGCCCTCGTCTCGACGTGCTCGTCAACAACGCCGGCGGCGCCTACGGGCTCGACCCCGTGGAGTCGGCGAGCGTGGACGAGTGGCGGGCGATGTACGAGGTCAACGTCATCGGGACGCTGCAGGTCACCCAGGCCCTGCTGCCGGCGCTGAAGGCGAGCGGGGCGGGGATCATCGTCAACGTCGGGTCGATCGCCGGCCGAACGGCCTACGAGGGTGGTGGTGGCTACACCGCTGCCAAGCACGGTCTGGCCGTCATGACGGAGACGCTGCGCCTCGAGCTCGTGGACCAGCCGGTGCGGGTCACCGAGATCGCTCCCGGCATGGTGCGCACGGAGGGGTTCTCCCTCACCCGGTTCGGCGGCGACCGCGAGCGGGCCGAGGCCGTGTATGCCGGTGTGCCCGAGCCGCTGGTGGCCGAGGACATCGCCGACGCCATCGTCTGGATGGCCACCCGGCCGGCACACGTGAACGTCGACCTGCTCGTCATCAAGCCGCGTGTCCAGGCCGCCCCGCACAAGGTCCACCGCGAGCCCTGAGCAAGGACTCCATCCCGAGCGGCGAGATCCGAAGCCCCGGCCGGCACCGCCACTGTGAGCCACGCCGCATTCGCGAATGTCGGGAATGCCTTCCTCATATTGAATGTTCAACCAGCCATGACGCAGACCCACGACGACGCCCTGACCGACTACGAGGCCGACTTCGCCAGCCCCCTCGCGCTCGACCCGCAGGCGCAGGACCTCCTCTTCCGCGAGGCCCGCACGGCCAACACCTTCAGCGACGAGCCCGTGAGCGACGAGCAGGTCCAGGCCATCTACGACCTCGTCAAGTGGGCCCCCACGTCGATGAACAACCAGCCGTTGCGGATTGTGCTGGTCCGCTCGCCGCAGGCCCGCGCGCGGCTCGTGGAGAGCATGGCGGACGGCAACAAGCCCAAGACCGAGGCGGCCCCGCTCGTGGCCATCCTCGCGGCGGACATCGACTTCCACGACGAGCTCCCGCAGCAGTTCCCGCACTTCCCCGGCGCCCGCGACCTCTTCGCCGGTAGCGAGGAGGCCCGCGAGTCGGCGGCGAAGCTCAACGCCGCGCTGCAGATCGCATACTTCACCCTCGGGGTGCGCGCCGCAGGTCTCGCAGCTGGCCCGATGACCGGTCTTGACACCGCGAGCGTCGACCGGGAGATCTTCCCCGCCGGCCGGCACCGCACGATGGTCGTGATGAACATCGGCAAGCCCGGTGACGACCCGTGGTTCGACCGCTTGCCGCGCCTGGACTACGACGAGGTCGTCACCTCGGTCTGACCCGAGGCCCCCTCCACCGGACTCCAGCCCTTCGACCGGCTTCTTGCTGGCCGGGCGCCCGAAATGTGTTGCCTGCGTGCGGGCTCCCGGCTTACCGTCGTGGCACACGGAAGGGAGGTGGTCCAGGAAGTGATTTCTCTATGGACGCGTGAGGTGACTGCGCGCTAGCAGCGCACGGCAACTGCGCAGCAGCGCAATCCCAGCAGTTCCACCGCAGCCCGTGGGCCGCGCAGGTCGTCCCCTGCGCACCGCCTGTCGCTCGTTTTCGGCAGGCAGGCCCGCGGGCTGTTCCATGCCCCGGCGCCCGCGTGGGTGCACTGCCCCCCATCCGCCTGGGGCCCCCCTGCACGCCGCACCCGTGGCCCCGCCCTGAACGTCGACAGGGGCCGCGTTCAGGCCAGCACGGCACACACCAGAGCTGGGCCCCGCTGCGCGGGATGGGTCAGCGGCGAAGTGCGGCCGCGTCCGCGGCCAGGGCCTCGATGCGGGCCCAGTCCCCTTGCGCCACAGCGTCCTGCGGTGTCAGCCACGAGCCGCCGACGCAGCCGACGTTGGGCAGGGCCAGGTAGTCGGCGGCGTTGTCCGGCGTGACCCCGCCCGTCGGGCAGAACCGCAGGTGCGGGCAGGGCCCGGCCACCGCGGAGAGGTAGGGCCGGCCGCCGCTCGCCTCGGCCGGGAAGAACTTCATCGCCGTCAGACCGGCCTCCGCCAGGATGAGCATCTCCGTGAGCGTCCCGGCACCGGCGAGGAGCGGCAGGCCGGAGCCGACGGCCGCCTCGAGCAGCCGCGGCGGCGAGCCGGGCGTGACGACGAACTGCGCCCCGGCGTCGCGGACCTGCGCGACCTGCTCCGGGCTCAGGACCGTGCCCGCGCCGACGACCATGCCCTCCACCTGCGAGGCCACGGCCTCGATCGCCGCCAGCCCGGCGGCGGAGCGCAGCGTGATCTCGATGATCGGTATGCCGCCGCGCAGCAGGGCCTGGGCCAGCGGCACGGCCTGCTCGACCTGCTCGACGACGACGACGGGGATGACGGGCGAGACGTCGAGGACGTCGGCGCCGCCCCGGATCTGGCGGGCGTTGGCGTGATGGGCGGTAGCACTCACAGGTTCGGCTCCTGGTTCTGCACGAGGGCAAGGTCAGCGCTCTCGGAGGCCCGGCCCAGTCTGCCAAAGACATGGGCGCCCTCGTCGGCCCGGTTGACGGCCGAGCGCAGCGCGTGGAAGAGCTCGCGGCCGGTGCCGTACTCGTCCGGGGCAGCCCGCAGCGCCGGTGTGCGAGCGGCGAACTCGTCGGGGTCGACGAGGACGTCGATCGTCCCCGTCAGGGCGTCCAGCCGGATGACGTCGCCGTCCTGCACGCGCGCGAGGGGCCCGGCGTGCACCGACTCCGGCGTCACGTGGATGGCGGCCGGAATCGAGCCCGACGCCCCGCTCATGCGCCCGTCGGTGACGAGGGCCACGGCGTACCCGCGCTTCTGCAGGACCCCGAGCGACGGCGTGAGCGCATGCAGCTCCGGCATCCCGTTCGCGGACGGACCCTGCTCGCGGATGACGACCACCACGTCCCGGTCGAGCTCGCGCCGGCTGAACGCCTGCAGGAAGCCCACCTGGTCGGTGAACACACGGGCGGGCGCCTGCACCACGCGGTGCTCGTCGGAGACGGCCGAGACCTTGATGACGGCGTGCCCGAGGCTGCCCCGCAGCATGCGCAGGCCGCCGTCCCGGGAGAACGGGTGCGAGGCAGGGCGCAGCACGTCGAGGTCGCCGGACTCGTCCGCCGCGTCCTCCCACGCCACGGCGCCAGACGCGTCGAGCACGGGCCGTCGGGTGTAGTGGGCGAGCCCGGGACCGGCGAGGGTCTGGACGTCCTCGTGCAGCAGCCCCGCCTCGAGGAGGGTGCGCACGAGGAACGGCGTGCCGCCCGCGGCGTGGAAGTGGTTCACGTCGGAGGGGCCGTTGGGGTACATCCGCGCGAGCAGCGGCACCGCTGCGGAGAGGTCGTCGAAGTCCTCCCACGTCAGGTCCACGCCCGCCGCCGCCGCCATCGACACCAGGTGCATGGTGTGGTTCGTCGAGCCGCCGGTGGCCAGCAGCGCCACCACACCGTTCACGACCGCCTTCTCGTCGACGACCTCGCCGATGCCGTAGGGCCGCACCGAGGAGGCGATCTCGACGACGCGGCGCGTGGCCGCGGCGGTCAGCGCGGCTCGCAGCGGCTCGTCGGGGTGCACGAAGGCCGCGCCCGGCAGGTGGAGTCCCATGACGTCCATCAGCAGCTGGTTGGAGTTGGCGGTGCCGTAGAACGTGCAGGTGCCCGGTGAGTGGTAGGACGCCACCTCCGATGCGAGCAGCTCGTCCCGGCCGGCACGGCCGTCGGCGAACGCCTTGCGCACCTCGGCCTTCTCGGCGTTCGAGCGGCCGCTGGCCATGGGCCCGGCCGGCACGAGGGCCGTGGGGAGGTGGCCGAAGGTGAGGGCTCCGGCGACCAGCCCGGGCACGATCTTGTCGCACACCCCGAGCATCAGCGCCGCGTCGAAGACGTCGTGCGACAGCGCGATCGCCGTCGACATCGCGATGACGTCGCGGCTGAACAGGCTGAGCTCCATGCCCGCCCGGCCCTGCGTGATGCCGTCACACATGGCCGGCACGCCGCCGGCGACGCGCGCGACGGCACCCACCTCGCGGGCGGTCGCCTTGATCGCCTGCGGGTAGTGCTCGTACGGCGCATGCGCCGAGAGCATGTCGTTGTACGACGTGACGATGCCGACGCTCGCGGCACTCTCCCCCGACATGGCCGTGCGGTCGCTGCCGCCACAGGCGGCGACGGCGTGGGCGAGGTTGCTGCAGCCGAGGTCGGCGCGCGCGGGCCGGAGCCCGCGCTCGGCGGCCGCGGCGGAGATGCGTGAGAGGTATGCCGCGCGGCTGGCGCGGCTGCGCGCGGTCACCCGTTCGGTGACCTCGGCGAGAACGGGGTGGACGGGATGGGGCACGGGACTCTCCTCGCGGTTCGCTGGCGGCCCGGACGGGCCACGGCGAACGGCGACGGTGGCGCTCGCATCTCGTGTGGTGCTCGTCACAGTAGGGCCCGCCCGGGGGTCGTGGCCAACCTTCGGGAGCCCCTTCCCGGCATACGGACGAGTAGTGCGCGAGGATGCCTCCGTGAAGGAGTGGACCGAGAAGACCATCGAACGCGCCGAGAACGTCGTCTACCTCGTGGTCGCCGCCATCCTGCTGGTCATCGCGGCAGTGGTCCTGGTTCAGGCTGGGCTGACCTTCCTGACCCTCGGCACGGCGGACGTCACCGACGTCGCGGCCAAGGTGCTCGACCTGCTGCTGCTGGTCTTCATCGTGGTGGAGCTGCTCTTCGCCGTCCGGACCACGCTGTCACGGCGCGAGCTCGTGGCTGAGCCGTTCATCCTCGTGGGCATCATCGCCTCGCTCAAGGAGATCGTCGTCCTCTCGGTGAAGGCGCCCGACCTGCTCGGCAAGCCCGAGTTCGCCGACATGATCTGGCTCATCGGGATCCTCACCGCGACGATCATCGTCCTGTCGATCTCGGGCTTCCTGCTGCGGCGCAAGGAGCGCGAGCCGACCGAGGGAGACCGCAACGAGGACGGCAAGCCGGACCTGACCGAGCGGGCCGAGCCCGAGCCGACGCGGCGCTGATCCCCCACTGACGAGACCGACCTCCACGGGCCGGCCGTTCGCCGGGGTCGAGTCACGGGCCCCCTCTCCACGGTGCGAGGGCGGGCGTGCGCGGTCAGGGCTGGCGGCGGAACAGGCGCCACGCGCTGACGTCGTCGAGCGAGCCCTCCCCGACCCGCGCGAAGACGAGGCGGTCGTGCAGCCGGTTGCGGCGTCCGCCCCAGAACTCCACCTCGTCGCACACCAGCCGGTAGCCACCCCAGAAGTCGGGGACCGGGACGTCGTCCGGGCGCCCACGGTCCGGCCACTGCGCGGCATACCTCGAGTAGGCCTGCTCGAGGGCCGCCCTGCCTGCGACCGGCTGGGACTGGCGCGACGCCCAGGCGCTGATCCTGGACGCCCACGGCCGCGACCCGAAGTAGCCGGCGACCTCCTCGCGGGAGAGCAGCTCGGCCCTGCCGCGGAAGCGGATGGCACGGAACATGGCGGGCCACGTGAGCGAGGCCGCCATGCCGCCGGTGGCGGCGATCTCGATCCCCTTGATGGACTCGGTGTTCGTGACGAACCCCGGGCCCCGCTCGTCGAAGAAGCGCATGAGGACGGTGCGGATGTTGGGCTGTCCGTCGGCGTCGACCGTGGCGACGGACAGCGCGAGCGGCTCGGGCACGTCCCCGAGGTCGCGCGAGCGAGCCTGCGCCTCGTCGACCCAGTGCCGAGCCTGCTGCCAGGGCGTCGGCGCCATGTCGGCCTCGCTCAGTCCCTCGCCGGTGTAGTCCACGCGGTGCACATCCGTCATGGGACGAGATTAGGGTGAGAGCCCGCGGGAGAAGAGGGAGGCGCGATGCCAGACAGGGGCAAGGCGGTCGGCAACATCGTCAAGTGGGGTGTGAAGTACGGCCCGCACGTCGTCGTGCTGGCCCAGCAGGCCAAGGACCCGGCCGTCGCCGCCGCCAAGAAGGCGCTCGACCGGCAGAAGGCCCGCCGACGCGCCGTCGAGCACGCGGCCACCGTCCGCGAGGGCACGGTGCTCAAGACGTTCGACCCCCACGTCGACACCGGCGAGCCCGTGTGGGTGGTCTTCTCCGGCGACGAGGCGATCGCCGCCCACCCCACGACGACGACGCCCTTGGTCGAGCTCATCGCCAAGAGCGACCTGGCCACTCGCAAGCGGCCGGACGAGATGCCCTCGACCGGCGATCGGGTCAAGCAGCTCCCCAGGCGTCGCCGCCGCCAGCCGTAGTCGCACGCAGCGGCGCCCGCCACCCCGGCCGGGGTGGCGGGCGCCGACGTGCGCCTCTCAGGCGCGGGCCAGGCGGCTGCGCTGGATGAGCCGAAGGCCGATGAGCGCGAACGGCGAGAAGCCGATGAGCACCATGGCGGCCACCAGGACCGGCGAGCCGGCCCCGAACGCCATGAGCCCGGCCACACCCCCGATGAACAGCGCGATCGCCCACCAGCCGAGGACCCCGGCCCGGGCGAGGCCGACCAGCAGCAGGATCGGGCCGACGAAGCTGAACAGCTCGGTGCCGTCCCACATCCACAGCAGCGAGGCCTCTTTCACCCCGCGGAAGACCTCGACGGCCTGCTCCGAGCTCAGCGCGCGTCCGGCCGAGGCGTTCCACCAGTCGCTCAACACCATCCCCGAGACGTTGGCGAACCCGATGGCGGTCAGCACGGCGCCGACCACGGCCAGCCATGTGCCACGGAGACCGCGTACCAGCGCCGGAGCCGCCACGACGCCCAGGGCGATCGCGAGGTTGCCGTAGTGCAGGAAGAGCGCCGAGATCTGGGTCATCGTCGTGTCGCGGGCCAGCGAGGCGATGTAGTGGGCGTCGGCCATCGAGTCCGCCGGCGGCGAGGTGAACATCCCCAGCGACCACAGCACGGGGCCGGCCAGGAGCGCAGCACCGGCGATGACCGGCATGGCTCGGCTCGAGGCGCGCCGGGCGTCGGCTGCGCGCTCTGCCTGCCGGCCCGGGGTGGTGGTGGTTGTCGAGGTGGCGGTCATGGTGTGTCCCCTTCGTCAGTGGCCCGGCGGGCCCGGGCGTCCGCCGTGTCTCGGCGATGGCCCAACTCTGCGGCGCCGGCGACTCAGCGCGGCTCCCCCGAGCAGCACCGAGCGCCCCTCCCCCGTGCGGGGGAGGACGTCCTCGCGGCGGTCCTCCCCAAGAGGGATACGTGGGTGCCGGTGCGGCCCTAGGGTTTCGGCCATGTCCGCCTTCGGCCGTGTGCGCGACCCGCGCCTGATCCCGTATGCCGCAGCGCTGCTGCTCGGGCTGCTCGGGCTCAACGAGGCGTGGTTCGACCCCGAGTTCCGGGCGCACTTCGGGGAGCTCGCGCTGGCGTCCGCGTGGATCGCAGGAGGCTTTCTCCTGGCGGCCCGCTGGCCGGCGGCCGGCGCCGTCGCTGTCGCCTGCTTCTACCCGTTCAGCACCCTGCTCGGCGCCCCCGGACCGGGGGGCACGGGCCTGATCTCTGTTCTCGTCGCGGTGGCGTGGGCCGGGTACGCCGATGTCCGGTCGCGCTCGCGCGCGGCCGTGGTCGCGTGCGTGGCGGTGTTCCTCGCGACCGACGCGGTGCAGCACGGGCTCACCTGGGACACCGTCTTCTTCCCGGCGATCTTCGTGCCCGCCTGGTGGACCGGGACCCTCGTGCGACGCGAGCAGCAGCGCAGCCGGCAGCTGGCAGCGATGGCCGCCGAGATCGATGCGCAGCGCGAGGCGAGCGCCCACGCCGCCGTCGTCGAGGAGCGCGCCCGCATCGCCCGCGAGGTGCACGACTCCGTCGCCCACTCGGTGAGCGTGATGACCCTGCAGATCGGCGGGCTGCGCCGCCAGCTGGCCGACGTGCTCGAGGGCCGTCCGGCCGAGCACGAGGTCATGCTCGGCCTCGAGCGCCTGGGCCGCCAGTCGGTCGAGGAGCTCAGGGCGACGGTCGGGATCCTGCGCGAGGAGGGTGGCGAGGCCCCGGCCACGGCGCCCGCCTCCCTCCAGCGCGCGGACGAGCTCGTGGCGGACGTGCGGGCGGCGGGCCTCGACGTCCGCCTCGACGTCAGCGGCGAGGTCGACGGGCTGCCCCGGGCCCTCGACGTCGCCGTCTACCGCGTCATCCAGGAGGGCCTGACGAACGTGCTCAGGCATGCGCCCGACGCTTCCGCAGAGGTGCGGATCCTGCGCGGCGCCAACGATATCCGCGTCGTGGTGGCCGACGACGGGCACGGCACGGGCAGCGCGGGCGTCACGGGCCGCGATGCCGCCACGGGTGTCGGTGGGCACGGGCTCGTCGGGCTCCGCGAGCGGACCGCGATGTTCGGCGGCTCGCTCGAAGCCGGCCCGCGTCCCGGCGGTGGCTTCGAGGTCGCCGCCTTCTTCCCGATCGACCGGAGGTGGTCATGACGATCCGGGTGCTCCTCGTCGACGACGAGGCCATGGTGCGCGTCGGCCTGCGCATGGTCCTCTCCGCCGAGCCCGACATCGAGGTGGTCGGCGAGGCTGCGGACGGCGGACAGGCGGCCGCCGCCGTCGCCGAGCTGGGCCCCGATGTGGTCCTCATGGACGTGCGCATGCCCCACGTCGACGGCATCGAGGGCTCGCGCCGCGTCCTGGCGGCCAGCCCGGCGGCTCGGGTCCTCATCCTCACGACGTTCGGGGAGGACGAGTACCTCGAGGGAGCGTTGCGGGCGGGCGTCAGCGGCTTCCTGCTCAAGGTCTCCCCGCCCGAACAGCTCATCGAGGCTGTGCGCGCGGTGGCGGGCGGCGGAGGGCTGCTGGACCCGTCCGTGACCCTGCGGGTCATCGAGTCGTTCGCGGCGGCGCCGCCGAGCCGGACCCAGCGCTCGGCCCTGCTGGACTCCCTGACCGCCCGCGAGCGCGACGTGCTCGCGCTCCTGGCCCGGGGTCTGTCCAACTCCGAGATCGCGGCCGACCTGTACCTCGGCGAGGCCACGGTCAAGACCCATGTCTCGAGCGTCCTCATGAAGCTCGGCCTGCGCGACCGCGTCCAGGCCGTCGTCGCCGCCTACGAGACCGGCCTCGTGCGGCCCGGCGAGGCCTGAGCGAGCCAGACAGGGCGCGACCTCGGAACGCCGCGACCCCTCTTGGCGTTGCTCACAGACGTGACGCTCATCGATCCCGCGCTGTCGTTCGCCCGGAGCCGGCTGGCCGGTGCGCTGCGCTCCCGGGTCGCCGGGGAGGACGCCGAGCGGAGGGCGAACGCGATCTGGCTGACCGAGGGCCCGCGCTGGTTCACCCCCGACGACCCCATCTGGCGGGTGCACGCCGACGCGTCGATGTTCCCGGCAGGCCTGCGTGCCCTGCTCCTGCAGTCGCTGCACCCCCTGGCGATCGCGGGGGTGGCGGCGCACTCGGGCTACAAGGGCGACCCGTGGGGCCGCCTGCAGCGCACGAGCGAGTTCCTGGCCACGACCACCTACGGCACCGTCGAGCACGCCGAGCGGCAGATCGCCCGGGTCCGCGCGATCCACGACCGGGTGCGCGGAACCGCCCCGGATGGCCGGCCGTACGCCGCGAGCGACCCGCACCTGCTGCGCTGGGTCCACGTGACCGAGGCCGACAGCTTCCTCACCGCCTACCAGCGCTACGCCGCCGAGCCGCTCAGCGCCGAGGAGGCCGACCGCTACGTCGCCCAGACGGGTTTCGTCAACGAGCGACTCGGGGTCCTCGACCCTCCGCAGACCGTGGCGGAGCTGCGGTCCGTCCTCGAGTCCTACCGCCCGGAGCTCCAGAGCACGCCCGAGGCCCGCGAGGCCGCCCGCTTCCTGCTCGTCCACCCTCCGCTGCCGCTGGCGGCACGCCCGGGGTATGCCGCGCTGGCCGCCGGTGCCGTGGCGATGCTGCCGCGCTGGGCCCGGTGGCCTCTGCGCCTTCCCTACCTCCCCGTCACGGAGCGCCTCGTGGGACGCCCCATCGGCGGTGCTGCGACGGCCGTGGTCCGCTGGGCCATGCGGCCCGACGAGGACGTCCGACACCGCCACTCGGCGTAGCGTTCCCGCGCGGCGCGGCCACCCGCAGCTGGACTGCTGGGCGGACTATGGCGTGATGAGGCTTGCCACCCGGGCGATCCCCCTGGCCGCTGTTGCGCGGCCCGATCCTCTCAGCGCCAGGCTCGGAGGACACGGCACGGGGAGCCACCCGCGGTGGTCGCCCCCTGGCGGCTACGGCGTCGGGTGGCGCGCGTCGTAGCGGACGAAGCCGGGCTGCAGGCGCGCGAGGATGGCGATGGCGACCACGCAGAGGAGCCCGCCGACGACTGCGGTGCCGCCCTCGCCCAGAACGGTGGTCGCGAGGCCGCCCACGAGCTCCCCGAGCCGCGGGCCGCCCGCGACGACGACGATGAAGACCCCCTGCAGCCGCCCGCGCAGCCGGTCCGGGGTGGCGGACTGGAGGATCGTCGTGCGGAAGACGGCGCTCACGGCGTCCGACGCGCCCGCGACGGCCATGCACACCAGGCCGGCCCACAGTGCAGCGGACTGCGACAGCACCCCGCCGCTGGCGAGCATCGCCACCCCGAACCCTGCGATGGCAAAGCCCCAGCCGGCGACGCTCACGAGGATGGCCAGGCCCTGTCGCCGCACGTGACCCAGCCGTCCGGAGAAGGCCATGGCCAGGATGCCGCCGACCGCGGCCGCCGCGCTCAGGGCGCCCACCGTCTTCGCGCCCCCGCCGAAAATGACCGCGCCGGCTGCCGGGAAGAGCACCCGAGGCTGCGCGAGCAGCATCGCGGCGATGTCGGCGATGAAGGTCATCCGCACGTTGGGCCGCGTGGCGAGGAAGGCGAACCCGTCCAGCACCGAGCGGAGTCCCGCCCGCCGCGCCGCGGTGTCATCGTCGTGCGGCTCCGGCGGCAGCGCCCGCAGTCGCCAGAGCCCCCACAGAGCGCCCGTCGTGATGAGGGCGTCGACCGTGTAGGCGGAGCGGAAGCCGCCCCAGTCGACGAGCACCCCCGCCAGGAGCGGGCCCACGGTCAGGGCTGCGTTCATCGCGAACACGGACAGGGCGTTCGCGGCGGGCAGCAGGCTCTTGTCGAGGATGCGGGGGTAGATCGAGGTGCGCGACGGCGAGGACACCGCGAACGCGGCGTTCCACAGGGCGACCAGCGCGTAGAGCACCCACACGTTCGTGTTGCCCAGCCAGGCCTGCGCAGCGCAGAGGATGCTCGTGGCCCAGGCCACGGTCTGGGCCACGAGGGCGACGGTGCGCCGGTCGTGGTGGTCGGCCAGCGAGCCGCCGTAGAGACCCATGACGACCAGCGGCACGAGCGCGAACAGACCGACCAGGCCCACCGCAGCTGTCGAGTCCGTCAGGTCGTAGACCTGCAGGCCGATGGCGACGACCGCCATCTGCGAGCCGACGTTGCTGAGGTTGAGGCCGATGTAGAGCCGCCGGTACTCGGGGCTGGCGCGCAGGGGCGTCAGGTCGAGCAGCAGCGGCATACCGGGACCCTACGATGCACCGTCCACTACCGTGCATGCGCATGGAACCCAAGCCGCGCAT
>Ga0247820_10001815_pt1 | contig 11992 bp, 13 predicted proteins | sample 13C_Glucose_Day1_2_FD_192480 | JGI IMG/M metagenome (GOLD analysis project Ga0247820, IMG submission 192480) | Soil microbial communities from agricultural site in Penn Yan, New York, United States - 13C_Glucose_Day14 | ecosystem: Environmental > Terrestrial > Soil > Agricultural land | place...
GTCCAGAGCCCACGCGCCTGGGTTGGCAATGGCGTGGTAGGCCAGCACGCAGACCGACGGGAAGCCCATGGGATCGCGGATGTCCACGGCGACCACGGCACCTGGTCGGGTGCGCCGGGCGGTGCCTGGCTCAGTCCGCCGACCGTCGGAGACGGAGCATGCGCTCCTCGAAGTCGACGCCGCAGTCGTAGGCGCCGCAGGCGACGCCGTAGGTCAGGCTGAGAGCCTTGCCTGCGGCGAAGAGACCGTTGTCGCCAAGGACCATCACGGACCAGGGACGGGTCTGTCCGTCACACGCGATGTCCGTGCCTCCGAAGCCGCGGATGATCAGCCGGCCCGCCGTCTGCGTGAGCTGCACCTGCAGGAAGGCGTACTCGCTCTCGCCCGTGCACGTCACCGTGCCACTGACCGTCACCGTGCGGGTCGCGCCGTCGAGCCAAGCCGTGGGGTCGACCGTCAGGTCGATGACGGGCGGCGGCGGGATCACGTCGATGGTGAGGTTGAGCAGCCCTCCGCTGCCCGTTCCATCGGTCTGGTCGTCGAAGACGATGACCGAGTACGTCTGGTCGGCAACGGCCGTCCAGCCCACGGTGTACTGCGCGCACGCGACCAGTGCCCAGCTGCCGGGACCCCCGGTGGCCACGAAGACCCCTGCCGAGTAGTCGGCCCCCGACACGTCTGCCACGAGCCCGGTGTCGCTGGATGGGGTGACCTGGTACCAGACCGAGGCGTCGTAGGCAGGGACACCCTGGCACTGGGCCGCGATCTCGTCGTCGTTCGCGTCGCTGGTCGCCTCCGTCGTGTCGACCTGATCCGTGAAGGGCAGGTCGCCGACAACGGTGCTCCCCGTGAACGTGTCGTTGCCGGGAGGCACGGCAAATGCCGGGCCGGTCGCGGTGAGGGTCGCGGCGAGTGCGAGGGCGGCCACCGCCGCAAGTCGTGACCGTCTCATGTGGGGCAACCTCCCAGGGAGGGCGCACTCCGCTCCCAAGGCCGACGGTAACGCCGTCAAACAGGGACGGAATCATGCAGAAGGACGGTTCCGGGGGTGCGTCGTCGAGGGGAGTGCACGGGGTCCTCTCAGGCCTAACCTCGAAGTCACTGTCGACTGAAGGCGCAGGTGATCGTGATGGTGGCAGGCCGATCGGCATGCCTTGCTCTTGCCCTGGTGGCTGCAGCCGCCACGGGACTCCCGCAGGCAGCCGCAGTGCAGTCCGTGGACGCGTCGACCTCGCCTGCGCGGGCGGCCTCCGCTGGAGCGACGCCGGACGCGCTGGCACGATCCGCCGCCTCCGGGCCGTCTCTCTCCCGTTCGGACACTGCCCGCCGCGGAGTCGTCCCGGACTCCTACATCGTCACTCTGCGCTCCGGTGACCCCGGCTCCGTCGCGGGCGAGCACGCACGCGCTCAGAAGGCGGGGGTCACGCACGTCTTCCGCAAGGCCGTGCGCGGGTACTCGGCCCGCATGACACCCGCGGCCGCCGCCCGGATCGCCGCAGACAGCCGTGTCGCGTCGGTGGTGCCGGACCACTACGTGCAGGTCACGGCCCAGGACCTCCCGCCGGGCATCGACCGCATCGAGGCCGACGCCAGCTCCGCCGGGTCGGGCAGCGGTGGCGGGTCGGTGGACGTCGATGTGGCGATCATCGACACCGGCATCGACCGCAAGCACCGGGACCTCAACGTCGTCGGCGGGGTCAACTGCGTCCCCGGCGGACTGCCGCCGAACGACCTGCACGGTCATGGAACCCACGTCTCGGGCATCGTCGCAGCCAAGGACAACCGCGTCGGCGTGGTGGGCGTGGCACCAGGGGCGCGCCTGTGGGCCGTCCGGGTGCTCGACAGCCAGGGAAGTGGGACCTGGTCGTCGATCATGTGCGGGGTGGACTGGGTGACCGAGCACGCGGACACCATCGAGGTGGCCAACATGAGCCTCGGAGGGCCGGGAACCGAGGGTTCCTGCACCGACGGTGGCCTTCGCGAGGCGATCTGCAAGTCCGTGGCAGCAGGCGTCACCTATGTCGTCGCGGCTGGCAATGACGCCGTCGACGCAGCCTCGTTCGTCCCGGCGACCTACCCGGAGGTGATCACGGTGTCGGCCATCGCGGACTTCGACGGCATCCCCGGCGGCAAGGGCGCACCTGCGTGCGCCGTCGGCAACGACGACGAGTTCGCGTCCTTCTCGAACTTCGGGGCGGATGTCGACCTGGCAGCCCCGGGCGTCTGCGTCCTCTCGACCTGGCGCGGCGGTGGGTACGCCACCGTGTCCGGCACCTCGATGGCCAGCCCCCATGTGGCCGGGGCGGCCGCGCTCTACCGTGCCGCCCACCCCGACGCGACCCCGGCGGACGTCAAGGCCGCGCTGGTGTCCGCCGGTAGCCACGACTGGACCGGCGACCCCGATGACGTGCAGGAGCCGCTCGTCAACGTCGGCGGTTTCTGACCCTGCACGGCCCCGCGGGGCGGCATACGGTGTCCACATGCGGCTGACCCATCTCGGACACGCCTGCCTTCTCGTCGAGACCGCCGGCACCCGCCTCCTGGTCGATCCCGGCATGTGGTCGCCCCGGGCCTTCGACCAGCGGGACCTCGATGCCGTGCTCGTCACCCACCAGCACCCTGACCACGTGGACCAGGAACGGCTGCCTGAGCTGCTGCGGGCGAACCCTGCTGCCGAGCTGCTCACGGATCCGGCGACGGCCCGGCTCCTGCGTGAGAAGGGCATCGATGCGGAGGCCGTCGAGGAGGGCGACGAGGTGACCATCGCCGGGGCGCGCGTCGCGGCGCATGGGCGGGACCACGCGCTCATCCACGAGGACATCGCCCGCATTCCCAACACGGGGATGGGCATCAGCGCGCCCGGAGAGCCGACGCTCTTCCACCCGGGCGACGCCCTCGACGCCGACCCTGGCGAGGTCGACGTCCTGGCGTTCCCGGTCAACGCGCCCTGGATGCGCAGCCGCGAGATGACCGCGTTCCTGCGGCGGTTCAACGCGCCGTACGCCGTGCCGATCCACGACGCGCTGCTGAGTGATCGGGGACGAGGTCTCTACCTGACACAGGCGGGCAACCTCGGGGGAGCGGACACCGAGATCCGAGACCTCGCGAACGGTGAGCCCCAGGAGTTCCGTGCCCGGCACTGAGTCCCGGCAGACGGACCGATTTGAGACTTAGGTAAGCCTCACCTACGCTCGCTGCGTGCCCAAGGTGACCGCGAAGAAGAAGTGCTGCAAGGACAAGCCTCGCTGCGCGAAGTGCCCGGTGGTCCTCATGCGCCTCGAAAAGCTCGGCTACGCCGAGCAGGCCAAGGACAAGCGCGGCTACAAGGTGGAGAAGAACGTCCCCAAGAAGGTCATGCTGGTGGCGCGCCAGCGCTGAGCGGGGCGCGGCAGGCACGCCGGTCGGGCTCGGCGGATCGCCGGTCGGGGCGCAGCGCCCGATGTTAGCGTCGCCGCATGAGCGGGGGACCTCACAGCGGCACACCGACCCACACCGACCGCCCTGTGGCCCGCGCGCTGCGCATCCGGGGTCTGACCAAGAGGTTCGGCCCCACGGTGGCCGTGGACGGCATCGACCTCGACGTGCCCCGCGGCTCGTTCTACGGCCTGGTCGGCCCCAACGGCGCGGGCAAGACGACGACCCTCTCGATGGCGACGGGACTGCTGCGCCCGGACGCCGGGACGGTGGAGGTGCTCGGGCTCGACGTCTGGGCCGACCCGACGGCGGCGAAGGCACGAATCGGGGTCCTGCCCGATGGCCTGCGGCTCTTCGACCGGCTGACCGGCCTGCAGCTCGTCACGTACGCCGGCCTGCTGCGAGGCATGGCCCGGGCCGAGGTGGTGGACCGGGCCGGTGAGCTGCTGGCGGCCCTCGGCCTGAGCGAGGCCGCCGACAAGCTCGTCGTGGACTACTCCGCCGGCATGACCAAGAAGGTCACCCTGGCGTGCGCCCTCGTCCACGGACCCCGTGTGCTGGTGCTGGACGAGCCGTTCGAGGCGGTCGACCCGGTCTCGGCCAAGACCATCAGGGGCATCCTCGGCAGGTACGTCGAGGGCGGGGGAACGGTGGTGCTCTCGAGCCACGTCATGGACCTGGTCGAGCGCATCTGCACGGACGTCGCCATCATCGCGGGGGGCACCGTGCGTGCGGCCGGGCCTCTGGAGGAGGTCCGGGCTGGGCTCAGCCTCGAGGACCGCTTCCTCGACCTGGTGGGCGGGTCGACACACGTGGAGGGGCTCGCGTGGTTGCACACCTCGTCCGACTGAAGCTCCAGCTCCTGCGCAACGGCCTGCGCCGCAGCCCCGCGGCGCTGGTGGGCCTGGCAGTCGGGGTCCTCTACGGCGGGGGGCTCCTCGTCCTCGTCGTGGCGGGCCTCGTGGCGCTCCGCTTCCAGTCCGACATCGGCCTGGTGCGCACGGTCCTCACCCTCGGCGGCGCCACCCTGGTCGTGGGATGGGCCGTGGTGCCGGTCCTCGTGTTCGGCACGGATCCCACGCTGGACCCCGGGCGGTTCGCCACGTTCGCCGTGCCGGAGCGGCAGCTCGCGCTCGGGCTGGCCGCTGGGGGGCTCGTCGGGCTGCCCGGGGCAGCGACACTGCTGGTGGTGCTGGCCAGCGTGGTCACGTGGTCGCGCAGCGTTCCCGCGCTGCTGGCCGCCGTCCTGGGTGGTGCGCTGGGCCTCGCCACGTGCGTGCTGCTCAGCCGCATCATCACCGCGGCCGCGGCTGCCGTCCTGTCCAGCCGGCGCGGGCGCGACGTGCTGGCCGCTGCAGGCTTCGCCGCGTTCCTCGGTATCGGGCCACTGGCCAGCCTCGCCGGGAACCGCGACCTGACGGCCGGCGACCTGGAGGGTCTCAGCACGGCGGTGGGGTGGTCGCCCCTGGGCTGGGCCTGGGCGGCTCCCGCCGACATGGTGCAGGGCGGCTACCTGTCCGGGCTGACGCGGCTCGTCCTGGCCGGGCTCCTGGCGGTCGGGCTGCTGCTCGCGTGGCAGCGCCAGCTGACCAGGACGGTGCGCGACCCACGCGGTTCCGCCCGCGGCAGCGAGGTCACGCGCGCGGGCCTCGGGCCTTTCGCGAGGCTGCCCGGCACCCCGCTGGGGGCGGTGGCCGCCAGGTCGGCCCTCTACTGGCGGCGGGACCCCCGCCTGAACTTCCCGGCGCTGATCACCACGCTGTTCCCCGCGGGCCTGCTGTTCGCCTGGCACTTCGGGGACTCCGAGCTCGCGCTGGTGGGGATGCCGTTGGCCTCGGCGTACATGATCGGCTGGGGCCAGCACAACGACGTCGGCTACGACTCGACCGCCTTCTGGCTGCACGTGGCATCGGGGGTCGACGGAGTCAGTGACCGTGTCGGCCGGCTGTACCCCTCCATGGTCCTGGGGTCCGTGTGCGTTCCCGGGTACGCCGTGCTCGCGGCGGCCCTGGGCGGCCGCTGGGACCTGCTGCCCGCGATGCTGGGCGCGGGCGCGGCGCTGCTCCTCTCCGGTCTGGGCGTCGCCAGCGTCACCAGCTCGGTGAAGCAGTACCCGGTGCCCGGGCCCGGCGAGAGTCCCTTCGCGACACCGCCCGGGGGAGCCGGCATCACCCTGCTCGTGCAGGCGGTCGTCGGCCTCGCTGTGCTGGTGCTCGCCCTGCCCGGACTGGTCTTCGGTGCGCTGGCCTGGTTCGGTCACGACTGGGCCGGCTGGGTGGCCCTGGTCGTGGGTCCCACGGTCGGTGGCGCCGCAGCGGTCCTCGGGGTGCGGCTCGGTGCAGGACTGTTCGAGCGTCGAGGTCCCGAGCTCCTCCAGGACCTCGTCCGGATCCGCTGACGCGGTCCGCGGGCGCCGGTATGCCGCGTGGCCGGCCGCGGCATACCGGGGATCGCGCTCAGGCCGAGCGCGCGGCGAGGTGGGCGGCGCCGATGATCCCGGCGCGGTTCTCCAGCTGGGCGGGGACGAGCGGGGTCCGCAGGTCGAGCAGGGGCAGGAACCGGTCGGCCTTCTTCGACACCCCACCGCCGACCACGAAGAGGTCGGGCCACAGCAGCGCCTCGAGGTGGGAGTAGTAGCGCTGCAGGCGCGCCGCCCACTCGTCCCAGCCCAGCCCCTCGGCCTCCCGGACCCCCGAGGACGCCCGGGTCTCCGCGTCGTGGCCGTCGACCTCGAGGTGTCCGAGCTCTGAGTTGGGAATGAGCACGCCGTCGTGGATGAGGGCGGTACCGATGCCGGTGCCGAGGGTCGTCAGGACCACCAGTCCCTCGTGCCCGCGTGCGGCGCCGTAGTACATCTCGCCGATGCCGGCGGCGTCGGCGTCGTTGACGACCACCACGGGGTGGTCGAGCACGTCGTGCAGGTGGGCCACGGCGTCGAAACCGATCCAGGCGGAGTCGATGTTCGCGGCGGAGCGCACGACGCCCCGGGTGACGACCCCGGGGATCGTCACCCCGATGGGGGCATGGCCGTGGGCCCCGTCGAAGCGCTCCACGATGTCGGCGATGACCTCGCAGACAGCCTCGGGGGAAGCCCCCTCGGGTGTCTCGATCCGGATCCGGTCGGCGGCGAAGTCGCCCCGGTCGAGGTCGACGGGCGCCCCCTTGATGCCGCTGCCCCCGACGTCGATGCCCAGGGCGATGCCGGTCTCCGCCATGCGTGTGCTCCTGTCAGGTCGTCCGGGCTACGGCAGGGTGAGGATCTCGTTGCCGCTCTCGGTGATGAGGATCGTGTGCTCGAACTGCGCCGAGCGGCGGCGGTCCTTGGTCACGACGGTCCAGTCGTCGTCCCACATCTCCCACTCGTGCGTGCCGAGGTTGAGCATGGGCTCGACGGTGAACGTCATGCCCGGCTCGATCACGGTGTTGTAGGCCGGGGCCGCGTCGTAGTGGGGGATGATCAGGCCGGAGTGGAACGCCGTGCCGATGCCGTGCCCGGTGAAGTCGCGGACGACGCCGTAGCCGAAGCGGCGCGCGTAGGACTCGATGACCCGGCCGATGATGTTGACCTCGCGCCCCGGGATCGCCGCCTTGATCCCGCGCATCATGGCCTCGCGGGTTCGCTCGACGAGCAGCCGCGACTCCTCGTCGACGTCACCGCACAGGTAGGTGGCGTCGGTGTCGCCGTGCACCCCGCCGATGAAGGCCGTGATGTCGATGTTGACGATGTCGCCGTCCTCGAGCCGCCTGCTGTCCGGGATGCCGTGGCAGATGACCTCGTTGACGGACGTGCAGAGCGACTTGGGGAAGCCCCGGTAGCCCAGCGTGGAGGGATAGGCACCGTGGTCTAGCAGGAACTCGTGGCCGACCCGGTCGACCTCGTCGGTGGTGACGCCGGGCGCGATGACCGCGGCGGCCGCCTCCATGGCCTGGGCCGCGATCCGCCCCGCGATCCGCATCTTCTCGATCGTCTCGGTGTCCTTGACCTCGGAGCCGTCGTGCTTGGTCGGGGAAGGCCGGTCGACGTACTCGGGACGCGCGATGGAGGCGGGCACCGGGCGCCGGGGCGAGACGACCCCGGGCGCAACACTTGCGTACGTCAGCGGCATACGGTGGAGTCTAGGCACAGGCGGGCTTCACGAGATGGAGGGCTCTAGTGGCGTACTGGTACAACGTCGACACCGGCAAGGTCGAGACCGACGAGACCAAAGGGCAGGGGGACGACCTCATGGGTCCCTACGACACCGAGGACGAGGCATCGCGCGCCCTCGAGATCGCCCGGCAGAAGACCGAGCGGTGGGACGAGGAAGACCGCGCCTGGGACGACGACCTCGACGACTGAGGCCGTCGCCAATGCCTGAGCCGCTCAGTCGTTGAGTCGGTGGATGCTCACGACATACCCGATGCCCGCGTGCCACGGCTGCCGGTCCCACGTGCTGTAGCGGCGCAGGAACGACAGTCCCGCGACCGTGCAGGCGCGGTCGTAGTCCTCCAGCGGCGTGATGGGGACCCCGGGGGGAAGGTGGGCCGCGTCCAGCCCGAAGCCCGCGACGACGAGGCCACCCGGCTGGACGTGGGCGGTGATGCGCTGCATCGCCGCGTCGAGGGTTCCTGGTGCCAGGAGCGGAACGACGTTGCCGGCGAGCACCGCGAGGTCGAAGGCCTGTGAGCGCAGCTCCAGGCGGCTGAGGTCCTGCTGCACCCACAGCGTTGCGGGGTCGCGCCGCTCGGCGACGGCGATCATCTGGCGGTCTGCGTCGACGCCCACGCAGTGGTAGCCCAGCGACGTCAGCTGGGTGGCCACGCGCCCGGTCCCGCAGCCGGCGTCGAGGATGCGCGCCGGGGGAGAGACGAGCTTCTCGATGAGGGCGGCCTCGCCGTGGATGTCGAGGCCCTGGGCGGCCAGCTCGTCGAAGTGGCGCTGGTATGCCGTGGCGGCACCGATGCCGCCGGAGACCTCCGACCAGCGGGTGCGCGGCTCGCTCTCGGGGATCGGGATGTCCTGATCGCTCATGGGCACAGCGTAGGACGCCTCACCGGGTGAGCTTCGGCAGGACGTCGCGGCCGAAGACCTCGATCCACTCGCGCTGGTTGCGCCCGACGTTGTGCAGGTAGACCCGGTCGAAACCGAGGTCGACGTAGCGCTGGATCTCGGCGCGGTGCACGTCCGGGTCGGAGGAGATGACCATGCGGCCCTCGAAGTCCTCCGGCCGCACGAGCTTGGCCATCTGCTCGAACTCGAGCGGGGAGCGGATGTCGGCCTTGGGGAACTTCATCCCGCCATTGGGCCACTCGGTCACGGCGTTCTCGAGGGCCTCCTCGTCGGTCTGGGCCCAGGAGAGGTGCAGCTGCAGGATCCGCGGCATCCGCGACGGGTCCTTGCCCGCCTCGCGAGCGCCCTCCTCGAACTTCGCGAAGAGGCCGCCGATCTTGTCCAGCGGCGCGCCGACCGTGATGATGCCGTCGGCGAACCGGCCGGTCTTCTTCGCGTTGAGGGGCCCGGCGGTGGCGACGAGCACCGGGGGCGCGTGCTCGGGCATGGTCCACAGGCGCGTGGTCTCCATCCGGAAGAACTCGCCCGAGAACTTCGTGTCCCTGCCCCTGAGGGAGGCGGTGAAGAGCTGGTTGATGAGCTCGACGGCCTCCCACATCCGGCGCGACCGCTCGCCCGCCTCTGGCCAGTAGCCCGGCACGACGTGCTCGTTGAGCGCCTCGCCCGTGCCGAGGCCCAGCCAGGAGCGGCCGGGGTTCATCGCCTCCAGGGTCGCCGCAGCCTGGGCGACGATGGCTGGGTGGAAGCGGAAGGACGGGCACGTCACGCCGGGCCCCATGTCCCCCCGGGTGCGCTCACCGACCGCGGCCAGCACGTTCCACACGAACGACGCCTGGCCCTGCTGCGGGACCCACGGCTGGAAGTGGTCGGCGGCCATGCACCCCGAGAACCCGTGCTCCTCCGCGTGGACCGTCAGGTCCACCGCCTCGCGCGGCTCGAACTGCTCGAGCATCGCGGCATAGCCGACGGTCAGGGATCCATCCGGGGTGAGGGCATGGGTGCGGTCCGTCATGCGGTCAGTCAAGCACGCACGGTGTCCCCGGGCGCGTGGGGATGAGAGCCTCGGGCCATGCACAGCGACACCCCGGCTGCCGACGTGGCGGCGAGCGATGTGACGGGCCACGCGGAGGGTGACCTCACCGATCTCGAGGTGCGGGTCCTGCAGGCCATCGACGAGCCAGGCATCCTCCGCGACCTGCGCGAGCTCGTGGGCATTCCCTCGGTCGGGGGCACGCCGGCCGAGGCGGCCGCCCAGCAGTGGTGCGCGCGACGGCTGCGCGAGCTCGGGCTGGCCGTGGACGAGTGGGCCGTCGACGTCGCCGCCGAGCAGCGCGCCGACGGCTTCCCGGGCATGGAGGTCGAGCGCGACCAGGCCCGCGGATGTGTGGGTGTGCTGGGCGGCCCCGCGACCCCTGGGGGCGCCGGGGACAGGGGTGGTATGCCGGCGCTGGCGCTGTGCGGGCACACCGACGTCGTGCCTCCCGGGGACCTGTCGCAGTGGCCTGTGGCGGGTCCGTACGAGCTCCGGGTCGAGGACGGCACCGCCTTCGGCCGCGGCGCCTGTGACATGAAGGGTGGGCTCGCCGCGGTGCTCGGGGCTGTCAGTGCGATCACCGCCTCGGGGGCAGCGCTGCTGCGGCCGCTGGCCGTGCATGCCGTGAGCGCCGAGGAGGACGGCGGGCTGGGGGCCTTCGCCACCCTGCGCCGTGGGCACCGGGCGTCGGCCTGTGTCATCGCCGAGCCGACGGACGGCGCCGTGGTGCCCGCCAACGGCGGCTCGCTGACCTTCCGGATCTCGATCGAGGGGCGGGCGACCCATGGCTCCACGCGCACCCGGGGCGTGAGTGCCGTGGACCTCCTGCGGCCTGTCCAGGACGCCCTCGCCGAGCTGGAGGCCGAGCGGAACGCCGCCGTCCCGGAGCTCTTCTCGCACCTGGACCTGGCGTGGCCGCTGTCGATCGGGGTCGTGCGTGCCGGTGACTGGGCCAGCACCGTGCCCGACCGGCTGGTCGCAGAGGGAAGGTACGGCGTGCGTCTGGGGGAGTCCCTCGACGCGGCACGGTCGGCGTTCGAGCGGGCGGTGGCCCGGGCCTGTGAGGGCCACCCCTGGCTCCGGGACCACCCGGTCAGCGTCGCGTGGCCGGGCGGGGCCTTCGCCTCGGGCGCCCTGCCCGAGGGCGACCCGCTGCTCGCCGACGTGCGAGCGTGCGTCGTCGACCAGGGCGGTGCCACGCCGGCAGCCCTCGGCGGCCCGTACGGCTCGGACCTGCGCCACTACGCAGCCGCTGGGATCCCCACCGTGCAGTACGGCCCCGGTGAGGTACGGCACGCGCACGCGTCCGACGAGCAGGTCGAGGTCGCCGACCTGCTGCGCTGCGCGCGCGTCTATGCGCTCCTCGCCCTGCGCCGGTGCGGCGTCCGGGACTGACCCTGCGCGGTGTGGACCGGGTGCAGCTGGCCACGTGGCCGGCGGTGGCGCCGGGTCGGGGGATGGTCACCCGGAGCCGCCACGTGGCGGGTTGCCCGGTCGGCGGGGACGGTGGCTCGCACGTGGCCAGGTCGCGCTCTCGCACCGGGGTGGCGTCCGGGGTCCGCGCGGCCTACTCCTCGAAGGAGTGCTCGGCGGCGGGGAACACGCCCGAGGCGACCTCCGCGGCATACGTCCGGGCGGCTTCGGCGAGGGTGCCGCGCAGGTCGGCGTACTTCTTCACGAAGCGCGGTGACCTCCCGCCGCGCAGGCCCGCCATGTCGGACCACACCAGCACCTGCGCATCGCACTGGGGGCCGGCGCCGATGCCGATGGTCGGGATCGAGAGGACCTCCGTGACCCGGGCCGCCAGCGGGGCCGGAACCATCTCCATGACCACGGCGAAGCAGCCCGCCTGCTCGAGTGCCACGGCGTCGTCGACGAGACGGTCTGCGGCCTCACCACGGCCCTGCACCTTGTAGCCGCCGAGGACGTGCTCGCTCTGCGGTGTGAAGCCGACATGGCCCATCACGGGGATGCCGGCGCGCACGAGCAGCTCGATCTCGGGGACCATCAGCTTGCCCCCCTCGAGCTTGACGGCGTGGGCCAGGCCTTCCTTCATGAAGCGCGTGGCGGTCCCGAGGGCCTGCTCAGGACTCGCCTGGTAGGAGCCGAAGGGGAGGTCGGCGACGACCATGGCTCGGCGGGTCGAGGACGTGACAGCCTTGACCAGCGGCAGCAGGTGCTCGACGGTCACCGGCACCGTCGTCTCGAAGCCGAAGACGTTGTTGCCCGCCGAATCGCCCACGAGGAGAACGGGAATCCCCGCCTCGTCGAAGATCTCGGCGGAGTACTGGTCGTAGGCGGTGAGCATGGCCCACTTCTCGCCCCGCTCCTTCATGGCCTGCAGGTGCGGGATCCGCACGCGCCGCACCGGCGCCTGGCCGGCAGCGGCCTGCGGGCCGGAGCCGTAGGGGGCCGAGATCTCACCTGACGTCGGGGCGTCGCTCATAACCGGTGATCCTAGGCGTGGTGTCAGGAGTCCTGCTCGCGCCACCGGC
>Ga0247820_10001817_pt1 | contig 11990 bp, 11 predicted proteins | sample 13C_Glucose_Day1_2_FD_192480 | JGI IMG/M metagenome (GOLD analysis project Ga0247820, IMG submission 192480) | Soil microbial communities from agricultural site in Penn Yan, New York, United States - 13C_Glucose_Day14 | ecosystem: Environmental > Terrestrial > Soil > Agricultural land | place...
GGCTGCGCCGCTGCGTGACCGCGGAGGCGGGCCTGCTGGTGGCCGTCCTCGCGGTGACCGGCGCTCTGGTCAACGCCAGTCCAACCCTGCCCGATGCGGCCGGCTCGACCGGTTCGGCCGGGGCCGGGGCGGGTGTCCCGACGCCGATCGAGCAGACCGTCCCGCTGGGCGCCGGTCAGGTGACCGCCCGGCTCACCCCGGGCACCGTGGGCATCAACTCCCTGGAGTTCAGCTTGATCGATGCGAATGGCCAACCGGTGCAACCGTTCGCCGACCCGACCGTCTCGGTGACCATGCCGGCCGCCGGCGTCGGGCCGCTGACCCGGCCCGTGTCGGTCTCCGGCCCGGGCACCTACCAGGCCGTGCTCGATCTGCCGCTGTCCGGCCAATGGGTGGTCGCGATCTCCGTGCGCACCTCCGAGTTCGAGCAGCCGACCGCGCGCATCGAGGTGCAGATCCCATGAAGACAGCCATCTCTCGTCTCCTCACGGGGAGCGCGGTGACGATCGCGGCGCTGATCGGGTTCGCCCCGGCCGCTGCCGCCCACGTCGCGGTGGATTCGGCCGATCCGAACGGGGACGGCACGACGACGGTCACCCTGGTCTGGGACCACAGCTGCACCCCCGGCACGCCGACCACCGGGGTCACCGTTTCCGCCGGATCCGGAGTCGAGTTCACCGGCGGGGCGAGCGATCTCGCGGGCTGGTCGGCGTCCGTGGACCCGGCAACGGTGGCGTTCAACGGCCCAGCGGTGCCGACCGGGCAGAAGGCGGCGGTCACCGTGACGGCCCGCATCACCGCGAATCCCGGGACGACCGTCGAGTTTCCCGCGGTGCAGTACTGCAGTGACCAGCAGACTGCCTGGACCGACCCGGATCCGGCGGCCGAGCACCCGTCGCCGATGCTGATCGCCACCGCGGCGATTGCCGCCCCCGCCGCAGCGGCCGCCCAGGTGGCCGATGCGGGCGCCGATCTCGGCCAGGTGCTGACCGGTGTGTTGCTGCTCGCGGGGGCACTCGCGGCCGTCGGTGTCGTGGTCGTCCGGCGAGGGACGGCTTGACCGGCCGCCAGCCGCCCGACCGAGCCGGGCGACCCGACGCCCGCAAGCGGTCGGTCGCCCGGTGCCGGTGCCGGTCGGGACCGCGGTCAGCCGCGGTCGTCCGGTACCGGTACCACGAGCACCGGTCCGGTGGCCGTCGCGATCAACTCATGGCTGGTCGAGCCCAACACCAGACCGGCGAGCGATCCGTGGCCCCGGCTGCCCACGACGGTGAGCTGCGGGCGATCGGAGCCGGTCTGCTCGGCGAATCCGGCCAGGCACCGGGCCGGGCGACCGGTCATCAGCATCGGCCGGACGGTCACCTCGGGATACTTGTCCGCCCACCCGCTGAGCTGCTCGGACAGGACGGCCTCGTCCTCCGCCAGCTCCACCGGGAGGGGGCGGACGGGGCGCCGGGCAAATCCCTGGTGCGTGACCACCCGGTCACCGGCCAGGACGGCGACCAGCTCCGCCCCCCGCCGGCCGGCCTCGTCGAAGGCCACATCGAGGGCCCCCTGGCTGCTGCCGAGCGGATCCACCCCGACCAGCACCGGTCCGGCCGCCGGGGCTTGCGTCATCGGGACGATCGCGACGGGTGATGCCCCGCGGGCGGCCAGGTGCAGGGCGACCGACCCGGTGAGTACCTCGGGCAGTCGTCCGGATCCGCGGTTCCCGACGACGGTCATCACCGCCGTGCGGCTGGCCTGCACCAGGGCCGGCCGTGGGTCCCGCAGCTGGAAATCGCCGGTGATCGCCAGCTCGGGGTGCCGCTCCCGCAGTCGCCGGATGATCCCGTCGACCATCGACCGGCCGACGGCCGGCCACTGGTCGGTGTACTCGCCGGCGTACGGCACCCCGGGCAGTCCGGCGGGGTACGGGCGGAACGCCGTCAGCACGTCGAGGCGGGCGTGGCGACGAACCGCCTCATCGGCGGCCCATTCGGCGGCATGACTCGACTCGGGTGATCCGTCGAAGCCGATCACGATGATGGATGACACGGTGCTGGACATCGTTGTCCCTTCGCTCGATGGAGATCCGCGGCGCCGGCGGCCGGCCGGGTCATCCGGCCTCACCCGTGCCGCTGGGCCGCCCGGCGCCGAACGACGCCCATTCCTGCGCCCAGGACCGCGACCGGCGCCGGTCGAACCGCCACCGGACGGCCCGCCCCACGCCGGCGATCGTCAGCCCCAGGACGAGCCAGGCCCCGGCCGTCCCGGCCGCGAGGAGTCCGGCGGCCGTGTGCGTCGTCATCGGACGGTCGACGACCGTGCCATCGGCGTCCAGCCAGATCGTCAGGTGATCACCGGCCCGGGCCGTCGAGCCGACCGTGATCGTGCCCTGGGCGAGCCGCCCATCGCGGCCCGGCCAGCTGGCCGCAGCCGTCGGCTGCACCATCGAGGGGGACCGCGGATCCATCGAGACCGAGGCCGCGTCGGACTGCAGCACCGCATCGACGGCGACGACCCGGCTCTGTTCGGCCAGGACCCGTGACTCGACGGTCGGCCATGTTGCGCTCGCGACGGTGGCCAGCAGGGGCACGCTCACCAGCCAGATCGCCATCAGCCCGATCAACAGGACGGTTTCGGTGCGATCGACGCCTCGGGCCAACGGGTTTCGAAAGACCCGAAGCCACCAGGGCCACCGGGTGGTTGTCCGGACCTCCGGGTCTGCGTTCATGGCCACCTCCCGGTCGGTGTCGGTGGTGGTCGTCGACCGCGGGACTGTGCGACATCCGTTCAGCGAGATCAACTATCGCCGTTGGTCGGGCGACTTCGGTAGGGACCAAGGTCCTCAACCGGCGCCGGGCCCGGGCGCCCGGCGGGCGCGCCAGCCGGGCCCACCCGCCGGGTCCGGATGGGCGAGAGCGGACTCGGAGATCCGTGGTCACCAGGTGGAATCGCCGCGGATCATCACGTCCGAGCCGCCGTCGATGAACACGACCTGCCCGCACAGGTGGGTGTTGTCCGTTCCGGTCAGCCAGGCGATCAGGGATGCGCACGCGGCCGGCTCGGCGATGCCGTGCAGCGGCATCGGCACCAGGTCCAGCAGGCCCGCGGCCGCCTCGGGGGTCCCGATCATGTCCGCGACCATCGGCGTACGGATGATCCCGGGGGCGATGGCGTTGAGCGGGATGCCGGCGCCCGCCCAGTCGGCGGTCGCCGCATGCCGGCGGATCCAACGGGCCAGCGCCCGCTTGGTCGTGGCGTAAATCGCGTCGCCGCCGGCCCGTTCCAGCGTCGCGGCCAGGTCCATGGCGTCGGCCTCCGACCCGTCCAGCAACGCCGTTTCCAGCTGATCGTCGACCGTCAGGAGTGAGGCCATGGACGCGGTCGCCACCGCCCGGGGGTTGGGCGACTGCAGCAGCAGCGGGCGCAGGCCATTCAGGGTGGCCAGGGTGCCGTAGTAGTTGACGGCGACGGTGGCCGCGGTCGGCGAGGCGAGCCCGGCGTTCGCGACCACCGCGTCGACGTGGCCGCCGGTGTGAGCGGACACGCCGCGCACCATTGCCTGCCGTCCCGGCCCGGTGGCCAGGTCCGCGATCACCTCGGCGTCGTGCCGGTCGACCCCGATCACCACGTCGCCCCGGGCCCGCAGCAGGTTGGCAGTGGCGAGTCCGATGCCCGAGGCCGATCCGGTGATGACGTACGTGCGCATCGTTGCTCCCATCTCTCCGGTACCTTCCACCATCCCCGCGGGCCGCCGGCCGGGTCAGGGTCGATGGTCCCGGACCCGGTCCGATGACGTAGGCCGGGCGGCGATCACCGGGGAACGACGGCGCCGCCCGGACGGGTCAGGCGGGTTTGCCGACGATCGACCGCGTGCCGTCGCGCCAAACCACCAGGCCGGTCCGGCCGGACCGGGTGGCCAACCAGTCGGCCGCCGCCGGTCCCAGCGCGTAGGCGGCGGTGGCGTCGATGTCCGCCGTGGTCAGGGTGTCGGCGACGACCGTCACCGAGGCGACCGCGGCCGGCGGCCGTCCGGTCCGGGCGTCGACCAGGTGTGCTCCGCGATGGGCGGTCCCGGATGTGGCGACCGCTCCGGTCCGGATCGGCACCACCGCCACCACCCGGCTCGGGTCCTGGGGATCCTCGATGCCGATCCGCCACGGCGCCGCGTCCGGCCGGTTGACCCGGCAGGTCAGGTCGCCGCCCGCGGACAGGCAGAAGTCGGTGTCCGGCAGCTCCCGCAGCCCCGCCGCGGCCCGCTCGACCGCCCAGCCCTTGACCACACCGCTGGGGTCGAGGACCGTCCCACCGTCCGGCGCCGGTCGGTGCACCGCGAACGCGCCGTGCGACTCGGCCGTGGCGATCTCGCCCAGCCGCAGCACCTCGGCGACCTCCGGCGGGCAGCGGGCCGGGCCGATCTCGCCCCGCCCGAGCCGGGAGATCACCGAGTCGGGCCGGTAGGTGCTGAACACCAGGTCCGCCTCGCGCAGGCTCGCCACGACCCGGATCCAGGCCGAGCGGCCGGCCTCGTCGGCCGCGTGCCGGCCGCGCAGGGCCAGGCTGATCGGCATGCCCATCACCTGCGCGACCGCCCGCACGGTCCGGTCGGTCCCGGGACGGGTCGACGGCTTGGTCACGGTCACAACCCGGCCTGGTCCAGCGCGCTCTGCAGCGACTGGACGTAGCCCTCGCTGGTGATGGTGGCGCCGCTGACCATGTCGATGGACGCGCTCTGGGCGGAGATCGTCTCGTCGATGAGCACCGGCAGGGCCCGCGCATTGATCTGCTGGTCCTTGCCGTTCTCGTGCGGGTACTGCACCACGGACACATCGGTGATCCGGCCGCCGGCGACGGTGATCCGCACCTGGACCGGGCCCCACCGGGTCTGCGCCGCCGAACCGGTCACCGCAGCGGTGGTGCTCGCCGACGTCGACGACGGGGTGGTCGGTGCCCCCGTCCCGCCGGCGGAGTTCGCCGTCCCGCTGCCCGCCGAGCCGGTTGCTCCGTCGCTCGCCGAGCCCGTGACCGGTGCACTCCCGGCCGTTGTCGCGTCACCGCCGCTGATCGGCGCGATGGCCGCGCTGTCGGCCGCGGCGGCCATCCGGGACGAGGTCGACGTGTGGTAGCCGAAGAGCAGGATCAGCACGGTCAGCGTGCTCATCACCCACAGCACAATGCGTTTCATGACGGGTCACCAGCCAAAGGATTCGGAGTGGATGTGCTCGGCCGGCACCCCGGCGGCCCGCGCGGAGCGGGCGACGTCGGCGGCCCAACTTTCGGGGCCGCAGATGAACACTTCGTGCTCGCCGATGCCGGGCACCAGCAGGTTCAGCGCCGCGACGTCGTCGACCGGCGGTACCCCGTCGCCCAGCCACGAGTCGGGCGAGCGGCGGTGGCCGGGCAGCTGGACCACCCGCAGCCCGCGCGCCCGGCTCAGTGACCTGAACTCCGCCGGGAACAGTGGCCGATCGGTGAACCGATGGATCAGCACGGCCTCACCCGGGGCGTAGTCGAGCGACTCGGCCAGCGCACGCAGGGGCGTGATGCCGACTCCGGCGCCGATCAGCGCGACCGGACGGCGGGTGCGGGCCCGCTCGGTGAGCCGGCCGTACGGTCCCTCGACGAGCACCCGGGTGCCCGGACGCAGGTGGACCAGGGCGCCGCTGCCGTCACCGACGACCTTGGCGGTGAAACGCAACCCGCCCCCGGCCGGCTCGGCGGACAGCGAATACGGGTGCGCGCGCATCCATCCGCGACCGCTCAGGAAACGGAAGGTGAAGAACTGCCCGGCCTCGGGGCGAAGGCCGCGGTCCCGGCCGGTCAGGTGCACCGACACCACCCCGGGGGCCTCCACCACCACTCCGGCGACCCGCAGCCCGTACCGCGCGCTGCGCAGCAGCGGCAGCGCCACCCGCCAGATCAGCACCGCACCCGCGGTCGCGATCCAGGCGCTCCACCAGAACACCGTGCGCGCGGTCGAGGCAAGGAATTCCTGACCGGTCCACAGTTGGTGCGGCAGCGCGAGAAACACTCCCAGGTAGGCGTACAGGTGCAGCAGGTGCCAGGACTCGTACCGCAGCCGCCGCCGGGCCGCCCGGATGCTGGTCACCACCACCATGACCAGGCAGCAGGTTCCGGCCAGCGCCAGCAGCATGCCCGGGTAGTCCACCGTGAGCGTCCAGAGGGTGGCCACGGTCCGCCGCAGCCGGCCGCCCGCATACCCCCAGGTGATCAGCCCGATGTGGGCGAGCATCAGGGTGAAGGAGGTGAAACCGACCAGCCGGTGCAGGCGGGCCAACCGGTCCTGGCCGAAGGCCCGCTCCACCGTCGGGACGCGCGCCATCAGCACCACCTGGGCCAGCAGCAGCACCGAGGCGATCAGCCCGGCCAGCCGGCCGGTCGAGTCCAGCGCGGTCGTCCACCCGAGCAGGTCCTGCAGGCCGCCACCGGCCGCCCACCAGTAGGCGACGAGCAGCAGGCCGGCCCAGAGCAGCACCGCCGAGCCCAGCCGGACGGCCGCATCGAAGCGGGCGGGTGAACCCGGCGTCGGACGCCGGCCGGTCAGCGTCGGCGGGCGGGCCGCGACGGTCGTCATCGGGTATCTCGCTCGGACATCGTCGGTCACCTGGCAGTGTTGTCGGAGCGCACGCGGGGTGCATGCGACTTCAACAAGTCTCGGCGGCCCGGGTCAGAGTTTTCTCATATGGAGCCGCTACCCACCATCTGCACAGCAGACCCACAGGGCCGGGCTCAGCCGCCGCCGGGCCGTCCGGGGCGATCGGGCAGAACGCCGGCCATGGGGCCGTGCGGCTGGGAGTGCGACCAGCCCGGGCCGGAGAAGGCGGGCGGTGCCTCATGCCCAGCGCCGGCGGCCGCGCCGACCGTGACCACCGCGACGGCGGCGGCGATCGCCAGGGCCACCCGCTGACGGGCGGCCGCCCGGAAGGTGTGCCGTCCGCCCAGGCGGACCCGGCGCAGGACTCGACGGGTCACGGTGGCAGCCATCGGTCATCCCTTCCGCCGGGCGGAGCCGGCCCCACGGCGGGCCGTTCCGGCTTCGCCCGCCGGGCCGGGACCGGGTGGCCGGACCGGACCGAGCCTGGTGGTCAAGTATCAGAGATGTCTCAGACCGGCCCGGGGCGGCCGGCCGAGCGGTGGCGGGTGAGCGCGTAGGCCGCGGCGCCGAGGCCGAGCACCGTCGCCCCGGTCAGCAGCGAGGGCACCGGCAGGAACGACGCCAGCAGCCCGCAGCCCGCCAGACCCACCGCGGGTATGACGAGGGGCGGCCGCCCCGCACTCGGCGGCAGGGTCCACGCAGCGGCGTTGGCGATGGCGTAGTAGGCCAACACGCCGAACGAGGAGAAGCCGATCGCGCCGCGCACGTCGACGGTCGCGGCCAGCACGGCGACGGTCGAGCCGATCGCGATGCCGGCGTGCCGGGGCACCCGCGCGCGCGGGCTGACGACGGCCAGCCACCGGGGCAGGTGCCGGTCGCGGGCCATGGCCAGGGTGGTGCGCGACACCCCCAGCAACAACGCCAGCAACGAGCCGGCGGCCGCGACGGCCGCACCGACCCGGATCACCGGCACCAGCCAGGGTCGTCCGGCCGCCGCGACCGCCTGCGCGAGCGGGTCGGCGGCGGCCGCCAGCATGACCGGTCCGAGCACCATCAGGACGGCGACGGCCACGGCGGCATACACCGCCAGGGTGATCGCAAGGGCGACCGTGATCGCCCGCGGGATGGTCCGGCCCGGGTCGCGCATCTCCTCACCCAGGGTGGCGATCCGGGCGTAGCCGGCGAACGCGAAGAACAGCAGGCCCGCCGCCTGGAGCACCCCAGCCGCGGTGGCGTCTCCGCCGATGGTCAACCGGGCGACGTCCGCGGTGGGGCTGGTCAGGCACGCCGTCAGCACGGCGGCCAGCACGGCCAGCACGATTGTGACGATCACCCGGGTCGCCCACGCCGTCCGCTGCACGCCGACGCAGGTCAGGCCGGTCACCGCGATGACGGCGGCCACGGCGACGGCGTGCGCCTGCCCGGGCCACACGTAGCTGCCGACGGTGAGCGCCATGGCCGCACAGGACGCGGTCTTGCCGACGATGAAGGCCCACCCGGCCAGGTAACCCCAGAATTCACCGAGTCGCTCCCGGCCGTAGACGTAGGTGCCGCCCGATGCCGGGTACACGGCCGCCAACCGGGCCGACGACGTCGCATTGCAGTAGGCGATGACGGCCGCCACGGCCAACGCGATCAGCAGCCCGGAGCCCGCCGCGGCAGCGGCCGGCGCGAGCGCGGCGAAGATGCCTGCCCCGATCATCGAGCCCAGCCCGATGATCACGCCGTCGCCGGTGCCCAGCCGGCGGACCAGACGCGGCTCATCCATCGCCGGCGGCCCTGTCGTGACTCATCTGCCGGCCTTTCGACGAGAATCCCCAGGGTAGCCAGCCGGGCCGCCCGGCGATCGCCGGCACTCGGTGGAAGTGACATTTGCCGTGCGGGCCCGGACCGCGCGAATGTTGTGCGGCAATCGGACCGTCCGGCCGCCGGTCCGGCGGTGCTGGTCCGGACGCCGTCGACGGTTCGATAGGGTCCTGCGGCGGCGTATACCAGCGAAGTGTGCGATTTCGATGAAAGGCAGAGGCGTCCGTGCGCATCGGAATTCCCAGGGAAGAGCAGGCCGGCGAGACCCTGGTCTCGGCGACCCCGAAAACGACCGCCAAGCTGATCCAGCTCGGTTATGACGTGGTCGTGCAGGCCGGGGCCGGGGCGGCGGCGAAGTTCCCGGACGCCGATTACGTCGCCGCCGGCGCGACGGTGGGCAGCTCGGAGCAGGTGTGGGCGGCCGACATCGTCACCAAGGTCAACGAGCCCACGCCGGCCGAGGTGGCCCGGCTGGCCGATGGCGCGATCCTGATCGACCGGATGACGCCGACCGAGCACCCGGAGTTGATCGAGGCGTTGCTGGCACGGCGGGCGACCGGGTTGAACCTGTTGGCGATCCCGCGGATCTCCCGGGCGCAGTCGATGGACGTGCTGTCCACCATGAGCAATATCGCCGGGTACCGCGGGGTGATCGACGCGGCCGAGTCCTACGGCGGCATGTTCGCCGGCCAGGTCACCGCCGCGGGCAAGACGCAGCCGGCGACGGTGTTCATCATCGGCGCCGGGGTGGCCGGGTTGGCCGCGATCGGTGCCGCGGTGAGCCTGGGCGCGCAGGTGAGGGCGTTCGACGTGCGTCCCGAGGTCGGCGAGCAGATCGAGTCGATGGGCGCGGTGTTCGTGCAGGCCGCCGCGGCGCAGCAGCAGGTCTCGTCCGACGGGTACGCGCAGAAGCTGACCGAGGACCAGGAGGCCGCGACCGCGCGGATGTACGCGGAGGAGTCCGCCAAGGCCGACATCGTGATCACCACCGCGCTGGTCCGCGGGTGGGCGCCGACCACGATCACCGCGGACATGGTGGCGAAGATGAAGCCGGGCAGCGTGATCGTCGACCTGGCCGCGGTCGGCGGCGGCAACTGCGAGGCGACCGTGCCGGGCGAGAAGATCGTCACCGACAACGGGGTGACGATCATCGGTTTCAAGGATCTGACCAGCCGGATGCCGGCGCACACCTCGCAGCTGTACGGGACGAACGTCGTCAACCTGCTCAAGCTGCTCACCCCGGGCAAGGACGGGCAGCTGGTCCTGGACCTGGACGACGTCGTGCAGCGGGCCATCACGGTCACCCATGACGGGCAGGTGCTGTGGCCGCCGCCGCCGGTGCAGGTGTCCGCCGCGCCGAAACCGGTCGCCGACGATCGGCCGGCGCCGCACGTGCCGACCGCCGCCGAACTGGCCGAGAAGGAACGTCGCCGGCAGCAACGCCTGTACGCGTGGTTCGGGGTGGCCGCGGTGCTCGTCGGGTTGGCGATCACGTTCTCCCCGGACAGTTTCCAGGGCTACTTCACGGTGTTCGTGCTGGCGGTGTTCGTCGGGTTCTACGTCATCACGAACGTGTCCGCGTCTCTGCATACCCCGTTGATGGCCCAGACGAATGCGATCTCCGGGATCATCCTGGTCGGCGCGCTGCTGCAATTGGGCAGCACCAATCCGGTGGTCGTCGTGCTGGCGTTCATCGCGGCCACGGTCGCCTCGATCAACATCTTCGGTGGCTTCGCGGTGGCCGGGCGGATGATCTCGATGTTCCGGAAGGACGCCTGATGGTCGACGAGCGTTGGTATTCCTTGGTGCAGGCCGCGTATGTGATCGCGGGCGTGCTGTTCATCCTGTCCCTGGCCGGCCTGGCCCACCAGAAGTCGGCCAAGGCCGGCAACACTGCCGGCAAGATCGGCATGGGCCTGGCGTTGGCCGCGACCGTGCTGCTCGCGCTGCTGAACTCCGAACAGACCACCGCGGTGACCGCGGCCCTGATCGCCGCCGCGTTGCTGATCGGCGCGGTGATCGGCACGATCGCCGCCCGGCGGGTCGAGATGACCCAGATGCCGCAGATGATCGCCATCCTGCACAGCTTCGTCGGCCTGGCCGCGGTGCTGGTCGGGTTCAACTCCTACCTGACCGAACAGCACGCCGACGCGGTGCACCTGGTCGAGGTGTTCCTGGGTGTGTTCATCGGGGCGGTCACGTTCACCGGTTCGATCATCGCCTACCTCAAGCTGTCGGCGAAGATGAAGTCGGCGCCGCTGACGCTGCCCGCCCGGAATCTGCTCAACCTGCTCATCCTGATCGTCAGCGCCGGCCTACTCGCCTGGTTCGTGGCCGCGCCCAGCCTCGTCCCCTTGTTGATCATGACCGTGCTGGCTTTGCTGCTGGGCCTGCACCTGGTTGCCGCGATCGGCGGCGGCGACATGCCGGTCGTGGTGTCGATGCTGAACAGCTACTCCGGCTGGGCGGCCGCCGCGGCCGGATTCATGCTCAGCAACAACCTGCTGATCATCACCGGCGCCCTCGTCGGCTCGTCCGGCGCGATCCTGAGCTACATCATGTGCAAGGCGATGAACCGGAAATTCACCGCCGTCATCCTCGGCGGGTTCGGTACTGAAGCCAAAGCAACATCGACGTCCGACGTGGACTACGGCGAACACCGCGAGACCACCACCGGCGACCTGGCCGAACTGCTCCGGGAATCCCAGACGGTGGTCATCGCCCCCGGGTACGGCATGGCCGTGGCCAAGGCCCAGTACCCGGTCGCCGACCTCACCAGCAAGCTGCGGGCCATGGGCAAGGACGTCAAGTTCGCCGTCCACCCGGTCGCCGGCCGCCTGCCCGGGCACATGAACGTGCTGCTGGCCGAGGCCCGCGTGCCCTACGACATCGTGCTGGAAATGGACGAGATCCAGGACGAACTCCCCGACACCGACGTCGTGCTCGTCATCGGCGCCAACGACACCGTCAACCCGGCCGCCGCCGAGGACCCCGGGTCGCCGATCGCCGGCATGCCCGTCCTGCAGGTGTGGGAGGCCAAGCACGTCGTGGTGTTCAAACGGTCTATGGCCACCGGGTACGCCGGGGTGCAGAACCCGCTGTTCTTCCGCGAGAACACCGCCATGCTCTTCGGTGACGCCAAGGACCAGGTCGAGGAGCTCGCCCACCTGGTCGGCGTTTCCGCCCACGAAATGGCGCCCGTCCAGGGCTGACCGGCGCTGGAACACCACGCCGGCACCCGGCCGGTAGACCAAGCAGGACATACCCGACGCGTGTCCTCCCTCGATCGGCGGCCTTGGCTGGCATCCTCACGGCATGACGCTGGGACGAGTTCGCGGTCTGGGTCCTGAGGAAGTTGCGCGCGCCCGATCACTGCGCGCCCACGGGTACACGGCCCGGCAGATCGCCAGGGTGCTGGGGGTGTCCCGCGTCGCCGCGGCGGCGTTCGTCCGCCGGCCGGCCGAGGCCGACGCCCGGGCGCTCGCCGCGGGGGAACTGCGCGCCTGCTGGGTGAGCGCCGGCTGGAGCTCGGGCCTGCTGGTCGACGAGCGATTCCGGTGGCCGGAGTCGCCCGGGCGTCGGC
>Ga0247820_10001820_pt1 | contig 11987 bp, 11 predicted proteins | sample 13C_Glucose_Day1_2_FD_192480 | JGI IMG/M metagenome (GOLD analysis project Ga0247820, IMG submission 192480) | Soil microbial communities from agricultural site in Penn Yan, New York, United States - 13C_Glucose_Day14 | ecosystem: Environmental > Terrestrial > Soil > Agricultural land | place...
CTCCGGGCAGGCCGTGCTGCGCGGGGACACCAGCGACGGCCTGCCCGGAGTGGCCGGGATCGGCGAGAAGACCGCGGCGAAGCTCATCGAGCGCTACGGCGACCTCGGGTCCCTGCGGGAGGCGATCGACAGCGGCGACCCGGCGCTCAAGGGGGCGCAGCGTGCCCGGCTCGAGGCGGCGGCGGCCTACCTCGACGTCGCGCCAGCCGTCGTGAAGGTCGCCCACGACGCCCCGGTGCCCGATGTCGATGCCCTGGTGCCCACGGAGGTCGCTGATCCGGATCTCCTCGGCCGCCTCGCCGAGGACTACGGCCTGACCAACTCGTTCAAGCGCTTGCTCACGGCCCTCGACATCATCTGAGCCTCAGTCAAGGCGGTCGGCGGCCACGACTCCCCGCATCACCGCATCGCCCGCCTTGCGGGCGGTGGCCCGCAGCGCCGGCTCGGGCGCAGCGTCCGCGATCTGCCCCAGGAGGTCGACGACCTGCTTGCAGCGTCGGACGAAGTCGCCGGCGGCCATGTCCTGGCCGCGCAGCACCGCGTCGAGGCGCTGACCGCTGGCCCACCGGTGCATCACCCACGCCATCCCGGCATCGGGGTCGCCCGTGAGCGGGAGCCCGAGGTCGCGCTCGCGGTCCTCGAGCTCGCCCCAGAGCGTGGTCATCGCCGCGACCGCCTCGGCCACCCCATCGGTGGGCAGCCGGGGACTGGGGTCGACCTCGTCGCGCCGCGGCTCGTGCACGAGGGTGGAGACGATGGCGGCCAGCTCAGCGGGGTCGAGGCGCTTCCAGAGCCCCAGCCGCAGGCACTCCGCCGCCAGCAGGTCCTTCTCGGTGTAGAGCCGGCGCAGGTGCTCGCCCTGGGCCGTGACCTTGTCGCTGTCGGCCGAGAGGTAGCCCATCTCGGAGAGCAGGGTGCAGATGCGGTCGAAGGTCTTGGCGACCGAGTTGGTGCGTCCCTCGACCTTGCGCTGCAGACCCACCGTCTCGCGCTTGAGCCGCCACCACCGCTCGGCCCAGCGCGCGTGGTCCTCGCGCTCAGGGCACTGGTGGCACGGGTGGGCCTTCATCTGGCGCCGGAGCTCCGCGACACGGCCCTCCTCGCCCTCTGCCGCCTCCCGGGCCTGCTTGCGTGGCGGCGGCTCGTGCGGCACCGCGATGCGCAGCGAGGTGGCGAGGTCGCGGCGCGACTTCGGGCTCTTGGCGTTGAAGTGCGTCGGCACCTTGACCCGCGTCAGGGCCTCGACCGGCACCGGCACGTCGACCAGGGTCAGCCTGCGGATCTGCTTGTCCTCGGTCAGCACGGTCGGGGCCGGGGGCTCGCCGCGGTAGGACTTGCTGGGCTGCACCACGACGGCATACCCGGCACGGCGGCCGGCGGGGATCCGGATGACGTCGCCGATGCGCAGGGCCTCGAGGCTCAGGGCCGCCTCGGCGCGCTTGCTGGCTGCGCGGTTCTTGGCCCCCTCCTTCTCGAGGCGGCGGATCTCGTTGCGCAGCGCGGCATACTCGGTGAAGTCGCCGAGGTGGCACTGCATCGCCTCGGCGTAGCCCTCGAGCCCCTCCTCGTTCTTGCGCACCGCGCGGGCGAGCCCGACCACGGCCCGGTCGGCCTGGAACTGGGCGAACGACGTCTCGAGGATCTCGCGGGCCACCTCGCGGCCGACCTGGGCCACGAGGTTCACGGCCATGTTGTAGGTCGGGCGGAAGCTCGAGCGCAGCGGGTAGGTGCGGGTGGAGGCGAGGCCGGCCACGGCGAGCACGTCCAGGCCGCGGTTCCACAGCACGACGGCGTGGCCCTCGATGTCGATGCCCCGCCGGCCGGCCCGGCCAGTGAGCTGCGTGTACTCCGCCGGCGTCACGTCGGCGTGCGTCTCGCCGTTGAACTTGACCAGCTTCTCGATGACCACCGTGCGCGCAGGCATGTTGATCCCGAGGGCCAGCGTCTCGGTCGCGAACACCGCGCGGATCCGCCCGGCGGTGAACAGCTCTTCGACGATCTCGCGGAAGGTCGGCAGCATCCCTGCGTGGTGGGCCGCGAAGCCGCGGGTGAGTCCCTCGACGAAGTCCCAGTAGCCCAGCACCGCGAGGTCCTCGTCGAGCAGGCCCTGCACCCTCTCCTCGACGAGCCGGCGGATCCGCTCCCCCTCCCGCTCGGGGATCAGGCGCATGCCGTCGACCAGCAGCTGGCGGACGGCCGCGTCGCACCCGACACGGCTGAAGATGAAGGTGATGGCTGGGAGCAGGCCCTCGCGGTCGAGCTGGGCGATGACCTCGGCGCGCGTCGCTCCCCCACCGGGGCGGCCTCCTCCCCGGGGCCCTGCACCGGCCGACACCGCACCCCGGGCCATGCCCCGACCCCCGGGCCCGCCGCCCGGTCCGCGGGGCGCTCGGCCCCGGGCCCCGCCGTTGCGGCCGCGACCGCCCCGGAATCCGTCGTCGTCGAAGCGGCCCCGCTGCTCCATCTGCCGCACCGACCCGAGCAGGTCGGGGTTGACCCGGGTCGCGTCGAGGGACGCCGTCGGCGCGGAGGTCTCGTCGACGAACAGGTCGTGCATCGTCTGCCCCACCATGACGTGCTGCCACAGGGGCACGGGCCGGTGCTCCGAGACGATGACCTCGTGGTTGCCGCGCACCTCGGCCAGCCAGGCGCCGAACTCCTCGGCGTTGCTCACCGTCGCCGAGAGCGAGACCACCTGGACGTCCTCGGGGAGGTGGATGATGACCTCCTCCCACACCGCCCCCCGGAACCGGTCGGCGAGGTAGTGGACCTCGTCCATCACCACGTAGCCGAGGCCGCGCAGGGTCGTCGACCCGGCATACATCATGTTGCGCAGCACCTCGGTGGTCATGACCACCACGGGCGCCTCGCCGTTGATCGACGAGTCACCCGTCAGCAGGCCGACCTTCGAGGCTCCGTGGACGCGCACGAGGTCGTTGTACTTCTGGTTGGAGAGGGCCTTGATCGGGGTCGTGTAGAACGCCTTGCGGCCGGTCGCCAGTGCAAGGTGGACCGCGAACTCCCCCACGATGGTCTTGCCGGCGCCGGTGGGAGCCGCGACCAGCACGCCCCTGCCGGTCTCGACCGCCTCGCAGGCCCGGACCTGGAAGTCGTCGAGGGGGAACTCCAGGGTGGTGAGGAACGCCCCGAGGTGGGTCTGGGCCTGCTTGGTGCGCCTGGCTGCGGCGGCGTACCGCTCGGCGGGGGTGGACATGCCGTCAGGCTATGCCAGCGGGTGGGCCCTCACCCGCGCGGCACGGCGGGTGCCATGACGGTCAGTGCCGACGGCACCACCTCGAGGGTCAGCGGGAGGTGCGCGAAGCGCTCCCCGTCGGCGTAGGCCATGATCCCCTCCGCCTCGAGGGTCACCTCGCGGCCCCGGAGGACCTCGACCGCCGGGTGGCTGATGTGGGCGCCCTTGAACACCGTGGGGAACACCTTGACGAACTCCAGGGTGCTGATCTCGTGCAGGATCATCACGTCGAGGAGGCCGTCGTCGAAGAGGGCGTCGGGGCACACGCGCATCCCTCCTCCGTAGGAGGGCCCGTTGCCCACGGTGACCAGCATCGCGGCGGTCTCGTGCCGCACACCGTCCACGGTCACGGCATACGGGATGGCGTGGAAGCCGGGCAGCTCCCGGGCGATGGCCAGGTTGTAGCGCATCCGGCCCTTCGGCCACGGCCACGTGTTGGCGCGCTCGTTGACCAGCGAGTCGAAGCCGGCGCCGAGGACGCCGGCGTACCAGAGCACGTCGCCCCGCTCGTTGATGTGCCGCACGGCATCGATCTGGCGCGGCATCCCGGTGCTGACGACGTCGGCCGCAGCGATGGGGTCGTGCACCGGCAGCCCCAGGCCGCGGGCGATGTCGTTGCCCGTGCCCGCCGCGATGATGGCCAGCGGGGTCTTGGTGTCGGCGCACAGGTTCACCCCCAGGTGCACCATGCCGTCCCCGCCGGCGACGGCCAGCACGTCGATGCCCTGGGCAATGGCCCCGAGGGCGCGGTCACGGGCGGCTGCGGCCGTCTCGTCGGACAGCTCGAGCACCTCGTGGCCGGCGGCCCGCAGCCGCTGGGCGACCTCGATGCCGAGGGCTCCGCCACGGTTCTTGCCCGAGGTGGGGTTGACGACCAGCCCGATGCGTTTGCCCACGCGCGAACGCTACAGCGTCGAGGCCTGGTCGTCGGGCAGCTCGGTCCACTCCGGCTTGTCCTTGCTCCGGCGCCGGTCGACCAGGAAGGCCACGCCGATGGCGGCGAAGTAGAGGATCGTCAGCGGACCGGCGAGGAGGAACATCGTGAAGGGGTCCGGCGTCGGCGTGGCGACGGCCGCGAAGACGAAGATGATGAACACCGCCGGCCGCCAGGTCCTGAGCATGCCGCGGGCCGAGATGATGTGGGCGACGTTGAGCGCGACGAGGAAGACCGGCAGCAGGAACGCCAGCCCGAAGACCACGATGAACCGGGTGACGAACCCGAAGTAGTCCGACGTCTGCTGGATGTTGGAGGCGCCCTCGGGGGTGAAGCCGTAGAGCAGGGTCAGGGCCTTGGGCATCGTCACGTAGGCCATCCAGCAGCCGGCCAGGAACAGGGGCACGATGGCGGCGACGAACGCCAGCGAGACGCGCTTCTCCTTCTTCGTCAGCCCGGGCACGATGAACGCCCAGAGCTGGTAGAGCCACACCGGGCTGGACAGGAGCACCCCGACGAAGATGGAGATGCTGACCTGCTGGGAGAACGCTGCGGTCGCGTTGCTGAAGTTCAGGCTGACCAGCTCGTTGCCGCTGGCCTCCTTGTAGGCGTAGAAGGGCGCGGCGAGGCGCCGGTAGACCTCGTCGTAGTAGATCCAGCCGACGACCGCCCCCGCGGCCAGCGCCAGGGCTGAGATGAACAGCCGTCGGCGCAGCTCGCGGAGGTGGTCCCCCAGTGACATCCGTCCCTCGGGGTTGCGGGGACGGCGCAATGCGGCCATGGGGGGTGCGGAGGGGACCGGGTGGTGGGCGCTCAGGAAACCGGGCCGCTGGTGCCGGTCGTCCCGGTGGTGTTGGTGCCCGTGCCGGTCGTGCCGGACGGGTTGTCCGTGCGCGGGGCGTCCTCCCTGACGGCCTCACCGCGGACGGTGTCCGAGCTGGCCGCGGACTTGCCATCGTTCTTCATCTCCGAGACCTCGGACTTGAAGATGCGCATCGAGCGGCCGACGCTGCGCGCGGCGTCGGGCAGCTTCTTCCAGCCGAACAGCACGATCAGCACGACCGCGATGATGATGATCTCGGGAGCTCCGAGGTTGGGCATGTGAGGCGCCTTTCGATGGCGTTGGTGCTAACGGCTCTCAGTCTACGTCCCGCGCCCAGCGCGGGAGCCGCTCCGCCCTGCGCGCCGCGCGTTGCTCGCGCAGCGCGGCCCGCGTCGTGGTGCGGTGGTGGCGCAGGTCTCGGGGGTCCTGGAACACCGCGAGGGGCGGCGGGGGCGCCTTCTCCCCGAGCCTGTCGACCTGGGCCTCGAGCGCCGACAGCGTCTGGCTCGCGCGGGTGGTCTCGGCGGTGAGCTCCTTGACCTGGCCCCACAGGCCCCACAGGCGCGCCGCGAGGTAGGCCGTCGCGATCACGACGAGCAGCGTCCAGATCAGTACCCACCACCACACGGACGACGACCCTACCCCGCCTGTGCCGGTGAGCCGGTGATGGGCTCGTATGCCGTGAGCGCACCGCGGGCGCCATCGCGCACCTCCTGCGCGACGGAGGAGGGCGAGAGGACGACCCCGCGGCCGCCAAGGCGCCAGAGCAGGCGGCACAGCCAGGCGGTGTCGCTCGTGCGCAGGCTGATGGTCTGGGACCCGTCGTCGTGGACCTCGACGGACTCCACCGGGTAGTAGTCGCTCACCCAGGTTGCCCCTGGAAGCAGGCGCAGCGTCACCAGCAGGTCGTCCGGGCGGGCCGTGAACGTGCCGGCGTCGAGGTCGCGCAGCTGCGCCTGCGCAGGCGGCGTGCCGTCCTCGTCGAGGACCTCGAGGCGCTCGATCCGGTCCATCCGGAAGAGGCGGGTGTCCTGAGCCCGGTGGCACCAGCCCTCGAGGTACCAGTGGGCGTCGAGGTTGACGACCCGCATGGGGTCGACGTCGCGCTCGGTGGCCTCGTCGCGGCTGGGCACGAGGTAGCGCAGGTGCAGCCGGCGGCGCTCCTCGAGCGCCCGGCGGGCGTCGGCGAGCAGCTGCGCCTCGACGCCCCCGTCGATGGCGACGTCGACCCGGGCCGCGGCAGCCGCACTGGCGCCCGTCGCCCGCTCGAGCTTGGCCAGCGCCCGCTCGATGGCGTCGCGCTCGCCGATCCCCGGCACGGCCGCGAGGGCGCGCAGGCCGACCATGAGCGTCAGCGCCTCGTCGACGCCGAGGCGCAGGGGTCGGGCGATGGTGTCGGCGTTGGTCACGAAGACCCGGCCGCCCTCCCACTGGGCATCGATCAGCTCATCGGGCATCTGGCCGTAGCCGCACATGAACAGCAGCTGGAGGTCGTCCTCGAGCTGGCGCTCGCTCACGCCGAGACCCGCCGCCGCCTCCGCGAGGTCGATGCCCTGCCGGTTGACCAGCCACGGCACCATCGTCAGCAGCCTGGAGAGCCGGTCGGTCGCCGACTCCGGCGTGCGCCTGCCTGCGGCCCGTCCCGCGCTCATGCGCTCTCTCCCTCGTGCGCGGCTGCCGCCCCGGTCAGCCTCTGGACGACCGCCTCGCGGACCTCGGCAGGCTCGAGCACCACGACGTCGGACCCGTAGCCGGTCACCTCGTCGGCGAACGCCTCGGGGTCGGTGAAGTCGACGACCAGCACGGACCACCCCTCGGGACCCGGCTCCACCGAGCCGGCCCGGCGGCGCAGCGACTGGCCCCGCCCCTCGCGGACCCTCAGGCTGGCCGGCTGCGGCGGCTGCTCCCCCACCGTGGTGCGGATCATGTCCCGCGGCCGGTGGTCGGCCGGGACCTCGAAGGCGTTCGCAGCGCCCGTCGCACGCACCGGCCCGGTGATCCGGGACAGGCGGAAGACCCGTGGCGCCTCGCGGTCGAGGTCGTGCCCGGTGAGGTACCAGCGGCCGTGCCAGGAGGCCAGCCCCCACGGCTGGACTCGCCGCTGGCGGGTCTCGCCCTCGCCCCCCGTGCGGTAGGCGAACTCGACCTGCCGGCGCAGCAGCACGGCGTTCTTGACGGCGTCGAAGGCCGGCTCGGTCGTGCGCAGCCGCGGCTCGATGCCGATGAGCGACTCGCTGTCACGCTCGATGCCCGAGGCCTTGAGCTTGCGCAGGGCCTGCGCGGCGGGACCCGCCAGCGACGCGTGGGCCCACGTGCGGCTCGCCAGGCCGAGCACCGCGAGCTCGTCGGGCTCGAACGAGATCTCGGGCAGGGCGTACTCGCGCTGGTCGATGCGGTAGCCGGTCTCGTCCTCCCAGATCGAGCTGGTCTCCTCGGTGACGAGCGGGATCCCGAGCTCGCGCAGCTCGTCCTTGTCGCGCTCGAACATCCTGTCGAACGCCTCGTCGGAGGCGGCGGTGCCGTACTGCGGGACCAGGTCGCGGATCCGGGACTTCGTCAGCGGCCTGCGGGTGTACAGCAGGCACAGGACGAGGTTGAGGAGACGCTCCGTCTTGGCCGCGGGTCCTCCTGGGGCACTCATGTGCGCTTGGCTCTCCGATCCTGCTGTCGCTGTCGCCGGTCCATGTCTTGCGCGGCGCCGGACCGACGCTACCCGACGGCGCCGCGCGCGCGTGGCTAGTCTGCCTGTCGTGATGCAGTGGCGCGCCGGGACAGTCGAACGCGAGCTCCAGCGGTGGGCCGGTGCTGCCGTGTATGCCGTGCGGCTGGAGGCCGCGGACCCTGCGGCGGGCGACGAGCAGGTGACGACCACGACCGTGAAGGCGCTGGCCTACACCGCCGTCGTCGGCAACCCCCACCCCGGTGACCGCGTCCTGCTCAACGCCTCGGCGCTGCTGCGCGGCCTGGGCACTGGCGGCCTCGCCTTTGTCGTCGCGGTCCCTGACCGCCTGCCGCCGGACCCGCGCACCGGGCCGGGTCACATCGTCAAGGCGCGTTACACCCCCCAACAGCAGATGTTCCTGGCCGTGGACGAGCAGGACAGCCCACACCACGACGTGCTGGCGACGGCCGAGGACCTCGGCGGCGTGCCCGTCGTCGTGGCAGACCTGCACTCGGCCCTGCCGGCGGTGGTCGCCGGGGTCCGCGCGGAGCAGCCGACGGCGCGCGTGGTCTACGTCATGACCGACGGCGGGGCCCTGCCCGCGGCCTTCTCGCGCACGGTGTCGACCATGCGGTCAGCCCACTGGCTTGCCGGCACCGTGACGGTGGGCCAGGCCTACGGCGGCGACCACGAGGCCGTCACCGTTCACACGGGCCTGCTGGCGGCAGTGCACGTCCTGCGGGCCGACGTGGTCGTGGTCGCGCAGGGGCCCGGCAACGTCGGCACGGGCACGACCTGGGGCTTCTCCGGGGTGGCGGCGGGCGAGGCGCTCAACGCCGCCCACGTCCTGGGGGGCCACCCCGTCGCCTCCCTGCGCGTCTCGGAGGGCGACGCCCGCCCACGCCACCGCGGCATCTCGCACCACAGCCGCACGGCATACGGGCGGGTCGCCCTGGTGCCTGCGACCGTGCCCGTCCCCCTCCTGGGCGGCGTGGTCGGCGACCTGGTGCGCGAGCAGGCCCGCGAGCTGTGCGCCTCGACCGGTGGACGGCTCACCGCGGTGGAGGTGCCGACCGACGGTCTCGACGAGGCCCTGCGGGCCTCACCCGTCCGGTTGTCGACGATGGGCCGTGGCCTCGACGAGGACCGCGCCGCGTTCGTCGCCGCTGCCGCCGCGGGCCGGTATGCCGTGACGGCCGGACAGCACTGAGCCGCCCCACGCTCGGCGGGACGGCTCGGTGCTGCTCGGCCAGTGGCCGCTCAGTGGGCGTGCAGGCGGTGGCTCAGGCCACGTCGACCAGGTCGACCACGAAGATCAGCGTCTCGCCCGGCTTGATGACGTTGCCCGCACCGCGGTCGCCATAGGCCAGGTCGGCGGGGATGGTGAGCCTGCGGCGACCGCCGACGCGCATGCCGACGATGCCCTCGTCCCAGCCGCGGATGACCTGGCCGACGCCGAGGCGGAACTCGAGCGGGGCGCCGCGGTTCCACGAGGCGTCGAACTCCTCGCCGGTGGAGTGGGCGACGCCCACGTAGTGCGCCTTGATCGTGTCGCCGGCACCGGCCTCGGCGCCGTCGCCGTCCTTGAGGTCCTCGATGACGAGCTGGCTGGGGGCCTCGTCGCCCGGGAAGTCGATCTCCGGCTTGGTGGTGTTGGGGTCAAAACCCATGGTGGGGTGCTCCTTCTCTTGGGGCGGGTGTTCAGGAGGCCTGGGCCAGCGGGCCTCGGTCAGTAGGCCTCGGTCAGTAGGCCTCGGTCAGTAGGCCGCGAGGATGTCGACGACGAAGACGAGGGTGTCGGTGCCGCTGATCTTCGGCGGCGAGCCGGCAGCGCCGTAGCCGTCCTTGGGCGGCACGACGAGCAGCACGCGGCTGCCCACGGGCTTGCCGACGAGCTGGGTGTCCCAGGCGGTGATGACCTGCTTCTGGCCGATCACCGTCTCGAAGTAGCCCTCGGGGCTGTTGGCGCTGCTGTCGAAGTTCTTGCCGTTCTTCCAGAGCGCACCGGTGTAGGTCACCCGGACGGTCTGGCCGGCCTCGACCTTCTTGCCCTTGCCCTCGATGAGCAGCTGGCCCACGGTCTTGGTGGGCGGCTTCTCCCCCTGGGGGATGGTGATGGTCGCGGCCTTGCCTTCCTGGACCTTCACGCTCGGGAGGTCCTTCGGCGGGTTGACGGCCTTGCCCTCGGCGCTCTTGAGCGGGGTCGTGGCGGAGACGACGTCCATCAGGAAGACCACCGTGTCGTCGGCGGCGACCTTGATGTCGGCGTTGCCCTGCTCGCCGAAGGCGTCCTTGGGCGGCATCGCCACGAGCAGGCGGGAGCCGACCTTCTGGTTGGCCAGCCCCTTCTTGATGCCCGGGAGCAGGTTGGCGTCGCCGAGGTTGAGGCCGAGGTTGGGCTTGCCGAAGTTGGTGTCGAGCTGGCTGCCGTCCTTGCCGTTGACCAGGACGTACTTGAGGCTGACGATCTCGTTGCCCTTGACCACGGCACCGTCACCGTCCTTGACGACCCGGGTCTGGGTCTCGGTCACCTTGAGCGGCTTGGGCTTGACCTCGACCTTGGGCGCCTCGTCGGCGCTGCCCCCGGAGACCGTCGTCTGGTCCAGGGCCGTCGGCTTGGCGGCGTCCTTGTCGCCACAGGCGCTGAGCGCGCTGACGGCCAGGACCCCCGCGAGAGCGGCGGTGGACACGGTGCGGGTACGTCGTTTCAGCACAGGGAATCTTTCGGTGGGCGATGCACGGCAGCGTCCACCATAACCTCCGTGGCGGTGGCCCCTAGCCGCCCATCCCCTCGATGAGGCGCTCGACCCTGGCGTCCACGGCGGCGAACGGGTCCTTGCAGAGCACCGTGCGCTGGGCCTGGTCGTTGAGCTTGAGGTGCACCCAGTCGACCGTGAAGTCGCGCCGGTGCTCCTGGGCGGCGCGGATGAAGTCGCCGCGCAGCTTGGCCCTGGTGGTCTGCGGCGGGCGGGTCTTGGCCTCGAAGACCTCGGGGTCGGTGCAGACCCTGGCCGCCCGGCCGTGCTTCTGCAGGACGTAGAAGAGCCCACGCTGGCGGTTGATGTCGTGGTAGGCGAGGTCGAGCTGGGCGATGCGCGGGTGCTCCAGCGGCAGGCCGTGCTTCGCGGCGTAGCCGGTGATCAGCTTGTGCTTGATGACCCAGTCGATCTCGGTCTCGACCAGGGACAGGTCGCCGCTCTCGACGGCCCGCAGCGTGCGCTCCCACAGGTCGAGGACCTGCTTGTGGATCGGGTCCTCGAGGCCCTCCCGGTCGGCGAAGGCCTGAGCCCGCTCGAGGTACTCCCCCTGGATCTGCAGGGCGGACAGCTCGCGGCCGTTGTGCAGGCGCACCGTCTTGCGGCCGCTCATGTCGTGGCTCATCTCGCGGATCGCCCGGATGGGGTTCTCCAGGGTGAGGTCGCGCATGACCACACCGGCCTCGATCATCCGCAGCACCAGGTCGCAGGAGCCGACCTTGAGCATCGTGGTGGTCTCGCTCATGTTGGAGTCGCCGACGATGACGTGCAGGCGCCGGTAGCGCTCGGCGTCGGCGTGCGGCTCGTCGCGCGTGTTGATGATCGGGCGGGAGCGCGTGGTCGCGGAAGACACGCCCTCCCAGATGTGGTCGGCCCGCTGGGAGACGCAGTAGGTCGCGCCCTTGGAGGTGGTGACGACCTTGCCGGCGCCGGAGGTGATCTGCCGGCTGACCAGGAACGGGATCAGCACGTCCGAGAGCTGCTGGAACTCCCCCGCCCGTCCCACGAGGTAGTTCTCGTGGCAGCCGTAGGAGTTGCCGGCCGAGTCGGTGTTGTTCTTGAACACGTAGATCTCGCCCTGCACGCCCTCCTCTGCCAGGCGTTCCTGGGCATCGGCGACCAGCCCCTCGAGGATCCGCTCCCCGGCCTTGTCGTGGATGACGAGCTGGCGCACGTGGTCGCACTCCGGCGTGGCGTACTCCGGGTGGGAGCCGACGTCGAGGTAGAGCCGCGAGCCGTTGGAGAGGAAGACGTTGGACGACCGGCCCCACGACACCACCTTGCGGAACAGGTAGCGCGCGACCTCGTCGGGCGTGAGCCGGCGCTGCCCGTCGAAGGTGCAGGTGATGCCGTACTCGTTCTCGATACCGAAGATTCGGCGCTCCATGCAGCCACTCTAGGCGGCTGCGCCCACAGCGAAACCTTCTCGACACATTTGTTCTGCGCTGATTCGGTGGCCGCATGCGAATCCTGGTGCTCGGTGGGACGGCCTGGCTCGGCGGTGCAGTGGCACAGGCGGCCCTCGACCGTGGCCATACGGTCACAGCCCTGGCCCGGGG
>Ga0247820_10001821_pt1 | contig 11978 bp, 14 predicted proteins | sample 13C_Glucose_Day1_2_FD_192480 | JGI IMG/M metagenome (GOLD analysis project Ga0247820, IMG submission 192480) | Soil microbial communities from agricultural site in Penn Yan, New York, United States - 13C_Glucose_Day14 | ecosystem: Environmental > Terrestrial > Soil > Agricultural land | place...
GCTCGGTGATCTCGCCCGCCGGGACGTAGAACCCGCGCTGGAAGTTGTCCCCGTCGAGGACCACGAACCAGAACGCGCGCCGATCCGGTGCCGGAGACGCGGTCTCCGCGAACGTCGTCAGCCCGGCGGTCGGCTGCAGGTCGGCCACGTCCAGCCGGTACTGCAGGGACTGGACCGTCGTCCGGCCGGTCTCCCACACCGTCAGCCCGAACGTGCGCAGGCTGCTGGTGATGGTGGTACGGATCGGTGCCGTGAACCCCCACGGGGTGAAGCTCTCGGAGTCCTCGTCGAAGCCCTGCACGAGGCCGTCGTCGCTGATGGCGCCGAGCGGCTGCCACGGGGCGAGCGGCTGGATCGCCGGGTCGCCGGGCGAGGTGGTGCCCAGCGGAGCCGTCCATCCGCCGCCGTTCGCCCCCACCTCGAGCAGGTCCGCTGCGCGGGTGATCTGAACCATGATGTCTCCAGACATGCGAAAGCCCGCGCACGGGCGGGAACTGAAAGGGGCCTGGCGCGGGCCGAACGACCGGTCAGGAAACCGGGTGGCAGAAGATCTCGTAGGTGGCGCCCATGCGGCGCAGGTCTGGGTTCTCATACGGTCGCCAGGCAGGCGCCGAGATCGTCGCCACCCGCCCGAAGACAGCCCTGGGGGTCTGGACGCCACGCAGTCGTTCGACAAGTTCGTGACGCGTCTGCCGGGCGAGCAGTGAGGCGCCAGCCCGATCTGCGGCGTAGCTGTCGACTGTGACAAGGGCCCGGTCCAGACGGATACCGTCATCCTCGCCGCCGATCCGCTGTACCTGGTTAACCGGCAGCACGTCGAGCAGGTTGGCCGGCAGGTCGGTGAGATGCCGCACCTTAAGGGCGGCCGCGAGGTATGCAATCAGCTCGGCCTCAACGTCCGGCCACATCAGTTCGGCCCACCTGTTTGCGCGGCCCGCAGAAGGACGTGATGCGCGGGGACGCGTTCGGTGCCGTACTCCACCCAGCGGGCGTAGTACGCGGTGTTACGAACGTAGGCCACGGCTCGGTCACGCCGGCGGCCACCGCGGGCGGTACTGTCCGTCTCCCAGCTGGCCTTGTAGTGCCCCGGGTCGGGGCTGTTCTCATCGACAGGGGACGTCGCCTGGGCGATCGTCTTGATGCGCTCTGCTCGCCGCAGCATCTCTGCCTGCATGCCGGGCATCCTCAGCATCTGCCCGATGCCCTTACGCTTCGCCCTGAACCTGGCAGCCATGCTTCCTGCTCTCCTATCCAGTGACGAGTTCGAGGGCGGCGACTACCGGGCCAGTCGAACCGGTGAACGGCGACCGGAACGATCCAGGGAGGCCTTCGACCTCGTACAGTTGCCCGCCCACGCGGATCCTGTCGGTTGCCCGAATGTCGGTTCCGTAGGGGGCGTACAGGGTGAAGCCCGTGATGACGGTGTCGCGTGCATCAGTGAGCTCGGTGGACCCGCCCGTCCCGCTCCGGGGAGCGAAGGCGCAGCCAGATATGAGGATCTCGATGGGAGGGCCCGGCTTGTCGTTGCCGTACTCGTCCCGCGTCGGCGGTCCTGACCGGACGATGGTGACGACGTCACCGTGCGGCAGCTCGTGCACCGGCCACCTCCTCCACTGCGGTGCACCACGCGGCCAGATCCTCGGCGGGATCGAGTTCGGCGCTGCGAGCCCGTGCACGCTTGGAGGCAAGCCGGTACTCGGCCGCGTCCGTCAGGAGCCGTCGCAGAGCCGTCACCCAGGCCTCAGTGTCGCTGCGGTCGACGAAGATGCCGGCCTCACCGAGGGATTCGCACAGGCCGCGGGTGGGGTGCGCCAGCACCGGAATGCCGGACGCCATGGCCTCCACGCCGGTGCGACCCCACGATTCGTACCGTGACGGCATGATCAGCACGCGGGTTCGGCGGTAGACCTTGGCGGCCATCTCGTCACCGGGCACATGGCCGATGATCTCCACGTTCGGCAGATCCGGCAGGAGCTGCTCTCCGTAGGCCCCTTGCACCGCGAGGAACTGCTGGTCGGGCATCCGCTGCGCCAGTTCGGCGAGTAGCCGACCGCCCTTGTCCTCGTTGCAGTTGATGAGCGTCACGGCCTGGCCCGTTTTCGTCACGTACCGCTTCGCGTGCACCGGCGGGCGCACGACCAGGGTTCGTTGCGGCTTGACGCCGGCCGGGAACTCGGCGAAGAACAGGTCTGCTTCGCTGCTCATCCACTGCGAGTTGTAGACGGCCAGGGCGGTCGCCCCGGACGCCACGTCCCGCAGGGTCGGACGGTGGTCGTTGTGGCAGACCACCACCATCGGCTTCCCGAACCCGCGGGCGAGTGCAGCCGTAGTGGGCACGCACTCCAGGTGAGACACAAGGACGTCCGCCCTGCGGGCCTGGGACGGGAAGTCCAGGCGAGCCGTCGACGGCACCACCCGGATGCCGCCGTACTCGTAGACGTCAACCGCCCTGCCCCGCCGCGACAGCCACACCTCCACGTCGTGCCCTCGCTCTGCCAGGGCCTGGAGCATGCAGGCGAGCATGTGCTCGGCGCCGGCGTTGTGTTCGGGAGGCATCGCGTGGACTCGGGCCACGATCCGCAGGGGCTTGCTCATCGCCACCTCGCCATCGTCATCCCGGCCTTACGCCGGTAGCCGGCGAGCTCGAGCATGCGCCGGTCGTCGTCGGTCATCGTGACCGCGGTCCCGACCCCTGACCCGTCTGTGCGGTAGCTGTAGGGGCCGATCGTCTCCCCGGTGACGCCGCCCGCCATGGTGGGCGAGGTCAGGGTGCGCAGTGCCATGCGGGCCACCACGGCAATGATGGCTGCAGGGACTTCGGCTGCGCCGTGGCTGTAGGTCACGCGGTAGGTGCCGGGGTAGGACTCGTATTCTTCGTCGGCCCAGAGTTCGGGCAGGTTGATGGCGGCGCTTTCCGGCGCTGTGCGGATGGTGTCGATACCGTCCCATCTCCAGCCGATCACTGGCAGGTCGGGGGCTCCTCCCGCGCCTACAGCTACCACGGCGGTGACTGCCAGGACGGGCGACTGAGGGAGGCGTATCTCCCCCTGTTGGGCTCGCACGACGGCGGTGTCGTCGTCAGTGCGGCTGAAGGTTCTGCCCGTGAAGGAGCGGACGAGCGCTGAGGCATCCGCGAGGAGCGCCTGAGCTCTCGTCTCTTCCTGGGCCGTCAGGGGGCGCCCGAGCCGGTCTTGGAGGTCCGCGGCGCTAGCGAGGGATTCCATGCTTGACCACTCCCTCCATGGCTGTGCACCAGACATCGAGTTCGGCTGCTGGATCGAGCGCTGCCGCACGGGCCGTCGACGCCGCCGACGCCTGCTTGTAGACGGGAGGCGCGGAGAGTCGCCGGATGGCGGCTTCCCACGCTTCCGGGTCGTCACGGTCGCAGAAGGTTCCTGCGTCGCCGAGCGCCTCCGTAAGGCCGGGTGTCGGATGGGCGATCACGGGGATCCCTGAGCACATGGCCTCTACTGCGACGCGGCCATAGGACTCGTACACCGACGGTACGAGGAGGAGCTTGGTGCGGGCGTAGACGTCTTTCGCCATGCGGTTGCCGGGCGTGTGCGGCATGACCTCCACGTTCGGCAGGTCATCGCGGACGATCTGCTGCCCGTAGCCGCCGACCACGCCCAGGAACTTTCGGCGGGGCATCCGCTCCGCCAGGGCGTAGAAAACCTCCGCGCCCTTCTCCGCCGTGAGGTTGATCAGCGCGATCCGGTCTCCGGGAGTTGCCCGGTAGTCGTCCACGGTCACCGGAGGGTGCACCGTGATGCCCCACGGCATCGGACGATCCCCCCGGTGAATCCGCCACCAGGCTTCCGCGTCCGCCCTCATCCACGCCGTGTTGTACACCACGAGGGTGGGCGAGCCCTTCACCAGCCACGCCTTCGACTTCTCGAAGGTGTTGTGCAGCAGGTGCACGACCGGGATGCGGTGCAGTTCTCCCAGCACGGACGCCCTGGGGGTGTTCTCCAGATGCGTCACGATCACCTGGGCGCGACCGTCACCCCGTAGCCACGGCCCAGGGTCGCTCTTACCGCGGTACGGGTGCACCCGGACACCGTCGATCTCGTAGACGTCTTCTCCCGCCGCAGGCTGCGACAGTAGAACGTCCACGGCGTGGCCGCGTGCAGCAAGTTCACGCAGCAGGCTGTGAGCCGCCCATTCGGCTCCCGCGTTGTGGGCCGGGGGGTAGGCGTGCAGCATTGCCAAGACCCGCACGAGGACTCCGATCTGCGCCTGGCCGACAGCCGGATGGCTGCCGGCCAGGCCCGGGTCAGGATGCGGCCGTGGTCGTCTGCACGGCGGCGAACGGGGACCTGGTCGCCGAGTTGGTGTTGAGGCGCGTCGCCGGGTTGGCCGTGGCGAACGCCACCCGCATCACCACGCGCATGGCGACGGAGTCCTGCTGCATCAGGTTGAGGACGACCTTGCCGTCGTCGTCGGAGATGACGCCCTCGGTGAACAGCTTGAAGCTGATGTCCTGGCGCACGCCCACGATCGCCTTCGACCAGTCGCCCATCAGCAGCTCGGCCTCGGACATGTCCCAGGCGCCGTTGGTGAGCTCCGACATCGGGTAGCCGTACAGGGTGCCGCCCAACTGCCCCTGCAGGTTCGGCTGGTAGATCGGCACCCCCTGCTCGGACCGCATGGTGTTCAGCTTCCACGTCAGGCCGGGCCGGCTGATGAAGCCGTTCACCGCGAAGCCGTCCGCGGCCACCTTCCCGGCGGCCTCCGCGACGTCGACGGCGAAGTCGACGCCGGCGCCGGAGATGACCGTGTTGCCCGCGGCCACTGCGGACTGGTAGACGGCAGCCGGCCACGTCGACGGCTTGTCCAGGCCGAACAGGCCCGCGGCGTCGAGCTTGGCGCCGATGGCCTCCACGAGCCGCGGCCGGACCTCGTTCCAGATCGGCATCTGGGCGTCGTCGAGGTACGCCTCCGGGATCGGGACGATCGCGGCGATCTCCTCGGCGACCAGGTCGACGTTCTTCCAGTCCTGCGACGTGGTCTGCTTCAGCCCGGTGTCGCCACCGACGAAGTAGGCCAGCGGCAGCACGTCGAGGACGGGCTGCCGCTGGGTCTTGGACGACATCGGCACCCTGCGGGCGCGCTGCAGGAGCGCCGAAGCGCCCGGCAGGTCCTGGATGATGTCGGCGGACACCGGCTCGGGGACGAGCGGGTCGTTGCTGGCGTCCCGGCTGATGAGCGAGTTGTAAGGCACGGGGTCTCCTTTCGAAAGTGCAGCGACCCCGGCCCCGTGCGGGTGATTCCGGTGCTGCGGTGAACGTGGTTAGCGGCCGGCCATTCGCCGGATCCATTCGTCCGGGCTGGCGGTGGTCGCTCCGGATGCCGTTGCCGCGCCCGGCGTGAGCGCCTCGACGGGCCTCTGCTGGGCGGGGGCGGCGGGTGCGGCAGCTTTGAGGCGCTCGGCGAGCGCCTCCGCGCGGGCGTTGATCTCGTCGGCGCTGCCAGAGCCGAGGAGATCGATCAGGTCCGGCGGGATGCTGTGCGTCGCTGCCGCCATCAGGCGGGCGTTCGTGGCCTGCAGGTCGGCGAGCTGCTGCTCGAATCCCTGCGCTCGCTCGGTCGCCCGCTGGAGTTCGCTCTTCTGTGTGTCCTCGAACTCGGCGTACTTCTGGGCGGCCTGGCGCAGTTGATCGATCTCGTCCTTCGACTTGAAGCCGAGGGCGGTGAGGTGCTGCCGCTCGTGCTGCCGGGACAGGGCCTTCCACTTCAGCGCTTCGGACTCCCAGTCGGTGACCTCGGCCTTACCCTCGCTGGTCTTCCCCTGGGAAGGCTGCTGCTGAGACGTCGCCGCCTGAGCAGGGATGTGGCCTGCGGCCACTGCTTCCGCAGGGGTGGGGACCGCCGGCGTGCCGTTGGCCGTCTCCGTGGTGTTCTCGGACATTGATGTGCTCCCATGTCGGGTGCGCCGCCCTGTCGGCGGACGCGGCTTCGGGGAACGCAAGAAGGCGCCTGCCGTGTCGGCTGGCGCTTTCAGTGCGAAGAGGTGGCACCGTGCGGTGCCGCGCTTGGGATCAGGGGCGATCGGGCGCCGCGTAGGCGGCCCTGCCCTCGGATTCCCACCAGCGGCGGAACGCGTTGACGGCATGCTTGCCGCCGTGACCTCGCGTGGTCCGCAGCCAGTCGTCATAGAGCTGTTCGGCGACACCGATGAACGGCTCGTCATGCGTGAAAGAGGGCCACGCCTGGCATCCACAGTGGTCGTGGTACCGGTTGCCGCCCTTACGTGGGTCGCCAGCCGTTTTCGCCGACTTGTACACCGGCCCCCGGGAGGCGAGCATCGCGCACCATGCGCACGGGTCTGCGTCCGTGACTCGCGCCCAGCCGGTCGCCTGCTCGTCGGCCTCGATGGACCGTTGCATGACCTGTCGGCCGCCCTCCAGCGCGAGGTATTGGGTACTGCCGACCATGCGGACAGCGGCAGCATCCATGGCCTGCTGAGGGGTTTTGCCCGCGGCGATGGCCTTCTTGAACTCGACTGGTCCCGTCACGTCAAGAGCGCGTTCCAGGCGGTGGACGAGCAGCGGCAGTGGGCCCTCAGGGGTGAAGTCGTCGTCACTGATGCCTGCGTCGCGGCGAGCATCCATGTACGCGGAGCGAGCCAGGACCGCCGACTGCTCCCGAGCCTCCCGCACCACGGGCTTGAGGGCGGCCTGAACGGCAGGCCATGACGCGTCGACCTTCGCCGGGTTCATCAGCTCCCGCCAGATCTGCAGCACCTGCCGGGCAAAGCGTGCAGCAGCGAGCGCCTGGACGCGCCGGTATCTCTGGGGCGCCTCCGGCCCTGCCATCAGAGCACCAGATCCGGAACCGGATCCGGGGCGGGGGCGGGCTCAAGCTGGCTCATCTGCTTCTCAATGATGCCGTTCAGTCGCCCCAGCGAATCCCCTTGCTCAGCCGTCGTCTTCCAGCGTTCGACGTCGGTCTGAGTGACACCCGGGATCTTCTCCCACAGCTCCTGAGGCGGCACCCCAAGCATCGTAACGAGCTTGCCGAGCGCGTCCACGGTCTGTGCCAGCGAGCGCGCCGAGGTGTCCCGCCACACCACCTGCGCGGCCGTGTCCTCCCAGGCCTTACGGTCCCCTGCTGCCAGTCCGGCCAGGCGCAGAGCCTGCTCCCAGCCCTCGCCGAACAGGGACTCGCGTTCGTCGATCTTCCGGTCCAAGCCGTCACGGGCCGCGGCCAGGGCCTCCGCCGACAGGTTCACCATCTGCCCGAGCAAGTGGTACGGGGGCACCTGTGACAGCGTCGACATGTGCCGGATCGTCGCCTCACGGCTGTCGAGATAGCCCTTGAGGTCGGTCTGACCGAACTCGCCGAACTTGGTATCCGCGTCCTCGGCGACGAACACGCCGTCCACGCGGGAGCGGAACGGTTCGATCGGGTTGCCGTCATCGTCCTGGGGCGGTGCCATACCCGTGACCCACCGCTGCCGGAACGCCGCATACTGCTGCGCCATCAGCAGGTTGAACGTGGTCATGTTCAACTGGTCCTGGGCATCGATCAGCGGCTCCACCTCGCCGATCACGCCGTCACCGTCGAGGTCATCCGTGTTGACGAACCGCACCACGGGGCACACGCCCAAGCCGTGGTGCATCACGCCGTTCTCGTCCAGCTTCAGGCCGGAGCCGTCGACGTTGCCGGCCAGCGTATAGCGGGCCTGATCGTCGTACACCCGCACCACGCGTCGGCGGCCCTTCGCCGTGTTCTCCAGCCGGTCCTCGATCGCAAAGATCGGCCACTCGTCGTTCACGGGGTCGGCGTACAGAGCCGTCAGGCGCCGCGGTGAGAACGGGGTAACCACCGGAACCGGCTTGCCCGGCATCACCACCACATAGGAGGCGCCGTAGGTGAGGGCGGCCCGGTGCACGCCGTGCTGTCGCGCGTCCAGCCTGTTGGCCTGCCACACCTGCCAGGGCGAGGCATTGTCGTCAGCGCCCTTCGGCCGGTAGCCGTCGACATACATGTTCTGCGAGACGACTGTGACGACCAGCGGAAGGATCTTCACCTTCGCCCGCTCGATCAGCCACCGATACTCCGCCCGAGCGCCCGCAGGCACATAGACGCTCGCATGCTTGCCCGCCATGTAGTCGGCGATCCGCTGCAGCCGCGGCTGCTCGACCTCGCGTAGCTTCAGCAGCCGGCGCGCCGTCGACACCGCCTCGTCTTCGCCCATCAACGGCATGACGCGCCCCCTCTCCCGCTCACGCGAATCCGTGGACACGCCCAGTGCGTTGCCGCTTCTTCTGCCTCTTGGACCAGTCCGGCGACGCCAGCAGAGCTCGTCTGGCCATGTCCGCCAGCTGCATCGCCGCGAAGGCGTCCACCTTCTTCGGGGACTCCCGCGACTCCTTGCCGAAGGAGACGCCCCACTTGTTCGGCCTGCGGCGAGCGTTCGCAACGTGCCGTTTCAAGACCGGATCGCCGGTGTGCCGAATCTTCTGGTCGACGATGGCCTGCACCAGCGCCTCAGTCGCTTTCGTCAACTCCTGCTGATGGCCACGCATGTCGTAGCCGATCACCGACCGCGCGGAAGCCTTCGCCAGCAGCTCGTCGCGGTACGTCTCGCCCCACTCGTCGATGTACGACTCCCACAGCTTGACGTCCGCGAAGAACGCCCGGACCTGGAACCGGCCGAACGCGTGCGCCACCAGGTCGGAAACCTGCTTGCGGTCGACTTCCCAGTTCTTGCCCAAGGGCCCCTCGGGGCGCTCCCAGATACCCAGGGGCTGCACAAGCCGGTCCGCGATCCGCATCGCGATCAACGCGGTCGCGTCATCGGTCTTGCCGCCGTCGAAGCCGAGCGTGATCTCGTCCCCGTCCTGCAGCCGCTCCCCCGACAGACACTTCGCCCACTCCCCCGGATCCAGCAGCGCATCCTCGGCGGCCACCGGCTGGTTCAGCCAGTACCGGCGCGAGTCGGAAGGCGAGGACTGCGGATCCCAGATCTCGGCGATGATGCCGTCCAGGTCCATCCAGGCCGCCGCCGGCCCGTAAGCCTCCTTCAGGCCGGCGAGCAGAGCGTCGCGATCGGACAGGTCCACGCCGTCAACAGCCTGGCGGTGGTCGAACAGCAAACCGGCCGCGTCCGCGTCACGAACCCGGCCCTCCTTGATTGCCTTGAAGTAGGTGTGGGTTGCCTCCGCCACCGAATCCTGCCCCGGCTCGTACATCGTCGACGTCTCGAGGCACCACGGTTCGGCTTCCTTGCGCTTGCGCAGGTTCCGTCGCACCGTGCCGTGCATGCGCCGCAACTCCGGCAGGACGTACAAGTGGGTCTCGTCGAAGACCGCGAAGGTCTCCTTACCGCCGTCCTTCGCCGCGGACGACGCCGTCGACGGGGTAATCTCGCCCCGCTGATGGTGCAGGATGATCCGGCTTGAGGACTGCGCCGACTTGCCGATATCGATGCCGGGGAAGTCGTCTCCGTGGTGCTCGATGAGGTACTCGAGCATCGTCGACACGTTGTCGTAGGTGTTGCCCGACTGGCCCTCCTCGGTCGCCAGGCAGCGGATGAACGGCGACTTCACCGGCCTGCCGACCGGCTCCCCGTTCGCATCCCAGCCGTCGAACCGCACCGGGAACAAGGCTTCGGAGCACACCAGCATCCCGGCGATCTCCGACTTCGCCCGGCCCTTGGCCCGCGACAGGAACGCCCGCCGGTAGACCCGCCGGCCAGTCTCGGGATCCAGCCGGTACGCCTTGACGATGAACGCGTAGAACTCATCGTCCAGTTCGATCGGCTCGCCGACAACGTCGCCAGGGCCGTGGCACAGGTACTCCTCGATGTGCTCCACGATCTGATGCCCGAGCGAAGGGAACTCGCCCTCGTACTGGGGACCACGCCACGGCATGGCACCCCCTAGCCAGCGTCCTCACTCACGATCCGCAGGTTCTTCCGCCGGTCCGACGTCGACCGCGGCGTCTCCGCCTGGACCGTCTTGTCCGCCGGGGTCTCGATCTTCAGCTTCAGACGCATCCGATCCTCAGGCGTCGCCCCGTACTTCGCTGCCCTCAGCCGGACCTCAGAAGCGAACTCCCACCTTCCGCGGCTCCACATGATGGCGTGGAGAAGTGCCGTGTCGAGGAGGAAGTCCCAGTCCGTGTCGATGAACGTCTGCGCCTGAGGGGAGCGCCGCCAGGTATCCCACCACTGCCTAGTTCGAGGGTGCCAGTCCTCCCCATCAGGAAGGACCCCCTCAGGCAGCGGCGGCCCGCGCAGCTCGCCGTCGTCCTCGACGCTCAGCATCTCGGCGTCGCGCGCTTTGGAGTCGCGTGCTCGCGACCGTGTCGCCTTGGGCGCCATGCCCCGTCCTGCCATTGCGAGCGCCCTCCCTCCGATGACGCCACACCGATAGGGGCGTAGCGTTCTTCGATAGGTTGCAGCCCTGACAGGCAGGCAACAGGTTTCCGATCGAGTGACGGCCGCCGCGGGCGATCGGCACTACATGGTCAAGGTGAAGGCTCTCCGGCTTGATGCCGCAGTAGGCGCAGCGTCCGCCGTAGCGGTGGATCAAGCGCCGCACATCGCGAGACGTCACCACCAGCCCAGCCGAGCTACCCAGCTTCCGCAGGCGCCTTCGAGCGGCCCGAAGCTTCGCAGCACCAGGGTTCCGGGCCTCCCAAGCTCGGTTGTCGGCCCGTCGAACCTCGCGATGTCGTAGGTACGAGCGTCGCACCGCCGCCCGCTTCAGGTCTGCGTTCTCTGCCGCCCACCGCTTGATGTACTCCGGGTTTGCCAACGCCCAAGCTCTGGTGCGCTCGGCCCTGATCGCTCGATCCCGGATCAACTCGGCTCGCTTGCCGCACTGCTTCCTGCAGTACTTCGCATGTGTTGGACGGTGGCCGATGGAGTCCCCGCACGATGCGCAGGTCCGCGGCCCCAACTGGACGAGTCGCTCCGCCCGCTTAGCCTGATCCTTTGCGCGTCGCGCATCCGGGTCGCGCTTCGCCACCTCGGCGGCCTTGCGGCACTTCGGATCGCAGTAGCGAGCCCGAGCATGACGAGTTGAGATATCCGCGCCGCATTGAGCGCAGGTACGCTGTCCCACATCGACTCCTACACAGTCGGTCATGCCCCGGGGGTGTTCCCGCACCCGCCGGGGTTCCTCATGGTCTCAAACGGCACCGACAATCACAGCAAGTCGGCGATCACCTGCGAGATATCGGCCAGTGAAGACGGAGCACCCTCGAACGGATCACCCGTCACAGTGATGTAGCGGCCACGGTCGTACACCTCGACGCAAGCCTCCCCGCGCCGCATCCGACGCCCCCGGCCCACCGTGCCGTAGCCCCAGATGTGCAGGCCAGTACCGGACGGCGACACCTCGATGTACGTGCGCGGCACCCGGTCAACGATCTCCCGCGCCCAGCCGGCCAACACGCCGCCAACCAGGGCGTGATCGAGGTCGATGCACACCAGGCGATCCAGCGAGCTCAAGACGAAGCCGACACCCACTCCAGCCGTCGACCGCTTTGCCGCACTGTACGAGCTCCAGGTCCCCGGATCGGTCGACGACGCCGGTGCCCGCTTGGGGCCGCGGGCCGACAGCGGCACCTTCCGGTCGCTGTACCGAACCCACTGAGAGCGGCGCGCCATCGCGGCCGGGACCGGGTCCGTCTTCCGCCGACGGGCCCTGTGAGCAGCCATGCGGCAACGACCCGAACAGAAGCGCGCATTGTGGGCATGCCGTGCACCGAGGTGCTCCCGGCAGTGCTCGCAACGCTTCGTCTTCATGCACCCAGTCTACGGGCATGCGTGACGGCAATCTGTACTCTGACCTGCACTGATACAGGTCCGTGACGTGCGGTACGCCACGCAGGCCGGCGGCGCCCCCAAGGCGTTTCCGCAGGTCAGCCCATGATCATCAGATCCCCAGAGTCACGCGCACCGCGCCAAGCTAACGTGTCCGATCCTCAGAATTTTCAAGATCAAGAGGCGCCCCCCCGGG
>Ga0247820_10001822_pt1 | contig 11976 bp, 10 predicted proteins | sample 13C_Glucose_Day1_2_FD_192480 | JGI IMG/M metagenome (GOLD analysis project Ga0247820, IMG submission 192480) | Soil microbial communities from agricultural site in Penn Yan, New York, United States - 13C_Glucose_Day14 | ecosystem: Environmental > Terrestrial > Soil > Agricultural land | place...
AGTTTCATCAGTGATCGGGGCAGGGCGGTTCACGTAGTGCTTGTGAACCTGCTTGCCTTCAAGAAGGGCAACAGCGGCACGCACAGCTGCGGCGCTAAGCCCGGGCGGGCAGATCGGGCCGATGGATTGGAGGCCATCGGTTTTCCAGCGACGAAGCCATCCATTCATAGCTTCGCCAGTAATGGGAGGCAGGGAGGAAACCCCCATCTGCTGCAGTGCATCAGCACAGCCCAGAGACATGTTTGCGCCGTCAGACCACACACCGTCGACTTGAGGGTTAGACAGGTACAGGCTTTCACACATGCGCTTTGCATCGTCATAAGACCAGTTTGCGTACTGATCCGAGATCACCTTGATGCCCGGAGCGGCCTTGAATGCCTCCATTGCGCCTTTGTAGCGATCCTCATCGATCGGGTGACCAGCAACCCCCCGCAGAAGCCAGATGTTGCCTTGGCCGTTGGTCTTCTTGATGAGGTAGTCGGCCATGACCTTGCCGAAGAAGAAGTCATCCCCCTGTATCTCGGTAGTGAACTTATCAGTGCTGGTTTTGCCCAGGTACACCACCACCGGAATACCCGCAGCTCGGGCCTTCTCAATACCTGCTGAAGCCGATGTGGTGGTTAACGGCGCGACAATCAGGACGTCTACTTTCTGAGCAATGAGATCTTCAATATCTGCAGCTTGTTTGGACTGGCTGAGGTCAGCACTGCGGAACAGGTATTGGCCGATATTAGGAATGTCCTTGATGGCCTGCTCGGCCTCGTGTGCCGTCTGGTAGGTGTGGGTGGAACCAGACAGCCCATAGTGGCTCATGCCAATTTTCCATGGGCCGGTCTTTTTGAACTCATCTGGTTTGGTGAGGGGGTTGTCGCCGGACGCGGGAGCGGTGTCCGCTAAGAGCACCAAGTCTTCTGCGAAAGTCAGAGGGGCACACAGGGATAAGGCCGAAATAAGGCCGAGCGCGGTCGCCCAACGCTTGATGGATGGTTTCATGCTTGACTCCGTTATTGTATTTGTAAGCCAGCGGCCGGGCAGCGCAGCTGCCCGGTAAAGCAAGGTTTAGAACGGTTGAGCAGTAGGGCGGATCAGGATTTCGTTGACATCGACTTCGGCCGGTTGGGAGATCGCGAAAGCAATGGCACTGGCAATGGCCTCAGCTTTCACAGCAATATCCCGCACCTTCTGCTCTTCAGCTTTGGCTTCAGCATCACTGATGGTCGATGCCAGGTTGGATTGAACCGCGCCGGGCGAGATGATAGTGGTGCGAATCTTCTCACCGACTTCTTGGCGCAAACCTTCCGAAATGGCGCGTACCGCGATCTTGGTACCGCAATACACAGCGCTGTTGCAGGTTACGATGTGGCCTGCAACCGACGCGATGTTGATGATATGGCCACTGTCCTGGGCTTTCATCACAGGAAGCGCTGCAGCGATGCCATAGAGGACGCCTTTGATGTTGATGTCGATCATGGCGTCCCACTCGTTAACCTTGAGGGCCTCGATCGGAGACAGCGGCATGATGCCGGCGTTGTTCACAATCACGTCCAGACGCCCAAACTTGTCGATGGTGAAATCGACAAAATTCTGGACATCCTCGCGATGGGTAACGTCGAGGACAGCGAAAGCGGCCTTGCCACCAGCTTCCTGGATCTGCTGAACAATGGTTTCCATGGCCGGTACGGTATTGGCAGGTGCGCCAATGACGACATGAGCACCCAGGCCGGCCAAGTAGCGGGCAGTCGCTTCACCAATGCCACTGCTTGCGCCGGTGATGGCTACCACCTTTCCTTGTACATTCTGCATTTTATTGCCTCGTATTGTTATTTTTGGGAGATGCACGCGCTCGATCGATCAGGAGATCTTTCGATAAGTTTTTACGGATGCTGGTTTGGCCAAGAGCGGCAAGAGCTGCTCCACTGTCAGAGCGACGTGCTCGCTCGTCGCATGGTTATCCAGGTCTTTCTGTGTGGCCCATCCGTCGACGATGACGAATTCAGACGGGTCTTCATTCGACTGATAGGCGTCGTAGAAGAGACAGCCTTCTTGCGCTAGCGAAGGCTCTACAAAACCCAGAATCAGAGATTTTCCCTGTTCGAGGTGTTGGGGTTTTACGTTGAAGGTGGCGACGACATAGGCAGCAGACATAGAGCACTCCATCAGAACAGCAGGACGGGTTTGATGACCTTGCCGGACTCAGCGTCGGCGATAGCCTCGTTGATCTTTTCGAAGGGGTAGTGAGTGATGAACCGCTCGAAGGGGAAGAGGCCTTCTTTCTGCAGTTGCACCATCTGTGGGATGAAGACCTGGGGAATCTGATCTCCCAGGATTACGCCCTGAAGCTTGCGATTAAAGGCGATCCAATCCAGCAGGATCGGGATGTCTTTACCCAGGCTATCGAGGCCAAGAAGGGCGCAATGTCCCCCCGGGCGGGTGGAGGCAACTGCATTACGCACAACAGGCGCCAGGCCCACCGCGTCGATGCTGAAATCGGTACCACCCTCGGTAATCCGATGGATCTGATCCACGACATCTTCCGCGCGACCATTGATTACGTGAGTAGCGCCCACGCTCTTAGCCATTTCTAAGCGCGAGTCATGCAGATCGACAGCGACGATAACGCTGCAGCGGCGGATCTTGGCGGCCATAATCGCGGCCAGGCCTACGGCACCGCAGCCGAACACTGCAATGGTGGAGCCTACCGGTGGCTGCATGGCGTTCATGACGGTGCCTGCCCCGGTTGCCATGCCACAACCCAGTGGCGCGGCGATCTTGAGATCGAAATCCTTCGGCAGCTTCGCGGCGTTGTTTTCGGTCGCGAGAATGTAAGTGGCGAAGGAAGATTGGCCCACGAAGTTGGAGGCGACGTCAGCATCCAGAATTGCACGCTTTCCGTTTGGACGGGCGCCGGTCAGGTTGTACTGGACATAGTTTCGGCAGTTCATGGGGTGTGCACGGCGGCAATCCGCGCAGTGGCCGCAAGAGCTCTGACTCAGTGCTACGTGATCACCTACCTGCAGACTTTTGACATCTGCGCCTACCGCTTCAATGACGCCAACGCCTTCATGACCTGGAATCACCGGGTGGCTCGGGCCGAAGATCCCGTCCCTGAGCAAGAGATCCGTGTGGCAGATACCGGATGCAACGGTGCGAACAAGGATCTCGTTCCCTTCAGGTTCGGCCAACGTGAGTTCTCTTAACTCAAGAGGGCTCTTGGCCCTGGTTGCCACAGCGGCAGTGATACGAGGCATTAGCATTCTCCTTAGGCGCCTTCAGGACGCTCGGGTGACTTGAAGCATTTCAAAGGTCACGGAAGCCGACGCGTATGCGCCTCCAGAGCGAAGCTAAGCCCCTATCACGCCGCGACCTTTGTGTTCTTGTATTACAATCTTATCGACGTGTTGTAGGCGAATATATCCCGAAAAAATCAAAAAGCAAGGGAGCTTTTTGGCCTTGATTTCATCTCGGACAGGCGCTATTCACACGCGCTTATGAACAGGAACAAGTCGTGCATGAGAGTTGGATTCAGTGCCTAACTGGCTGAAATACGGATAGAAATTTCTCTGCTTACGGAGCGTCTGCACATCGCTCTTGGGAGGAATTAGGGGGAAAGGGAGTGAGGCGAGTAGACGACTGGTCTAGAAATTACTAGACGACTGGTCGGTACGGAGGTAAGGTGATTGCCATGAACAAGCCAAAAGACATGCGTCAGCACATCTTGGATGTAGCGCGCAATCTGATGACCATCAAGGGATACACCGCTGTGGGCTTGGCCGAAGTGCTGAGCAATGCTGGTGTCCCAAAGGGGTCGTTCTATCACTACTTCCGGTCGAAAGAGGATTTCGGCAAGGCACTTCTGGAGGAGTATTTCTCCGAGTACATCAGCCGAATTCTTCCGATTCTGGCGGCCCAGGAGAGCGGAGCTCAATGCCTGCGTCGGTATTTCGAGTACTGGGTTGAGACTCAAGGCACCGATGTACCCCAGCAAAAGTGCCTGGTGGTGAAGCTCGGCCCTGAGGTCTGCGATCTTTCTGAAGATATGCGCGATGTTCTGGAGAAGGGCACTGCCCGAATCGTCAGTGCCTTGGCGTCCTGCATCAGCAGGGGGGTTGAGGACGGCAGCATCACGTCGGCAATCGAACCCAATGCATTGGCGGAAGCGCTCTATCAGCTTTGGCTTGGCGCTTCGTTGCAAGCGAAGCTGCAAAAATCCACTAAGGCGTTCGAAACTGCGAGCCAAGCAGTGAACTGCCTCATCCACTAAAAAATTTTGTCTACCTACTAGACGACCGGTCTACTACTGAGGTGTTTATGACCGATAACAGCACGCGCACGGATCTTTTCTCCCCTATGGAGATGGGGGCCATCAAACTGGCGAATCGTATTGTGATGGCGCCAGTCACTCGTAGCCGGTACTGCGAAGACGGTATCCCGAACGAATTGCACGCGACTTACTACGCACAGAGAGCCAGTGCAGGACTGATCATTGCTGAGGCGACGAATATTTCTCCTCAGGGCAGAGGCTATGCCGCAACACCAGGTATTTGGAGCGAGGAGCAGGTTGCGGGCTGGAAAAAGGTCACTGATCTTGTCCATGCCGCCGGCGGCAAAATCGTCAGCCAACTGTGGCATGTCGGCCGTTTTTCCAGTGTCGAACTGCAGCCCAACGGCGAAGCACCAGTAGCCCCTTCAGCCGTCCAGGCAGAAGGTAACACTTACACGGTTGATGGCTTTGTTCCGGTATCGATGCCCCGCGCACTAGAAACTGACGAGATCCCAGGAATCATCGAGCAGTACCGAATCGCGGCACGCAACGCCATGCGTGCTGGATTCGATGGCGTAGAGGTGCATTCGGCGAACAGCTATCTGCTTGACCAGTTCCTGCGCGACTCCACCAACAAGCGCACCGATCACTATGGTGGTTCAATCGAGAATCGTGCACGCCTGACTTTGGAGGTCACTGCCGCCATCGTAGAGATCTGGGGTAATGATCGCGTCGGCATTCGCCTCTCGCCGGTTACTCCTGACGCAGGCAACACGCCGCCTGACAGTAATGTGATGGATCTCTACGGCTACCTGGTCGACCAACTCAACCAGTTTGACCTGGCTTACATGCACTTCGTGGAGGGTGCGACGGCCACGACTCGCGAGATCCCTGCCGGCGTTGACATGGATGCGCTGAGTGCCAGGTTCCATGGCCCATACATCGGTAACAACAACTATGACTTGGAAATGGCCATTGAGCGCCGTAGCGAAGATCTGATCGATGCCGTCGCATTTGGGCGCTATTTCATTTCGAACCCGGATCTGGTGGAACGCCTGCGAGTGGGCGCCGAGCTGACCATCGCGCCACGCGAGTCGTACTACGGCGGTGGCGCGAAGGGCTACACAGACTGGCCAAAAGGCAACTACTGATCACTCCCATTTCGCCACCACCTATAGACGCGCAGAGTCCTCTGCGCGTCCGAGGAATTTGAATGAATTACCTAGAAAACAAGGTCGCGGTCGTTACGGGCGCCTCCTCTGGCATCGGCGCTGCGACAGTTCGGGCATTGGCCGCGCAAGGCGTTCGGATCATCGCGGCGGCAATCGATGAACCTCAATTGAATGCGCTGGTTGATGAGGTCGGGCAGGGCGGAGCTGAGGTTTACCCCTATCCTGCAGACGTGACTAACGCTCTTCAGACGCAAGGACTCGCAAATTATGCAAAGCATACCTTCGGGGCCGTCGATATCCTGGTGAACAATGCCGGGCTGATGCTGTTCTCCAATTGGGTCGATGTGGCGACCGACGACTGGAACCGCATGGTGGACGTCAACATCAAGGGCTATCTGAACTGCATTGCTGCCGTTCTGCCTTTGATGGTCGAGCAGAAGTCCGGGCACATCTTGAATATGGCGTCTGTGGCTGGCCATCAAGTGGGGGAGTCGGCCGGCGTCTACAGCGCTAGTAAATTCTTTGTGCAGGCCATGACTGAATCCATGCGCAAAGAGCTGGGTATCCAGCATGGGATTCGTGCAAATACCATCAGCCCTGGTGTAATCAACACGGGTTGGGCTGACAAGGTGTCTGACCCCGAAGGTCGCAAAGCGGCCCAAGAGCTAAACCGTATCGCGATCTCACCAAGCGATGTGGCCAACGCGGTGGTGTATGCGCTCAACCAGCCTCCGAACGTCACGGTTAACGACCTGATCATCTCGCCCACTCGACAGAACTGGTAAGTGCGTTGCGGCGTGCCGCCTGTTCATCGGTGACACGGCGCCTCTATAGGCGGCGGCCCACCACGGCTTAGTTTCTCGAAAAGGAAGAGCTGCGGTTCCCGGTGGGTTGCTCCTCACAAAGGAGCTATGTTGTGCCAAGTTTGGAATACACCGCGATCGCCCAGTGTTCGGCTGAAGCGGTATGGACTGTTGTTGAGCGCTTTGGAGACATTGCAGCCTGGCATCCTGGTATCTCTGCGAGCAGGCTCTTCAGTGAAGAGGCGCGCGTGGGTAGTGTCCGAGAGCTTCATCTGCCCACGGGCGAGGTACTCACGGAGCGCCTCACTTTGCTTGAGCCGAAGCAAAGAACTGTTGGCTATCGGATGGAAGTCACACCATTGCCAGTCGAGAACTATGAAGCCAGTGTCAGCGTTCAGCCGCTGTCCGACACTGGGGCCTGCGTCATTACCTGGAGGGCAGGATTCGATGTGCTTTCCGGTATCGATGTAGGCAGCATGACGACGGCAGTCAGCAATCTTCTGCGAGATGGCCATCAAGGTCTGGAAGACTACATACTGAGTGATCAGTTATACGCAGAAGGATTTGAAGGGGGGCCTTGCATCACGCCTGTCCCACTGTCTAAGGCCTACCGCTTGATCAACCATGGGCCTACGGTGTTGGTCTCCGCGCGTCATGGAGGCTGTGACAACGTCATGGCTGCTGCCTGGGCGTGTGGCCTGGACTTTGAACCACCTAAGGTCACGGTTGTGATTGACAAGATCGCAGCCACGCGGGCGCTGATTGAGCGAAGCGGCTATTTCGCTCTGCAGGTACCGACTCAGCATCAGCTCGATCTCACCCATGCACTGGGAAACATCAGTCAATCTCAAGATCCTGACAAACTTGTGCATGCAGGGGTGGAGCTGTTCGAGATGCCGAACTCTGATGTGCCGCTTGTCAAAGGCTGTTCAGCCTGGCTGATCTGCAAGCTGATCAGTGAGCCTCACAATCAAGAAACCTACGACTTGTTCATTGGCGAGGTCGTTGGAGCGTGGGCAGACAGTCGCGTGTTCCAGGACGGCCATTGGAAATATGAGCAGGCGCCATCAGGCTTGAGGAGCATTCATTACATCGCAGGAGGGCAGTTCTATGCCATCGGCCAAGCGATGAATGTGAAAGATTGAGGAGGGGAGATCACCTGTCGTTGCGAGAGTAGATCTGAATTGAATCGCTCTTGTGATCGGTTACCGCAAGAGCGATTCAGTAAGCGAGGTCACTCGCTTTCAGCAGGGGCTGACGCAAGCATTTCCATGGCGGCATTTTCAGCGTTCTTGATGTGCAGGGTTGCCATCTTCTGAGCGCCCTCCGAGTCCCGTTGCTTGATACGCTCCAACAGCTCATCAATCTCTGCCAGGCTTTCGTGAAGCCGCTCTGGTCGTGAGAAGGAGGTGGCCCGGAGCAGATTGATCCGGGTCAACAGGCCGTGCAGGACTTCGGTGATCAGTTGGTTGCCACAGCCGCCAAGCATAACGTCGTAAATTTTCGACTTCGCTTGGATCAGGGCACGGCGATCCGGGTTAGCTGCCTGCTTGTGCAGATTCTTGACCGCTTTTTCCATCGCAGTAATTTCGCGATCAGAAGCAAGGCGAGCAAACTCGTGAGCTGCAAAGCCCTCCAGCAACGCGCGAAGGGCATAGAGCTGCCGTGCTTCCTCAATATCGAGGCTGGCAACCACCGGCCCTCGATGAGGCACGATCACAACGAGCTTTTCTGCCTCAAGCTTCCTCAGTGCCTCACGCAGAGGAGGGCGACTGACGGCGAGCATTTCACACAGTTCACGCTCGATCAGTCGCTCGCCAGGTACAAAGCGGCCATTCATAATGGCTTCGCGCAAGAACCCTTCGACATGACCTCGCAGCGTTTCAGGTCGGCTCATTACCGGCATATCATCACGGGCCATTTCTACTCCTCACATGGAGGGCACAGGGCCACCCACGGCTTTCAATCTGATTATAGGACGAGCAGATTGTATACCAATACGCTTGACATCCACCACTTCTGCCTGGGAGGCAGGTTCTGCGCCATTTTCAGGAGCAGCGCTTGATCTGACGGGATCGACACTTGGTATTGCGCGACGCTATCTCGGTTCTCCGCCTAGATGGACTTGAGATCTCTTCGGTACGTTTCAGGGCTCACCAACATCGTGAATGCTGCAATGAGAGCGCTGACGACCATCATTACTACCACCGCCCAGGGCGACCCATCTGCCCAGAGGATCAGCGCACTTGCAAGCATGGGGGTGATACCTCCAAGCAAAATGGATGCTGCCTGGTAGCCAATGGAAATACCGCTGTAGCGAACAGAAGTGGGGAAAAGCTCAGCGTAATAGGCAGCCAAGGTGCCGTACACCGGCCCATGACCCAAGCACAGTACTGTGATCAGAGCCATCCCGAGCAGCATCAGCGATCCACTCATCGCCATGAGGAAGAAGGGATAGGCTGTCACGGCGATAAACAGAGCCCCACCGATGAAGACTGGACGGCGCCCGACCTTATCCGACACCGCCCCCCAGAACGGGATCGAAACGATGTTGAAAAGGGCCGCCAGCATGACCACCAGTAGCACGTCGCTCTTAGCGAGTGAGGTGTACTGAGAGGTGAATGCCAGGATGAACACGGTATAGACGTAGTAATTACCGCCCTCAGCGAAGCGGGCACCAAGGGCGAGCAGCAACGCCTTACGCTGTGTCTTAAAGACCTCAACAAGCGGGCTCTTGCGCTCGGCAACTGAATTTTTCACTTCAAGGAAAGCTGGCGACTCTTCGGTTTTGAGTCGAATGAACAGACCCACTGCAGCAAGTACGACGCTGAAAAGGAACGGGATTCGCCAGCCCCAACTCAAGAAATCCTGCTCAGGCAATGCTGAGGCAACGGCAAATGCGGCAGAGCCGAGCACCAAGCCAGCTGAAACGCCTGTTTGCGGGAAAGCTCCCCACATACCACGCCGGTTCGCTGGCGCATGTTCAACCGCCATCAGGACGGCGCCGCCCCATTCACCTCCGACGGCAAATCCCTGAATGACCCGCATCACTATTAGAAGCACAGGCGCCCAGATCCCAATTTGTTCGTAGGTGGGAAGCAGCCCTATCAGAGTGGTCGATACCCCCATGAGCATGAGGGTAAGAACAAGCGTGGTTTTGCGTCCCACCCTGTCACCCATTTGCCCAGCGAAGAAACCTCCGAGAGGGCGAGCGATAAAGCCCACAGCAAACGATCCGAAGGCCGCAATCGTGCCGGCACCTGAGCTGAAATTGGGGAAAAACAGATGATTGAAGACGAGCGCGGCAGCGACCCCATAGAGGGTGTAGTCATACCACTCAATCACACTTCCGATGATGCTGGAGATGAGTACTTTACGCTTCCCAGCATCAATCACCGTCCCTGCAGACGCTGATGCCTCCGACCACGCCTGTGCCTTTCCAGTCATGATTGCTTCCTTATTATTGTATTACAATATGAATGTGGTACAGGCCACTCTAGACCCGCTGGCTTAAGCTGCCAAGAGGGTCAGCGCATTTTCCACCCAATGGATTCGACGGGCGGCCATCCAGTCAGCCTACGCATGATGACAAATCAATAATATTGACTGACTGTACTACAATCATATAGCGTCATTTGGCCCCAAAATTACAAAAACAGGGTCGAGCACACAGATGCTCGCCCCCCAATCAAGGAGGCCGAAAAATGGTCATGAATGCTCGTCAAGACGATGAGTTTGACTACATCGTTGTAGGCGCAGGCACCGCTGGGTGCGTGCTGGCCAATCGCTTGAGTGCCAGTGGCGCTTCGGTTTGCATACTCGAAGCCGGGCCGCGAGACACCAACCCTCTGATTCACATTCCCGCCGGCTACATCAAGAACATCTACAGCAAGACATTGACTTGGAATTTTGAGGCTGAGCCAGGCCCTGGTACCAACAACAGACGCTTTTCCCTCCCACAAGGGCGAGTGCTTGGTGGATCCAGCTCGATTAACGGCCTTAACTATGTGAGAGGACAAGCGGCGGATTATGACGGCTGGGCAGCATCGGGGAATAAGGGCTGGTCGTATCAAGACGTCCTGCCATATTTCAAACGCTCAGAGGCGTGGCAAGGCCCTGGTAGCATGTTCAGAGGGCAGGGCGGCGAACTGCCTATTTCTGAGTTGGATTGGCATCACCCTGTCAGCGATGCTTTGATCGAGGCGGCAGAGTCTATCGGCATACCCCGAAATGCAGACCACAACGCCGGGCGTCAGGAAGGCGTTGGATTCTTCCAGCGCACCATCCACAAGGGGATGCGTTTCAGCTCTGCGAAAGCGTTTCTACGCGCAGCTGAAAAACGAAAGAATGTGAGCGTCCGCACGGATGCCCAAGCGACCAACATCATCTTCGAAGGGAAGCGCGCTGTTGGTGTCCGCTATATGAGCCAAGGCCCGAACGGTACGATTCACCAGGTTCGAGCGCGGCGAGAAGTGGTGCTCACCGCTGGGGCGCTGAATACACCCAAGTTGCTTCAGATTTCCGGAGTAGGGCCGGCCAAAGTCTTGGCCGACATTGGCGTGCCGGTCGTCCACGCACTGGAAGGTGTGGGGCAGAACCTGCGCGATCACTATGCCGTGCGAATGGTGTCCCGGGTGAAAGGGATCAGAACCATCAACCAGATGGTGCAGGGCCCGGCACTTCTGCTGGAGATTGGCCGCTGGTTGATGCGTCGACCGAGCCTGCTGGCGGTAAGCCCTTCCCTGGTTCACCTGTTCTGTAAATCTGATCCAATGCTTGAGCGACCAGATCTTGAGTTCGCCTGCTCACCTGCCAGCTTCAAAGAGGGTGTGGTAGGTCTGCTGGACACACATCCCGGTCTAACACTCGGTGTATGGCAGGAGCGCCCAGAGAGCCTCGGTTATGTGCGAGCGCGCAGTCGCGACCCGTTCGAAAAGCCCATCATTCAGCCAAACTACCTCACTCACGAAACTGATCAGCGTGCTTTGGTTGGCGGCATGAGGCTGGCGCGCGAGTTGTTCCGAGCGCCCGCACTGTCGCGCTATGTGGAATCGGAAACCTCACCAAGTCCCGATCTGCAAAGCGATGATGAACTGCTCGATTTCGCAAGGAATATGGGCACGACCGTGTACCACATGATTGGCACTGCACGCATGGGCCCTGTGGATCAGCCTTTGACGGTAGTGGATGATCAACTTCGCGTGCATGGTCTGACAGGGCTGCGTGTTGCAGATGCTTCGATCATGCCGAGCATGCCCTCGGCAAACACCAATGCCACGACCTACATGATTGCGGAAAAGGCTTCGGACATGATCCTTGGCCAACAACTCCCTGCAGTGAAGGTCGCCGTATGAGTATGGGCACTCAACACTCTCGGGTGAGGTCGGGCACCGATTTTGATGACGCGACGGTCGAATACGCAGCCGCAGCCCACCAGTGCTTTAAACAATTGCAGGATGCTGCAAGTCGCCTCGCCTCAATCCTCTTGCTGATGTCGTTCGAGCGTTCTCGGCATGCACTTGACCATGCCACTCGGGAGGCCGCTGCCTCGCAGATTGCGAGTGGTAGAGAGTGCTTCCTGGGCCTCAAGCCCACCCAGCGAACAGCTCACTTCCATCGGCACCTAAGCACGGGGCTTGAGCGATTGATCCAAAGCTCCAGAGCAATCGATCAGACCTTGGCCAACCGGGCACAAGCGCTCGATCCTTTGCCACTGCTTGTCGATGGCTGGCGTGAGCTT
>Ga0247820_10001824_pt1 | contig 11970 bp, 10 predicted proteins | sample 13C_Glucose_Day1_2_FD_192480 | JGI IMG/M metagenome (GOLD analysis project Ga0247820, IMG submission 192480) | Soil microbial communities from agricultural site in Penn Yan, New York, United States - 13C_Glucose_Day14 | ecosystem: Environmental > Terrestrial > Soil > Agricultural land | place...
GCCTCCTCATCACCCCCGGACCCGACCTGCGGTATCTGCTGGGTTCGCGCGCGGAGTCGTTCGAACGGCTCACCTGCCTGGTGATTCCCGCGAACGGCGACACCGCGTCCGTCGTCGTGCCGCGGCTCGAACTGGCGTCGCTCACCGAGTCGGCGGCGTCCGAACTCGGGTTGACGATCCGCGACTGGGTCGACGGGGTCGACCCGTACGCGTTGGTGTCGGGACTGCTGCCGTCGCCTGCCCGGACCGCCGTCACCGATGCGATGCCTGCGCTGCACCTGATTCCGCTGTCGGAGGCGCTCGGTGCGCTGCCGGTCCTGGCCACCGGGGTGCTGCGGGAGCTGCGGATGGTCAAGGACGACGCGGAGATCGACGCGTTGCGCCGGGCCGGTCAGGCCATCGACCGGGTCCACGCCCGCATGGGGGAGTTCCTGAAGGTCGGCCGCACCGAGGCCGAGGTGGCGGCCGACATCACCGCCGCGATCCTGGCGGAGGGGCACACCGAGGCGGCGTTCGTCATCGTCGGCTCGGGGCCGCACGGCGCCGACCCGCACCACGAGGTGTCCGAGCGGGTCGTCGAATCGGGTGACGTCGTGGTCATCGACATCGGCGGACCCGTCGAACCCGGCTACAACTCCGACTCCACCCGCACGTACAGCATGGGTGAGCCCGATCCGGGTGTGGCCGCCAAGTTCGCGGTGCTCGAGGAGGCGCAGGCGGCGGCCGTCGACCTGGTGCGCCCCGGCGTCACCGCGGAAGCGGTCGACGCGGCCGCCCGCGACCTGCTGGCCGCGCAGGGGCTGGCGGAGGTGTTCGTGCACCGGACCGGGCACGGAATCGGGTTGTCGGTGCACGAGGAGCCGTACATCGTGTCGGGTAACGCGATCGAACTGGCCGAGGGGATGGCGTTCAGCGTGGAGCCCGGCATCTACTTCCGCGGGGAGTGGGGTGCACGGATCGAGGACATCGTCATCGTGACCGCCGACGGCTGTGAGCCGGTCAACACCCGGCCGCACGGGCTGACGGTTCTCCCCGGCTGAGCGCCGGGAGCGTGCGGGGGCGGTGCGGCGCGGGTAGTAACATCTTCCATTTGTTCACGACCGCACTCGCCGCTGCACGTCTGCGGAGAGTCGGGATCACAGATCACGCGAAGGTGTCATGGAAAGCGTCGCCCCGAAGGTAACCGTCGTCGTACCGACCTACAACGAACGCGACAACCTGCCCAAGATCGTCGAGCTTCTCGCGGCGTCGGAAATTCCGAACCTGCATGTGCTGGTCGTCGACGACAACTCGCCGGACGGCACCGGTGAGGTCGCCGACACCCTGGCGCAGAGCGGTCCGATCCCGGTCGGAGTCCTGCACCGGACCGTGAAGGACGGCCTCGGGCGGGCCTACGTCGCCGGGATGAGCAGGGCGCTGGACGAGGGCGCGGACATCGTGATCCAGATGGACGCCGACCTGTCGCACCCCACCGAGGCCATTCCGCGGATGGTGGAGACGCTGGCGACGACGGACGCGGCCGTCGTGCTCGGCTCCCGCTACGTGGCGGGCGGCGCGGTCGCCAGCGACTGGCCCTGGCATCGCAAGGCGCTGTCGGCGTGGGCGAATTTCTACGTCAACGCGATCCTGCGGCTGCGCGTCAAGGACGCCACCGCCGGGTTCAAGGCGTGGCACGCGGACACGCTGCGGGCCATCGACGTCGACGGTGTGCAGAGCAACGGGTACGCGTTCCAGGTGGAGATGAACTACCGCACGGTGCAGCGCGGCATGACCATCGCGGAGGTCCCGATCCGGTTCGAGGAGCGCACCGACGGCGTGTCCAAGATGAGCCTCGCCGTGCAGATCGAGTCCGCGCTGGTCCCGTGGAAGCTGCGATTCAGTGGTGACGCAGCGCAGCCGAGCCGAGTACGCGGCTGACGGCGATCTCCACGACCACGCGGGTCGGGTTCACCCGGGGCTGACGGTACCTGGCGGCGTAGCGGGCGACGGCGTCGGCGACGGACTCGGGGTCGGTCAACAACCGGGCGGGACCCTCGAGGGTCATCCAGCGCGGTCCGTCCACCTGGCTCACCGCGCCGTATCCTCCGCGTTCGGCGTTGAGGGCCTTCTGCGAGGAGCCGTTGGTGATGACCCGCGCCAGCCCGTGCTCCTGATCCCAGGTGAAGCCGACGGCGACGACGTGCGGGGTGCCGTTCTTGCGGAGCGTGGTGAGCGTCCCGAGATGGTATTCGCCGAGGAAGGTGAGCGCCGCGTCGGTCAGGCGGATCGGGGTGGAGGGGGTGCGGTCCATGCCCCGACGGTAATCCAGGACACTGGACGGGTGAGCCTGGGATCGAAGAAGAACAGCGGCAAGCCCGGCGACGACGGGGTGGTACTCCTCCTCGGTGGTCGCAGTGAGATCGGCCTCGAGATCGCCACCCGCCTCGCGCCCGGCCGCACGATCGTCCTCGCCGCCCGCCGCAGCACCGAACTCGGCGCCGAACGGCAGGCGCTGCTGGACGCGGGCGCGTCCGTGGTGGACTGCGTGGAATTCGACGCCGACGACCTCGACAGCCACGAGAAGCTGCTGCGGTCCGTGGTGGACGCGCACGGACCGCTGTCGGTGGCAGTGCTGGCGTTCGGCATTCTCGGCGATCAGGCGCGCGCTGAGCGGGACGCACGGCACGCCGTTGCCGTGGTCCACACCGACTACGTCGCGCAGGTCGGTGTGCTCACGCATCTCGCGACCCTGCTCCGGGAACAGCGGTCGGGACGGATCGTGGTGTTCTCGTCCGTCGCGGGTGTGCGCGTGCGCCGCGCCAACTACGTGTACGGGTCGGCGAAGGCGGGCCTGGACGGGTTCGCCTCGGGTCTCGGTGACGCCCTCCACGGCAGCGGCGTCTCCCTCCTGCTCGTGCGGTCGGGTTTCGTGATCGGCCGGATGACCGAGGGGATGTCGCCGGCGCCGATGTCGAGCACACCGGCACAGGTCGCGGACGCGGTCGTGCGGGGTCTGCACCGCGGTGCGAGCCGAGTGTGGGTGCCGGGACGGTTGCGCCCGGTGTTCTTCGTCATGAGGTTGCTGCCGCAGGCGGTCTGGCGCCGGATGCCGCGATGACCGACCCGATCGTCGTCGTCGGTATCGGTGCCGACGGGTGGGACGGTCTGTCGGCGTCCGCGCGACGCTCGATCGAGGGCGCCGACGTCGTGATGGGTTCGGGCCGGCAACTCGCCCTGATTCCCGAGTCGCCGGCGCTGCGGGTGGCCTGGCCGTCCCCGCTCGTCCCCGCGCTGCCGGGCCTGTTCGAACAGCACCACGACCGGCGGGTGTGCGTCCTGGCCAGCGGAGACCCGATGTTCCACGGTATCGGCGTCACCCTCGTCGACCTCCTCGGTGCGGAGCGGGTGCGGGTGATCTCGCACCCGTCGTCGGCCACGCTGGCCTGCGCCCGGCTGGGCTGGGCGGCGCACGAGACGCCCGTGGTCAGTCTCGTGAACCGGCCCGTGGACACGCTCCTGCCTGCACTCGGCGATCACACGCGACTGCTCGTGCTGAGCCGCGACGAGCACACTCCCGCCGCCGCGGCCGAACTCCTGACGAAACACGGGTTCGGACTGTCGCGGCTCACCGTGCTCGGCCAACTGGGCGGACCCGACGAGTCGAGGCTCGACGGCACGGCGTCGGCCTGGTCGCACGAGCCGGGGGCCCGGCTGAACGTGGTCGCGATCGACTGCCGGGCCGACTCCGGCACCCTCCGGTTGACCCGGATGCCCGGACTGCCCGACGTCGTGTTCACGGGCGACGGGCAGATGACCAAACACGAGATCCGCGCCCTGACGCTCTGCGCCCTCGCCCCCGCGGCGGGGGAGCTGCTGTGGGACGTGGGAGGTGGGTCCGGCACGGTCGCGATCGAATGGATGCGCACCCACCCCCTCTGCCGGGCAGTGACTTTCGAGCGCAGCGCGGCACGTGCCGACCAGATCGAGTCGAACGCTTCAGCGCTCGGGGTGCCGTCTCTCCCCGTGTTCGGTGACGCACCCGCAGCGTTCGAGGACGTACCGCCGGAACTGTCCACACCGGACGCGATCTTCGTCGGCGGTGGCGTCACGCAGGACGGTCTGCTCGAGGAGTGCTGGTCCCGGCTTCGGCTCGGCGGCCGGATGGTCGCCAACGCGGTGACAGCGGAATCGGAAGCACTTCTGCTGCAGTGGTTCTCGAAATGCGGAGGGCAGCTCCGCAAGTTTCAGGTGTATCGCGGTGAGCCGCTCGGCGGGTTCACCGCGTGGCGGCCGCAACTGCCGGTTGCGCAGTGGTCGGTGACGAAGCAGTCGAAAGGTGATGCGGCATGACGGTGTACTTCATCGGAGCAGGTCCCGGCGCGGCCGACCTGGTCACGGTCCGCGCGCAGCGGATCATCGCGGCGAGCCCCGTCTGCCTGTACGCGGGCAGTCTCGTCCCGCAGGAACTGCTGGCGGAATGCCCCGAGGGTGCGAGGGTGATCGACACGGCGCGGCTGAGTCTCGACGAGATCGTCGCCCTGCTGATCGAGGCGGACGCCGCCGGTCAGGACGTCGCCCGGCTGCATTCGGGTGATCCGTCGATCTTCAGTGCCGTCGCCGAACAGGTGCGCCGGCTCGAGGCTGCAGGCGTCGCGTACACCGTGGTGCCCGGGGTTCCCGCGTTCACCGCCGCGGCGGCGTCGCTGGGGCGGGAGCTGACCGTTCCCGGTGTCTCGCAGTCGATCGTGCTGACCCGCGTGTCCACGCTGTCCACCGCGATGCCGGAGGGTGAGGACCTGCGTTCCCTCGGCCGCAGCGGTGCCACGATGGTGGTGCACCTCGGTGCGCACCGGATCGATCAGATCGCCCTGGAACTCACCGAGAACTACGGCCGCGACTGTCCCGCCGCCGTAGTCGCGTTCGCGTCGCGTCCCGACGAGATCGTGCTCCGCGGCACCCTGGCCACGATCGCCGATCAGGTGAAGGCCGCGGGCGTCACGAAGACCGCCGTGGTGATCGTCGGGAAAGTGCTTGCTGCCGAAGGATTTCCGGACAGCTACCTGTATTCCGCCACCCGCGAGCGCACCACCCACTGAGCGTGGCACGGATCCTGATCCTCGGCGGCACCGGGGAAGCCCGAGCGCTCGCCGCCGCACTCACGGACGTTCCGGGGGTCGACACCGTGTCCTCCCTCGCCGGCCGGGTCCGCGATCCGCGCCTGCCCGTCGGCGACGTGCGGATCGGCGGATTCGGGGGAGCGGACGGACTCGACGAGTGGCTGCGCGCGCATCCCGTCGACGCGATCGTGGACGCGACACACCCGTTCGCGGCGCAGATCACGAGCAACGCCGCCGATGCCGCGCACCGTCGCGGGATACCGCACGTCGTGCTGCGGCGCCCGGAATGGTCTCCACGTCCCGGCGAACGCTGGCACAGCGCCGCCGACCTCGCCGACGCGGCCGCCCTGCTGCCCGACCTGGGAACGAGAGTCTTCCTCACCATCGGCAGGCAGGGTGTCGACGCGTTCGCCGGCCTGCACGCACTGTGGTTTCTGATCCGCGCGATCGATCCACCCGACGTGGCGACGCCACCGCAGTCGACACTGCTGCTCGCCCGCGGGCCGTTCGCGGTGGCCGACGAGATCGCACTGATGCGCGAGCACCGCATCGACGTCCTGGTCACCAAGAACAGTGGCGGCGGTCAGACCGACGCGAAACTCGACGCAGCCCGCGCACTGAGCGTGCCTGTGCTGATGATTCGCCGTCCACCGTTGCCGTCGGCGACGGCAACGGTGGACGGCGTCGCGGGAGCAATCGAGTGGATCGACTCGGTCACACGATGAGGACGTGGGCGCGGTGACCCGTCAGCAGGCCGGCGCCGGCGCGTCCTCGGACAGGGGCTTGCCCTCCGGTTCCGTGTAGAACGCGAGCAACACCAGCGGTTCGGTGCCCAGATTCGAGCCCTCGTGGACGTGATCGCTTCCGTGGTCCTCGGTGATCGCCTGACCGGCTGTCGTCACCGCTTTCGTGCAGTCCTGCAGAGTGCGGGACAGCACACCCGATTCGACGAACGCGTACACCGGACCGTCGTGGTAGTGCCATCCCGTCGTGCCGCCGGGGGCGATCTCGATGCGCCGCAGCGTGAGATCCGTGCCCGCCGAACTGCCCGCGACCGCCGGAATCGTCGTCTCGAACAGAACCTGCGCGGTCACACCCGAAGACGGCGTGGCCTGGGCCGGAGACGTGGACAGTACCGCGGCGACGGCACAGGACAAGACGACCACACTCGATCTGAGCAGCATCGTGACGACCTCTCGGCGCGCTGGCCCCGCACACTGTGCGCAGGCATCCAGGGGAGTGCATTCCGGCGTGTCCAGGGTAGGGCTCCGGAGAGAGCCGCCGCGGAGATATCCGCGAAACCCGATCCCGCGTGGACTACTTCAGCCGCACTTCGAGACGACCTCCCCGTCATCGTCGCACCGATATCGCGCCCGGGCCGGTCGGAGTCAGCCGTTGTCGAGTTCGGTGCGGATCTGCATGGCCAGGACCTTGGAGTAGATCCGGCACAGCTGGAAGTTGCCGGCGGAGAACCACAGTCCGGGTTGTGCGGTCCGCCTCCACGTGTTGCGGACCTCGCCCTCGTCGTCGTATCCCCAGATGGGGCCGACCGTGTCGGCGATCTCGTCGCCGAGCAGCGCGCGGACACCCTCTTGCTGGGTCTGGTATCCGGTCGCCAGGATGACGGCGTCGGCCTCGACGACGTCACCGTTGGTCAAACTCACACCGTCGGCGACGAAGCCTGCCGTGTCGGCGTACTGGACCAGCCCGACCTGCCCGGAGATCAGCAGATCCGAACAGCCGACGTTGAGGTAGTAGCCGCCGCCGCGGCGCATGAACTTCATTTGCTGGCCGGTGTCCTCTTCGCCGTAATCGGTTCGGAAACCGATGCGATTGAGGGCGGCGATCAGGTCCTTGTCGAGTTCCTTCATCGTTGCGGTGATCATCTGGCTGCCGGTGTAGAGGTCGGGATAGACCGTCGCCATCGAGAGGAGGTCGCAGTCCTCGAGGGTCGGTGCAGTCAGGTACGACGCATCCGCCGCCGCGGCCGAGGGGTCGACGCTCACGATGGTGGTCGAACTGCGCTGCACCATCGTCACGTCGATACCGTGAGCATGCAGGTCCTGGGCGACATCGTGGGCACTGTTCCCGGTTCCGACGATGACGACTCGCTGACCCGCGAATTCGCCGGCGTCGTCGTATTCGCTCGAGTGCAGCGTGCGACCGGCGAACTGAGAAAGTCCGGGTAGCTCCGGGACGTACGGGATGCCGCTGACACCCGTCGCGATCACGACGTGCTTGGGGCGCAGGGTGCGAACGGTGCCGTCGCCGCGACGAACCCGCGCAACCCAGGACTGCGACTGTTCGTCGTAGTCTCCGCCGATGAAGGCGGTGGCACCCCAGAAGTTGATTTCCATGGCCTCGACGTACGCCTCGAACCACCCGGCGAGCTTGTCCTTGGGAACGAACTGCGGCCACGTTGCGGGGAAGGGCATGTACGGGAGGTCGTTGAGCCACACCGCGTTGTGCAGGGTCAGGGCGTGGTATCGGGTGCGCCAGTTGTCGCCGGGCCGCGCATGGGTGTCCACGACGAGGGCATCGACGTCGAGCTGTCCGAGCCGGGCCGCGAGGGTCAGTCCCGACTGGCCACCGCCGACGATCAGCACGTCGGGGTCGCGGCTCTCGTAGGCTTGCGCGGCGACACGGCGGTCCAGCCAGTTGGGGCCACCGAACTTGGACGAGTCCGCCTGTCCGACGGGCCGGTGCTCGCCGGTGCGTTCGGGGTGGTCGGCCAGCTGGTCGAGCGTTGTGAACAGGGAGCGTACGAGCAGACCGCGTTCCGGCACGTCGACCAGCCGTGCGACCCCGACCGCGGACCCGGCGAGGGTGTCGAACTCGAAGATGACCTCCAGGCAGGGGATACCCGCCCGCTCCACCAGACGGGGAGGCGTCCGGTTTTCGGCGATCCGGATGTTCGTCGCCTTCGTGAGCTTCTGGCGGCGGAGCAACTCCGCGGGAATCTCGTCGCTGAACGTGCGCAGATCCCCGGTGAATGCCAGCACGTCGCGCCAGTAGGACTGCGGGGCGAAGACAGCGGTGGGCGCGAGTTCGGCGGTGAGGAACCGGGAGAATCCGTCGAGCCACGCCTGCGCGTCGGTTCGAAGATCGGTGTCACTGAAAGTGGTGGTCATGATGTAGTCCTGTCGAAAGTGTAAATGGGTTACGGAATCAGGCGAAGATGCTGGAGCTGCTCGAGGTTGGCGACGAAGCTCTCGTGGGTGTCGATGCACGCGGTGAAGCCGGCCTGGCGGATCTTGATCGTGCTCTGCACCATGTCGGACTCCATGGCGAACCATCCGTCGACGAACGGCCAGGCTGCCACTGCGGACAGCGGCAGCGGACGTAGCTGGTGCCGGGCCACGACGTCGTCCCAGAGTGCGGATTTGTCCGCCATCTGCTCGGCGAGCGTCATCGGCTGCATCGGTGCGACGTCCATGCCGAAGAAGCCGGCGATGTCCGACCACAGATGCTGCCAGCGGAAGTTGTCACCGTTGGTGACGTTGAAGACCTCTCCGCGCGCGGTTTCGGCCTCGAGTGCCCAGTGCACAGCTGCGCCCACGACGCCACTGTCCGTTGCCTGGTGCAGCGCCGTCCAGGCTTTCGGCGTGCCGGGGAAGCGCAGGGGCAGACCTTGATGTCGGCACAGGGTTGCGTAGACGCCGACACCGGTCAGCATGTTCATCGGTGATCCGATGCTCACCCCCAGCACTGCATCCGGTCGGAGGACGGTCCAGGTGTACCCGTGCTGCCGGGCGTCGGCGAAGAGCAGGTCCTCCTGGTCGTTGTAGAAGATGGGACCGAGGTGGCGGGGGTCGGTCTCCTTGGCGGGTGTCTTGTAGAAGCCGAGGTGCTCGCCGTACGACTTTCCACCGCCGATCAGAACGACGTGCCGAAGGGTGGAGGGTGACCCGCCGACCGCCTCGAGCACGTGCCGAAGCATCGCGACGTTCGGTGCGACGGTGGCCGCCATCGACTCACGTTCGGCGTACGCGGCGTAGACGATCGTGTCGATGTCGGAACGGCCGGCCAAGGCAGCCGAGGTGGCCGCGCCGTCGAGGAGATCGACCTGGATGTGGTCGGCGGCTGTCGTCCTGCCCGGCAGCTCGACCGGGCCGCGGCGTGCCACCGTAACCACGTCCCTGCCCTCGTCGGTCAGCGTGCGTACCACTGCGCTGCCGATCACTCCGTGGGCGCCGACGACCAGAGTCTTTCCGTCGCTCATGCGATGCCTCCGGTGCTCGTGGGTGCGGTGCCCGCGCCCAGTGCGACGTACTTCGTCTCGAGGTATTCGGCGAGGCCTTCCGGGCCGCCTTCCCGCCCGTAGCCGGAATGTTTGACACCGCCGAAGGGTGCTGCCGCGTTCGACACCGTTCCCTGGTTGATCGCGACCATTCCGCTGTCGAGTTGTTCGGCGGCGCGGAACGCGCGGTCCAGGTCGCGGGTGAACACATAGGCCGCGAGCCCGTACCGACTCGAGTTCGCGGATTCGAGAACCGCGGTTTCGTCGTCGAAGGAGATGATCGGCGCGACGGGCCCGAAGATCTCCTCCTGGATCAGGAGCGCGTCACCGGGCACGTCGGTGAGGACAGTGGGCGCGAAGAAGCAGCCCGGGCGGTCGAGGGCGTGCCCGCCCGTCTCGACGCGTGCGCCCTTGGCGACGGCGTCGTCGACCAGCCTCTGCACCTGGCGCCGCTGCTTGTCGTCGATGAGCGGGCCGATGTCGGTGCGGGGGTCCATGCCCGGGCCGATGGTCAGCGCGGAGAACCGTTCGGCGAGTTCGGCAGCGAACTCGCCGGCGATCGAGGAATGGACGTACAGGCGGTTGGCGCTGGTGCAGGCTTCCCCGTTGTTGCGCAGTTTCGCCTGTATCGCGGCGTCCACAGCCGAGCCGATGTCCGCATCGTCGAAGACGATGAACGGGGCGTTGCCTCCGAGTTCGAGCGACACGCGCAGCAACTGGTCGGCCGATTGCCGGACCAGTGACTGTCCTACCTCGGTCGAGCCGGTGAACGAGATCTTCCGCAGCCGTGGATCATTCATCGCCGCGGCCACGATTCGGGTCGAATCACTGCTGGGCACGATGTTGACCACTCCGGGGGGAACACCGGCTTCCTCGAGGATCGACGCCGTCGCCAGCATGCTCAGCGGAGTCTGCTTCGCCGGTTTGACGATGCAGGTGCAGCCTGCCGCCAGCGCGGGGCCGATCTTGCGGGTGCCCATCGCCAGGGGAAAGTTCCACGGTGTGACGAACAGGCACGGACCGACGGGCTGGGCCATCGTGACGATCCTGCCGACCCCCGATTCGGTGGGGGTGTAGCGGCCGCCGATGCGCACCGCTTCCTCGGAGTACCAGCGCAGGTATTCGGCTGCGTACGTCACCTCGGCCTGGGCCTGGGCGTAGGGCTTACCCATCTCGAGCGTGGTCAGGGTGGCGAGGTAGTCGGATCGCTCGAGCATGAGCGTGTAGGCGCGGCGCAGGATGTCCGAGCGCACCCGGGGAGCGGTGCGTGCCCAGTCTCGTTGGGCGGCCGCGGCGGCGTCGACAGCGGCGGCCATGTCGGCGAGCCCGCCGTCGGCGATCTCGGCGATCACGTCGCCGGTGGCGGGGTTCTCCACCGCGATGGTCTGACCCGTACCGGGTGACACCCACCTGCCTCCGATGAACAGATCGGTGGGCACTTTTGCCAGTGCGGCATCGGGTTTCATGGTTTCGTACGTCATGGTTTCCTTTGATCGTGTGTCAAGCATGCTGCGCCCCCGAGGACTTCATGCGCAGCCGGTCCAGCGCCACCGCGAGCACGATGACCGCGCCCTGGATGATCTGCTGGTAGAACGTCGAGACGTCGAGCAGCGTCATACCGTTGACGAGAACCCCGATGATCGCCGCACCCACCAAGGTGCCGATCAACGAGCCTCGCCCACCCATCAGTGACGTCCCGCCGAGGACCACGGCAGCGATCGCGGACAATTCGTATCCGGCGCCGAGGTCCGGCACCGCGCTCTGCAGACGGGCCGATGCGATGATTCCGCCCACGGCGGCGCAGAGGCCGGAGATCACGTACACGGTGGTGAGCACTCGCCGGACGGGGATGCCGGCCAGCCGGGCGGCTTCGGCATTGCCGCCGACTGCGCGAACCCAGCGTCCGAAGACGGTGCGATTGAGCAGATACCACCCGCCCGCGAAGACCGCGGCCATGACGAGCACCGGAATCGGCACGCCGAGAAGGGAGCCGTGGCCGAGGACGGCGTAGCCGAGGTCGGTCGAGAACAGGGTCTTGCCGCCCGTACCGACGTAGGTCACTCCGCGTAGGTACGTCAGCGCGGCGAGGGTGACGATGAACGACGCCAGCCCGAGCCCGGCCACCAGCACACCGTTGATCAATCCGATGATCAGGCCGGCGGCCAGCGCACCGAGCAGGGCGACCGGGGCGGGAGCGCCGTTGATGGAGAGAGCGACGGCGACGAATGCGGTCACGCCCACCGCCGAACCGACGGACAGGTCGATGCCTCCGGTCATGATGACGAAGGTCAGTCCCGCACCGAGTATGGCGGTCACGGAGATCTGCCGGGCGACGTCGAAAAGGTTGTCCACCGACAGGAAATACGGTGCGACCGCGGAGAACACGACGATCAGCACGATGAGCGCAAGTGCCACACCGAGCCGATCGGCGAGTGCGGCGACGTGGTGGCGGATGCCGTTCGAGCGCGGGTGCGGCGCCGCCGGCAGGGTGGGGGAGGGAAGTCGGGTGGTCATGAGGTTACCTCGGTGAGCGATGGAGGGGCAGTCGCGCTTCCGGTGGCGTGCCGGATGATGTCTTCCTCGGTCATGCCGTCGCCGGAGACCTCGGCGACGATCTCGCCTTCGCACATGACG